>ERZ791702.31-NODE-31-length-120486-cov-7.91816_pt1 | contig 120486 bp, 133 predicted proteins | sample MGYA00510050_ERZ791702 | MGnify/ENA primary metagenome ERZ791702 (study PRJEB30046, sample SAMN00715230) | human gut metagenome | study: EMG produced TPA metagenomics assembly of the A metagenome-wide association study of gut microbiota in type 2... | reverse complement strand
AATACAGTGTTGTGCTGCCACGGACGGCAGCACAAGTCTTAATGTGCCCGGATGGCACATTTAAGACGCACACGTCACTCCGCCACAATATAAATCAGGCATACTTAGACTTTCTTATTTTCGGACAACGGAACAAAACAGTCCCGGCTTGATGCAATTTGCCAATCAAAAACCCCGGAACCACCCTTCACCGGGGAACTCAACTCACACCCAAACCAGCATTTGGCGGGCAGGTTCATGGAATTATTAACAGTTATCAACAAGCATGGATATTATTGAAACAAATCAGCATAGAAATGGAGAGTAAGATGAATAATAAGTACACAGTCGGAATCATAACAGCAAGCGACAAAGGTTCAAAGGGAGAGCGTGAGGATATCAGTGGAAAACGGATCAGAGAAATCCTGCCGTCTGAAAAATACGAAATTATATCCTATCGGGTGCTGCCGGACGAGCAAAAAGAGCTGGAACAGGAAATGATAAGGCTTGCGGATGAATGTAAATGCAGTCTGATCTTAACGACAGGTGGAACAGGATTTTCCCTGCGGGATGTGACACCGGAGGCAACGCTTGCCGTTTGTGACCGGAATGCACCGGGAATTGCGGAGGCAATCCGGGCTTACAGCATGACAATTACGAAGCGTGCCATGTTAAGCCGTGGTGCAAGTGCGATCCGGGGGCAGTCCCTGATCGTAAATCTGCCGGGCAGTCCAAAAGCGGTCGAGGAAAGCCTGACTTATATCTTAGATTCGCTGGAACATGGGATGGATATTTTGTTGGGGAGAGATGGGGAATGTGCGCGGAGAGGATAGCTGTGTGGTGCTGAATGAGGTATGTCTGCCGGTTAAAATTTGAGAGATATTTTTAAAATACTATTTTCAAGCTGAGAAAATAGTGTTATACTTATAAAAGAATAACGAGGGTGTTACTGGAGAGATTCCGTAATGCCCTTTTCTGATTCATATGGTTTCCCGTATTATAAGGCAGTTCAAAATTGATGTAGCAGGAAGTTAAGAGTTGCCTATGGTATATGGAATCTTTATAAGAATAATGAAAAATTTAGCAGAAAGGCTGGAAAAAAGATGATTACAGTAAATGCAATGGGCGATACCTGCCCGATTCCGGTAGTAAAAACAAAAAATGCAATCAAAGAGCTTAAAGGTTCTGGTGTTGTGGAGACACTGGTGGATAACGAGATCGCGGTTCAGAATCTGACGAAGATGGCAAAACAGAAAGGCTATGGAGTGAAGTCCGAGAAAATCGCAGAGGGACAGTATAAAGTGACGATGGAGATTGGAGATGGAGCAGCGGACCAGAGTGATGAAATGTCCGTAACAGACACAGAAAAAGAAACCTGTGCTCCGAATGCAATCCATGGCAACACGGTTGTTGTGATCTCTGCAGATCATATGGGTGAGGGCGATAATGAGCTTGGAAAAGTTCTGATCAAGGGCTTTATTTATGCGCTGACAGAGCAGGATGTATTACCGAAAACCATGCTTTTTTATAACGGAGGTGCAAAACTGACCTGTGAGGAATCACCGACACTTGAGGATCTGAAATCATTAGAGGCACAGGGCGTGGAGATTTTAACCTGTGGTACATGCCTTAATCACTATGGACTTACGGATAAACTTCAGGTGGGAAGTGTAACAAATATGTATGTGATTGCTGAGAAAATGACACAGGCAGGAAATATTGTAAAACCATGATTTATTTAGATAATGCGGCCACTACATTTCCAAAACCACCGGAGGTAGAACAAGCCGTCACGGAGGCATTTCATACACTTGGAAATGCAGGAAGAGGAGCACACGCGGCAACACTTGATGCATCCAGGATCATTTATGGAACCAGAGAGCGGCTTGCAGAATTATTTCACGCGGAAGATGCATCACGTATTGCATTTACCTGTAATGTGACAGAAGCGTTAAATATTGCGATTCAGGGTTTATTTGAACCGGGAGATCACGTGATCACATCGGTATGTGAACATAACTCTGTCTTGCGTCCATTGTATCTGATGGAGCAGCGGGGCGTGAAGGTCACATATCTTCCGGCAGATTTTAAGGGACGGATTTTGTATGATGAGCTGGAACGTGCATATCAGTCGGATACGAAAGCAGTTGTGATCACACATGCGTCAAATCTGACAGGAAATGTGACAGATTTAGAACGTATCGCTGCTTTTACAGAAAAACATCATCTTCTGTTAATCTTGGATGCTGCACAGACCGCCGGAGTACTTCCAATCGATGTGCAGAAACAGAATATCGATGTACTCTGTTTTACCGGTCATAAAGGATTACTTGGCCCGCAGGGAACCGGAGGAATTTATGTGCGGAAAGGTGTGGATATCCGACCGCTTTTAGCGGGAGGAACCGGAGTCAAAAGTTACAGTAAAACGCAGCCGGAAGAAATGCCGACCGCGCTTGAAGCTGGGACATTAAACGGACATGGGATTGCCGGATTGTACGCTGCTTTGGGTTATCTGCAAAAAATGGGCATTGGTATGATCTATAAACGTGAGATGGCTCTGGCAGATCGGTTTTATAATGGCGTAAAAGATATTTCCGGTGTGAACATTTATGGAGATTTTACAACGGAAAACAGAGTGGCAGTTGTCTCATTAAATATCAGAGATTTAGATTCCGGCAGTGTAAGCGACTGGCTCTGGGAAGATTATGAGATCGCAGTCCGTGCGGGGGCACATTGTGCGCCTATGATGCATGAGACGCTTGGAACAAAAGAGCAGGGGGCAGTAAGATTCAGCTTTTCCCATTTTAATACGGATGAGGAAGTGGATGCTGCGGTGCGAGCTGTGCGGGAGATTGCGGAGGAAGCATGACGGAAAGAGTCTGCATAATAAGCGGCAAAGAAAAGAGGATAGATATGAGTTTGGGAAAAAGAAAGCTTCATGAACAGGTGAGGCTGCGTATTTATGGAGATGAGCTTATATTCGGACCTGGCATTGCACAAATTATGGAACTTGTGGAGAAAACGGGATCTCTTTCTGAGGCGTGCCGTCAGATGCAGATGGCATATTCGAAAGGCTGGAGAATTGTAAAACGCGCTGAAAATGAACTTGGCTTTTCACTTATGACCGGAAATAGTGGTGGAAAAGGCGGCGGCAATATGACATTGACAGAACAGGGAAGGAATTTTCTGGAAAAGTATCAGGCGATGGATGCGGAGTTAAAGAAGGATGCACAGACGTTGTTTGAGAAATATTTCACAAATTAATTTATAGAAAATGTCAATAAATCTCATCCTTTCAGGCATAAAACAGAGTGCGCACAGATCACGGAGGTGTAAGACAGATATGGAACAAAATCAGGAAAAAATCATATTTTGCAAGGGTGGCGGATGCACTGCAAAGCTCGGTGCAGGCATTTTAAGCAGAGTGTTAGAGCGCTTGCCGAAAGGTCCGGCAGATGAGAATCTTCTGATCGGATATGACAGCAAGGATGATGCAGCAGTCTATCGTATTTCCGATGATACGGCAATGGTACAGACCCTTGATTTTTTCCCACCAATGGTGGATGATCCGTACACCTTTGGAAAAATTGCGGCAGCAAATGCGCTCAGTGATATCTATGCGATGGGCGGCGAAGTAAAGACAGCATTAAATATCGTATGTTTTCCGGAGAGTATGGATTTGAATATTTTAGGTGAGATCATGCGGGGCGGCTCCGAAAAAGTCATTGAGGCGGGAGGAACTCTTGCAGGCGGTCATTCCATTGCCGATACAGATGTGAAGTATGGACTTTCTGTCATGGGAATTGTGCATCCGGACAAGATATATCCGAATAATCAGGGAAAACCGGGAGACAAACTGATCTTAACAAAGAAACTCGGAGTTGGAATTGTCTGTACTGCAAACCGTGTAAAAGAGGCATCTGATGCTGCAATGGAAGCTGCAATTGATTCCATGACAAGACTGAATAAATCTGCTTCACATATATGCCATGCATATGATATCCACGCATGTACCGATGTGACTGGATTTGGTTTCTTAGGACATCTGCATGAAATGATGGATGGGAAGTTATCCTGCCGTATTTTTGCAGACCAGGTACCTGTGATAAAAGAGGCACTTGATTATGCGGATGAGTTTTTGCTGACGGCGGCAGGTCAGAAAAACCGGAATCATGTGGGTGAATCTGTTTCATTTGAAAATGTCACTTTTGCAATGGAAGAGGTTTTATTTGATCCACAGACTTCTGGCGGACTGCTGATCGCAGTGCCAGAGAAGCAGGCAGAGGCACTTTTAGCAGATCTAAAGAAGGAAGGGCATCCGGCTGCCATAGTTGGGGAGATCCTTCCAAAATCTGAAAAGGAAATTTATGTGTGTGGATAATTGGAAAATCTGCCTGATGATTCATTACATTAAGATATTTTATAATAATTCCGGACAAAATTTAAATAGTGATATTGGCTCCAACATCACGAAATAAGGTTAGCAGGGATGGAGATCATGAGAGAAAAGAAAAATTACAGAATCATCACATTTCATACCACATCAGCGGCAATGGCAATGGAAAAATATTGCAATGAGAATTCCATCAAAGGACGGCTGATCCCGGTTCCAAGAGAACTTTCTGCAGGGTGTGGACTGGCGTGGAGAATGGAACCGGGAGATTATGAAGGGTCCGGTAAAGAAATTGAAAAATCAGGAATTGAGATGGAACAGAGTGTAGAAATATATATCTAAATAAAAAAGTATCATTCTGTTGGAAAAGACAAAATGAGACTGGAAGCCTATGAAAAGGTAAATGGTATGAATATCGCAAATATTATGGGATGTGGTAATCAAAAAGGAAATCTTAGATCGACCAGACAGTATGAGTTTTCTGTTAATCTGCTGCCAAAGATTAAAGTAGAAACCGTTGTAACGGATGAACAGGCACCGGCGATCGTGGACGAGGTTGTAAAGGAGATTCAGACAGGAAACTTTGGCGATGGTAAGATTTTTATTTATGACGTAGAAGATGCGGTCAGAATCAGAACTGGTGAGCATGGTGGTGATGCACTATAAAATACGTCAGTATTGACTTGACAAAAATTATAAGTATGGTTATTCTTATAAAAGATAGCAATGTGTAAGCTGAATGAAAGATGACCAATGTGGGTAGAGTCCCCACATTGGTTTTCTTTTTTCTTAATGATAATTGTCTGAAAGGCAGATGAGAAATATTGAAGAAACCATTCATTATAGTAAGAGGCGGTGGCGATCTTGCCACCGGAACCATCCACAGACTCTGGTCGGCAGGATTTCCGGTTCTGGTACTTGAAGCGGAATATCCGGCAGCGATCCGCAGGCAGGTAGCTGTCTGTGAAGCGGTTTATGAAGGCAGTGCCACGGTAGAAGGCATGGAGGCTGTTTTGATCAAAGATGCTACAGAAGCAGAAAAAGTGATCGGCGCTGGAAAAGTTCCGTTACTGGTAGATCCGGACGGAGCAGCCATTGCAGCATTAAAGCCCGATGTGGTCGTTGATGCAATCCTTGCAAAGAAAAATCTCGGAACAACACGCAATATGGCAGCACTTACGGTAGGACTTGGTCCCGGATTTACTGCGGGGGAAGATGTGGATATCGTTATTGAGACAAAGCGAGGACATAATCTTGGCCGGATCATCCGTGAGGGATCAGCTATTCCCAATACCGGAATACCGGGCAATATTGGCGGCTATGCGGCAGAGCGTGTGATTCATGCAGGCGCACCGGGTACTCTTTATAATGTGCATAAGATCGGCGATGTTGTTGAACAGGGCGAGAAAATTGCGTATATCATGAATGAGGATGAAAATGCCAGATATTCGGTAACCGCCACGATCCCCGGTATTATCCGCGGACTGATCCGTGATAGATATCCGGTTACAAAAGGCTTTAAGATTGCAGATATCGATCCGCGCAAAAGCGAACTTTCGAACTGTTTTACCATTTCGGATAAAGCGCGCTGTATTGCAGGCAGTGTGCTTGAAGTTGTCTGTGCTTTTGACACTGACAATTTATCATAAAAAGAAAGGAGCATATGCTTCATGAAACTGATAAAGACAGAAGATGCAGTCGGTCAGGTACTCTGCCACGATATCACACAGATTATTAAGGGTGTTACAAAAGATGCGGTTTTCCGCAAAGGGCATATCATCACAGAAGAAGATATTCCGGTGCTTCTAAGTGTTGGAAAGGATCACATTTACATCTGGGAAAAAGATGACACGATTCTCCATGAAAACGAGGCAGCGCAGATTCTTTATGAGATGTGCAGAAATGACTACATGCATCCATCGGATGTCAAAGAAGGTAAAATTGAACTGATCGCGGATTGCGACGGACTGTTAAAAGTTGATAAAGAAAAATTAAAAAAGGTGAACAGTTTCGGGGAAATGATGATCGCCAGCCGCCATGGAAATACACCAGTGAAGGCAGGGGACAAGCTTGCGGGAACCAGAATCATACCACTTGTCATTAAAAAGGAAAAGATGGAACGCGCAAAAGAAATATGCGAGGATGCTCCCATTTTTACACTAAAGCCATTTCACAAGAAAAAAGCTGCGATCATCACGACTGGAAATGAAGTTTATCACGGAAGGATCGCAGATACTTTTACACCGGTCATCCGGGAAAAATTAGCAGAATATGATACGGAAGTCATTTTTCATGAGACTTTTGATGATGATAACGAAAAGATTACGGACGGCTGTCTTGCGGCAATCGAAGCAGGAGCAGATCTTGTGATCTGTACCGGGGGCATGAGTGTGGACCCGGATGATAAAACACCGCTTGCCATTAAAAATACCGGGGCAGAGATCATTTCTTACGGTGCACCGGTATTGCCGGGAGCAATGTTTCTGCTTTCTTATTATAAAGAAAGCATTCCGATCCTTGGACTGCCGGGCTGTGTGATGTATGCAAAGCGTACGATTTTTGATCTGGTGCTGCCGCGCATTATGGCAGATGACAAAGTGACTGCAGAAGAACTTGCAGCACTTGGCGAGGGTGGGCTTTGCTTAAACTGTGAACACTGCATTTTCCCGAACTGTGGATTTGGAAAAGGATGGTAGCAGTAGCATAAGCTACAGAGCAGATTTTGAAATGAGATTTATGGAAAGGCATGAGGAAGTATTTGAATGAAAGATCAGACAGGCAGAGAGATTGATTATATGAGAATTTCGATTACCGATCGCTGTAATCTGCGCTGTAAGTATTGTATGCCTGGCGATATAGAGACAACGGATATGGCGAATCTGCTGACATACGAGGAAATTGTAAAAGTGACAGAGACTGCCGAGTCACTTGGAATCCGGCATGTCCGTCTGACCGGTGGAGAGCCGTTAGTGCGCCGTGGCTGTGTAGAGCTGGTCAAAAAAATAAAAAATATATCCGGCATTGATACGGTTGGAATGACCACAAATGGGGTTCTGCTTGCAGAGTATGCAAGGACTTTGAAAGAAGCAGGACTTGATAGTGTAAATGTCAGCCTGGATACTTTAGATGAGACAGAATTTCAAAGACTGACGGGACGGAATGAATTAAAAGCAGTGTTAGCAGGAATCAGCGCGGCACAGGAAGTGGAAATTCCGGTAAAGATCAATACGGTTCATTATAAAAATCTGGACTGGAGAGCCGTTCTTGCTTACGCAGATGAAAGGCAGATACCGGTACGTTTTATTGAGATGATGCCGATCGGATATGGTGCAGATTATACCGGAAGATCCAATGAAGAATTGTTCCAGCAGATCGAGGACATATATGGAAATGCCTGTGCGATGGAACCGGATCGAAAAGTGGAATCTGAAAAAGCCGGAGAGCAGGAAGTTACAGTGAAGCTGCCATATAAAAACTATGGCGCAGGACCTGCAGTTTACTGCCATTTTCCTGGATTAAATATAGATGTCGGCTTTATCAGCGCCATACATCATAAATTTTGTAAGAACTGTAATCGTATCCGTCTCACCTCCGAAGGATATTTAAAATTATGCCTCTGTTATGAAAAAGGTGTTGATCTAAGAGCGGTCCTCAGGGATCCCCAAAAGGAACAGACCTTACAGAAAGTGATGAAAGAGGCAGTTTTAGAAAAACCTATGGAACACTGTTTTGAACAGATTTCAGAAATGACAGAGCATAAAGCGATGGTACGCATTGGTGGATGAAAGAAACAGACGAAAATTATTTAGAAAGCAGAGCAGTTATATATGGGAATCATAAAAGGAATTTGCATCAGCAAAGAAAGAGGAACAGAAAAGCATGAAGTGCCTGAGGCTGAGTTTATCAGGGACTGGGGCATTCAGGGTGATGCGCATGCAGGAAAATGGCACAGACAGGTCAGTCTGCTGTCCTTTGAAAAAATAGAAGAATTTCGTGCAAAAGGTGCGGATGTAGCGTTTGGAGCATTTGGAGAAAATCTGATCGTGGATGGATATGATTTTAAAAATCTTCCGGTCGGAACAAGATTCCGCTGTGGGGATGTCCTTCTTGAAATGACCCAGATTGGTAAAGAATGTCATTCACATTGTCAGATTTATCAGCGGATGGGAGAATGTATCATGCCGCATGAAGGTGTATTTGCTGTTGTTTTAGAGGGCGGCATGATACATGTCGGGGATGAACTTATGATAGAATCAGTGTAACACATCCGGAACAGATCAATGAAAAGAGCGCAGAAATGGAGATTGTTATGAGAGAAATTGCGGAAGTTCTTAAGAAAAGAATCAATGAAAAGAAAAATAGTATGCTCATCACTGTGGTAGCGGGACGCGGCTCGATACCGCGAAAAGCAGGTGCTTATATGGTAGTCGGTGAGGATGGCAGGGTGACCGGAACGATCGGCGGCGGTAATCTGGAATATCAGGCAATTTTGTTGGGACAAAAGCTTCTCGCCGAAAAGAAGAATTATCTGCATGAGTATAATCTTGGTCAGGAAAAATCAGCAGAACTTGGAATGGTATGCGGTGGAAATGCGACCGTCTTATTTTACTATGTGGACGCGGTGGAAGATGCTGTATGGATCGGACAGATGGAAGCGGCAGAAGAAAAAAGAAAACCATTCTGGATCCTTATGCCGTTAGAGGAAGGAAAGGTAAAAATACTGCCGGAGTTTCAGACATCTGCACATCAGTCGGTGACAGAGATTGATGGAGCGCGTTTCTATGCAGAACAATTCTCCTATGATGGAAAAGTTTATATTTTTGGAGGCGGACATTTAGCACAGGAACTTGTCCCGGTGCTGTCACATCTGGGGTTCCGCTGTATTGTTTCGGATGACAGGGAAGAATTTACAAAACCGGAACTGTTTCCGGGAGCGGAAGAGATACGGCTGATCGATTTTGGAAAACTGGAAGAGACATTTACGATTCATCCGGAAGACTACATTGTGGTCGTCACAAGAGGACATCTCTGCGATACGGATGCAGAGCGTTTTGGACTGCAGACTTCTGCCGGATATATCGGTGTTGTGGGAAGCAGGAAAAAAACAAAATTTGTATATGATAAATTGATCGCGGAGGGATTTACCGGGGAACAGCTTGCACGCGTGACAGCACCGATCGGAATTGAGATCGGAAGTGAGACTCCGGCGGAGATCGCGATCAGTATTGCGGCACAGCTGATCGAAGTACGTGCGAGAAAAAATCATCATAAAATTAATTTTTAAAAGAAATGGTATAGAAACAGAAGTTAGGTTTATCTGATTTAAGAAGCTGCTTTTTAGAGCTTTTTAAAATAAAAAAAAGAGGAAAAACAAATGAAAAAGAAATGTGTGTGTGTATTACTTTCTGCAGCTATGGCAATGACAATGTTTGCCGGATGTGGAAACAACAAGGATCAGGCGGCAGGTGAAACCGAAGCTGCAGCAGCAGAGCCGTTTGAAGCAACAACGGTAACTGTATTTGCTGCAAAGAGTTTAAACACGGTTATGGAAGAGCTGATCGCAGAGTATAACAAAACACAGCCGAACGTATCGATCGTGGGAAGTTATGACAGTTCAGGAACCCTGATGACACAGATCGAAGAAGGAGCAGCCTGTGATGTATTTTTCTCCGCAGCACAAAAACAGATGGATCAGCTTCAGGACGGACTGGTTATCGACGGAACCAGACATAACGTTGTAAACAATCAGGTTTGTGTCGTTACATACAAAGGCAGCGGCACGACGGTAACCGGACTTTCCGATATCGGAAATGCAAAAAGCATTGCACTTGCCGATGGTTCTGTTCCGGTTGGAAAATATACCAGACAGGCAATGGTAAATGCGGGTATGTTAGACAAAGTGGACGATGTTTCACAGATTACGACAACAGAAATCCAGAATGCACTTGGTGGTGTGGATATCAATGAGTGTGCCAATGTAGGAGCCGTAACATCTGCAGTTGCAGAAGGTTCTAATGAAGTCGGAACCGTATATTATTCAGATACTTACGGTTTTGAAGACCGTCTGGAAATCCTAGAAAAAGTTTCGTATGACCTTACCGGAAATGTTATTTATCCGGTGGCACAGATTGTAAATAACGAAGCAGATGAGTTAGAGCAGAGTGCAGCAGAGGACTTTATCAATTTCCTGGTTTCGGATGATGCAAAAACAATTTTCCAGAAATACTACTTTGATACGGATGTTGAATAAAAGGTAAAAATGAAAACAGGAGGCAGTTATGAGTCAGTTGACAGCATATTTAAGTGGTCTCGACTGGAGCCCGCTTCTGATATCAGTTAAAACCGGAATTGTAGCAACCATTATTTCATTTTTTTTAGGCATCTATGCAGCACGAAAAGTAGTGAAAGCAGGACCGCGCATAAAGGCAGTGGCAGATGGAATTCTGACACTGCCAATGGTGCTGCCACCGACGGTGGCAGGCTTTTTTCTGCTGTTATTGTTCAGCCTGAGGAGACCGTTTGGAGCATATCTTTATGATACGTTTCATTTCAAAGTGGTACAGACCTGGCTTGGCTGTATTTTAGCGGCAACCGTGATCGCATTTCCACTCATGTACCGGAATGCCAGAGCTGCGTTTGAACAGATTGATGTAAATCTGATTTATGCGGCGCGGACACTTGGGATGCCTGAGATCAAAATTTTCTGGAAAGTGGTGGTTCCTGCGGCGGGGCCGGGTATTGCATCCGGAACAGTTTTAACCTTTGCAAGGGCACTTGGTGAGTACGGTGCGACCTCAATGCTTGCAGGAAATATTCCGAAAAAAACAAGTACAATCTCACAGAAAATTGCGATGGTCATCCAGGACGGAGACTATGCGACGGCGGGATTCTGGGTGGTCGTGATATTGATCATTGCATTTTTGGTCATATTTTTGTTAAATATCATCACGGCAAAGAGTATGAAATATGTGAGCAGGTGGTAGCATGAAAGGCACTTCTAATCGCTCAGAGCAGAGGCTCTTTCGTGAAGAAGTACTAAGTTTCATGCGGAAAAACGCAGGCGTTTTTCATGTGATCGATGGAGAGTATAGGCAAGTGCATTATTTTAAATGGAGATTGGAATGAGTCTGAAAGTAAATATAAAAAAGAAGTTTGGCAGCTTTTGTTTAGACGTCGCGTTCGAGACAGAGCGTGGCGTATTTGCGATTCTTGGGGCATCCGGATGTGGAAAGAGTATGACACTAAAGTGTATAGCCGGAATTGAGACACCGGACGAGGGACGGATCGAATTAAACGGCAGGGTATTATTTGATTCTGCAAAAAAGATCAATCTTACGCCACAGAAACGTCGTGTCGGCTATATGTTTCAGGATTATGCCTTGTTTCCCAATATGACAGTGGAACAGAATATCAAAGCTGGTATGGGAAAATGTCCGGATGAAGAGAAAGTAAAGTCTTATATCAGACGTTTCCGCTTAGAAGGACTTGAAAAACATTACCCCACGCAGCTTTCCGGTGGACAGAAACAGCGTGTAGCGATGGCGCGGATGATCGCTTCAGAGCCGGATATTCTGCTTTTGGATGAACCGTTTTCTGCGCTTGACAGTTATCTCAAGTGGGAGTTAGAGCAGGAAATGCGTGATATGTTAGCAGAGGTGGAAAAGCCGGTACTTTTTGTATCGCACAATCGTGATGAGGTTTATCGTCTGTGTAATATGGTAAGCTGTATCGATCATGGAAAAATGGAAGTCATTGAGGAGACAAAAGAGTTTTTCCATAATCCGAAAACAAAGACAGCGGCTGTGTTATCCGGATGTAAGAACATTTCTGCAGTGGAAATTGTGGATAATAGTCATATAAAAGCGGTGGACTGGGGGATAACTCTGTGCGTTCCGGAAATTCCAAAGGACACAAAAGCGGTTGGTATCCGGGCACATTCGTTTTATCCTGTGGATGCAGAGCCTGTTCAGGATATGAATATTTTAAGGATAGAGGAATACCGCATCATTGAGGATACGTTTGAGTGGAATATTTCATTCCGCCCATCGAAAGAGAGTGAATGGCTTCAGTGGAAAATAGCAAAAACAGAGCAGGAAGATTCGCCAGGACCAATCCCTTCTGGTTTGGCAGTGGATGCAAAAGATATTTTATTGTTGAGGGATAATACCTATGAATAACCGACAACTGACCATTTTCCGTACAGTATGTGAAGAAGGAAGCATGACAAAGGCAGCCGAAAAACTTTATATGACACAGCCCGCAGTCAGCCAGACCATCAAGGAGTTAGAGCAGGAGAGCGGTGTCTGCTTTTTAGAGCGCTATAACCGCAAAGTAGTACCGACGGAGAGCGGCAGGCTGCTCTATCAGTATGCGTGTCACATCCTTGGACTGTATCATGATTTAGAACAGCATTTGAAAGAAACGGAAGGTGTGCGGACGATCCGTATCGGTGCAAACCTTTCGGTTGGAGTAAAAATGCTGCGTGGATTTATCCGTACATTTGAAAAAAAATATCCGGACATTCGTGTGAAAGTGACTGTCAGTGGATCGGTAAAGCTGATGGAACTTTTAAGAACGCATAAGATCGATCTGGGTATCATGGAAGATCTGCCTGGTGAGACGGACTATATACAGGAGCCGTTTGCAAAGGACAGGACTCTTGTTGTTGCAGCACCCGGTCATCCGTTGGCGGGCATGGAGCATGTCAGGTTTGAGGATCTGAAAAAAGAAAATTTTCTTTTGCGGGAAAAGGGAGCCGGTGTACGTGACCGGTTTGAAGCTATTTTAAGGACAAAAGACTGCGTAATCGAACCTTTATGGGAGAGCCGGAGCACAAAAGTACTCGTACAGGCGGTGGAAGATGGATTTGGTATTTCGGTACTGCCATATTTTCTGATCGAGGAATATTTAAAGGCTGGCCGTCTGGTGGAAATAAAAGTAGAAGATATTTGTCTTGAAAGAAACTTAAATCTGGTATATCATCCACATAAGGTTTGGAATGATCCACTGCGTGATTTTATGGATATTGTACGTCAATATGGGAATGATGAGAGGTAGAGTAAAATTTCCTATTACATAAAAAAAGAACAGGATTTCTACGGTGGAAATACTGTTCTTTTCTATGCTATAAATGTGTGTGTGTATATAGCAATTAAAATGTATCATGAATTTGATATAACTTCAAATAGGATAAAATTATAGAAAACATAAGTAAATACTTATGGGAACGGAGATAAGATATGAACCTGTTAGATATCATCGGACCTGTAATGGTCGGCCCGTCCAGTTCGCATACGGCGGGAGCCGTCAGAATCGGGAGAGTCAGCCGTAAACTGCTGGCGGAAGAAGTAAAAGAAGCAAAAATATACTTTCATGGTTCGTTCCTTGCGACGGGCAAGGGACACGGCACAGATAAGGCGCTGATTGCCGGATTATTAGGAATGCAGGTGGATGATCCGGCAATACCGGACAGTTTCAGGATTGCGGAGAAGAGAGGAATGAGATTTTCCCTGGAGGGGATCGACCTCGGTGATGTTCATCCAAATTCGGTGAAAATGAATCTGACAGGTATTTCCGGGCGTACACTTGAAGTGATTGCAGCTTCGATCGGAGGCGGGCGGATACAGATCTGCGAGCTTGACGGGATCACTGCCAATTTCAGTGGCGATTATCCGACACTGATCGTGCATAATATCGACCAGCCGGGACATGTTACCGAGGTAACATCCATGCTTGCCCATAAAGGCGTCAATATTGCCACAATGCAGCTTTACCGGAAAAGCAGAGGCGGCAATGCTGTCATGGTCATAGAGTGTGATCAGGAAGTGCCGAAAGAATCACTTGCATGGTTAGAGCGCTTAGAGGGTATATTAAAGGTAACGTATTGCAGTCTGGTGGAAGAGTAGAGATTAATACACCTTTTGATACATTAATCAAAATATATCATAGAAAGTTGGAAGTAGTGTGAAAAATAACATTTTTCACACGCAGGAATGGAGATTTTTATGTATGGATCATTACAGGAATTATGTGAATTAGAAGAAGCATCCGGGAAACCATTTTGGAAGATCGTGCAGGAGGATGACTGCCGGGAACAGGGAATCACGGAGGATGTGTCTTTTGGGCAGATGCGCGCGATGTATCAGGCAATGAAGGATGCGGACGAGCGTTATGATGAAAAATTAAAATCCGAGAGCGGGCTTGTCGGCACAGAGGGCAAAAAAATGATGGATGCAAGGGCTGCGGGTAATTTACTATGCGGCGATTTTATTGGGAAAGTCATGGAAAAGGCATTAAAAACCAGTGAGTCGAATGCCTGCATGAAGCGTATCGTGGCGGCGCCGACGGCTGGTTCATGTGGTGTTGTTCCAGCAGTATTTCTGAGTCTGCAGGAAGAAAAGGGATATTCCGAAGAGAAAATGGTGGAGGCATTGTTTGTGGCAGCAGGCATCGGCGGCGTGATCGCAGAGCGGGCTTTTTTAGCTGGTGCAGCGGGCGGCTGTCAGGCGGAGATCGGTTCGGCATCTGCGATGGCGGCTGGCGGTGTCATGCACTTATTAGGAGGCAGTGCAAAAGAGATCGCAAATGCGGCAGCACTGGCATTAAAAAATCTGCTGGGACTTGCCTGTGATCCGGTTGCCGGATTAGTGGAAGTGCCGTGTGTCAAAAGAAATGTGATAGGAGCAGTCAATGCGCTGACTTCTGCCGATCTGACGAGAGCTGGCATATTCAGTAAAATTCCGCCGGATGAAGTGATCGATGCGATGCGAAGCATTGGAAGAAGCATGTCCGAAGATATCCGGGAGACAGGAAAAGGTGGACTTGCCGGAACACCGACCGGAGTGGAGATCCGTGAGCGGATGTCCGGGGGCAGACTGTAAGAATGGAATAAAGTTTCAGGGAAAAGTAACCACATGATTACCTGTTTGTACAGGCTGGTAGTTATGTGGTTACTTTTTTTGAATAAAACAGTTGACAACATCACATCATAGTGCTATGGTTAGTTGCATAAGTAATGAACCATATAACAAACCAACCATATAATAGAATAAGACATACAGGAATATTCTATTATCACGAAATAAAAATTTGCGAGAAAGGAGCAGCCATGCATGAATGAAATCTTAACGCAGGAGAAATCCATCTATCTGCAGATCGCAGAAATGATCGAGACAGATATTTTAAGGAATATTCTTCTGGAGGAAGAGCGCGTGCCGAGTACGAACGAACTGGCGAAGCTATATGCGATCAACCCGGCGACAGCGGCAAAAGGTGTAAATATATTGGTGGATGAAGGAATCTTATATAAGAAAAGGGGAATCGGCATGTTTGTAGCAGAGGGAGCAAAAGAAAACATTTTAAAACGCAGACGAAATGAATTTTACGATCATTATGTCAAAAAATTATTAGAGGAAGCGGCAAGCATCGGACTGGATAAAGAGGAAGTGATCAGGCTGATACAGTCCGCAGAGTAAGGAATATTACTGGTCACACAGGTGTGTGGACAAATGTAAAAAAAGGAGGAGCAGAATGGAAACAATCGTTTGTAATCATATCAGCAAGAATTATGGGAAAAAGGAGATTTTAAAAAATATAGATTTTACACTGGAAAAAGGAAAAATCTACGGTCTGATCGGGAGAAACGGTGCAGGAAAAACAACACTGTTATCGATCTTATCGGCGCAGAATCCGGCGACAGAGGGAAGTGTAACCTGGAATGGTGAGACCGTCTGGGAGAACAGAAAAGCGTTAGATCACATCTGCTTTTCCAGAGAATTATCGACCAACCTGTATGGAAGCGGTGTCAGTGCATTAAAAGTAAAAGAATACTTAAAAAATGCATCTTATTACTTTCCAAACTGGGATCAGAAAATGGCGGATGAGCTGATCGAAAAATTTGAGCTGAATACCAAACAGCGCATCAACAAAATGTCAAAAGGTATGCTTTCTATGGTAACGATCATTGTGGCACTTGCGAGCAAAGCGGATTTTACCTTTTTGGATGAGCCGGTAGCAGGACTGGATGTTGTCATGCGCGAGTATTTTTATCACAAACTGATGGAAGAATACACGGAGACAGGACGTACTTTTGTGATCTCCACGCATATCATTGAGGAAGCGTCAGATCTGATGGAGGAGGTCATCATGATAAAAGATGGCAGACTTTTGCTGAAAGAAAATACACAGGATCTGTTAGAGAGAAGTTATCATGTGAGCGGACTTGCAGAGGTGGTAGATCAGGCAACGGAAGGTTATGAAAAACATCACGAGGAAAAGACGGGACGCAGCAAGAGCGTAACGATCCTTTTAAAAGAAGGTCAGACGCTGCCAGAGGGATATGATGTGACGATCCAGCCGGTCAGTCTGGAGAAGTTATTTGTATCACTGTGTGGATTAACGGATTAATAATCGTTTTATCCGGTGTAGTGATTTAGAAATCAATGTACCGGGAAATGGCGGGAGGAATGAAAAATGGAACAATCTAAAATCATAAAAAGGAATTTTCTTTTCTGGGGCAAATATGGTATTCAGATGACAGCAATCCTCATTGGTTTTGTCGTAGTGTATGGTATATTTTTTAGCTTTGGTGACAGTTCGGATGGGGGATTCTGGACGAGTGCAAATTATTTTGCCATTCTGATTGGTATTCTGTTTAACTATATCGGACCGATCAGTTATGGAGGAACATATATCCCGATGGTGCTTTCCTTTGGTTCCGGCAGAAAGGAAGCAGCGTGGGGAGCACAGCTTTTATATGGAGTCTACGCGGTTACTGCATATCTGTTTGTTCTTCTCACAGGATATCTGTCAGCAGGAAGAGTGGATGGTTTTAAAAACATACTGATCGCGGAAGGATTTGTTCTCTGTGTGGCATTTGGTCAGATCTGTACCGTACTGCAGATGCGTTATGGAAAAAAAGGAATGGTATTTGGAATCTTAATAACAGTTGCAGTCATAGTTTCTATAGGTGCTGGTTTTGTTATGGGAAGCGGTTTGATCGATACGCTTACCGCATGGATCGGAAATCTGTCAGGCAGGGTTATTTCGGGAGCACTTTTTGCCGGTGCAGCAGTGGCAATTGTACTTTATGTAATCAGTCTTATCCTGCAGCTTCGTGTGGTATCGAAGTATGAAGTGCGTGTGTGACAGTGTCATACAGGAAATGGATAAATCAAGGTGTTTGTATAGAAAGCTACAACAATATGAAAGGGGTAGAGTGAGAAAATGATTGACAATTTTTTGATACAATGCAAGACAAGAAGGGCAGAAGTGCTGGAGTTTCTTGCTGTTGCGCTGGGCGGTTATGTGTTGGGGATCATTGTTATGATGGTCATCCGCGCAAATACCATGGAAGAGAATGAGTGTGTCACGCTTGGAGTGCTGATCGCTGCGATCATGCTGGGGTTTGTACATTTATTTGGTATCATATTTTCTTTTATCGGGGAATTTAACATGGCGTTGTCAATGGGTGCAACGAGAAAAGCCTATGTGGGAAGTTATGTGTTATTTAACATGGCAGAACTTGCAGGACTGGAACTGCTGTTATTTGTATTTGGAAAGATAGAATTTGCCATCATGGGAGTGATCTATCCGCAGTGTGATGTCATACTGGATCTCACACAGTACTTTCAGTGGAAATACCTTCTGGCGGTTATCATCGGAATGACGATCGTGGAATTGTTTGCAGGAGCTGTGATTCTGCGGTTTGGAATGAAAGCACTCTGGGGTATCTGGGCAGTCTGGATGTTTATCATGCTTGTACCGGTAAAACTGAGTGAAAATGAAATGATAGCAGCAAAAATGCATCAGATTGGCATGCAGATCGGATTCGGAAATATTGCGCAGTATCTGTTCCTTTTGGGTGTGGTCGTGGCAGCCATCATGGCAGTACTGGCATGGAAGCTTCTGAGAAAACAGAAGGTGACGGTGTAAAATAACAAGGCGAAACAAAGAAAGTATCACGACTTAAGAAAAGGTCGGAGAAAGACAGAATAGAATGTATAACAAAGGCAGAACCGGGGATGAAGCGGTTCTGCCTTTGTTTGGTGTAAAATGGATGTGCAGGTTATTTGTTGCTGCGTCTCCAGATGTGCATTTTCTCAGCCTCTTTGATCAGCTCGTCACGGAAATCCGGATGAGCGATGGAGATTAAGGCTTCTGCTTTCTGCCATGCGGAAAGTCCTTTGACATTTACTTTACCATATTCCGTTACAACATAATGTGTGTTGGCACGGGTATCAGTTACGATGGAACCGTTTGCCAATGTCGGGCGGATTCTTGACTGTACCTGTCCGTCTTTGGTCTTAAAGGTCGAGGACAGGCAGATAAAGCTCTTGCCGCCTTTTGACAGGTAAGCACCTAATACGAAGTCTAACTGTCCACCGGCACCACTGATCTGCTTGATACCTGCTGACTCTGCATTGACCTGACCGAAGAGGTCGATATCAACGGCGTTGTTGATGGAAATAAAGTTATCGAGTGCAGAGATGGAACGGATATCGTTGGTGTAGTCAACCGGAGCGCTCATTAACTCTGGGTTGTCGTCTAAGTAATCGTACATTTTCCTGGTACCTGCACCGAAAGCGTAGGTCTGACGGTAACGGTCAATATTTTTCTTTGCACCGGTGATCTTTCCGGCTTTTGCGATGTCAACGAATGCATCTACATACATCTCTGTGTGGACACCAAGATCTTTTAAGTCGGACTCCGCGATCAGGGAACCGACAGCGTTTGGCATACCACCGATACCAAGCTGCAAACATGCACCGTTCGGAATCTCGTCTACGATCAGTTTTGCAACCGTTTTGTCGATATCTGTTGCAGGACCGCCGGCACCAAGCTCGCCGATCGGAGGATTAGAACCCTCTACGATATATGTTACATCGGAAATGTGAATTCCGCATTCTGTTCCGCCAAGGCAGCGCGGCATATTTTCATTTACCTCTACGATGATGTGTTTTGCTCTCTCACACATTGCACCGAGATGGGAGGCACTTGGTCCGAAATTGAAATATCCATGGGAATCCATCGGAGCTACCTGAAACATTGCTACATCATCTGGGCAGTCAAGCTCACGGTAGTAACGCGGCAGTTCAGAGTAACGGATCGGTGAATAGAAAGCGCATCCGCGGCTGATCATTTTACGCTCGATACCGGACATATGCCATGAGTTCCATGTAAAATGCTCTCCGGCATCCTCGCGTGCGAAAGTAGCTAACGGTTTTAAAAGGATACCACCGCGCAAGTTCACATTTGTCAATTCATCGGTACGTTTTGCCAACGCCTGATCAAGGGCATCTACGGTGTTTGTACACCATCCGAAGTCAACCCAGTCCCCGCATTTGATCAATTTTACCGCCTCATCGGCAGATACAAGTTTCTGTTTGTATTCCTGTGAATAATCCATCACAAATACCTCCTCATAATTGTAAAAAATCATGATATAAAAAGATTGTTAAAAAATTACCATAGTCTTATCCTAACACTTTATGGAGGGTTTGACAAGTCAATTAAGTTACTGTTCACACATACTGTGTGAGCAGTAACAATTACAGCCCATTTTAAATGCATCTTCGATGCATGGGGCTGTAATCTGGCATGATATAGTCTTTGGCGCACAGCTTGACAGCAAGTGTCAAGCTTGCGAGTGAACAGTAACTCAATTAATTCTCTACCGGCATCGTCCAGCTCTGCGACTCACGGCGGTATTTTTCCAACGCTTCCTCATAGCTTGAAACCAGCATGGTATCCGAAGGGATATTCGATTTTGCCTCGGCGAGAAGCAGTTCATAACATTCGACCAATCCGTATAGTGGGAGATCGCCGTTGGTGTGGACATCTAAGATGCTCTCCGTCTCGTAGGCGGCATTGTAAAACCAGATAACAGCCTCATTTAAATCCTTCTGTGCAAGAAAATAGGTGCCAAGTTCATAACAGATCTCGGAACATGGAGTGGTCAGCATATCCTTCATCGTCAGCTTGAAAAATTCATTTTTGTTGTCCTCTAGGCGGTATACATGTGCGAGTACGCAGGAGGCTTCCTTCATGGCATCATCGGAGAGGTCATGCTCTAAAATATACTGGAAGATTGGTTTTGCATCCTGAAAGTCTTTGGTGTCACCGGTCTTTAACAGCTCTTTGGCATACATCGTGCGGATTTTCGGGGAGAGCTCGTGGCCGCTCTGGAAGTTTTTGATAAAGATGGAAAAATCACGTTTGCTGTGAAAATTCTGCGGTTTATGTAAAATCTCAACATCGCTGTCGAAGATTACAGGAGTCAGGCGGACTGTCTCGTGCACCGGATCGACCCAGGTAAAGGTGCGCAGACGTTTGAACAGCTTCGGACGGTATTCTTTTTTTGCATTTAAAACGGTGTCAAAATCAGCGTCCGTCACATATTTCATCTGAACGATCTCGATTTCCGGCAGCAGTGCATTTTTGAGACGCAGAAAACGCTCATGGTTAAATTCATCTAAAACCTCGTCTGCATCGGCGGTATAGATGTAATCCATGTTTGCCTTGGAAAAAGAAAAATTTCTCGCCGCGGAAAAATCGCTTGTCCATTTAAAATCATAGATCTGACTGGTGTATTTTGCAGCGATCTCCTTTGTGTGATCCGTAGAACCGGTATCTACGATGATGATCTCATCCATAAGATCTGCAATTGAATCGAGGCAGCGGGCAAGAACCGCTTCTTCATTTTTTACGATCATGCATAAACTTATCGTAGCCATGGAAAGTCCCCCTGTTTGTGTATGTTTTTTATAATGATTCACAACAGATATATGTAGTGCTGTATATGTCGTATGAAAAAATATAGTCTGCTTTTTTATAGTATTTATTATATCGGACATGGCAGGCAGTTACAAGAAACAGTTTTTGTTTAAAAAATATTTTATAGGCAGCATGGAATGTGCTACAATGGGTAAATGCAAAAATCAGGAAATGAGGAAAACAAATGAACAATGGATGCAGAAAACCATTGTGGTATGGATCGGTGCACTGCTTTGCTGTGCCTGGTGGCATTGGTGCTGGTCTGCGTGGGGATTTATATTGTAAATTATGGAAAAGAAAAAGCGTGAGAAAGGTGGATGGAAAATGAGTGCAGTTGTGACATTAAAAAAGGGTGAAGGAAGAATGATCAAGGCAGGCGGTGCATGGATTTTTGATAACGAGATCGATACGGTCATGGGAAGTTTTGAAAACGGAGAGACCGTAGTTGTGCATGATTTTGACGGCTATCCGATGGGCAAAGGATTTATCAATACCAATTCAAAAATCCGCATCCGTATGCTGACAAGACATGTGGATCAGGAGATCGACCGCGCTTTTTTACAGATGCGCGTGAAAAATGCCTGGGAATACCGCAAAACAACGGTCGATACATCATCCTGCCGTGTGATCTTCGGGGAAGCAGACTTTTTGCCGGGACTTGTCGTTGACAAATATGAGGATGTGCTCGTGGTGGAATGTTTAGCACTTGGCATGGAGCAGTTTAAGGAGACGATCGTTTCTTTATTAAAAGAAGAACTTGCAAAAGATGGCATCAAAGTGCGTGGCGTCTACGAGAGAAGCGACGCCAATGAGCGCACCAAAGAAGGACTTCCAAAGGTAAAAGGATTTATCGGGGAAGAATTCGACACCAGCGTTGAGATCACGGAAAACGGAGTCCGTTATCTTGTCGATGTCGTAAACGGACAGAAAACCGGATTTTTCTTAGACCAGAAATACAACCGACTTGCCATGCAGCGGATCTGTAAAGGGAAAAAGGTGTTAGACTGCTTTACCCATATGGGAACATTTGCCTTAAATGCCGGAATTGCAGGGGCAGCGGATGTCACAGGTCTTGACATTTCCGAGTATGCCGTGCAGCAGGCAAACGAAAATGCGCGCAGAAACGGACTGGAGGATACCGTTCATTTCCGCTGTGCGAATGTGCTCGATGAACTGCCGAAACTGGCGCAGAGCGGCGAGCAGTATGATGTTGTCATCTTAGACCCGCCGGCATTTACCAAGTCGCGCCAGGCAACGAAAAACGCGATCAAAGGTTACCGTGAGATCAACATAAAAGGCTTAAAACTGGTGAAAGATGGCGGTTATCTTGCCACCTGTTCCTGTTCCCACTTTATGACGCAGGAGCTTTTGGCAAAGACCGTGAAAGAGGCAGCAAAGGCAGCCCATAAGAGACTCCGCCAGGTGGAGTTTAGGACGCAGGCGTCGGATCATCCGATTCTCTGGGCAAATTCCGCAAATGTGCCGGAGAGTTATTACTTGAAGTTCTATATCTTCCAGGTTGTTGATGAGAAGTAAGAGCCGGGAAGTAGCGGAAATGCTTGATTTATAAGGGATGGAAGGTGTTTGATGTTTACAGAGAAAACCTCGTAAAGTATCGCAAAATATCACAAAACCGTGATTCAAAGTGGTAAGAAAAGTGGTAAGTCTGAGTGTTAAGCACCTGAAATGTAGCGAGTGGTAAGCTTATGGGGAAAACGGTATGTTCTATTTGAAGGATAACGGGAAATTAACAAAAGACTAACCATGGACTAACAAAGGACTAACTACACATATCTTTCTTTTTCAAATAAGAGATGATAATATTATTGTGGCAAGAAAAACGACTTACAAAAAGTTACAAATATATACGGAATGACTACGGTTTGGCTACGGTATTGAGACTTTTTTTGAAAAGGAAGCTATGATATTATTATCATGGAAGTAATGAACAGAGAGTAATCGAGAAAATTCGGTTGCTCTTTTTTGGTTAAAGGGGGATGAAATGGAAGAAAGATGCTGAACGGTTCCATAAAAATCAATAGACTTTAGATGCCTAATGAAGTATAATTATAACGGAACCAAAACGAAGGAGGATTACTTATGCCACGAATTATTGATTTATTCGCTGGTTTAGGCGGGATTAGGCTTGGATTTCAACAGGCAATGGATGAACTTGGGTTAGAAACGGAGTGTGTATTTTCTTCGGAGATAAAACCTTATGCGATTAAGGCATATAATGGATTTTATGGCGATGAAGAAATTTACGGAGATATTACACTTGTTAATACAAATCAAGATATTCCAGATTTTGATTATTTGTTAGCGGGATTTCCTTGTCAACCATTTAGCTCTGCGGGAAATAGAAATGGATTTGCAGATACAAGAGGGACGTTGTTTTTTGAAATTGAACGAATACTTCAAGATAAAATAAATGCAAATCATCCGGCAAGAGGTTTTTTACTTGAAAATGTCGAAGGTCTTATGACTCATGATAACGGCAACACATTAAATACAATTATTACACATTTAGAGCAGTTAGGGTATCATGTTAGTTGCAGATTGTTGGATTCGAGATATTTTGGATTGCCACAAAGCCGAAAAAGAGTGTATATAGTTGGCTCTTTGGATGAGGAGATTAATCTTGAGGATTTTGAACAAAGGGAAGCTGTATTGGGAGATATATTACAGCAAGGACTTCCTACAGTAGATACAGATTTTACCAGAAAATTATTTGCTAACTATACTACGCAGGAAGTGATTGGGAAATCAATAAAGGACAAGCGAGGGGGTGAAAATAATATCCACTCATGGGATATTGATTTAAAAGGCAGGACATCGCAGAAAGAACGAGACTTGATGAGTGCTCTTTTACGAGAACGCAGAAAGAAACATTGGGCGGAAGTGATAGGAATAACATGGATGGATGGAATGCCTTTGACGGAAGAACAAATCAGAACATTTTTTAATGTCCCTGAATTACATCAAATACTAGAACATCTAACCCAAATGGGATATCTGGTATATGAATATCCAAAACAGCAGGTAAAAGGTAAAGATGGGATAGTAAAACGAATTCCAGATGAGACAAAGGATAAGGGATATAATATTGTTGCAGGAAAGTTATCATTTGAGTTCTCTAAGATATTGGACACAAATGATATTGCTCCAACTTTGGTGGCAATGGATGTGGCTAAACTAGGGGTTGTTGATGGAGATGGAATCCGTAGACTTACGATTAGAGAGTGTCAAAGATTATGCGGATATCCAGATAATTATAATCTGGATATGATTAGTGAATCGGAAGCATTTGATTTGCTAGGAAATACAGTATGTGTACCTGTAATCAAAGATATTTCAGAAAGAATCGGAAGAAGTTATTTGGAAAATGTAGAAGGAGGAAGATAGGATGAGGTTATCAGCACAAGAAATATATGATAGATTGTTAAATGTCGATCACATTCTGGAATTAGAAGGACAAATCAAATTCTTTTTAGGCGATGTAAATATTATTGTAAGGCAAAAGGATGTAGTTGGGAACATAATGCAGGAGTGGTTGCAAGGATGGCTAGATGCAAGAGGTATTGAATATGCACCAAGCGAAAATACACAGATGCCCCCTGATTTCTTTTTAAATCCAGATGATCGAACAAAAGGACTACTAGAAGTAAAAGCTTTTAACAGAAATGGTTCGCCGGGATTTGATATTGCCGATTTTAGAATGTATGCATCAGAGATTCAAGAGAAGCCATATATGTTAGATGTGGATTATCTTATTTTTGGTTATGATATGAGTGACGATGGTGTTGTTACTATTAAAGATGTTTGGTTGAAGAAGGTGTGGCAAATTACGAGGAGAATGGAAAATTATCCTATTAATTTGCAAGTAAAAGAAGGTGTAATACATAAAATCAGACCGGGTGTATGGTATAGCGAAAGGGTAACGGATTATGCTATTTTTGATTGCCTTGAAGATTTTATTTCTGCTATAGAAGAGACAACATTTAAAGAACCAAAATTGCGTAGTTCTGTAGCTTCTACATGGTTAGCGGTATTTCAAAGAAACTATAAAGCTTGGTATGGAGAAGAATTAAATGTACCAAGATGGAATGATATTAAAGATAAGTATGATCTCATAACAGATAAGAAAAGAGAAAAGGCCAGAGAAAGACTGGAAGTAGTAACTGCGCAGAAAGAGAAAATAGAGGCAAGAGTGCTTAAATATCAGCAAGCTATTATTGAATCAAAAACAGATAAGCAGAAGGAAAAGGCGGAACAGAGCTTAGCAAAAGCTATGGATTCGTTAGAATCTGCATTAAAGAAAGTTGCTGATGCACAAGTTCAATATGAAATATGGGTAAATCAGTAATTCTTATGTTTATAGGATTTTGGAAAAAGCATATGGTGACTTTGCAATAAATGGCAAGCGATAGAGCTTTGGTAATAGATATAGCTTCTTAGTCCGTCCAGGGCATCAGCCTTGGCCCATAGATGTGTTGTGACACATCATATTGGGTTATTATCTGTCACGCTTCGCTCAGAAATGTATTGTTTAAAGATTTTATGTTTCTAAAGTTAGGAAAGGAATGCGAATGTTAATAGGAGCAAACGATTATAAATTGATACTGCTTGATACAAATGCAATTAGAGAGATTGTAACAAACACTAATATGTCAGGAAAAGGTTTTTTGGAAAGATTTTTTGCATGTTCATCAGATGCATATGCACCATGCTTTTCAATTTATAATGTGATTGAGCTTATGCCATATCAGGATATATATGAGAAGTTTCTTGAGTTCTTCTCTACAATTCCGTGTCTTGTGATGTTTCCTGTAAAGAGTATTTTTCAAAGAGAAGTAGAATGCTATTTGGAAGGAAAGAGTTTTGTGATTGATGGTCATATTGCAAATGCTTTTACACCGTTGGTATTAAAAGATAATTATAATTGTAAAAAATTTTTTGAAAACATGGCTAAAGATACAACATTGATGGAAAATATTCAGAATGAGGTAAAAACATTTTCTTCAATAGCAACGGATTGGGAAAATAGGAGAAATAGAACAGAAAAGATGCTAAAAGCCCAACATCTACCATTAAATATGATAAATGAAAAATTTTATAGAACACAAGAAAAAGATACAATTATAAAAGATTTGATGAATTATGGTATTAGTGTTCCATTAGGTGTTGAAATTCTTCATTTGCCAGCTTCAAGAATGATGGAATTTTCTCAATTTGTTCGTATCTATCAAACACGTAAACACATTAAGCCAAATGATGTTATGGATATTCAAATTAGTTGTATCGTACCATATGTAAATGCGGTTATAACGGAGAATTTTCAAGCAGATGTTTACAAGAAGGCTAAACATTTTATTCCACAATTAGAGGAATTAGAAATATACACATTAAAAGATATTAGACAATAAATCAGATGCATTAAAAAAGGAATCGAGAAATCGGTTCCTTTTTTAATGCCCGGAAAAGGAGAAAATAGAGATGGAAAAGAAAAAAGTGCGAGCAACTAGGACAAATGGTCGCAAAGACAGTAATGGTGTATTCAAGGCAGGTCATAATGACCGGTCATTTAATCTTGAAAATGCAGAGCATGTTGATGCTGACAGGAGCAAATGGAATGTTTATTGGGATTATCTGCAAGGATACAACCTTGCGGATGAAAATGGAGTGCGACCGGAAAGAAAATATTTATTTGATGAAGTTGAATACCTTTATTATCACAAACAATTCGGAGATTCCATAGATGCACAAAATGAGCGGCATGAGAAGTCCAGACATACGGAAAGAATAAGAAATGTCAGGCAGATTATGGAGGATTCACGAACATGTCCTGAAGAGACAATTTATCAGCTTGGAACTAAAGATGGATATGAAGATCCAGCAGTTTTTGTTAAGGTGGCAGCGGAATTATTTGAGGTGATACAGGAGAAATATGGATCACATATGCAGATTCTTGATTTGCAAATATTTATCTTGGTATACTGCTTCATTATCTTCTGGTATTAGCAGTTGTTCTGATATTTGGGTATGCATTTAACTGGGTTAATCAGCTTCCTGTCTATGTTTTGGCTGGAATGTGTGGTGTTGTTTTAATCCTGTGCTGCTATTTAGATATTAGTAGAGTTAAGGCTGATATTGATGAAATTAATGGATTGTGTGAAAATAGATTGTAATTTGTAAGGAACGGAATGGATATATCCTCTGGGTGCTCCGAGCACCAGACGGGTACCGAAAGGTGATTTACAGAGATGAAAACAGGCCTGACGAAGTATCGCTCAGATTAGATTAAATAATCTAGTCTGAGCGATTTTTTCGTTCAGGGAAAAGGAGAAAATGTCATTGACAGAAAAGACTGATACCAGAGATTCGGATGAAAAAGTAGTTGAGTTTCTCCCTGATTGTAATAAATTTTTGCATATGATATTAATTATTTTTTCAGGAAAAGCGTTCTACAATATTATTAATTTCCAACGCATTTTCTTTGTTATGATTTACGATAACGGACATTTCCTGTGTCGTTTCTTCTGTTTGTCTTGCCTTTTCTAAGATATCCTGACTGCTGATATGGTCGGAATCAGGAACATCTGAAATAGCATGGATCTGGTTTTGAATATTTTGTACTGTGTTGACAAAGGTTTCAGACTCTTCTGCAATTTCGGATATAATAACCTGAATTTCCTGAATGGATTGGTAGTAATCATGGGTTTCCTGAACCAATTCTGTAAACTGTGTTTGGACGTCATTTTGCAGGAAGAAAATAATCTGATCGAAACAAGTTTTGACATGTGATATATTGTTTTTAGTTTCATTACAGATAGCCTGAATATCTGTGGCTGTTTTGGATGAATTAGATGCGAGGTTACCGATTTCGCCTGCAACTACAGCAAATCCTTTTCCAGCCTCTCCAACTCTTGCAGCTTCAATAGAAGCATTTAAGGACAGAAGGTTTGTCTGGCTTGTAATGTCTAAAATTTGAGATGCCATTTCATCAATTCGCATTAATGATTGTAATTCTTCCATTGCATTTTCGATAGCTTTTTGATTTTCTGCAATCTGGGTATTTGTATTTACCATGGAATTATTAGCTAAGGTCTGCATTTTTTCCACTTTTTGAAGTAACTCGCTGCTGTGGACATTACCCTGACGGATACGTTCTTCGATATCAGAAACAACCATTGTCATTTCGGAAATCTGCTGTCCTACATCGTTTACAGTAGCGTTAATATCTTCTGAATGTTCTGCAAATGTCTGCGTGGATTTTGAGTTGTCTGCCACACAACTAAGCAGTGTTTCTGAAGAACGTTGCATTGCGGTCGCAGAGCTGCTAAGTGATGTTGAACAGTCAGATAAAGTGGCAATGATGCCACTGAGTGCATCATATAAAGAATTCATTGCAGTTGCAATTTTTCCAATTTCACTTTTGGTATTAATCCAAGGCGTAAGACGTTTGCTCTTTTCAAGTTTTAAATTGCTAAGCTGGATAATCGCATCTTCGACATATAACAGAGGTCTGACACTGATTGCAATTGTGATAAATGCCAGTACACTGATGATTAAAACGAAGATGATACATATCAGACCTAAGATGCGCATATTTTTGTGGACGTTCTCATAAATGTTCTCTTCACTGTCATAAGAAACAATTGCCCAGCCATGTTCTGCGATAGACTGATAGCTTGCAACAAAAGAATCGGAACCTTCTTTGTAGTTAAGATCACCACTGGTTTCGCCGGATTTAATTTTATCAATAATGTTTAACAGCATATCATCCTGAATATCGGTGGCAATCAAACTGCTGTCGTCTGCAAAGATGTACATATTAGTTTCGGTATTGACCATATAGTAGCGGAGGGTGTCATTTTCGCTTTTTAAATCATATAACTGTTTTTCAAACTCTTCTACAAATGGTCCACCGCCTACATATCCAAGGATTGTTTTTCCATCTGTATCAAATACAGGGCAGTACATGGATAAAATAAGTTCACCGGAGGAAGGGGAGACAATAATACCGGCATCATACAGACCGTTTCTTTGTGTCATGGCATCCTGCAGGGCTTTTAAACTATCACCTTCGCGGGTAGTCATTCCGATTACCTTTGAATTGGAATGAGCAACGATGTGCGTATTCCATTCACCGATATAAATACCTTCCCAGTTGTTAAGACCGCTATAATAGTCCTCTGTATAGCTCTGCACGATTGCCTGCTGCTCAGAATTATTGACATCCTTTAAAAAGTCGCGGACACAAGGTGTTTTACTGTAAGCAGTGAGGATAGATTCCTGACGTGCGACGTATTCGTTGAGCAGACTTGCTTGGGCATTCAGGGTATTTTTCATAACATTAAGCTCAGATTCCTGCATCATGCCGGTCATTGTCTTATTTGCAATAAGGTAAAGCTGGCTCATGCAAATGATTACGATGATGGTAATGCCTAGTGTGATTTTAGTACCTAATTTCCAGTTCTTCATTCGTAAACTCCTTCCTTTTAGACATGAAGTATTATATTGAATTATAACATAACAGATGAGATTGTGTATACAAAATAACAATCGGTACAGAGATTTCGCTTTTAACGTTTTTATCTATGCATTTTTATAAATAATCCAGTTATCAGCATTCCATCTCAAAACCCGAAAGGTCCCATACTTCAATCTTCTTTCGTCTTTCAGGCGTATCATCCCCTGATTACCATAATGAACAAGAATTATGTTGCACCGAATATGCCAGTTGAAGAATTACCCGAAGAATATCATTATCTCCGAGATTTAACGGAAAAAGAAGCTAATGATACTGGGTTGGCAGGCTGTGCAATCTATGTTAATCCGCAAGATGAAGATATGAGCGAAATTTATCTTTATCAAGAATGCGGAACGCCTATTGATGAACACACAGTAGATAACACACAACGTCAATGGGCTTATGTGCAGTGGAGTGTAGTCGAATAAAATCAATCGCTATTGAAGGATTAAATAATCTACCAAAGGTCAGTCGAGGAAATCGACTGTCCTTTTTTCATGCCACAGACGGAAAGGAGCGACCAACCATGACAAAGCCAAGGGAGCAAAATACTAAAATCCATTAGGAACTAAGGGCGCACTTATACACCCTTGCGGGCGTGTGCACTCTGCAGAGGACTTATCTCTGCACTACGATATGGCGGCTTTGTTGAAGAGTTTGGCAAAGAGTTTGAAGATGTAAGTAGAAATTTAAGATCTGTTGACGTTGGGAGGAATCCTAAGGGTAACAGTTCTTTTTTATATTTTATTCTGCTCTGGTTACAAAAATTTAGAAGAAAGGGATGAAGTTTATGTTATATGAATTTTTGAAAAATAATTATAAGGAAGCAGAGCCTATATTCTTTTCGGATATAGTGATTGAGGAAATTACAAAATCAGCAGTGAACCAGCAGCTAAAAAAGCTGTGCGATGAGGGAAAACTACAAAAATATGAGAACGGCATTTATTATTTGCCTAAGAAATCACGATTAAAAACAAATGTAGGCGTAAATGCAGATATGGTTGCGATGTATAAATATGTTTCCAGAGGTGGAAAAGTAGACGGTTTACTCTCTTGTTTTTTACTTTAAAAATCGATAGGAATATAGAGGTTACAGTCGAGAAAATTCCGTACAGCCTATCTATAGTTACTGTAAAAACATGGAGGGACTGCGGCAGGATGTTACTCAAAAAGTAAGCAGTTTTACCGGGCTTGTATGTGGGTGAATTAGCTCTTATCGTAATATTTTTCTGATCAACTCAATATAGTTCAATTTTACAGTTTCATAGAAAATATTGTCAGAAATCAGTTTCATAGTTGAATCAACATAATCGTCAGCATAAAAATCTTCTCGTATGAGTTCTTCTGCTACAGCGAGCAGATCAATATCCTCCCTTGCGGATGGGGTTATTTTAATATCCATTTCTGCTCTATGCTTTCTAACATCTGCAAAGAGCCTCTTGCCAGAATGATCATCGTTATGTGACTGAGTTGCATAATGCTTTACGAGAGATTGGTCTAGACACCGACAAAATTGTTCAACGTGAATATGTTCTTAAGGATGAATTCAGGAATACTGATTTGTATCGGCAGGGTTGGATTTTCTTAAATGACAGAGAAGTAAAAGACAGGAAAGAAGTGCGTGGTCTTACACCGACTGTCCGGGATGATATTTGTCGTTTCCAGGCCACTACGGGAGCTTCGGGTTTTGATTTTGTAATGGAAACATCCCAAGGCGTTGATCTTTTTTTTTGACTTAAAAACAACATGTATGACAATTAGAGAAATTGCAACGATCAACTATGCTGTTGTTAACAAGGCGCTCATGAAGTACCCGATTTTTAAGTTTAACACGTTGCACTCTTATTTCCCGAATGTCACATCTACGAGACAGTTCATTATGGACAAGACATACGGACAGGCAAAAGACGATTGAAGGAATCCGGGAGAATACCAAGACTTGTCCGGAAGAAACGATTTTGCAGTTAGGGAATATTGATGTAACTGTGGACGCTTCTATGTTTGTAGAAATAGTAGCGGAATACTTTGAAGAATTTCAACGAAGATATGGCTCACATATACATATTCTTGATTGGGCATTGCATCTGGATGAAGGTACTCCACATATCCATGAGCGGCATGTGTTTGATGCTCTCAACCGGTATGGAGAAGTTTGTCCGCAACAGGAAAAAGCACTGGAAGAGTTGGGATTTGAATTGCCCGACCCGACATGAAGAAAAAGAGCAAGTACAATAATCGCAAGATGGTTTTCGATGCAGAGTGCAGAAAGCTGTTTTTGGAAATCAGTGCCAGACATGGATTGGATATTGATATGGAACCGGTCTATGGTGGTGCAAGTTATCTTGAAAAAGCAGATTATATTGTTAAGAAATTGCGTGAGGAAAATGCAAGGCTTACGGAAGAAAATGAGGTGCTTAGGACTACGCAGGATGAACTTGCAATGAAGATATCAGATGTAGAGCAACTGATTGATGAGGTATGCGGTCAAATATACACCGGCAAAGGGTAAGATCTGTATTCAGGCAGCTAAAATTTCTGAAAATACAGTGAATGGGAACTGTTACCGGTTTGAAATCCGGGATAATGGAATTGGCATGTCTGAGGAGTTTCAGAAAAAATTATTTGAGCCATTTGCAAGAGAAGATAACAGCATGACAAATGCGAAACAGGGAAATAGCCTGTGAACTTTTAAGTTCAAGGGGACTGATCGTAGAAACAGCCTGCGATGGAGTGGAGGCGTTCGAACGTTTCAGACAGAGTAAAAACGGCTATTATGAATTAATTCTGATGGATATCCAGATGCCGAAAATGAACGGATATGATTTCTGCAGGGCGATCCGTAACCTGTCAGGAGAGTATGCGGCGAATATCCCGATCATTGCTTTAACAGCAAATATCTTCCGGGATGAAATCTTATCACTATAAATTTCAGGTTTTATATTTACAAATCTCTGAAAATTGGATACATTATTATATGCGAAACTTAAGTGTTCGCGGAGTGTGTATCGATTATATAGAAATGAGGATTTTCATGAAAAATAAACGTACCTGCGATTATATTGCAGAGGCAATTCAAAATGAAATATTATCCGGCAGGATGAAGGCAGGAGATGCACTTCGTCAGGAAGATCTGGCGGAGAGTCTTGGCTATTCCCGCATCCCGATCCGGGAGGCATTACAGATATTAGAGGCACAGGGACTTGCAAGAAGACTTGCCACACGTCATGTGGTCGTTGCCGATTGTTCGGATCAGGTGTTGAGTGAGATTTTTGAAATGATCTGTCAGGTAGAAAAAAAGGGAATTGCTGACCTGTTGGAAAAGGATATTGCATGGAATGTTTCAAATAAAGACCATAATACAGAGGAAACATTTCACCAGTTTGTATACGAAAATATTTCCAATGAATTTTTCAGACGTCTTCTGGAAAATGCATCGGAGTGCTACATCCGTTTTGCAGTAAATGAGACAGGACAGGGAAAACAGGAAGAACAGCAGGAAAAAAGAAATGAATATGTGAGAAATATTTATAATGCATATCAGAAAAAGGATATACAGACAATAGAATCTGCATTGAGCCGGTACTATCTGCTGCTTGCAGAGTATGTCAGGGAAGAAAGGAGTAAGACGGCATGAACGGACTGAAACCGATTAAGATCCCATCTGCAAAAGAGCGTGTTGCATCAGAACTTCGTAAGGCGATTTTGTCCCGGAAAATGGAGGAGGGAGAAAATCTATCTTTGGAGAGTGTTGCAGGTCAGTTAAATGTGTCGGCTACTCCGGTGCGTGAGGCATTCCAGATTTTAGCGAGGGATGGTCTCATTAAACTGCGTCCTAACAAAGGTGCGATCGTTTTGGGAATTACGGAAACTTACATCAAAGAGCATTACCAGCTTCGTGCTATTTTAGAAAGTGCCTGTGCTGAGATTGCAGCCGGTGAAGGTGTAGATATCAGCGGAATTGAAGAATCTTATGAGACTGCGAAGGAGGCACTTGGTAAAGGCGACTATGAGAGTTATGCAAATTTTAACCGTGATTTTCACAGTGAGATCTGGACTGCAGCGGGCAATCATAAAATGGAAAATATGATCGCAGAATTGTGGAACGGATTATCAATGGGAAATATGGTGACGGAAGAAGAGTATGCAAAAGTTTCCATACAGGAACATGGGAAGATTGTAGATGCAATCCGGGAACGAAATACCGTGAAAGCGAAAAAAGAAATGTACGATCATATCATGCGAAGCCGGGATGATATGCTGACGTATTATAAGTAAATTTTGTCTTATTTGCGCAAAATCAAATAATAAAAATTATCAGAAATCACGAAGTTGTCAAAATGTGTTGACGGCTTCGTGATTTTGTTATATTGTTGAATCGAGAAATGGATACATTATCACATATCAAATATCGAACAAAAGGAGAAGGAAGATATGAGTCCAGCAACAATAACATTATTATTTTTATTGTTTGCCATTGTAATGTTTGTCTGGGAAAAGATTCCGCTGGGGTTAACATCCATGATCGTTTGTGTGGGACTGGTCGTGACGGGGGTTCTTGACTGGAAAACTGCATTTTCCGGATTTATCGACAGCAACGTAATCTTATTCGTGGCAATGTTCATTGTCGGTGGTGCATTATTTGAAACCGGTATGGCAAACAAGATCGGAGGTGTAGTCACTTATTTTGCCAAGACGGAGCGACAGCTTATCATAGCCATTATGGTAATCGTAGGTCTGATGAGTGCGGTGCTTTCAAACACAGGAACAGCGGCAGTATTGATTCCGGTAGTCATCGGAATCGCAGCAAAATCAGGATATTCCAGATCGAGACTTTTGATGCCGTTGGTATTTGCAGCGGCAATGGGAGGTAATCTTTCCCTGATCGGGGCACCGGGAAATCTGATCGCACAGTCCGCAATGGAAGAGATGAATATGAGTTTTGGATTTTTTGAATATGCTAAAATCGGATTTCCTATTTTGATCTGTGGAATTATCTACTTTGCGTTTATTGGTTACCGCTTTTTACCGGATCATAAAACCGGGACAGACAGCGCATTTGATGAGCAGAAGGATTTTTCTAACGTTCCCAAATGGAAACAGGTGTTATCACTGGTGATATTGATTCTTACTTTACTGGGTATGATTTTTGAAAATCAGATTGGAATCAAACTTTGCATTACCGGATGTATCGGAGCAGTGGCACTCATTTTAACAGGTGTTATCAGTGAGAAAAATGCATTAAAGTCCATTGATTTAAAAACAATCTTTTTATTCGGTGGCACGCTTTCCCTGGCAGCGGCATTACAGGAAACCGGAGCCGGTGAGATGATCGCTAACGCAGTGATCGGGGTACTTGGAAAAAATCCATCCCCATACTTATTCACTTTTGTAGTATTTATGCTCTGCTGTGTACTGACAAACTTTATGTCAAATACGGCAACAACAGCACTGATGGCTCCAATTTGTGTATCAATCGCACAGGGAATGGGGGCAGATCCGAGTGCGGTGCTGATGGCATGTGTGATCGGCGGTTCCTGCGCATATGCAACACCGATCGGAATGCCGGCAAATACAATGGTAATCACAGCCGGCGGTTATTCCTTTAAGGATTATGTGAAGGCAGGTATCCCGCTTATCATTGTAGCAACTGTGGTCAGCATGATTTTGCTGCCGGTATTTTACCCATTTTTCCCATAGAATGGAAAATGTTTCCCTCTAATCATTAATAAATTATGTAACAACGAAAACAGAGCAAACAAGGAGGAAAATCGTGCACAGCTTGCTGGGCATTGCTCCTGCAAGAGGCAAATGCTATAAAAAACATAGCATGCATTTTGCTCCGCAAAACAAGGAGGATTTTAAAATGTCAAATGAAAAACAAGTAGAACAGCTTACAACTTATATGGCAAATTTTATTGCTCATATAGCAAAGAAATTACCGGATGATGTGATTGCGAAACTCACCGAGTTAAGAGATAAGGAGGACAGCCCGTTATCAAAGACGATTTATGATACGATGTTTGAAAACCAGCGTCTTGCAGTTGAGTTAAACCGTCCGAGCTGCCAGGATACCGGAGTGTTACAGTTCTGGGTAAAATGTGGAACAAAGTTTCCGTTGATCGATGAGTTGGAAGGTCTGTTAAAAGAAGCTGTTGTAAAAGCTACTTTTGAGGCACCGCTCCGTCATAACAGTGTTGAGACATTTGATGAATATAATACCGGAAAGAATGTCGGAAAAGGAACGCCGACGGTATTTTGGGATATCGTTCCAAACAGTGACAAGTGTGAAATTTACACATACATGGCAGGTGGTGGATGTACACTTCCTGGAAAAGCTATGGTTTTAATGCCGGGCGAAGGTTACGAGGGCGTTACCAAATTTGTTATGGATGTTATGACAACTTACGGATTAAATGCCTGCCCGCCATTGTTGGTCGGTGTTGGGGTTGCAACTTCTGTCGAGACAGCAGCTCTGTTATCGAAAAAGGCATTGATGAGACCAATCGGCTCCCACAATGATAATGAGAGAGCTGCAAAAATGGAACGCCTGTTAGAGGATGGAATCAATAAAATCGGTCTTGGCCCACAGGGTATGGGCGGCAAGTACTCTGTTATGGGAGTTAACATTGAAAATACAGCACGTCATCCGTCCACCATTGGTGTAGCAGTCAATGTCGGATGCTGGAGTCACAGAAGAGGTCACATTATTTTTGATAAAGATCTGAACTATACGATCACAACACATACGGGGGTGGAATTATAATGGTAGAGAGAATTAATGGAAAAACAATTTTAACAACACCAATTTCAGCAGAGGATTTAGAGGGAATCAAGATCGGTGACATCGTATACTTAAATGGAAGCATGACAACCTGTCGTGACGTTGCACACCGCCGTCTGGTGGAGGAAGGAAGAGAACTTCCGGTAGATGTCCGCAATAATGCAATTTTTCATGCCGGACCGATCATCCGTCCATTAGAGAACGACAAGTTTGAAATGGTTTCCGTAGGTCCGACAACCAGTATGCGTATGGAAAAATTTGAATACGAATTTGTCAAAGAAACCGGTGTCCGTGTTATCATCGGAAAAGGTGGTATGAAAGAAAATACAGAGCGTGCCTGCAAGGAATTTAAAGCGATCCACTGTGTATTCCCGGCAGGAAATGCCGTTGTAGCTGCAACTGAGGTTGAAGAGATCGTCCGTGCAGAGTGGAGGGATCTGGGAATGCCGGAGACTCTCTGGAACTGCAGAGTGAAAGAGTTTGGTCCACTGATCGTTTCTATTGATACAGAAGGAAACAACTGGTTTGAGCAGCAGAAAGTTACCTTTAATAAGAAAAAAGATGAAGCAGTGGAAGAAATCTGCAAGCAGGTTGGATTTATTAAATAAGAAGTTTTGCCAGTTGTATTTCGTGTAAATCAGGGTTCCTATAAGATATGCCATTTATAAAAATAGAAATGTGATAAAAAATTGCCAGGGCAATGTACTACACCCGGAAGTCAGATTAAAATCCGGCATTCGGAAGTTGGTGCGTGATCCTGGCAATTTTTCTTGTGTTTCTGCATGTTCCTGTCTATAATTTATATGAAAATGCAGGAATATTGTGTTTCGGTGTAAAGTGGCATAGTGCGGGCACGATGAAAGATGGAGGACGGAAATGGCTGATAAAAAAGCGATGAATCATAATAATAAATCTGTGATGAAAAATAAAAGTGTGATGAAGAACAAAAGTGAAGCGAAAAATAAAAGTGAAGTGAAAAATAAAAGTGAAGTGAAAAATAAAAGTGAAGTGAAAAATAAAAGCGAAGTGAAAAATAAAAGCGAAGTGAAAAATAAAAGTGAAGTGAAAAATAAAGGTGAAGTGAAAAATAAAGGTGAAGTGAAAAATAAAGGTGTAGTGAAAAACAAAATTACAGGGAAGAAAAAAGACAGAGAAACTGTGAAAACGATGGGAGAAAAAATCACAGCCTCAAAAGAGAGACAGAAGAAGTATGCGATTGAAAAAACAGTAAAGCTGGCAACAGAAAAACGAACAGCCCCAAAGACGGAAAAAAAGAAGCAGAATGATATGTGCCAGTATGCAAAGAAGTGCGGCGGCTGCGATTACCAGGGACTTTCCTATGAAAAACAGTTAAGGGAAAAACAGGAATATGTCAGAAAAAATGTCGGTGGATTTTGCAGAGTACTGCCGATCATCGGAATGGAAAATCCGTATCATTACCGCAACAAAGTGCATGCGGTATTTGACATAGCAAAAGGTGGGACAGTTATCTCCGGTGTATACAAAGCAGGAACGCATGATGTGGTAAACATTGATTCCTGCCGCATTGAAGATGAAACAGCGGACGCGATCATCCGTGATATCAGAGGACTTTTACGTTCTTTTAAGATCAAAACATATGATGAGGATACCGGATATGGTCTGCTTCGTCATGTATTGGTTCGCCGTGGTTTTCACAGTGGGGAAGTCATGGTGGTATTAGTACTCGGTTCGCCAATCCTGCCGTCAAAAAATAATTTTGTCAAAGCATTGCGCAAGCTCCATCCGGAGATCACAACCGTTGTCCTTAATGTCAATGACAAAAAAACAAGCATGGTTTTAGGAGAAAAAGAGGCGGTAATCTATGGTAAAGGCTACATTGAGGACACACTTTGTGGATGTACATTCCGTATTTCCCCGAAATCTTTTTATCAGGTCAATCCGGTGCAGACAGAGATACTTTATACCAAAGCAATCGAATATGCCGGACTGACAGGAAAAGAGCGGATCGTGGATGCTTACTGCGGTATTGGAACGATTGGTCTTATCGCAGCGTCAAAAGCCAAAGAAGTCATCAGTGTAGAATTAAACCGTGATGCAGTGAAAGATGCCGTGACCAATGCAAAACGCAATGATATCAAAAATGCCCAGTTCTACAATGCCGATGCAGGACGGTTTATGGTAGAAATGGCAGAATACCGTGACGATCAGAAAAAAAATCCGACACCGGCTTCTGGAAAATCAGGAAAAAGAGCAACGCCGGATGGAAATGTGGATGTCGTATTCATGGATCCGCCAAGAGCAGGCAGTGATGAGGCATTTTTATCTTCGGTTGTCCGTCTTGCACCGAAACGCGTGGTGTATATTTCATGTAACCCGGAGACACTTGCAAGGGATTTAAAGTATCTGACAAAACATGGGTATCAGGCAAAGGAGTGTCAGCCGGTGGACCTTTTTCCTTGGACAAAACATGTGGAAACTGTAATTTTATTGTCCCGAAAAACTCCAGATGCCGAAATTAAGGTAAGATTGGATATGTCGGAATTAGACATAACAAGTGCAGAAAGCAAGGCAACATATAAAGAAATACAGGAATATGTGCAAAATAAATATGACCTGCATGTAACAAATTTATATATAGCACAAGTGAAACGTGAATTTGGAATTATAGAAAGAGAAAATTATAATACAGGTGAAGGAAAGGCAAGAGTGCCACAGGTAACACCTGAAAAACGTGAAGCAATTATAGAAGCTCTTAGATACTTCCAGATGATTGAATAAAAAAGGCTATACAGAAAAAAAGAACTCCTTCGGGGGTTCTTTTTAATTTTTGGAAGAAAGTTAGTGTATAAGCGAAAAATGAAATTTTCATTTTCGGTTTATACCCCTTTTCTTTTCGGTTTTCTATAAAAAATACTGATATTGTTATTATTTTTAAAGAAAAAAAGCTATACAGCAAAATATTTATGAATGTTACTTTGTAAAATCCCAACTTCTTTTCGCTTTAAAAATCAATTTTTGATGTTCCTGATGCTAAAGTGTAAGTTTTATAGTTATTGTGAAAGGTTATCGTGTATTCTGGATTTTTACACTTTATAGTAAAAGTGGAAGAAAAAGTGCTAATTTAGCAAATAAATATGGATATTATAAGGATTTTAAAGATTATAGGTGCAAGTTTTGTAGTTTCAGGTGAAAAAAGTTGCTAAATAATCAAAAAGTGTCACCTAAAAACAAGAAAAGTGGAAGGTAAAGGGGTCAAAAGTGGAAAATAAAAATATAAATTCCATTATAATAGCAACTTTTCTACACCTTAGTTATTTTTTGGAAGAAAGTTGGTGTTTTTTATAGAAAATGAAATATAAAATCCCACTTTTCTTTTCAGTTTTCTCAATAATGAAGAATATAAAACCCCGTTTGTTTCCACTTTTCTAAGCTGTAAAAATATAAATACGAGAGTATCCCAAAGTTTGTGTAAACCTCCAAACTGATGTAAGATAAAATTACTCAGTTTGGAGGTTATTTTTATGGCAAGAAGAAAAGACAGCCCACAAAAAGCAGCAATGAGAGAAATGATGCGTGACTATCTGAAAAATAATGATATCAGCATCAAAGATGGCACCGATGTAAACAGCATCATGCGTGACATGATGTCTGTCATTTTGGAAGGTGCTTTGGATGAAGAACTGGATGAAGAATTAGGATATTCCAAGTATGACTATCGAAACAAAGAAACAGACAATAGTAGAAATGGACATTCCAGCAAAACCATGCACACCAGTTATGGAGATATGGATGTGGCAATCCCAAGGGATCGTAATGGTGATTATGAACCACAGCTGATTAAAAAATATCAGAATACCGTAACTCAGGACATGGAAGAAAAAATACTTTCCATGTATGCCAAGGGAATGACAACTGGAGACATTGAATCCCACATGCGTGAATTATACGATATTGATATTTCTGACAGCACAATCAGCCGGATCACAGACAAAATTCTGCCGATTGTAAAAGAATGGCAGGAACGCCCTTTGGAAGAAGTGTATGCTGTAGTATTTATGGATGCAATCCACTATCACGTCCGCAGTGAAGGACGTATTGTAAAACGTGCGGTTTACATTGCCCTTGGTATCGATATGAATGGGAAAAAAGATGTTCTTATATAAATTGAATGGTCAACAGTTTTCATATACAAATCTTACCAAGTGTGTTGGTGTAAGTGATTTGTATTGGACACGTTCAGCATATAGAACAGTAAGAATTGTCACAAGTGGAAAAAACATAAAAGTATATGTAGATGGGACATTATATATAAATTATACAGATACATCACCAATCGAGTCGGGTTCATACGGGTTCTTTTCTCTTAGTCAAGCTGATTCAAGATTTGCTTCTATAACAGGTAAAGCAACATTAGCACATTATATAGCAACATTTAATGCAAATGGTGGTACATTATCTGGAAGTAGCAGTAAGACAGTAACATCCACAAAGACATATGGAACATTACCAACTGCAACCAGAACAGGATATACGTTTGCAGGCTGGTATGATGCCAAAACAGGTGGAAATAAAATAACGTCTACATCTACAGTAGATATTGCAGCAGATACAATATTTTATGCGCGTTGGACACCTATTGACTATACGATTTCTTACAATTTAAATGGTGGCACCGCAAGCAATAAAACGTCTTACAATATAGAAACAGCTACATTTACATTAAACAGTCCGACAAAAGCAGGCTATACATTTACTGGGTGGACAGGAAGTAATGGCACAGCACCACAAAAATCAGTTAGTGTATCAAAAGGTTCTACTGGAAATAAAGCGTATACAGCAGTATTTGAAAAAAATGTTTATACAATAACAACAAGTGAAAATGGAAGCGGTGTATTATCAAATAGTAGTAAAGTTGAATATGCTGACAGTACATCAGTATTCATCGTACCAGCAGATGGCTATACAACAAGTAGCTTAAAAATTGATGGTGTATCAATAACACCAGTAACAAAATATAATTTTTTAAATGTAAAAGTTGATCATAAAGTAGAAGTGATGTTTACAATGACACAGACAAGAAAAATGAGCTTATTTGCAAGTATCTATGACTGGATAGATTTAAAATTGAAATAAATTAATAGCGTCTAAAATTCGACAGCTTCGGCTGTCTTTTTTTGTTGTTCAGTAAAGTTATTGGGTATATAATTATAGAAAGAATACAAAAGTAAGTAGGAAAGTACGGATATGGGAAAGATAGAAAATCTCGAAAAATATATTGATTTGTGCAGTGAGAAAAATATTAGCATCAATGAAAAAATAAACTTTTTGAGAGAAGTAATTGGTGTGTATGGAAGCGAAATAAGCAATATGTCAAGTGGCTTAGATTCGTATGTCCGTCGACATAGAGAGGGGCATAAAATTGATTATGATGGTGACATGGATAAAATAAAAGCCAAATTGATTAATTATAAAGATAATTTGGAGCTGGAAGAACAGAAACGGAAAGATGAATTGGAATTAGCGAGATTAAATCAGGGAAATATTAACGTGTCTGCTAATGCCAATAATTCTAATAATATTAATATAAATATCACATTGGATCAGGCAATAGAAATCATTAATCAGATACCAGATAAAATAGTGACAAAAGAGGAAAAGGAAGAGTTAGAAGATAAATTATCTGGAATAGATGCAGCAGTGAGGAGTGGCAAAAGGGAAAAGGCAAGGGAAAAAATAGTAGGAGTATTAAAATTCTTAGCGGATAAAGGGGCAGATGCATTAATTGCAATATTGCCATATTTAGGACAGATGTCAGGGATAATACAAAACATATAATATGCTTGGAGATATAGAAGAATGGATAATATAGAACAAAGAAAAAAGATCGCTAATATATTAAAAAGGGCAAAAAATACAGCAAAACCAGACAAATGTATTGTGTGTGGGGAAGCACAGACAAGCTTTTGCAATTCCCATTTAATTCCACAAATGATATTAAAAACAATTGCAGAAGATGGAAAATTACTCCATTCTAATGCATTGGTGGGAGTAGAAGTATTGGATATAGAAAAGGGAATTAATAATGCGGGTACATTTCACTTTATATGTAGAAAGTGTGATGGAATACTATTTCAAGATTACGAAAATAGAGATGCATTGATAAATTATCCGTCTGATAATATGTTGGCAGAGATTGCAATGAAGAATATGTTGTTAATGCTTAGTAAACGAGGCGAAGAAAAAGAAATTTTTAACATTATACAGAGAGAAAGCAATGTATTTGAAAACAAGGAAATTTTGGATGAAGTTCAAGGATTAGATACAAAAGAATATTTAGAGGATTTTAGATTTTACAAAGAAATAAGTGATGAAAAAAAATCTGGATGTTTCCAAATCTTATATTGGAAAAAACTTCCTTATGTTACACCTGTGGCGGCGCAGTCACCCATTGCAATATATAAGGATATGAATGGGGATATTGTAAATGATGTATATAGTGAAGATCCGAATTATAGGATACAAAATGTGCATTTATGTATTTTCCCAATTGAGAATGAGACAGTAGTATTATTATTTTGTCATAGAAAAGAAAAAAATTATAAAAAGTTAAGACATCAATTGAATAGCATTTCAGAAGAAAAAAAATTAATGTATATAAATTATATAATGTTTGCCTATACGGAAAATTATTTTTTCTCTAAAAGAATACAGGAAAAGATAGAAACAGATGAAAACCTGAAAAAGCTTAGTAGAGAATTAAACGGGTTACCTAATTTTGGTTATATGGATATTGATAGTATTTTAGAAGAATATGAACCAGTAAAGATGGAGGAAATTCCAAATTTTTTATCGGAAAAATATAGTTTACAGGGGGAGTAGTATGGCATATTATGTGTTTTTAGATACAAATATTTATGAAGAAAGTAATTTTTCATTTGAAAATGGTAAATTTACTAAACTAAAAGATATGACAAAAACAGGAAAGGTAGTATTGTTATATAATGAAGTAATATATAGGGAAGTAAAGCAACACATTGAAAGTTATATAAAAGAAGCTGTCGGAGAATACAATGCTGCTGTAAAAAACAAAGGGTTTGCACCTTTTAGGAATGTTAAGGAATGGGGTGGACATTTGGATTTACTTAATGAACAGAAGTTAATTGGGCAGCAGTGGAAAGCATGGGATGATTATTTAAAGTCATGTTGTGCTATTAAAATTCCAACAAAAAGTGTAAATGTAGATGCCATTTTAGATAATTATTTTAAGAGATTATTGCCGTTTGAGAATAAAAAACCAAATGAATTTAAAGATGCAATAACAATAGAATCTATTCGTGATTATTTTGAAATTATAAAGGAAAATGAGCTTGCGGAAAAATTATTTGTAGTGGCAGTGGATAAGGGAGTAAGAAAATCATTTAGGAATGAAAAATCAATAGTTCCTTTTGATAACCTAAATAAATTTATAAACTATATTATTTTACATACGGAATATTTGGCTGTTGCTATTAATAAAGAAATAGAGAGTGGAGCATTTGATGATTTTATACAAAAGCATATTGTAGATCAAATATATTCAGCAAATTGCAATATAGAGGATTTCTATGATGTTTTTGATATTGATGATGTTGAATATGTGAATCATGAAGTAGGGTATATTGACGTCACAGATGAAGGAACGGCAGAGGTTACATTAGAAATGTCAGCAAAAATTTGTGTAGAATATACAGAAAGAGACGAAGATAATTCATTCTATGATGATGACGAAGATAGATATTTATGGGAAGAATTCGTTGAATATAAAGAATGCCATGGAGTTTCATTTGAAGCCACAATGACATTAAATATTGGTGAACTGGATGAGAAAGCAATAAAAGAGAAAGTTAATGAATTTAATGAATTATTAGAGGAATTTGATGAGTCTATTTTAAATATTACTGTTGAACCTGAAACTATATTTATTCCGAAGGAAACAGTTATTTTAATGAATGACTGGACTCTGCTTAAAAGAGACGAAACAAGAAATACGGTGGACGATTGGGATGAGGAAGAGTATACAGGAGATAAACCTTATACAACTTGTCCAGATTGTGGAAGACCAATATCATTTGAAAATGATGGAGGAAATGGTTTCTGCATAGATTGTGCACCAGAACATTAGAGGTAGAGTATGAAAGATTATATTTGGGATGGAGAAATAGATATGGGATGGGAAGATATGAAGTCCTATCTTATAGAAGTTTCAGATAAATTTGTGCAGAAGGCACTTATTTTAGCAAATCAGTCAAGTAATATTATTGTACAAAAATTAGTAAATGAAAAAAGTATGCAACGATTCGAGGCGGTTATAGATGCACTCTCCGAGAATATGGAGGACATATTTTACTATACATATGAAGATTTAGAAGGTAATGCTGTAAGTGGTCTAAAGATGAAATCTTGGATATTGTTAGGGGCAGCAACTGAAGTTGCACTACAGATATTTTTATCAATATATATTCAAGATTACCAAAGTGCCAATTGGCAACAATGGGAAGAATTTTCTGAAAATGAAGTGAAAAATGCTGTTTTTGACACTCTCAATAATTTGATGGAAGAAGGAAAAATAAAAAGAGAATATGTTCGTTCAATAAAGGAAGCTGTACGTGATGAAATTAAATATCACGTAAAAATCCACCCAATAGAAAAAGTAATGTTAGATGAAATAATTTCCTTTTATGAGATAAACAGAATACTGGATCAGGATGATATAGAAGTATTAAGAAGTATACAAAAGAATAGAAATTGTATTCATGCTTATATGGATCGGAAAATTGGTTTGTGGTCTGAGTTACAATATTGTATAAGATTTTTTTGCGCTTTGTTAGAAACACTGGCATTTAGGATGCCAGAAGAAGTATAAATGTATAGTTGCGATTAAATATGGTTAAGCTAATAGGCGGGAAAAAAACATTGACAAAATAGTTTTTCTGTCATATTATGATTATACAAAGAATTGTTGTGTTTGGTATAATGGTTATATTAAAGACAATGATGGTTGAGTTTTGGTGTGCCACTACCGAAGGCGTTGAAGTGTGGAACAATATAGGTTGGTGTGCTGCTACCAAAGACGTTGAAATGCAGAACGATATAGGTTGGCGTGCCACTGCCAAAGGCGTTGAAGTGTGGAACGATAAAGGGAAGCGTTAGCTTCCCATTTTTTGTATCAGTAGTTTTGTGTATTCCAATGAAAATAGAAAGATGAGCAGACACATATGAAGTTTGATAAAGTACAATTTGTATACATAGATATTAAATATTTAGAATATTTACATGAAATAGAGCCTGAAATCTATTTTGATAAAAATGATCCAAATTACAAATTAAAACCACATTTAGGAATATTATTGAATAATGATGGCAGAGAATATGTAATACCTTTAACTTCAGGGAAAGATAAACATAAGGATTGGGCGGATGTTACTGCAAGTTGGTATAGAATTTATGAGGTAATTGATATTACAGAAGATCCAGTAAAATCAGATGATGTTATTGTGGAAATAAAAAATCAGGATATTTTGAAAAAAATAGATAAAGACAAGCGGAAAGATTATAGACAAAGAGTTTTATCTGTTTTAGATTTACGCAAGATGTTTCCTGTTGACGAAAGTGTATATCAGAAAGTAAAATTTGATATAAGTAGCAGTATGTCGAGGAGCGATAATCAGAGAACATTTTTGATGATTAAAGAATATAATTTTTTAACAGAAATAGCAGATGAAATAGAGAAGAAAGCTACAAAAATATATGATAAACAGATTTCAAAAAATAAAGTTTTAAAGTATCATTGCGATTATCGAAAATTAGAAAAAGCATTTGATGAATATAAGGGAAAATGCTTATTGGGAACTGACATAACCTGAATGGTTAGTCGGTTCTTTTCTATTTATGTATAAATTTACTTTACAAAAAGTAATAAGAGAGTTAACATGCGAGCACAAACAGAGAACAACAGTTATAAAATTGAATAAGGAGGAATTAAGATGCCTGATTTAGAAACTTGGACAGAAGGATGTAAAAACTCAAATTGTAAACTATTTATTACATTATTTGGAAAGGAGCCGCCATTAGAAGATCTGAAAGATAACTATTATGAATTTAGAAATAAGGTTGCTGATTGTCTGTAACTGGTATCTGAAGATTTGGATGATACAGAAGCATTTGAAGAGCATTATAATGAAGTAATGGATTTGAAGGAATCAAATAATATTATGTATCATGCATTTGAAGCAGCATATGAAATAGCTTGTGGAAAGCTTGATACAGATGATGATTTCTATTCAGAATATTATAGCGAAAATGATTGTATGGTAGCATTAATGGAAATGCAGTCATTACATGATAAGATACTGTGCTTTGGCTTAAATGATTTATTTTAGCTATACAGAAAACCAGTAAATTCAAGGCTTTACAGGACATCTGTAAGAATAACCATTGAATAGTTGTATAGATAATTAATGAGGTGTTGTATTTGGTTTACAACAGGTATTGTAAGGATAATACAAGACTACTGTATAGGAAAATACATAATCGCTGTATCGTTATAAATGATATGTTGTAAAGATAGACATAAAAAAGGCTATACAGGGAAATAAGATGAAGTATCTATATACAGGACTATTGTAAATCAGGTTACTTTTTATAAAACATCAATATAAGCATATCTGGCAAAACTTATAGATAATTTAATCCTATTTGAAACAAAGAAAGGCAAAAAATATTATGTTGCCAGTACATTGTTGGATTATGATAGCATTTTACAATACTTGAAAGAGTATAATTTTGCTGGTTATTCTATGATACTTTCTGATAGTAATTATTGGAATTATGCAAGTACAACAATATTATTTGATTATGAAATGTTAAATGAAGAAGTACAAATTAATGAAAAGTAGTATAAGGTCACTTCGGTGGTCTTTTTTATTTGCAATTAAGCCGAAAATCCAACAGTCATATTTATTTTACATTGAAAAGTTTCAAAGTGAGGGGGAATAAATATGGCAGTAGCAATAAAAAGGGTTATAAAGTTTAGCTATGCAAAAATGAATTCGGTGCAATCGGAACAAACCAGAATCCGTGCAAAGAATAAATACAAGAATGACCATATATGTGAGGAATTTAAGAAATTCAATTTACATCCTATTAACAATACAGAAGGACTTACTTATAATCAGTATTTCAAAAAATATTGTAAAAGAAGAACTGGTGGTAAGAAAAAGGTTGATGTTGTAAGTGAAATGGGGGAAAAGGATTTTTATTTAGATAAATTATACACTGGAAAAGGTGGAGGAAAAACAACTTGCTGTGTAGAATCAATGGTAATATCGCTTAATGACAGAATAGATGCAACAGAAGAAGCAATTAAAGCATATCAGGAAGATCCAGACAATCAACAAAAGATGGATGCATTTGTAACATATATCACCAAATCAGATCCAAGATTTAGGAATTGTAGGTTTTTAAATGTAGACTGGCATTTTGATGAAGTATATACACCATATGAAATTCCAATTTACGAAGATGCCAATAGAAGAAGTGTGGAGCATCCCAAAGTTTGTGTAAACCTCCAAACTGATGTAAGATAAAATTACTCAGTTTGGAGGTTATTTTTATGGCAAGAAGAAAAGACAGTCCACAAAAAGCAGCAATGAGAGAAATGATGCGTGATTATCTGAAGAATAATGATATCAGCATCAAAGATGGCACCGATGTAAACAGTATCATGCGTGACATGATGTCTGTTCTTCTGGAAGGTGCTTTGGATGAGGAACTGGATGAAGAATTAGGATATTCCAAGTATGATTATCGTAACAAAGAAACAGACAACAGCAGAAACGGTCATTCCAGCAAAACTATGCACACAAGCTATGGAGATATGGATGTAGCTATTCCAAGAGATCGTAACGGTGAGTATGAGCCTCAGCTAATCAAAAAATATCAGAATACTGTGACTCAGGACATGGAAGAAAAAATCCTTTCCATGTATGCAAAGGGAATGACTACCGGAGATATCGAATCTCACATGCGGGAACTGTATGATATTGATATTTCTGACAGTACCATCAGCCGGATTACGGATAAAATTCTTCCAATTGTAAAAGAATGGCAGGAACGTCCGTTGGAAGAAGTGTACGCTGTCGTATTTATGGATGCTATCCACTATCATGTCCGAAGTGAAGGACGCATTGTAAAACGTGCAGTCTACATTGCTCTTGGCATCGATATGAACGGAAAAAAGGACGTTCTTGGTATGTATGTTGGAGAAAACGAAAGCGCCAAGTTCTGGCTCTCCATCATGAATGGACTAAAGAACCGCGGAGTTGAAGATATCCTGATAGCATGTGTGGATGGACTAAATGGATTTCCACAGGCAATTGAAGCTGTTTATCCAAAAACAGAAATCCAGCAGTGTATTATTCATCAGATCCGTAATTCAACGAAGTTTGTTTCCTACAAAGACATCAAAAAGCTGATGGCTGATCTGAAGCTTGTATATGCGGCTCCAACGGAAGAAACAGCTTTAAATGAGTTAGAATTGTTCAAAGATAAATGGGATTCCAAGTACCCGAAAATCTATAAATCCTGGCATGATAACTGGGCAACCCTGTCCATATATTTCAAATATCCGGAGGCAGTAAGACGTCTAATTTACACCACAAATGCCATTGAAGGATTCAATCGTCAGCTCCGTAAAGTGACCAAAAGCAAGACCGTTTTTCCGTCAGATGACAGCCTTTTGAAAATGCTGTATCTGGCAACTATGGATATCACGAAAAAATGGACCGGACACAGGCAGGACTGGGGGCAGATCCATTCCCAGCTTGAAATCTATTTTGAAGAGCGTCTGATTGGACACAACCTGTAAAAACAGCTTGTTTTAGGCAGGTTTTATTGACATGCCCAAAAACTCCTGTATAATGCAGATATGGGCAGAACCTGAAAAATCGGCTCTGCCCATATGTAACTATTCACAAATCTTATATCAGTTTTTAACGTTTACACAAAACTTGAAACGGTCTCAAGAAGTGATGCGATATTTATAATCCACGTCTTTTCGTCATCGGTTATTTCAGCATTACGACCACGACCGGGAGCATCAAACAAGGCGTTTTCGACACCGCCCTCTTTGAATTTATTCAAGCACAACATTACACTGCATCTATTGATGCCTACTTTATCAGCAATATCATTAATAGAAACACCATCAGCACGTAACAACAGTATTCTTGCTCTACACACGGTTTGTGCCTGTATTGTTCTAGCACGAGTTTGTAATTCAAGATACGAACGCTGCTCCTCTGTTAGTGTTATTGTGTTTACTTTTCTGCCCATGAATATGACCTCCCTATACAATTATATGAAGATTATATCATGGAATACTTATTGAGTCGAGTTAATTAAAAACATTTATACTAGGAAAGAAATCTATGAAACGGAGCTGCCACACAGGGCGGTGGCGGTCTATCTGTATCTGGAGACTCGTGCGGACAGGGAGAGGACATGCTATCCGGCAATCGGTACCATTGCCAGAGAGCTGCACCTGTCTGTAAGTACGGTCAAGCGTGCAATCCATGATTTGGAGTGTGCAGGATTTATACAAAAAAAGCAGAGATGGCGTGAGAACGGAGGAAAGAGCAGCCTGCTCTATGAAATCATAAAATAGGCACAAAGGGATTACTGTGCCGGTCAGGTGGACTATGGTATGGTTCACCGTGGCCTGTGCAGGGAACTTTTCACTTTAAGGGGGAAGGACAGAGAAAAGAAAATACAGTTGGCGATATGAAACATCAATATTTTTTTGGAAAAAACTAAGAATTGAAATATTATCAGATGGATCATGTGGGGGATTCATAAAGTAGTGGTATCAACATGACGATATAGAAAATGCAGGGAAGCATTGTATTTCAAAGAGTTTGAGATACAGTGCTTCTGCGTTTCTATAGGAGATAGTCGTTCTATGCGAAAAATAGTCATTTGATGCGGAGAATGATCGAGCGGAAGATTTGTTTGATATAATAAAGAGTGCTAGGTGAGACTTGTATGGTTTACAGGTATGAGAGCAATCAAAGACAGGAATGAAAAATATGAACATTATTATTTGTGATGACAGGATAGATGACAGAAAAAATTTGTCAGATTTGCTGTCAAACTATGGTGAAAAAAAGAATTATGAGTTTACTATTACAGAATATGAATCCGGAGAACAGTTATGCGAAGAACAATCAGCTTTGGAAGCGTGTCAGCTATTATTTCTGGATATCAATATGCAGGGGATGGATGGGCTGAAAACAGCTATGAGGATCAAAGAAAAATACCCAAAACTTCCGGTTGTACTTGTGACGGCATACATGAATTACGCACTGGATGGATATAAGGTGAAAGCAAGCCGTTTTCTGCTGAAAGATAACCTTGCAGATACTATAGAAGAATGTATGGATGATTTGATAGCAGAAATTAATAAAAACCGTAGGATTCTCGAATTTCGTTTTGTGGAAGGAACGATAAAACTTTATGCAGATGACATCATTTATATAGAAACAGAGCTTCACAAAAATGTATTTTATACAGAAAAAGGGACATTTCAGATTTATAAAAAACTGGATGAACTGGAAAACGAATTAAAGGATATGGGATTTGTGCGGGCGCATTTAAGTTTTCTTGTAAATATGAAATACATTACCAAAATCAGCAGTTATGTGATGACACTTACGACAGGAAAAAAGATTCCGGTTCCCAAGGCACGATATGCACAGGTAAAGAGGGAATATATGCTGTATAAGGGAGAAGAATAACATGACATTCTGGGTATTGACATTTATTGCGGAAATGCTGGAAGTAAAAGGAACGCTATACTTTTTTGATACTTTTATGGAAAAAAGAGATGGCGGATATAGGAACAGATATAGATTTTTTGTTTATTGCGGAGTGCTTTATCTGGTAGCAGTCACAGGGGCATGGATCGGAATGTTAAAATGTATCCCGATTATACTGGTTATGTCTTTCCTGAATCTGGCTTATTATGAAGTTTCCTTCCGGCAGAGTTTTTTGTTTTCAATCATCAACTATACAATGCTTGTATTGATTGATTATGTGACTGTTTTGCTGGGAAGAGGAGGTTCAATCCAAGAAAAATGGTTTTTACAGGCACTGATATCAAAGACGGTTTTTATCATTCTGATGTTGTTTATCAGAAGATTTAGCAAGACAAGAAAAAGCTGCGGTCTGATTACAGGAAAAGAATGGTTACAGTTTTTCTGTGTTCCTGTATTTACGGTGGTCGGTTTCATTCTTATGTTTTATTCAGAAAACGATGATATGCAGAATGTATTTTTATTTCTTTCGGTGGGACTGGTTGCGATTAACCTTATCCTTATGGAGTTCATGCAGAATACCATTGAAAAAGAAGAGAGAATAAAAATTGCGGTGCTTACAGAACAAAATCAGAAAAACCGGATTGCAGATTATCAGGATCGGGAAGAAATCTATGAGCGTCAGCGAAGAAAAATGCACGATTATAAAAATCAGCTTTCCACGATCCAGACATTGATAAAGAATGGACACACAGATGAGGCACTTTCATTTACGCAGAAGCTGACAGAGAGCATAGCTGTCGAGATGTCGGCGATAAATACGAATCATCCAGTGGTGAATGCTATTTTAAACCAGAAATACCGCAGTATGCAGGAAAAACACATAGCAGTAATCCTAAAAGTAGGGGATTTGCAGGAGATATGTCTGGAGGAGGAAGAGATTGTGATTATGCTCTCTAATTTATTGGATAATGCAATCCGGGAGAGTGAAAAGGTACTGAAAAATACCGGAAAAGCGGTCATTCATCTGAAATTAGAGTGCGAAGATCATAAACTGATATTTGCGGTGCGAAATCCTGTGACAGAAAAGGTGGAAATTGAAAATGACACGATAAAGAGCAAAAGAGGGGATCATCACGGCATTGGGCTGTTAAATGTAAAAGCAGTTGTGGATAAATATGGCGGCGACATGGTGCTTTCCTGCGATGAAAATGAATTTAAGGCTGTGGTTATCTTGTAAAGAGATGGTCTTTGTGTGCGTAATATGGTCGTTTGATGACATGGGACTGGGAAAACAAGTGATTTTATCCGATAAAAAAAGCAAGGGAGGGCAGTGGGCTATGAACATTTTAAATAATCAGATTGGTTCCATCTATGACCGACAGAAAAATTTATATAGTAAATATCCGCGTTATAGCCAATAGAATGCAGAAAGTAAAAAGGTATGCGGACAAGAAAAAATCACAGCAACATCTGGAAAGGATGTATTGGGTATCACAAAAGGAGATAAAGAAAATTCTTATATTGTGCATTTCTCTGATTCTGCAATGGTTAGCAGGGCAGTTGCAAGAGGAAGTGATATCCGGGAAATTTTAGCATATAACCGGACACAGCACAAAGATATTATGTCTGAGTTGAATGTACAGTTTGTTATAGCAGACGGTACAATTCAGATAAACTGATTGGAGGAATAGAAGTATGCACATTGGTTTTGGTCAGAATACCGTATCTTCATTGTACGGTCATCAAAAAGGCGATCATATGAAAACTATAGAGCTTTCTCATAAAAAGCATAAGGCAAATGAATCGCAAGAAAAAATGACCGTAACATCCGGCAAGGACGTATGCCGGAGGATAGGGCATTCAGATGAAGCCGATGGGGAAAATCAGGAAAACGCATATATACATGATAGGTTTGCCTTAGACGCTGGTTACGCAAATTATATTAGAGAAACAGTGCCTAAAACTACTTGGTCAAAGGATTATCTTCAAGAATTATGGGATGAAGAGACTAAATATTTAAAGAGTATCCGTGAAAGTAAAAATGGATATGGTTTCGATGATATTGGAATGGGAGCTGCATATGCCTATTCTACTATGTATCAAAAAATTGTAGAAGGATATAGGAATGGAACAAGAGAAGTGTATGTATGCGATAATCCAGAGAGTGGAAAAAGACGTCTGTTGTCAATGGATGAAGAATTGGAAAAGCTAAATAAAGGTTTTGAGGAACTGATAAAATGGGACAAAATGGTTGCCAAAAGTCAAAAGCAAAATGCAGAAAATAAGCAGAAATTTCAGAATACAAAATTGGATGAATCGTTTGATGCCTTTGATATAAATCAGGCATGTGACTATATTCAAGATTCTTATTTAGAGTTCCGTTCACTTTATCTGGAGCAATATGAAAGAACGGGAGGAAATATAGATATAAAGTCTTTGTTTTCTTCTGTTTTAAGAAGCGGAAATCAGGATATGCATAAATATTGTGAATTTCTGTTTGAAAAAATTGGTTTTATTGTTTAATGCGGGTATTAAAATGTTTGAGAAATATTGAAATAATAAGGAAAAAGCAAGGGAGGGCAGTGGACTATGAACATTTTAAATAAACAGATTGATTCCATCTATGACCGACAGAAAAATTTATATAGTAAATATCCGCATTATAGCCAACAGAATGCAGAAAGTAAAAAGGTATGCGGACAAGAAAAAATCACAGCAACATCTGGAAAGGATGTATTGGGTATCACAAAAGGAGATAAAGAAAATTCTTATATTGTGCATTTCTCTGATTCTGCAATGGTCAGCAGGGCAGTTGCAAGAGGATATGTTACGGTCAATGGTAAAGAGGTGGAATTGACGGAAGATACCAAGCAGCAGTTGTTAAAGACAGACAAAGAAGCAAGTGCTGCGAGAGAAAAGGCATATCAGGATTGGTTGATAGTTTCTCGCAACTCTATTTTACCATAAATCTTGAGGAGATATTTTATTTTAACAACAAAAAATGCCGTATTTATGCGGCTTTTGGCGTTTCGCAAACGCCTATTTGATATAAAGGCATGAAAAAGTGCTGATAAAGGAGGATTAAAAATGGCTATTAGTGGAGTAGGACAGAGTTATTATCAGAACAATGTTGCAACAACGAAAAGTACAAAGAGCGTAAACAGCACGGGAGAAACGGGCAATACAAAGGAATTATCAGAAGCGGAAGAAATGGCGATTTTCAAAAAGGAATTTTATGCTGAAATTGATAAGATACCCAGAAATAGAACTATAACCAATGTGGCTATCAACATATCAGAGGAAGCATTTAAGAATATGAAAGATGATCCGGAGTACAGGGAAAAGATATTATCAGCACTTAAACGTGACTTAACTTCGTCCTTTGCACCGTTGGAAGCTTCTATGGTGCTCACTGTAGGAGCTACTGCTAAAGATTATAGGGGCGATTCATGGTCTGGTGTTAATAATCAATCGGAATTTTATGCTCGTTCACAAAACAGTTTTTATAAAAAGACAAGCAACAAGAAAGATAGACAAAAAGAGCTTTTGGAAGAATATCTGGAAAAACGGGCGCAGGTTAAAAAACAGCAGCAGGAAATGTTGAATGAAAAGATTGCAAAGCAGGAACAGGAAAGAAGCCGATTATTACGGTCGTGGAACAATGAAAGGCTGTTGTCAAAAGCGTCTAATGCTTATGAAGCAAGATACCAAACGGCAGTTGTTAAAGGTAGATAAAGAAGCAAGTGCCGCGAGAGAAAAGGCATATCAGGATTATGTTATGCAGTATGAGATGGCGGTTGCAAAGCAACAGAGTGAAGCGTGGAGAAAAGCGTTAGATGGAGTGCCGGATAGTTTAAGAATGTTGTTGGAAATAAATAATACTGAAAATGTGCCGGAATATTCAGAAAAACAAAAAAAGCAATATAACGATGCAATCAAGGCTTATGATCATACCGGTAACGGTGTAAGCTGGTCACAGTTTGAATGGAAAACTTACGATACACAGATGACAGTCACATTTGAGGATTCGGTGAAAGTTGAAAGCATTTCAAAAGGAATGAATGTGATAAATGGGTAGATGCAATGGTAAATAGGAGGGACATGGTCTGCCGAAAGCATTGGATGACCTATTAAATAATTCGGGAGGGAATCTGATCTATCAGGATTACGCAAGCGATATTCGGGAAATTTTAGCATATAAACAGACTCAGCACAAAGATATTATGTCTGGGTTAAATGTACAGTTTGTCATGGCAGACGGTACAATTCAGATAAAATGATTGGAGGAACAGAAATATGAACATTGGTTCTGGTCTGGATACCGTATCTTCATTGTACGGTCAACAAAAAAGTAATTATATGAAAGCACCTGCATCTGCGGAAAAGACATTTTATACGGCAGAAACACCGAAGGTATATCAGATATTTACAACAGATAATATGTTGTGGACAGGAGGTAATGGTACAGGTCTTTCTTATTGTCTTAAATATGCGGATGATTCGACGGATGAAAATCCTGTGGTGTTAGCGAAAGGTGTGGATGAAAACGGGAAAGAGTTTGAGCAAAGAATTTATATCAATGATGTTAATCCATCAAATGCTACAGTAGTCGAAATGCGTGCATTGGAGGCACATTACAAAGTGGAAAAGCAGGGAGGTTTCACGTCTCTGCCGCTTGAAGCTGGTAATATGGGACTTAACGACAGAAGAGATTTTATCGCAATGTTCAAAAAAAACATAGAAGATTTAAACAAATTGGGAAGGTTTGACTTATCGTTGCTTTGGACGAAAAGTATGGATACATATCTTAATTTGCCAAATGCAAATAGTAAGTATAAATAGTGCTTAGTCATTTGAACATAGGAAAAAAAGAGAACTTGGATTACATATCATATTGAGGCTGAGAGAAATCTAATAGGTGACATAGTCGGAAGAACTCCGAATAATGAAGAAAAAATGTGGAAAATAAAATGAAAAAAGTTTATCGATAAGGTTCCAGTATGATTTACATGATACAGATTATAAGACTTATATAAGGCAGGGGGATAATATGGTTACTGTAAATAATTCTGACTATTATAACAACATTCCAGCGGGCAGGGATTTAAACAACCTGCCCAATACTTCCAGCGCTGGTACAACTGTAGGATATCAGTATGATGGACTTACAGAGGAGGATCGTTTCGTACAAAAAGTTTTGCAGGAGCATTATGATAAAGTGTACAAAGAAAATTTGTCTCATTCTGATCCAATGGCATATATCGAATCAAAATATTGTGATGTGACCTCACCTAATTTTTGCTCATATATGACAGAAGATCAGCGTTCCATAGCTTACCGCAATGAGAAAAGAATGTTACAAACAGGAGGAAAATATTCGGCTGGATTTGCCCGGTATGATTATGCATTAAGAAATTACAAGGATGTATATACAGGTGGTTCAAGAAGTGTTGGTTATGTACGCAATACTGACAGGGAAAAACAGTATGCCAGAAGTGTTGTAAATCAGCAGATATCAAATCTGTTTTCAAAGAATGGGATATCAATATCAAAACAGGCAGATTTGGTATTTTCTATTGACCCATATACATATCAGCTAAAGGTGTCCGGAAATGCAGATAGAGATACATTATCGCAGATAGAAAAATTACTGAATGAAGGGGATAATGCGAAAAATATATGGACACATGCGTGGATTTGTACGCATGATGCAGATAATGAAATTGTTAATTCGCAGGCAAATATGACAAAGGCAAACCAATATTCTTTATGGCATGAAGTGTATGAGACAACCGGGTATGATGCACGCAATGCGACATATAAAAATGGTACTTTTATTGCAGAGGATGGTACAGATTTACTTGCATTGTTTAAGGAAAAATCTAAAAATGGTGCAGGGTATGAACTTTATTCTAAGAGATGGCTAGAATATGCTAAGAATGGCTGGAAGAAAGAAAATGATTTAGTGTTGAAAATAGGCTTTGACAGCAGTGGATTGTATGATATAGGGCAGGAAAAAGGATATGGAGCAGCACAGAATATGTGGATGAAAGGTGTTAGCCAAAGTATGTTTGAAGCTAGAGTGTGACCAATGGATGACAGAAAGTATGAACCGCTTTAAGAAGTGGTTGAATAAAATTTTATACGAAAACCTCAAGCTGTTGGAGGTGGATTTATGGGAATCTCTTTTTCAAATATAGGAACAGTTGGAAGGGAACAGCTAATTACTTCTGGTAGTAATGGAGAACCAAACTGGTCTTATATTCCATCGAAAGGAAAAAGTACAAAAAAAGCGAATAACAGAACCTATCAGTTTGCAGACGAAAAAACCAAAAAGCAGATTGCTTATATGAGTGGTTATTACCTTCAGACAGTGCCGCAGAGTGTCAAGGCAGCATGGCAGGAAACATTGGAAGAAACTGGTTTTAATCCATTTCAGACGGATGTAACCAGTATATTAACGCAGCTATCGGTAGAGCAGGATTTTCTGACAGGTGGTGATGACAATATTTTTGGTGAAACGAAAGAAAGTTATTTAGCAGCTATCGACAAAGTATTGGAGAGAATAGAAAATCCGCTGGCAGCCGTTACAGATGAAAGGGCAGCATATCTGCAACAGGAAAAAGAATTTTATACCGTGTTGGCATCTAAAATAAGAGAATAAAATGTCGGGAGGAATTTAAAAAATGATTGGAAGTATAGGAGCGGAGAGCCGTTATTCAACAGGTTATAACAACCTAAAACCAAATCGGAACCAGAATAAGTGGGCTGACACTTTGGCTCAGACGGTGGATAAGGAGGATATTAGCAGTAGAGCGGATATCAATCGTGCTAAGAAAAGTACAGTGATGGATTCTTATCTGGCACTGTCAGGAAAAACGATAAATACTTTGAAACAGGAATATTCAGAGTACGAATCCGAAAATTATAGAATCGTACCCGATAATGAAGCTGAATGTTTTGATATATACAATAAAGACGGGGAGCGTTTGGGGGCATTTTCCTATTCTGATATAAAAATAAGACAGGATGAAACAACAGGAAAGCAGTTTTTGATTTCTGAGCATGGAACGATGAGTTACGATGCCCTGGTATTAGATGATGAATTAAAAGATGCATTGCAGAATGTAATGGATAAAGATTCGCTGGATGTGGAGACTTTGCAGGGATTTACATTAAATACACATTCAGGTACCGGCATCCAGTATTTAGTAAAAGACGGTGAAGAAGGCAGAGGTGGCAAGGTTCTTCTGCAAAATGAAGCGGATCGGAAGAGGTATGAAGAATTAGCGGAGATGTATTTTGACAAATACCCTAATTTAATTGAGAGTCGGGAAGAAGGTTTTATCTGGGCTGATTTAGAGATTAGAGGAATGGCAAAACGGACAGATCAGGGAATTATATCCATAGGAGCTGATGGAATGTCATACAGTGACAATGAAAATTATAAAAACAATTGGAGTGTCCGGTTTTCTGGTTTTATGTATGAAAAGCTGTATGAATGGCTTCAGAATAACAAGGATAGCATGGAGGAAATCCATAAATTTTCTACATGGCAAAAGGTTTTTGACGAAATTGGTGGAACGTATGAAAGAGTCTGGTCGAAAGAAGAACTGGATCAGGGATATTTGAATAATTGAAAGAGGTAAAAATATGAAAATATCTAGTTATATGAATAATATGAATCCCATAATAGAAAAAAATGATGCTAAAGTTCAGAAAGAAAATAAGCAGGCAAATGAAAAACATACGATGGAACAATCCGTAAAGCTTTCGATTTCTAATGAGGGATTGGAGTATTATCGTAATCGTATACAGCAGAGTGGACAGGAAAAATATGATGATGTGGTTCAAAGAAAGGAACTGTTAGAGAGTAAAAAAATCAGTGATATTGATTATAGTTATGAAATTCAAAAGAAGGCAGCACAGCAGAATCAAAATGTTGATACAGGAAAAAGTGTCTTAAATATTACTGACAAGGCAAATAATTATGTTAAAGCATACGCAGAATTATATGATGAAATTGTGAAGGGCTATGAAAATGGAACCAGAGAAATATATGTAGCTGATGAAAATGGACCTCGTAAGCTTACACGGGATGAAGAATTAAGCAATTTAGATGTAGCATATAAGAAAACGGTGGATGATTTTGTGACAATGGAGACAACAAATCAGCATGCCCGTGGAATTATCGGTGAAGAAATGAATAAAATTTCAAAAATTACATCAAGGTCTGCATTAGCGTCAGATTACATTGGGGAACAGAAAACAAAGGGAAAGGACGAAATCCCAGAAAATTTAACTGAGAAAATGTATGGTGCAATCACATCATTTAAGGAAAAATATACAATGATTCATCATAATCAAAATCAGTTATCGCAGTTATTGATGAGTGTTAAAATTTAAAGGCTAAAGATTAATGCTTTGGAAGAAGATAAGTTTACATTGATGGAAATTAAATACTCAAGCCATTCGATATGATTATGACAAACACAAATGTTAATAATGCCTGATTGTAATTTATTGACGATTAATATTTGAGAAAACGTTTCAAAACTGTTTGACCATGCTGCACAAAACAGTTCTAACTATCTGAATGGACACTGTTTTGTAAGTATCATGCTTTGCGTACCTGTGTGGAATCAGGATAAGATCTCTTATCTTTCCGTTCCGCTTGGATACCGTATGTGGAAGAAAAAAGAATCCAAACTGGAACTTGCTGCCACCATGATCCGTAAAGTCATGCCTGAATTTCAAAGCAGGGAACATGTCATTATTCTCTGTGACAGCTGGTATACGAAACAAAATCTGGTCTGTATTGTCAATGAATATCCGAACCTGGATCTTATTGGTAATGCAAGGATTGATTCTGTTATGTATGACCTTGCTCCTGCACATACCGGCCGCAGGGGGCGTCCGGCTAAACATGGAAAACAGCTTTCTGTTGAGACTGACTTTACCTTTTCCGGTGAAAAAATCGGTGATTACTATACCGGTGTCCGCCGTGTCTTTACCAGAATCTTTGGCAATCAGGAAGTTCTGGCTTATGTCACAGCCACAGAAAAAGAGCATGGTAAAAAACGCCTGTTTTCAGTACGATTTTTCCAGAAGAACTGCAGATTTTCTGTGCATGGCAGGAAAAAGCACCATTGAATCAGACCGGCAGTGACTGGATGAAATATATCCCACTGTTTCTGTACTCATTTCGCTGGAATATTGAGACAAGCGACTATGAGCAGAAAACATTCTGGTCTTTTTGCAGCTATATGGTGCGGAGCTGCAAAGGGATTGAAATGCTGGTCAATCTGATCAATATCAGCTATTGTGCCATGAAACTTTTGCCGTATCAGGATAAAACTTTTTCTGAATATCGCACAAAGAGTGTACAGGAATTTCGTTTTGAATTAAGCCAGGGTATTCGCAGACAGATATTTTTTGCCACTTTCGTCAAAAATGTCGAAACACACATAAAAACAAATGCTGTGAAAAAGGCTTTAAATCGGTTGATTCATCAACAAGTCTACCATTTATAAAGTTGTAAACTGGTGATTAAAAATTGATGAAAGAAATTGTAGCCATATTATTTTGAAATATTATTATGGAGGTATTTACGATGAAGAAAATTATATCTTATTTTTTGAGTGGAATCGTATTATGCACAGCTCTTCTTGTAACTCCTGTATCGGCAGCAGAAGTTGCACCGGCAGAAGAAACAATAACTATAAATTCTACTGTATCAGTGAGGGCTACAAATTATTGGACTAAGACAACAACAAAATTAAATTCTGTATATGGGACAGTATCAAATATTTCAACTGTTTCATCAGGGTCTGTAAGTGGATCAAATCCTCAGATTTTAAAAATAGAGGTGTATAGTAGGGTTAGTTCAGGAAGTGATTCGTTTTATTTATATGTAGAAGATGGCAATGGAAATGTTAATTATACAACAGTAAGTAAGAGTGGAACAATAACAATTAATGATTTTAATGGTTTTGATCCGTCAGGCAAGTGGAAAATATGGATTGTTACAAAAGGAACAGTTTCAACATCCACTGAAACAATAAAAGTATATTATACATATTAAAAATGTAATGTGGCTACAATTTTGTATTATAGGAGAGAGTGAAATATGAATGTAAATATTAACAATAAAAATTTATTTTCGCAAAGTTTGCTAATAAACAAATTCTTATTTCAGAAAAATTCTTCACACAAGCAGACTGGGATTACGACCGTAGATTCTGGGTGTCAATATAGAAATAACAATTATTACTATAATAAAGATGGTGTACCTTTTTTATCAAAGGAACAGGCAGACCGTTGTATCAATGGTAAGGATTGGAAAAAGATAGTGTCTGTATCGGATAAGGTGAAGTCGGATTTAGAAAAGGTTGTAAAGCAGGATTTTATCAGTAGCAATGGTGCATATATACCAGAAGAAAGCAAGAGACATGATGTAATCAAACAGTATTTGAATACGATTCCTTCTGAACAGCGAAATTCCGCTTCGTGGACATTGAGCAGAATGGCTGGAGATTATGCTTCAAGAATGGAGACACTGGTAAAGAAAAATAATCCTGGATGGAAGCCGGGAGATGCATTTGATACAAGTATTTTAGATCAGATGGATGATACTCTTGGTGGATTAGATTTTAAAGTATAGATGTAGGTGAGAGAAATCCAACAGGTGGCATAGTTGGAAGGACTCCGAATAATGAAAGGAGATATGTTAATATGGCAGTTACAGGAATAGGAACTTATGCGTCATATACGAATAGTTATGGCAATACACAAAATGCTGGAAACAAAACGGGCAGGACATATAAGAATGCCCATGAATATAAGAACTATTTAACACAAAAATACGATTGTTTACGAAGCAGGGATTATTCCGTAAATATAAACAGTTCTCTTTTGTCAAAGGCTATGGGAGATGAAAAGACAAAACAATGGTTGGAGTATAATCTATCTTTAATACCGGAAAGTATCGAAAAATTGAAAGCTGCTCAAAGTGCTCGTGGCTGTAAGGTACTGAGTGTAACGGATACAATAAATGGATATGATAGCATAACAGAAGAAGTACTGGTAACAGATGAGGTTGATCCGGGAACAGAAAAAGCAAGGAAAGAACTTGAAGAAAGACTCGAGAAAAGGAAAGCAGAAAAGAAAGAGACAGAGGAACGGCTGGAAAAACAGCGTGCCGAAAAACAGGAGCAGGAAGAACGGCAATATAATCTGAAAATTGATGGAAAAGATGTGGCAGACCTAACAGGAAAACTGGTGGAACTGCTAGGTACTTCAACTTCTACAGGAGTGACAGAAAATGGAGTTTCGACATTTGATGTGCTGGCATAGAAACTGATATGAGTATGCCGGGATGTATTGACATGCAGAATGTATTTTTATTTCTTTCGGTGGGACTGGTTGCGATTAACCTTATCCTTATGGAGTTCATGCAGAATACCATTGAAAAAGAAGAGAGAATAAAAATTGCGGTGCTTACAGAACAAAATCAGAAAAACCGGATTGCAGATTATCAGGATCGGGAAGAAATCTATGAGCGTCAGCGAAGAAAAATGCACGATTATAAAAATCAGCTTTCCACGATCCAGACATTGATAAAGAATGGACACACAGATGAGGCACTTTCATTTACGCAGAAGCTGACAGAGAGCATAGCTGTCGAGATGTCGGCGATAAATACGAATCATCCAGTGGTGAATGCTATTTTAAACCAGAAATACCGCAGTATGCAGGAAAAACACATAGCAGTAATCCTAAAAGTAGGGGATTTGCAGGAGATATGTCTGGAGGAGGAAGAGATTGTGATTATGCTCTCTAATTTATTGGATAATGCAATCCGGGAGAGTGAAAAGGTACTGAAAAATACCGGAAAAGCGGTCATTCATCTGAAATTAGAGTGCGAAGATCATAAACTGATATTTGCGGTGAGAAATCCGGTGACAGAAAAGGTGGAAATTGAAAATGACACAATAAAGAGCAAAAGAGGGGATCATCACGGCATTGGATTGTTAAATGTAAAAGCAGTTGTGGATAAATATGGCGGTGATATGGTGCTTTCCTGCGATGAAAATGAATTTAAGGCAGTGGTCATCTTGTAAAGAGATGGTCTTTGTATGCGTAATATGGTCGTTTGATGATATGGGACTAGGAGAACAGGTTATTTTATCCGATAAAGAAAGCAAAGGAGGTTACTATGAGTAATACAATTAATGTGAACTATATGACACGGGCTTACAATCAGTACCAACAGAAAAATGCGGCTAAAGATCAGGAGAAGGAAGATACAAGGTTTGCGGATAGTGTAAGAGAAAAGAGCGAAGCTAGTGGAAGTATAGTGGGCAATTCAAAAATAGGTTCTGTGTCTGCTAAAGATATGACGATGGTGGAATACAAGCAGTACATTTACAATAAAATATCTCAAATTCCAATGCACCCCACAAGAGCAGGCGAGTCAATATCTGTTACAATTTCAGAGGCGGGTTTTGAAGCAATGAAGAATGATCCAGAGTATGAAGCATGGGTATTAAATGATTTGCAAGTGGGTTGGTCACAACCAGATAAATGGTCCGGTATATGCGGAGGAGCGTTTTCTACAATATATTATGGAGCATCAAAAGAAGAATGTCATGCTGAGATGTGGAGTGCTGGTTATAACAATGGGAATGGTGGGAAGATTTTTAATGATAAGTCAAAAAATAGTTTTTGGGAGCGCAGAATAGAAAATAAAAAGAGAATAGAAAATCAGGTAAAGAAACAACAGGAAAAAAAGCGGATTCAGAAAAAACAAGCGGAAAGAACAGCTTATGAAGAATATGCGCAAAATAAAAGGTTATCCGCTCAGGATGCCAGAACTCGATTGGTGGCTGAGAGTAGTTCGTCTGCTAAGACTGTCACAATAAGTCAGGCAGTAGCTTCTTATGAGACAAATTTTACAATGGCAGTAAGCGTATCGAACAAAACCCAATAGCCTGCAAATAAAAAATCAAGGCTAAATAGAAAGGAGAGATGCAGTATGGGAATTAATGGAGTATCATCGTATGCCAATACATACACATACGGAAATGTAAAAAATGAAAATGTAAAGCCATCAAAGAATAGTGAAAAGAATTATTATGCAGGATACACTATGAATTCAGCCAATAAGTTTAAAAATGTATCAGACTATTCAAAGTATTTGACTAACAAGTATAAATGTTTGACTCCATGCAAAAATGCTTCTGTATTGATTGACGGAAGTGTAATGCGAAAGGCATGTGGAGATGAAAAAACTGCGAAATGGCTTGAGGAAAATTTAGCAATTATGCCAGATGTTATACGAAATGCACAGAAGGCGGCAATAAGTCATGGTAGTAAACTGATATCAGTGGAGTTTAAGTTTACGAATAATGGAACCGAAATGACAACCTGTGGCATTTTTGGAGAGACTGGTACGGATTCAGAAATTGACAAATGGCTGGAGAGAATGAAAGAGGATAAAGAAAAAGAAGATAAAAAAACAGAAAATATGATTGCTATAGAAGCGACAACTAAAAATAAGGTAGGTTTTGATACATATGCATAGTATCAATTTCTATAATTTTGAAGAAACAGGAAAAGGAAGCAGTAAAAAGAGCACAGGCAAGACGAAAAGCTGTACAAAACGAATATCTAAATAGCCAGTTGGCGGCGGCAGCATATGAGAAAAGCAGTATTATTTTACCGGATAATCCTGTTATACTGTAGGCTCATCTTTTGACAGGAAAGCATAAGAATACAGGTAAGATATTTTTCGGGAGGAAGGATAAGAAATGGAAATAAACAGTAATCATTCTACATATGGGGCGGCATTTCGTCAAAAACCGATTTTTTTCATGTCTGGAAAGGAAACAGTGGCATTTTTTGAAGGGAAACTGAAGAAAAATATGACACTTCAGGAAGATTCCTGTACACTTGGCAGCAATGACACTTATCGCAGACAGCATACCACTTATGAGGTTTCGGACAAGAAGAAGGGAAGTACGTTTCTGGATCTGGATTTTCTGATTAAGGACGAAACCAGCAGTCTGAAAGGAAATCTCAGTGATAAAAAGGATGTGGATTTCTACAACTTTTCCATTCCATTTAATCGAACCATACAGAATTATTTTGGGGTTCAAATATACATGGACATGCCGGAAGGCTGTGATTATGACCTCACCTTATATGATGAATATGGCAATCAGGTCGGAAAGGCAGAATGGGACGGGGAAGGACGTAAAACACTGACCATCCCGAACTGGGATACAAATACCAATAAATATTGTATCAAAATAGAAAACAAAAATGGGGAAGAAGTTTCTCCGCATGATTATTATAAAATCAGTTTCAAGGTTACGGAAAATAAAGAACAGGAAAAGACCGATGCCATAAGGGAGGCATTCGGGAACCTTCACGGTGCATACAGCCGGAAAGATGAAAATTGGAGGGAATACCTCGACAAATATAATGAAGTCCTGATGGATACAGAGAAAAATTATACAAAAGAAATGGATAAACTCCACCAGAAGCAGTTTGAAAGTCTGACGGAAGAAAAGAAATACAAAGGCGGGCGCACAGTGGATGAATTGTTGCAGAACATGGCGGAAGGAAAGACACTGGATGATGCTGAAATGGAGTATGTGAAGATTTTTGCAAACCTGAAAGATTTTGAGAAAGCACAGCAGAAGGCGGAACTGAAAAATGATTTTTCCGAGGATTTTGTAAAGGATCTGGAAAGCAAAGGGATCTCTCGTGATGAGCTGGAGGGAATGCAGATAAAAATTGAAAGCAATGGGAATGTAACGGTGAGTGGCATTGAAGACAAAGAGGTTCGGGAGCAGGTTCAGAAACTGGTAGAGGAAAAGTACAGTGACCGGATGTATCAGTATTACACAGGAATTGCTGACAGTGTGGGAAATCTGACGTCCAATACATGGCAGTATGCCACGGATGTGCAGGAAGTCAGGCGTTACTTAAAAGGAGTTACGGGAGAAGATATTTCTCTGGAGAACCTTTACCTGACACCAGACGGAAAGATTGGCGGGCTGCCGGAAAAAGCCGCTAATCTGATCAACAAAACAAAAGACAATGCCAAGATAGAGCGGATAAAGGATGCATTGATAAATATTATAGGACATAATAGGACAAGCGGTGATCTGGGGATTCCAGACTTCACTTCGGAGTTTAAATTCAGTAATGGTGCTTTTTCTGTGGCAGACAGTGGTTTTACGGTGGATATGGCGGCATTGGATAGAAGGCTGACGCCCCAACCGCATGATAACATGTATTCGGATATGTATGAGTACAGTTTCAGAAAAGTACTTTGATTAAATTGTTAAGATATAATAGACATAGAACAATTTAGAAGCTAAACAAGAAAGGAAATATACAGTGTGACGGTATCAAATAAAAATATAAAAGATAAGTTGGATAAAGTTTTTATTGAAAAGTTCGGCTGTAGTGCGGATAAAGTTGAAATGCTGAAAGAGCATAGATTTCTGTCAAGTAAAATTGGTTTTTCTGCTGCTAATCTTTTAGAGTTATTCTTAGAAGTGGAAAAAGAGTTTGGAATTACTTTTTCAAAGGATGAAATATTGAGTACACAGTTTGACGACTACACAGAACTGGTAGAAGGAATAAGCAAAAAGCTAGGAGGAGAATAATTATGTTTGGCGCAAATGTAAGAGATATAGGTGTCAATCCATATAGAAACACCTATACAAGTTTTGTACAAAATAAGAATAGTGGAAAAGTATCGGAAAAATCTTCAGAAAAAATTGTAGAAACGGTTTGTAATGGAAGTAGTGAAAAATCTGATACAGTAAAATTTCCGGGAGATGTGACTATTGATTATCCGCCTAAGATAAACAATGCTTTAAACAATAGCGTGGTTTCTGAAAAATCAAAAGATGAGATGACATTGGATGAGTATAAACAATGGGTTATGAATGAAATATCTCAATTTCCCGTAAGCGGATGGGTTCGTTCCACATTTTCTTCAGGGGCAATTGTAATTAAAGAAGAGGCTTTTGAAAGAATGAAAAACGATCCTGAATATGAGAACTATGTTTTGAACAGAGTTCGTTCAGCATATTCAGTTAAAGGTTTATCTGTAGGATCAAATAATGTTAGCTTTGATGTTATTGGAGCGTCACCGGAAGAATGATATGGTTATGCAGGTCCGGTAGGAAAGAGTGGACTAGAAACAGCTAATGATGGAGAAACTTGGTGGGAGAAACGTCATAAGCGGTTGGAGGAATTTATTGAAGAACAGATTGAAAAAAATCAAAAGGAACATTTGATAAAACGTAAACAAAAGGAAGATGTATATAGAAGTCGGACATATGAAAGTAAACAAAGACTGTCCAATCTATTGAATAACTCAAATGCTAACAGTGATAATGTCAATATTCAGTCATTGGTGTCAACAGCAGCTTCTAGTTATGAAAAGAGCATTGAGATGGTATCTCATGATAAAATCTGAATTATTACATGATTATAATCAAATTATTGGATGAACAATAATTTTGTTTATAAAATATTAGAAGAAGGAGGTTGGTGATATTATGAATATATTTTTTAACAGCCGAATTAATGCTAATCAGTCGTTGCTTAATGTTCTGTTTGGTCAACAACAAAAAGCGGCAAGCAGTCAAAACACTGGTTGTAGAGGCACAAGAGATACTTTAACGATAAGTGCATCGGGAAAGGAAAAACTGACAAAAAGTACAAGTGGAAGAACACATAACACAAGTATTGACAGCAGCATTGACTTAAAGTCCTATATAGCTTCAGCAAAAAAAACGAATCAAGAGCTCATTGAGAATGCAGGAACACAGATTAATGCGAAAACAAGTGAATATATGAGTACAGGTAAAGCATTTAGGGCGGCATTAACGGAAAAGTATTCTAAGCTTGCCGCAGAAGCAAAAACACATTCTAACCCAGAAAATTATATTCATTCCAAGTATTTTGATAAGAGTTCAGAGTATTACGAGACTAATTTGACTGATACAGAACGTAGGATTGCATATAATTATGAGATGCAGATGTGCCGGACAGGAAAAATAAATGGTGTAAATTATCAGGATTCTTTGTTCAGGGGAATTGAAGTAGACGGCGACAGTGTAGATTCGGATAAAATCCAATTTGAAAGAGCATTGGTAAATTCACAGATTTCAAATATTTTAAAGCAGGCTGGTGTAGATACATCTTCTATTAAGGAAGAGTGTACTTTTACTGTCGATCCATACAGTTACGAGATAACGGTAGATGGTGTGGATGAAGAAACAAAGGTGTTGATGCAGAATGCTTTAAATGTAGGTAATAATGGGAAAAATCTCTATAAGCATATCTATTATTGCTCAACACAAGATGGCTGTGAGAGTTCTCAAGTAACAGAGGAATCAAAGATGAAATACGAAGCATATCATCAGGTTTATAGTTATACAGGATATGAATTAGACAAACTTGAGGAAAAAAATGGGACATATTATACGGAGTCGGGAGAGAATATATTGGACTTAGTGGATAGTGCAGTTGAAAGTTCTGGAAAAGTTCCGAAAGAGTTTAAGCAGCAAATGAAGAATTGGATACATGACCTGGTTACAACGATATCAACCAGAGGATGGAACAATGTGCCAGATATGACTTTAAGCATTTTATATGGAAAGAGCGGTTTAAAGGACATGAACCAGCTGATTACATACCAGTATGAAGCTGATCGTATGAACAGACAATGGTATTCTGTGCTTTAGAAATATAATATTTTTTGGAAAACTGGTTGAAGAATTACGAAAGAAGGAGAACCATGTATGGGAATTGGAATCATTCAGAATCATAGTCAATATAAGAATATTTGTGGTAATTATACATATCATATGCCGGCTCCGGTATGCCAATCAAAAATGAAGGACTTAGGTGATGAATTTGTTCTGACGGAAAAAAATGATGGAGACAATAATCTTTATCGTAATGCCTTTACGGGGGCATCTGCAAGTGCAGCGGTAAAAGGATACGGTTCGGGAGTTGTGGATTTATCGTTATTGATCGTTGGCACCAATAAGAATAATCGTTTTATTGGTTCATTGAGCAGTGACAGTGATGTAGATTACCTGAAAATAGATGCGGGTTCACAGTGTTTAAATCACAGACCGGTTTACATTACAATGAAAGTCCCGGAAGGCTGTGATTACAATATGACTATCTATGACAGGGATGGCAATCAGGTTGGAATGGCGACAGATAATGGGGATGGAACAAAGACAATAAAAGTTCCATGTGACTGGTCAAATTCCTCAGATTTTGTTTTAAAGATAGAAAAAGCAGATGGTTCTGCCGTTAAGCTGGATGAAAATTACACCCTTACTTTTGCACAGGGGGAGATGCCTAAAACAGCAGCACAAGCCCTTGAAAAAGCACAGGAGAGAAATGGTCGCGAACTTCAGAATGGGGAAAAGAGCTTACTGGATTCCTTAACGGGGAAAAATATGAGAAAGGGTTTAGAGAAAGAAGGCATTGACAGACTTCATAAAGAGCAGTTTGAGGCACTTCCTGAGGAATTGCAATATTCTGGAAATGAGAGTGCCGCACAAATGCTGGCAAGAAAACAAAATGGTGAAACACTCACGGATGCGGAAGAAGCCTATGTGAAAATCTATGGCAACATCAAGGATATACAAAAAATAGAAGCCGATGAAGCAGATCGGAGATTCCAGAATGATTTTAGGGATGCTTTGCAGGAGACAGGGATTTCATTGGATAGTACCATGCATATTTCGATTTCCTCTGCGGGAGAAGTGCGTGTGACCGGACTGAGTGATGAAGACAATGAAAAAGTGAAAAAACTCGTGGAAGATAGATTTATGCAGCAGATAAAAAACTCATATCTGAGTCATTCACAGACCGTAGAAAATATGAGTGATCAGGAATATCGTCTGGCTGGCTATGTAGAGGAATTAGATCGTTTTTTGAATAAGGTATCAAATGGGAACGTAACAGTAGATGATTTGGAAATAACATCCGGGACGGGAGCTTCTTCCAGTAATTTTATCAGCGGACTGCCAGAAAATATTGCAGACCTTGTGAATCATGCAGATGCAGTATCAAAATACTATGATTATAAGCAGATGATTTATGATGTTCTGGCTTATAAAAAGGAAAATGGGACGATTCCAAGATATCAGATTCAGATGGATGTGGGAGGCAATGAAAATAAGTAAACTTTATCAACATATATATTGCTGCAATCCGTAGGTATCAACACAAACGGTAAGAAGCAGCCTAATGAAAGAATGGAGGTATTATAAAACGTCTAGTGTGAACAATTATATGAATACGGGGTTGATTTCCCAGAATTACGATGTGATTAACACTGTAACCAAAAAGTATGCGGGAAATACGTCAGAGAAGCTACAGGAAAAATCATCTGGTACAATGAGAAAAATGTCTGATGAGGAAGTAAGGGAGATGCAACAGAAACAACAGAATCAGTCAAGGACATTGAGTGTGGACAGAAGTGAAGTTGTAGATAATGTTTTCTCTAAAACAGGGGATAACATTACATATGAGATAGATGGTGTTACATTCACTAATGCCCAAATGAAAGCATGTAAAGAAGTTGTGAGAAATGCAATTTCCGCTTTGCCTGCCAAGGGAAGTGATTTGGATTACAAAGATTATGCGTCTATGGGAATTGCAACAAATATGGTAAGCAGCTATGCAAAAGAAAATCTTACAGAAGAACAGGCTGCCGTCATAAACAAAAGTATGGAGGAATATATAAATAGTCTCACGCAGGCACAAAAAGAACGTCAAAATAGTCAGGGATATTTTACTGATGAACAGGAAGGTGTGGGAAACACAGGAAATTTGAATACATATTACAACACCCGGATGAAACTCAGTGATAAGGCAGCAGACTCACTGAAAAGCCAGATGGCTAATTTACCAGAGCAGACAAGAAAGACATTAATGGCTAATTTGGAAGGTGCTACACAAAGAGGAAGTGTTGTGCAGTCTGCATCAAATAAAGAACTTTCGTCGACTATAAAAACCTTATTTCAAAATGTGGATATGAAGGATGAAAAGGCTCTGAATGCTACAATGAAACAGTATAGGGAACTTATGACACCTGTATATCAGGCAAGTGGTATTCGCAATACGGCGAATAATAATTCTTTAACGAATGTATTAGATCAGGACATTAGCAGGTTTGTAAAGCAGATTGCAAATGCGAATGCAGTAACTGGTAATGTTGGAAGTACATTTAATGATACGATTTGATTTCCATAATACAGTGATATAATGCAATTCAAATAAAATTGGATGACATCACCAGAGAGTAGAGTGGCAGAAAGTCAGTAGATATAAAGGGATAGATTTATTTATGAAATGCGAGGTGGATTTATGGGAATTTCGATTTCGAATGCAGCGAATTCTGCTATTACAAAATATAGTGCATCACTGAGAAACGGCGAACCTGACTGGTCTATGATTCCAAGTGCAGGGAAAAGCAATAAGTCACAGGCGGAGTTTGTTGCGGAGATTAAAGAACTGGCTCAGAGAGCTGCCAATACAACGAACAAAGCGGAATTAGAATCTATTCACAGGCAGAGAACAAAATTATGTGCAGAATACATATCCGATGTATCCCCTGACAGAAAGGCATTATATCAGCAGGCGAAAAATGCAGTAAAAAGACAAAAAAACAGTAATCCGAAATGCAAGGGAATCGGAGAATTATCACTGCTTGATTTTCTGGAGAGGGCAGAGGGGAAGAATAACAACCTTGCGGAAAAGAAATTTGTTCTGGCGGGAGGAGGCACACTGGAATGTCCGATTCTGACAGGTGGAGGATATGGTGCCGACATTTCTTATCAGGGAACAAAAGTGCTGACCTATCTGGGAGATGGTTACGGATGGGGATGTGAAAGAACTCCGGCTGAGCGGGAAAAAGAAAGAGAATTTTACGGAATTTACTTCAATGAATATCATGCGCAAAAGAATGGTCAAAGTTCTGAATTGGGAGAACTGCCGGATTATTTGGAAGAGAAGCCGTCTTTTGACAGGAAAGCATAAGAATATAGGAAAGTATTATGAAAAACAATTATACACAAGGAGAAGGAAAAGATGGTAATAACCCGCACAGTAGAGATGCATACGCAGCTTGTAGGATATGATTTTAAGAAAAAAGGTTTACCTACTGATAACAACATAGCAGTAGAAAACAGTAAAGTTTCCAATGATTATTTCTGGAAAACAAATAAATATACGGATCAGGATGTGTTTGGAAGAACACTGGATCTGACGGCACTTATCAATAAGCCGGATGGATATTTAAAGGGAAATTTATCGGATACACAAGATGTGGATTATTACAAATTCAATATTACAGAGTACCGGGCATTAAGTTTCGCGAAGAATACCTATAATAAGGATATTACGATCACTTTAGATCATATACCGGAAGGCTGTGATTATGAGATGGTTTTGTATGATGAGGAAGGCAGTCAGGTTGGCATTGGGAAAGAGAATGGAAATGGAGGTCTGAGTATTACCATACCGAACTGGAATTCGGACAACCGGGGTTATACCGTAAAAGTACAGGCAAAGGACGGTTCAATGGTAAACCCGGATGCCGAATATCATCTTTCCTTCCAGACAACACAGGCGGATAAAAGTCATGGAGCTTATCAGGAAATGGCAGAGGTTCAGAAGTATGAAGGGACAGTCAGGAAGCAGATGCAGGAAGGCTTAACCGATACGGAGGAAATGCGTGCAATTAAGGAAATCCGGCAGAAGTACAAAGCCTATTATACAGAGCAGATGGAGAAACTGCATCAGGAACAGGCAGAAGAGGTCATGCAGGGTGGGGCAGTGCCGGACGATGAGCAGATTCACAATTTACTGGAAAAGAAGGCAGCAGGCAAAGAACTGACCGAGCAGGAAAATGCACTTTTAAATATCTTCTGTACCGCAGCAGAGCTGGATAGTGCGAATGCAAGTGCAAAAATGAATACCACAGTAAAAGATAAGATATTTGCTGATTTGCAGGAAGCGGGAATGGATAGTTCCGATTCCACGTTTTCCATAAAAATTGGGGCGGATGGTCAGGTAAGTGTGGATGGTATCAATGATCATGTAATGAAACAGAAGATAGAGGATGTTCTGTCAAAGCATTCGGAGGAGCTGATGGATATTTATTTTTCTATGGATTCGGAAATACAGGCATTGTCTGAGAAAGAAAAGTATCTGTTAAAAGCTGCGACGGATGTGGAAAAATTTTTACATAAGGCAACCGGTGGCAGTGTATCGCTTGGAGACCTTTCCGTGGAAAATGCAACGATACATGGTCTGCCGAAAACACTGGATGACCTGTTAAATAATCCGGGCGGGAACCTGACCTATCAGGATTACGCAAGCGATATCCGGGAAATTTTAGCATATAATCGGACACAGCACAAAGATATTATGTCTGAGTTAAACGTACAGTTTTTCATGGCAGACGGTACAATTCAGATAAAAAAATAAAGCAAAGGTAATTAAATGAATAATCAATTTATACAAGGAGTAACATTCGATTGGGATAGAATTGATAACGATAGTTATTTAAAGAGAATTGAGGCTTTTTTGGGTGTTAAAAAACTTGATTTCAACAAACCGGTTACTTTTTTTGTCGGAGAAAATGGCAGTGGCAAATCCACTTTATTGGAGGCACTTGCCGTAGCACATGGTTTTAATCCTGAGGGTGGAACAAAGAATTATGTTTTTTCTACGCATGATACACATTCAGAATTATGTGATGCGATAAGAATTTCAAAAGGCTATCGGAAGGAAAAATGGGGATATTTTCTTAGAGCCGAAAGTTTTTATAATGTTGCAACGCAGGAAGAAGAATATGCAGATTTTGCGCATCCTTCTGTTAAATATCATGAAAAGTCACATGGAGAGAGTTTTCTCGCGTTAGCGCAGAACAATTTGCAGCCAAATGGTCTGTATCTTTTTGATGAACCAGAAGCTGCATTATCACCTCAGAGACAGCTTACATTGTTAATACAAATATATAGATGTGCAAAAGAGGGAGCACAATTTTTTATAGTTACACATTCACCTATTTTATTAGGCATACCAGATGCAGATATCTATTGTTTTGATAATGGAAGCATACATTTATGTGAATATGAAGAAACAGAGAGTTATCAAGTGACAGAAATGTTTATAAACAATAGGCAGATGTTGCTGGATAAATTGTTGACAGAGTAAAGAAACAATGTGTTAGGGCACAAATATGATAAAAACAAAAAATATTTCAGAAATGTTGACTTCTTTAATTGAGGAGTATCGTTTTAATAAAAATACTCTTTCAAAATATTTAGAAATAACTGAAGAAACAATAGATGGAGTAGTAATGGGCAATGTGGAATGTTTGCCAGATGATCCTACATTGCGTCTTAAAATACTTAGTAAAGCAGGATTTCTGTATTTTGGAGCGATTGAAGATAAGGATAGGCAACTAAGCGGTTTTTTGGAAGTGCTTGTTTCCTATCACGGCATATCCAAGCTTACGATAGCAAAGATGGCTGGTGTTGAGGAACAGGATATTGACAGGCTTTTAACCAATCCACTAGAAAAAGTTGAAATCGAAGTAAAATATAAAATTGCTGTGACTGTTATGGAACTGCGATTTTGGCTAAAAGATTGTGAGTTGCCAATATAATCATGTGGTGCTTGGGAAACTGGTGGAATAGCAGGAAATGTAATTAGAATAAAGAAAGATAGAAGGCGAGTAGCAGATTGGTGTCTGCTGCTCACTTTTCGTTTATGGAGATATGTCGCAATACGACTTTTGAAGTGTTGTGTTGCAATCTGTTTTCAGGTATTTCTCGTTGGTATCATTACCATAAAAGCGAGGTGAATTCCATGAAAGCAGAGAAGAAGGAAATCAATATACAGATCGGAAAAAGGTTGCAAACCGCCAGAGAAAACAGTGGATATACGCAGGAAGTTTTTGCAGAGACGCTGGATGTAGGGGTAGAGCATTATCGAAAAATCGAAAGCGGTGTCTATGGCTTACAGCCGGAGAAAATGCTGATCTTGTATGAGAAGTACAGGATTGAGCCGACTTATCTGGTTACGGGGGATACAAATCATAAGGTTGATATTGAACTGTTCCTTGCAAACTGTAGCAGGGAGGAACGGGATGCATTTATAGACCGTATGCTTGCGTATATGAGAAAGCTGATGACAGGCCGTTAATGCAGCACAGTCTCCGGGATGTATATTTGATAAATATATTGAGAAGGAGACGATGTATGAGGGTAGCAATCTGCGATGATAATCAGCAGGACATTGAAAGGATCAGACGCTATACACTGCGTATGATCGATTATGCGGTGGAGTATGCGTTTTATACCAGACCGGAAGAATTATTGAGGGAATGTGCAGATGCGGAGCAAAAGCCGGATATGTACATTCTTGATATTGAGATGCCTGGAATGGACGGACTGGCGGTGGCAAAACAGATCCGTGAGACAGATCCCAAGGCATTGCTGGTGTTTCTTACCAGCTATACCAAATACATGCCAAGTGTATTTGAAGTTGTCACATTTGATTTTATTCCAAAACCAATCTCAGAAGAAAGGCTCCGCGTGCTGTTTGAGAAGGCAGGAACCTATCTGAATCTGACCAATCAGAGTTTCTCATTTTGTTACCGCAGGGTGCGGTACAGTCTGAAATTTGACGAAATCCTGTATCTGGAAAAGCGGGGGCGTCAGGCGATCATCCACACAAAGAAAATGAAATATCAGTCCAACATGAACCTGAATGAAATATGGGAGAAACTGGACGAGCGCATGTTTGCTGCCGTACATGGCTCTTTTATCGTTAATTTGAAACATGTTCATTCCGTATCCAGCGGCATGGTCATGCTTACGGACGGCACAGAGCTGGGAGTGACAAGAGGATACCGGAAGGAGCTGACGGAAAAGCACATCGCATTTGTGCAGGGAGGAATGTGACATGGCATTGTATGGGGTGAGGCTTGTCATAAATCTTTTTGACCTCTGCATTTACCGCAGGTATTTAGAGAAGTTCATCGGAAACAGAAAAACTTCCATGGAATTTTCTGTTCTTCTGCTGATAGTGTGCGAGCTGATTGGAAGTGCGGTGAACCAGATGGGGATAAGCTGGCTGAATTTTGTGACGATGGTGGCGATTCTCTGTGTATATGTCTGCCAGTATGAGGCAGGGATTGCAAGCAGGCTGATTGCAGTTCTGCTGTATATGGGGATTATGGGGATTAGTGAACCGGCAGGTTATCTGTTTAGCAAAGTATTTATGGAACAGATAGTAGAGGATGATGTTGTTATCTACTATTTTTCTGCATTCCTGGTGGTGATATTCCGGCTTGTCATTGTGGAAGTCTTTTGCAGGCTGAAAGCTGGAAAGAATGTAAAGCTGTCGAGTATGCCAAAGGAAACCAGTTATGCGCTGGCACTTATTCCATTATGCAGCCTGATTAGTTGCTTTTTGTTGATAGAGGTTGCAAAAGAACTGATTTCGGCACAGATGGTCGTGCTGTGCATGTGTATCATTTTTGTCATTATCATCACAAACTACATCATTTTTCTGATGATTGAAAAGTATACGACAGTGGAGGAAAAGCAGCACGAAGAGGAAATGATCCAGAGGGAAATCTTATACCGGAACGAATACTATCAGGACATGGAACGGTATCAGGAACAGATACAGGACATCCGGCATGATATGAAGAACCGGCTGACGGGACTGCTCGCAGCGGCAGAACAGGGAAGTGTGGAACTGATCAGGGACAGACTGCAGGAATTATTGGGAGATATCCGGCTGGCAGAAGAGATCATTTATTCGGCAAATCCGGTGGTGAATGCCATACTAAAGATAAAAGGCGTAAAGGCAAAAGAAAAGGAAATACCGATGCAGGTTACAACTCTGCTCCCCCAGAGAGTATCCGTGGACATCGGGGATATGGGTGTTCTGTATGGGAATCTTCTGGATAATGCGATAGAGGCAGCGATGGCAGTGGAACAGGAAAAACGGTATGTCCATGTGGAATCAAAGTTTCAGGAGGGCAGACTGCTTTTATCCATTAAGAACAGCAAGCCATCCGGGGCAGGTTCCTATCGACAGACAAGCAAAAAAGATAAAATAAAACACGGCAGGGGAATCCGTTCGGTGCGGAAAGTGGCAGAAAAATATGGTGGGGAGCTTCTGTTAAAAGATCAGGGGGAACATTTTGAGGCAGTCCTTCTGCTCAACGGAATCGCAACCTCAATGGTTTTTTGAAATTCCCGTGTGAGGGGGAAAGTTGATTACAAACAGAATAAATTACAGCAGTGAAAGTGACGATACAAATGCAGGAAGAGCAGAAATGTTCTTCCTGTTTTTTAACAGAACTTCAGCAGCTGGCGGGGAAAGGAGACAGTATGGCAAAGTTCTTAAATTATGAGGACCGGCTGGAGATAGAAAGCGGACTAAAGGAGCACATGACTTTCACAGAGCTTGGAGAGAAACTGGGAAGGGACAGGACTACCATCACAAAGGAGATCAGGAACTATTCCATCGAACAGGACACCGGTTATGGAAGTTACCCGCATAATACCTGCAAGTACAGAAAAGCATGTAAGAGGAAAAAAGTATGTGGGACAAATGACTGCAGGCATCCACTGGTAGCTGTCTGTAAACAGTGTGAACTCATATGCAACCGTTACTGCGAGCATTATGAAGAAGAAATATGTACCCATCGCTTTAAACCGCCATATGTATGCAACGGATGCAGTGAAGTAAAGAAGTGTACGCTGACAAAAACTGTTTACGATGCTCTGGGAGCCCAGAGGCGGGCAACGGATAAGATATCGGAATCCCGAAGCGGGATCCTTGCTACGGAAGGGGAAATCGCCAGACTCAATGAAATCCTGGTGCCGTTGGTAAAACAGGGGCAGTCTATCCATCAGATCTACCTGACACATAAGGATGAACTGATGTGCAGTGAAAAGACCCTCTACAACTACGTGGATGGATGCCTGTTTGATATCAGGAACATAGACCTGCCAAGAAAGGTAAAGTACCGTCCGAGATATAAAAAACCGGAGCTGAAAGTAGACCGTGGATGCCGTGTGGGAAGGAATTATCATGATTACGAAGTATATATGGAACAGCATCCGGACACAGCAGTGGTGCAGATGGATTCCGTGATCGGCAGCAAGGGAGGGAAAGTCCTGCTGACGATATATTTTGTAAATGTGTCACTGATGCTGGGGTTCCTGCGGGAAGCGAACACCTCAAAGTCAGTGATAGATATTTATGATGAACTGTACCACCGGCTGGGAGGGCAGGATTTTAGGAAGCTGTTTCCGGTCATCCTGACGGATAACGGAAGTGAGTTTTCCAATCCTAAGTGTATAGAGAACGGACCGGATGGAAAAGGATTTCAAAGGACGAGGATCTATTACTGCAATCCAAGTGCGCCGTACCAGAAAGCAGAGATCGAGGTGGGACATGAATTTATACGCAGGATCCTGCCGAAAGGAAGAAGCTTTGATGAACTGACGCAGGCAGACGTAGAGCTGATGATGAACCATATCAATTCCTACCGGAGAAAGAAACTGAACGGAAAAAGTCCGTATGAAGCGTTCAGCTTTTATTATGGAGAAGACCTGGCGGAGAGGCTTAGATGCCACGAGGTTGCAGCCAAAGACATCAACCTCACCGCAAGACTTCTCAAAAAGTAACCAGAAGACAGAATAAAGCACAGACCGCCGGCTGAAATAGGAACAGCAGAAGACGTGAATTATGGCTTGCAAAATTTGTAAGCCAAAACTGACGTCCGGTTTTTGTGCAAAAAAATACTCTGCCATAAGGTGATTATATCATAAAAGCAAGGGAAAAAACGGGAAAGTCATTACAAAAGTGGAAAGTCGGGTACAAAATTTGCAGGTCGCTTTCAAAATGTGAAACTCGTTTACAAAACGGGAATCTCGGATGACTATTGAACAACGGAATCGCAAAACTGGAGTGAGACTGCAACTTATTACAGCAAACCTGCAACTTGTTACAGATAGATTGATTTTTTTATGGGAACTGGTAGAGTGAAAACATCAAAAAAAGGAGGGTTTTACTAAAAATGAAGAAAAGAAACTGGATGTACCGACTGAGCAGCAAGTCCATGAGCGTGATGGCAGCACTGGCACTCATGGTGACAACCATGGCAACGAATCGTTCCTGCATGTGGTATTTCGGACAGGACAAGATGCCGGAAGATTCCAAAAAACTCAGAAGGTTTTAAACTATGACAAGATGGCTCAGCCACCGTATGGTTGAGCGGGGAATCATAAAAGAGGAGGAGCAGGAATTATACCAGTTTGGAATACGCAATGGTATGATCCTGCTTCTAAACGTTGTGACGGCACTGGTCATCGGTCTGCTCACAGAGCAACTGGCGGTTGTGGCAGTGTTTACCCTGTCTTTTATGGTTCTTCGCAGTTATACAGGTGGATATCACTCAGACGGCAGGATTTTCTGTTATCTTGGTTCCAATCTGGTGCTGCTGGTTCCGGTTTATACACAGGCTGTGTTTTACAAGACATCGCTGGCATGGCTGCTGGCAGTATTGCTGGTGTCCGCAGGGATTATTTTTTTACTCAGTCCCATGCACAGCAAGAACCGGAAACTGGATAAAGAGGAACAAAAGCATTTTGGCAGAAAAGCAAGGCTGACCGCAGCCTTGGAACTGGCTGTGCTTGGCATTTTATGGTATGCAGGCCAGATACCGTATGCGTATGCTGTTTATACGGGAATCTGTATCACGGCACTGTTCATGCTCGTAGGAAAAGCACAGCTATGGATACAATCACATACCGAAAAACATACCGAAAATGGATAGTCCTTTCCGAACAAATGGAAGGGACTTTTTTCTGGAAAACGGGAGGGATGACAATACAAGACGGTAACTTATTACAGTTACCGTAAGACTTATTACACTTATATTGAAGCACACTTTCTTTCCAAGTATAGTACCGCAAAAAGGCTTAGGAGAAGAAAGGCGTGGCATGTTTTGGGGAATTCATGCCGCACCGGATTGCAGGGGGCGGCAGAAAGGGAAAAGTTCATAAGGATAACATCCGGGTGCAGTTTTGCATGCTTTATTTTGCATGGGAACAGCACCTTTTTTTATTGTCTTTTTCCAGTAAAGCAGAACCCAGAGGTCCGCCAGATGTCCTTCATTTCAAAAAAATTACGAAATGGAGGACATTTGAATGTCAGAATGGATCAGAATCAGAGTAAAGGATTTTTATAAAGATGCAGTTGGTGAGCTGGAATACACCTATGTGACCAGAGAAGTCTACGAGGCACTTGCCGATACGTTCCGCAAAGAAGCCCACGCACAGGAAATGCGGGATATCAGACATACGACCAAGGACGGATATACAGAAGGGGAAACGGAAGATCTGGTGGAGCTGACCGGGGAATCGGTAGAGGATACGGTCATCCGGCAGATGGAAATAGAAACCCTGCAGAAAGCAATGCAGTCACTCACCCCGGTGCAGAGAGAGCGGCTGCATTTTTATTTTTTTGAGGGCATGACATACCGGCAGATTGCAGCGAAAGAAGGGGTCGGAGAGAAGAACATCCGGGAGAGCATAAACGGTGCGGCAAAGAAAATAAAAAAATATTTTGATTAATACCCCCTCAAAACATGTTTTTCTGTGAGTACCTTATGAGAGGAACTTTTTCTGGACAGATGGTCTCTTCCGGGAATCCTCTCATGTCTCGTGTGTGGATACGACACAGGCAGACAAAACGCACATTGAAAAATGCCGGAGAGGAATGCAGGGCTCCGAGCGCAGGATGGAATCACGCCATATCCTGCCAGCCATATCCAGCAGTTCAGATACGTTAGCCGTTTCATGAGCCGTAACCGGGGCGCAGTGACACTCCTGCAGCAATCGGGCAGATGTTCTTTCTGCCAGCCATGCTGTGAAAAAGATCGCATCTAAGGAGCCGAGCGGGAAAGCCGGGGTACAGCCTGTCTGTGGTGGACAGGCGCGAAGAGGGGAATAGCCTATAATGATACACCTTGAGATTAGCCAGCACGCAGTGGTGGAGGTGAAATACCTGTGATGTCTGCCTGTCCGAGTGGCAGGGACCAAAGACAGTCTGGACTGACTGCCCATGAAATGCCGGCTTTGGGATTTTTTCTTCTCTGTTTTGGCGGCGTTTTGGTTCCGGGGAGTAGTGACGAATAGGGACAGACACTTTTTATTTATGAAGTGAAGGATTATGGCAGTAAGACTTAATTACAGAAACCATGCGGCGGAGGGGAACTTCCGCCGTATTCTTGTGGAGTTAAGAAAAGCTGAAAAATGGGGAATGGAGGAAAACAGGAGATGAAGAAAGAAGATACCGAAATGATGTTAAGTATTTTTGAAACGGAGAGGGCAGGATATGCCTATCTTTATCCGAGTGATGGAGGGGAGCGGAAAGAGGACTATATCTCGACCACGGCAGAAAATATCGCAAATTATATCGGCAGCCACATGTTTGAAGCCGAAAAGATCGTCATCACAGATATGTGTGACAGGCTGATATTAGATACCTGTGGCTATTTTATCAATAGCTGTCCCAATCTGGAATTCTGTAAGGAAATCCATCCGTTCTTAATCCCGATCCAGATGGGAGAAAAGGACGCGGGAGAGGTGCTTTCAGTCAGCAGGGATGTATCGGAACAGTATTTCCGGGAAGAAGATGAGGCTGCAACCATGGCTGAAATCGGGATGATGTAAAGGTGTTTCTTCTGGGCGGAAGTGTTTTTCTTGGGAGAATGAATTTAACTTACTTAAATTGTGGGAGGAAAAAGGGGAGAGATGATGGAAAGCGGAGCGAATGAGGTGCGGTATAAGATTGCCGAATTTCTCTTAAAAAGGATGCATGAAGATAAGCTGTTAAGCGAGGAAGAATGGGAAAAAATCCGGGTTTTGAATGTCAAGACTTTTTCCCCGGAATTAGCAAAAGTATATCTGTAATAACACTGGATATATCAAGGACTATGTGGTAGTGTATGTTGCTGACAGGGAGTGCAAACCCTTGAAAATACTGGGAAAGGAGAAAAAAGCATGGTAAAAAAAGTGACTGTCATAAAGGCAGCAAAAGAGCAGAAACATACACAGGAAGAACGCAGACTGAAAGTGTGCGGGTATGCCAGAGTCAGTACCGGCAATCAGGCACAGGCAACTTCCTATACTGCACAGGTCGAGTACTATACGGAAAAAATCGAGAGCAACCCCCTGTGGGAGTTTGCCGGGGTGTATGCGGATGAAGGAATCAGCGGAACAAACGTAAAGCACAGGGATGAGTTCCAGATGATGATTTCAGACTGTGAGGATGGGAACATCGACCTGATCCTTACGAAATCCATCACAAGATTTGCAAGAAATACGGTGGAATGCATCCAGACCATCCGAAAGCTGAAGGAGATTGGCGTTGGAATCTACTTCGAGAAGGAGAACATCAACACGCTGTCAGAAAAAAGCGAGCTGTTCATTACCATCCTGGCATCGGTGGCCCAGGGGGAATCAGAAAACATCTCAAGCAACAACCGCTGGGCGATACAGAAACGCTTTCAGGATGGAACCTATATCATATCCACACCAGCGTATGGCTATGGAAAAGATGAGGATGGAAATTTAGTCATCATAGAATCCGAGGCAGAAACTGTAAGGTGGATTTATGAATCCTACCTAAACGGCATGGGAGTGTATGTGATAGCAAAGGCACTGAACCAGAAAGGCATTCCGACAATCCGGGGTGCAGAAAAATGGCAGGACGGGGTGATACAGGACATTCTGAAAAATCCGATTTATGAGGGAGATACGCTGCAGCAGAGAACCTATACAGAAACAAGGTTCCCGTTTGTCCGCCGGGTAAACAACGGACAGAGAAACCAGTATCTCATCAAGGACAGCCATCCGCCAATCGTCACACATGAGGAGGCAGAAGCGGTGCGGAACCTGATGGCATACCGGGTGGATGTACTGCACATGAACAAGAGTGACTACACCAAAAGATACCTGTTTTCCGGCAGAATCATCTGCGGGGAGTGCGGAAAAACCTTCCGGCGGCAGAAAATATATATCGGGAAACCCTATGAAAAAATCATCTGGACGTGCAGCGGACATGTGGAAGATAAAGAGAGCTGCTGCATGAAAGCCATCCGGGAGGATGTGCTGCACCGGGCTTTTACAGACATGTGGAACAAGCTGTACACCAATCAGGGAACGATATTAGAGCCGCTGTTAAAAGAGCTGACGGAACTTGTGGCAGCAAGGCAGGACAGTGAGGAAATCAGACAACTGGATAAGGAAATCAAAAATATAAGCGAGCAGAGCCAGATCCTAAACCAAGTCATGAGGAAGGGATATATGGACTCTGCTCTTTTTATGGAGAGCAGCAGCAAGCTTGGCTGGCAACTGACGGAATGCAGGAGAAAAAAGACACTTTTGACCAGAAAGCTGCGGAGGACAAAAAAAATCGTGCGGACCGAACAGCTTATCCAACTGATCGCAGAACAGGACGGATTAAGGGAGGAGTTCGATGAGCAACTGTTCAGAATGACAGCAGAGAAGATCGAGGTCTCCAAAGAACACGACATCACCTTCTGCCTGCATAACGGACTGAAACTGACAGAGAGGGGAGGCGGACAGGATGCAGTGGCACATGCCAATCGGCTATAAGGTTGTGGATGGAAAAATCACCATCTGCGAAGAGCAGAGAAAGATTGTGGAACAGATATTTGAGGACTATGACAACGGGGTGGCGGCAGGCAGGATCGCCCAGAACCTGAAAGGGAGAAACATATGCAATGCAAAAGGAAAAGTGTCCTGGACCCATGCATCCATCGGCAGGATACTGGAAAACCCAAGCTACCTTGGCACAGAATACTATCCGCAGCTCATAGGAGAGGAACTGTTTGAGAGAGTCCAGCGCAGGCGGGAAAAGGTGAGGGCAGAGCTTGGAAGGGCAGACCACCGGCCCGGCAGGGACGAGAGAATCCTCTTCGGAGGAGTCATCTGGTGTGCAGAATGCGGGGCGGCATGCAGCCATATCCAGCCGCGGAATAAGGACAGGGGCGGTGCCGCAAGATGGAGATGTAAAAACTATACGACTGGCAGAGCAAAAAGCTGCAGGAACAGTTTTATTACAGACGGGCAGGCAAAGCAGGTGTGTGTAGAAGCCATCAATGCAGTGATACGAAACAAAGGCCTGCTCCGGGTACAAAGGCAGGAGGAAAAGCTCAGTCCTCAGTACCGGGTTCTGGAGCGGAACCTGCAGCACATGAAAGAAGAGCAGGAACGCACAGAGACAGACCTGATGAAACTGCTCTATGAAAGGGCAGAGGAACGATACCGGACGCTGGAGGTCAGGGATGGGGAGTTCCGGACAGAGGAGATCAAAAACATCCTTGCAGGAAAAAAGGAACTGGAAACATTTGATGAAAATTTATATAGAAAAATAATCGCACGCATCTGGGTGCATGGTGGAAACATGGCAGAAGTGGAGCTTATCAATGGGAGCCGTGTCACAGCCGGATACAAGGATTAGGAGGGAGAGCAGATGGCAGAAACAGCAAAAAAGATCAGCATGATACCTGCCAAGGTGCAGTATGACCGGAATGTGAAACTGTCAGAGAAGAAAATGAAGGTCGCTGCCTACTGCCGTGTCAGTACGGAACTGGAAGAGCAGGACAGCAGCTATGAGGCACAGGTGGAGTATTATACCAGCAAGATATCGGAAAACGAAAACTGGAAAAATGCCGGCATCTATGCGGATGACGGAAAGAGTGGAACAAACACCAAAAAGAGGGCAGACTTTAATGCCATGATACAGGATGCCCTTGCAGGAAAGATCGACATGATCCTTACAAAGTCGGTCAGCAGGTTTGCGAGGAACACGGTAGACTCGCTGGTGACCATCCGAAAACTGAAGGAAAAGAACGTGGCGGTGGTGTTCGAGAAAGAGGGGATCAATACACTGGAGGGAACCGGCGAAATCCTTATCACCATCTTAAGTAGCCTGGCACAGGAGGAGAGTCGCAACATCAGTGAGAACATCCGCTGGGGAGTCGTGAGGAAATTTGAAAAAGGCAAGGTCATCGTAAACTGCACAAAGTTCATGGGATACACCAAAAACGAGGATGGTGACCTGGTCATCGTACCCGAAGAGGCAGAGATCGTAAAGCTGATTTTCCGGCTTTATCTGGAGGGCTACAGTACCGGGAAGATCGCAAAGCATCTGGAAGAGCAGGGAATCAAGACCGCCACAGGGCAGGACAAATGGCATTCCACGGTAATAGACAAAATGCTCCGCAATGAAAAATACATGGGAGATGCATTACTGCAGAAAACCTATACGGTGGATTTCATGACAAAAAAGAAAGTCAAGAACACTGGAATCGTACCGCAGTATTATGTGGAAGATGACCATGAGGCAATCATCCCGAAGGAGCTGTTCTACAGGGTACAGGAAGAGATGATGCGGAGGGCATCCTTATGCAAGGCGGCTGTCACCCGGAAAAAGAACCAGAGGAGCAGATATTCCTCCACCTATGCACTGACCGGCATGCTGATCTGCGGAAAATGCGGGCAGGAGTACCGGAGAGTCACCTGGGCGAGAAACGGGAAAAAGAAAGTTGTCTGGAGATGCAGCAACCGGCTGACCAACGGAGTGAAGAAATGCGGGGAATCCGAAACACTGGAAGAGAACGCATTAAACAGGGCGGTGATGGAAGCCATCCACAGGATCACGAGTGATGATATGGAATTTATGGAAAACTTCCGGCAGAACATCATCCATGTCATCGGGAACTACAGCACCGCAAAAGAGTCCGGGGAATACGAAGAAAAGATAAAAGAAAAGATAAAAGAAAAGCAGGAAGAGATGGTGGCACTGATTGCGGAGAATGCAAAGACCGGCTCCTACACACCGAAGTTTGATGAACGCTACCGCACCATAGCAGAGGAAATCAATGCCCTAAAAGAGGCACAGAAAACAGCCAGAAACGAGAAACGGATGGCTGACAGCTATGAACAGAGAATCCAAGATATCGACCATTACTTAAGCACAAGCACCTGCCAGATACCGGAGTTCGACAATGACCTTGTCAGACGGCTGATCTCGACCATCAAAGTGGAATCCAGCGAGAAACTGCTGATACAGTTCCAGTCAGGCATTGTCATGGAACAGGAGATTCGATATGAGTAAGGCTGCGGCAGGAATGGCAGCAAGTAAATAGGAAATGTTGTTCCTGCCAGTTTATGGTAAGAATAAAATGCCCGATGCTCCGGGCGTTTTATTGTTGGCATAAAATAGGAAAGGACAGCAGAAAGCATATAACGGAAAATGAGTAAAAGAAAGTGGATATAGAAAAAGCACATGAAGTAAGTGTGCGACAGGAGGAGAAAAGCGTATGAATTATGAGCAACTGATAGAAGAACTGAGGGAGGAAATGTTACAGCTTGTAAACACGAAATGTGATGCACTGCTCCAGATGTACCGAAGTGGAGAAATGAGGACAGACATGAAAGATACAATCCGGGAAAGCAGTCTTATTACAGTGTCCCCGGCAGAACTGAAAGGGAAAAGACCGCTGGCAGTCCAGTTCGCGCCGGGAGAATGGATAGAGACACCTACATGGAGAAAGGTGGCACAAAGAATTTTGCAGACCTGTAATGAACAGCCGGATATCCATGAAAGATTTATGGAAATGTGTGGAAAAGTAGCCGGACGCTGGAGGACGATTCTTGGCAGTTCACCGGAAGAAATGGATGTACCGATAAAGGTGGATGAGGAACTTTATTTTGAGGGGAAATTTGACACCGAAGCGATGTTAAACATGTTAGAGAAAAAAGTGCTGGAACCGGCAGTGGTTGATTACAGCAGCATTAAAATCCGGTATATGGCAAAAGGGCAGGAGCAAGCAAACGGTATAGAGCCTGTGCCAGAACAGGATGTTTTGGAACATGAGGAGCAGGAACAACATGTTCCAGTGCAGACAATGTAAAAAATGGATGGAATCAAGACTCCGAGTCTATGGCAGGTTTGGAGTTTTTCTTATGTTCATTTTCCAAATGTAAAAATTGATTGTATAAAAGAAATGGGTAAGTTATAATATAGGTGTGGTCAGATGCCTTTTTGGGGATGACTATATCTGTTACAAAAAGGAGGAAGGCCAGTGAATACAGAATTGAAAAATGCAGTGAAAGCAACAGATTCAAAAGCACAGTATGATACGAGTGCAAAGCGTCTGTTAGGACAGAAAAGCATACTGGCACATATACTGGTAAAAACAGTTGATGAGTTTAAGGGCATGAATCCCAAGGATGTGGTCGACTGCATTGAGGGAACACCACATATCAGTACGGTACCGGTAGAGCCTGGACTCACAAATGCAGCCAGCGAAAAAAATGGTGAGAGACTGGTCGGTTTCAACACAGAAAATGAAGAGATCAATGAAGGTCTGGTAAGATTTGATATCGTTTTTTATGTGCGTATGAGAGACGGATTGTCACAGATCATCATAAATGTGGAAGCACAGAAAGATGAGCCGAAGGGATACGAAATCTTAAACCGGGCAATCTTTTATGTGAGCAGACTGATCTCATCACAAAAAGAACGTGATTTTGAGAATTCCAGCTACGATGACATTAAGCGTGTATATTCGATCTGGGTATGTATGAACATGGAAGAGAGCAGCATGAGCCATGTGCATCTCACAAAAGAAGATTTGATCGGTTCCTATCAATGGAAGGGAAATCTTGATCTGCTGAATATCATCATGCTTGGACTGGCAAAGAATCTGCCGGAACATGATGAGACATATGAACTGCACCGTCTGTTATGTGCGCTGCTGTCACGGGAACTTACAATAGATGAAAAACTAAACATAATTGGAAATGAATACGATATTCCTATTGAGGAGAACTTCAGGAAGGATGTGAGCGTTATGTGTAACTTGAGTCAGGGAATTGAAGAAAAGGGTATTGCGATTGGAGAAGCAAGAAAAGAAGAAAAAATTATTCTTAATATGCATAACAATGGCTTTACTGTAGAGCAGATTGCTATGGCTACAGATAAAAACGTAGAAGAAGTGAAAGCGATTATTGCAAGGAAGGAACCTGCGCTTGCATAAGAAAATTTTTGATGAAAATGAGAAGCCTTTGAGTTTAATAACTTGAAGGCTTCTGTTTAATAGTTTGGAAAAATTAAGAAAAAATACTTTATTGAAACATAAAAGATATTTAGAAGAATTGAAAAACTATATGTAGAGGAAAAATTCAAATGAGAACATTGGATGAGTTGTTATATTATTGTGAAGAGCCTGAACCAGTCGGAGCTATACTATTGACTGGAGAATGGGGATGTGGAAAAACATATCTTATCGATAATGATTTGAAAGATGCATTGGAAAACAAAGCACATATAATTCGTATTTCCCTATTTGGAATAGCAAGTATTGAAGGAATACTTATGGCAGTTAAACAGGCATGGATTAGTGAATATAATAAGGGAAAAAATTGGGATGCAGTTGCAAAAAAGGTTCAAAAGGGAAAAGAGATAGCAGGTAAATTAGACTTTTTACCAGAGTGGTTTAGGGGAATAGCAACTACAGATTGGTTCTCTTTTGTGGAAATAAAAAATATGATAGAAGAGAAACCTGTAATTTTAGTTTTTGATGATTTGGAACGTTGTTGTTTAGAGACAGTTGATATTCTTGGAGCGATTAATGAATATTGTGAGAACCAGAAATTTCATACAATTATTATAGCGAATCAGGAAAAAATGAGAGGTTCAAAGCAAATAACTGCTGTGCCAGTAGAAGTTGAAATAGATACTGTTAAGAATGAAGATGATACCAATCCTCCCCAAAGAATAGCAGGAAAGATAAAGTACAAATCCCAAAAAGATATTGATGAATTATCTTACGATGAAATTAAAGAAAAAATTATACATCGAACCGTTCAGTATATACCTGATTATGCAAGCATTGTAGATACAATTGTTGATAAAACTAAATATCAAGATGAAAAATATAGGGACTTTGTGAAGGAATGTGAAGAGGGAATATTAGAATTATTTGCACCTGATAGAAATACTTATAATGAATCTCAGAAGGATAAAAGACCGCATAACATACGAAGTCTTAAATGTGCAATAACAGATTTTTATCGAGTGTATGGAATTTTGATTAAAAACGGATTTGAAGATATAGATAAATGGTTTTATAGCTTTATTTCATATGTAATTGCATACAAAGCAGATATAGCGAAGGAAGGACATTATGGAACATTATTTTCGGATAATGAGGTTCAGGAGTTGTACCCCTTCTTTCAAAATAAATATATGTTTGCAACAGTGAAAAAATGGATTCTTCGAGGCATATGGGATATTGATGCTCTTAATTACGAAATAGGAATGATTCAATCGAGAAAAAAAGCGGAAACACCAACTGATATTATTCGAACCAATCGGATTATGGATATTGAAGAAGATGTAATCATTGAAGGATTTCCACAAGTAGTTCAAATGGCATATGCAGGAGAACTTAGTCTGGATGAATATGTGTATTTTATACAGAATAATTGTTGGGGAAGATATTATGATTTTAAGTTACCAGTGAGGGTAGATTGGAATAAAGTTCGAATTGGGATTAATAAGGTAATAAACAATTTATTAGATTCACGAAAAGAGGGGCAGCAAGTTCATACGATTATAGGTGCAGATAATAAAGAAGATTTTACAGAAGAAGAATGGAAAACATATCAAAGCATAGAAGAGTTCCAAACGGGAAATTTATTAATGTTTAGTAATAATAAAAAACTATATGTTGAAGAAATGCAAGAAAATGCAATGACGGCATTTACTATATGCCAAAATAAGAGGTTTAATGTGTTTGATGTGGAAATGGCAATTATTACTGCAGAAGCATATGCTAAAGGGAATAATTTCGATAAACATCAGTTTTCATATTATTTCAATAAAATGTGGAAAGGAAATATTATATCGCCAGATATAAGAGTGGAGGAGAGTCTTGTAGGTTTCCGAAAACTGCAAGAATTGCTGAAAGAACAAAAAGAAAATTTACAGAAAAATGAAAAGGTATTTGCAGTTAAGCATACTGAGGAATTTATAAAATACTTAAACGAAATAATAGAAAAATTAAATGGAAATTTATTACAAGCTGAATGAGAAGTATTAAATTTTTAAGAATGGCTGGAATAATGCCTCCAAGGCCACAACAGATTTGGAGGTTTTCTTCTGCCCATTTGAGAGGAAAGTGATTTCCAAAACAAAATAATCTGTGATACAATATATGAAAGAAATCTTGAAAGTATTGGATCATAGAGAAAGAGCAGAGTCAATCGTAAGCTGATTTGGCTTACATCTAAAATACAATGCAATCTTTTTCTATGCAGGAACATAAGAGAGTGCATTATGTCAATTTTTGTAGCCTCATCAGAGAGGATTGCAACATTTTTCACTCCCAGAGTACAGTGAAAACTCTGGAAAGTGCATCTCAATTACCCTATCGACACATTGTGAGGTGGTTGTTCAGATGGAGAGAGGGAGATAGGTTAGGCTTTATAAAAATTAATTATTAAAATTTCTGTTTTAAGGGTAAAATTATATGATTACGATAAAAGAGTTCTATGGTGACGTTAAAGATATAGATGAGAGTGTTCTTGCAGTGAAATCAGATTGTTTATGGGAGAAGGGTTCACTATTGGATATAAAGAATCTGGTTACACCACAGTTATTTTATTTACATATTCTTGTTAATCTGATTGGCAATTGGAAATACGAAGGCTGGTGGTTTATAATGTGCGAAATGGTGCAATTTGTACCTTATATTGCTGAGACATTAAGCCAGGCAGGGGCAGAAGATATGAAAACAACTTTTGAAAAGGTAATTGACTGCTTTCCCGGAGACACGAGATTTGAAGATTCAGAGGAATATTTTGATATTGTTAATTTTTTACAAAGCATGGCATATAAAGTAAAGAATGAAAGCTTGAAAACCATAACGCGTGAAGAGCGCAAAGCCAATATAAAAAAGTTGCAAAAGTGTGTAGACAAATTAGATGAGATAACCAGCAGGTATTGGGGCGATGATGCGCCTGGTCATGGGTGGAAACAGGCAATAGATTATATTGAATTGAACTGCTAATATTATATCAGAAATGTATGTAATCATGGACGAAAAATTGCTTAGAAATGGGAGTAAAGCTTAAAGCCTATGGAAGATTTGGCGGTTTTCTTCAAGAGCATACTGGTACATATACTGGTAAAAACAGTTGATGAGTTTAAGGGCATGAATCCCAAGGATGTGGTCGACTGCATTGAGGGAACACCACATATCAGTACGGTACCGGTAGAGCCTGGACTCACAAATGCAGCCAGCGAAAAAAATGGTGAGAGACTGGTCGGTTTCAACACAGAAAATGAAGAGATCAATGAAGGTCTGGTAAGATTTGATATCGTTTTTTATGTGCGAATGCTGGATGGATTGTCGCAGATCATCATAAATGTGGAAGCACAGAAAGACGAGCCGAAGGGAAATCTTGACCTGCTGAATATCATCATGCTTGGACTGGCAAAGAATCTGCCGAAACATGATGAGACGTATGAACTGCACCGTCTGCTGGGAGCATTGTTATCCAAGGAACTTACAATAGATGAAAAACTAAACATAATTGGAAATGAATACGATATTCCTATTGAGGAGAACTTCAGGAAGGATGTGAGCGTTATGTGTAACTTGAGTCAGGGAATAAAAGAAGATGGTATTGCGATTGGAGAGGCAGGACTCATTATGAAAATGTATAAGAATGGTTTTACAGCAGAGCAGATAGCCTCAGCCACAGATAAGGATATAGAAGAAGTGAAAGCGATTATTGCAGGGAAGGAACCTGCACTTGCATAAGAAAATTTTTGATGAAAATGAGAAGCCTTTGAGTTTAATAACTTGAAGGCTTCTGTTTAACAGTTTGGCAAAGTTAAGAAAAAATATTTTATGTATAGGTGGGAAATATATGGATGATAACTTGCAAGATTTCAAGGAATCAATGAATGCGTGGGGATGGTCTGTAAATGCAAGAAATAATTTTAATAAATTTATAGACGCAATAGAAACAGAACAAGGTTTAATTGAACAAATTCAAAGAATTCAATCTATTATTGATGATATCGTACTTAATAAAGAGATATCGCAGTTTAAAAAATGTTTAGAGGTAGGGACAGAATATTATCGAGCAAGAATTATTAATCCAGAGGATGATGATTTAAAAAAAGGGATTGGAAAAACTCAAGATAATAAGTTCATGGGGTATGATGATATAAATTCAAGAGAACCTATTTTAGGAATAGGAAGCGAAGGGAGAAATAATATTGTGGGAGCATCTTATTTATATATTGCCTCTAATCCAGAAACAGCTTGTATGGAGATAAAATCACAGTTTGGCGATTTGATTTCTCTTGCAAAGTTCAAAGTGCTAAAACCATTATATATTATTGATTTTGAGTCCGAAAAGACTTTTCAGCGAAAAGATACTGAGTTTTACGGAATGAGCATGGGTGTATTCTTTTCGCAGTTAATGCTCCGTTTTACCCAGCCGGTGAGGGGCGAAAATGCTTATCGGGCGACACAGATAATAGCGGATCATTTGCGAAAAACGGGAATAGATGGAATTAAATATAAAAGTTTTTTAACTCCCGGAGGTGCTAATTATACAATTTTTAATTGCCATCCGTCTGCAATAGAATTTTGTGAAAGTAAGGTTTTGTTACATAAACAAGCGAATCATTCTTTTTGGGATTTTAATAATGAAACAGAAATTATGTCTAATAAAGATGGAAAAATGTTGATTTATGATAAAACAATAGCTGATGAGCATAAAAAGCATTTGTTGCAACGGTTCAAAAGAATAAAGTAAAAAATTATTTTGCAATGGAATAGGATAGTACAAATGTATGTTATATGAGAGGGATTACCATTTAGGGTTAACAGAAACGGAAGAACAGCAATATGAAGAAATAACAGGACGAAAATTTTGGGAAAAGAGGGTAAGTGGATTCGGAAGAGTCAATAATTTTATGGCATATCCTAAAGCTGCAAGAATGTGCAAATCGCTTTTTCCCAATAATTATCTAGATGTTGCTGAATTACGAGATGTGGAACGATTAGAGCATGCAAATGAAGAATTTCTTTCTTTGTTGGATAATACGGAATGCACAGAAAGAAGTATATTAAATTTCATAAGAGAAAAAGAATACTACCATATAATAGGATCTATCATTTGGGGATTATCTATTAATATTGGGAATCATGGAGCATATTTATTCCCAGAATTCCAATTGGGAAGTTTGTACAAAGCTGATTATCTTCTCTTGGGAAAGAGTTCTGGAGGCTTTGAGTTTATTTTTATTGAATTAGAAAGCCCATACGGGAATATTACATTAAAAGATGGACAACTAGGAGCAGAATTTAGAGATGGAATATCACAGTTGGAAGATTGGAAAAGATGGCTTCCGGCAAATTATAGTTCTTTTGGAGAGATTATGCGGAAATATAAAAATAGTGCGTTTGATTTGCCGGAAGAATTTTATGTTTTAGATATGTCACGTTTTCATTATGTAGTAGTTGCTGGAAGAAGGACGGATTTTCGAGATAAGACATATATTATAAAACGGGAACGAAAAAAGGCTGATGATATTGATATAATACATTATGATAATTTGTTTGATTTTTCTAATAATTTAATAGGAAAGCAAACATATTAGAAAGAGGTATGTTGCTGAAATGCAAAAAGATATAATGGAAAGAGAAATAGCAGAAATAATTAAAGGTTTTAGACAGGATTCCATTGAAATTGAAATGAACCAAGAACATGTTCATAAGTGGATTTCTCAGTTTAGTCCAGATACTCAGAATATAATTCTGGAAGAAACTTTACATATACTGAAAGAATGGTATTTCCCAAAGGATAAGATCAATTTATTTTTAGACAAGATGATGGATTATTTGAAATCGGAAAATGAAAATGCAACAGATGAAGAACCCATGAAAGATATATATTTTTGGAATATTCAAGAAAGTGGGAAAAGTCAGTCGCAATTGGTTGAGATGTTAAACGATAGAGTGAATCAAAAATATGGGTGTGGCATAAGAACCGGTAAACTGATGAGTGAAAAATATTATGTATATTTAGATGATGGCTTATACACTGGAAGTAGATTGAGAAAAGATATTAAACGTTGCATAGAAATGATTCCAGAAGGGTCTCGTATAGATGTTATTTATATGATTGCGTGTCAGAGTGGGTTGGATTTTTCAAAAAGAATATTAGAAGAGTTGTGTAAAACTAAGAACATTAAAATTAATATTCTTAGATGGCGTGAGATATGTAATAATAAAAAAATTAAAAGGCATGATAATGGAGTTTCATATGAGCCAATTCAGGATTGCTTATGGTCCTCATCAAAGTTATCTAAGTTACCAGAAATTAGTGCATATGTGGAAAAGTTAGAGGAAATCAAAGGGAAAAAAGTATATTATTGTTTTCGGAATGCTGGATACAAATATACAGCAGGCATATTCTCAAATTTAGTAAACAGGGATATAGTAGAGGAAGAATTTCTGAAAAAAGGTATTGCGATTACACAAAATATACAGGAGCATAAGGGGCTATATCCATTAGGTTATAATCTCACACCTTCGCTTGGTTTTGGTTCGTTTTGTGCTACAGACTTAAACATATCTAACACATGCCCGATAGTATTATGGTGGGGAAATGTGATTGAAAAAGGAAACGAGTTGGATTGTTGGTATCCTTTATTACCAAGAAGGATTAGTGCCAAGGATATTAATCCATTTGATGCGGATTGGACTCTACAAGAGGCAGAAGATGATGGATATGATGATGTCTTTGACACCTGCCCAGATTGTGGGTGTGGTATAAGTTTAAGAAATGATGGTGGAAATGGTTTTTGCATAGATTGTGCTTGGAATCATTAGAAAAGTAACCGGTTATATAATAAAATGGTTGGAATCAAGCCTCCAAGTCCCCAACAGATTTGGAGGTTTTCTTCTGCCCATTTTTATCGGGAAGTAATTTCCCCAATAAACAATTTATGGTACAATATCTTAGAAGTTATCATCAAGGGATGAGTAGTGGACCATAGAGAAAGAGCAGAGTAATCGTAAGCTGGTCTGGCTTACATCTAAAATACAATGCAATCTTTTGCTATGCAGGGACATAAGAGAGTGCATCATGTCAATTTTTTGTAGTCTCATCAGAGAGTGCAACATTTTTCGCTCCCAGAGTACAGTGAAAACTCTGGAAAGTGCATCTCAATTACCCTATCGACACATGTGGAGTCGGTTGTCAAATTATCCCTCAAAAAAGATACACCTAAGATTGAGGTTATAATGAAGCCTGATGAAGAGTAATTATACCCCACAAGAAAAGGCTGCTTATTCAAAGATTAAGGAATATGTGAAGGACAAGTATGGTGTGAATGTGTATACTTCTTATATTGCACAGGTGAAGCGGATGTGTGGTCTGGATATGGGCGAGAATTATAATAAGTCCAAGAAGGAAAATCCAGAAGTGAAGCAGTGTCCGCAGGAGAAGGTGGAGTATATTAAGGATGCGTTGAGGCATTTTGGAGCAATAGGAGAATAGAAGGTGATATTGTGCGTGGGTATGAAGAAACAATAGGTATAATATCTGATATTATGCAAAGATATGATGAAATTATGCCAAATGTATTCCGAAGATTAAATATATATGAAAAACAGTTGCTTGAGGAACATCCCAGACATATTTTTTCAAAAGAAGATTGCAGAAATATAATGAAGCAATATAATATGCCTGTTTTAACTGAAAACAGACTTGGACTCATTTCAGAATGCTTATTGCTATTATATAATTGGTACAAATCAAAAATAATATATTGTATTGAGCAAGAAGCAACAGAGACTGATATAAATATAGATAGAGAAAAGATAAAATTGTTTCCATATTCGGGAATATATTTGGACTTAGAGTTTTATTCTTTAAAATATTTGGGATGTTTTATATCGGTAATTAGAGAAAAAAAAGATATTTCTTTACAAAGATATATTTTGCTTGGTTTTGTTGAATATAATAAAGAAACTAATAGGTACGGAATAGAACCATTTATGTTAGAAGTGAAAGATGGAATATCAGTACAAGAAGCTTTCTTTCAATGGTTACAAGAGAGTATGTCTCCTTGTCGAAACCTTGAACGAAATATAGAGGCTTCAAATTGGGTTATGTCAAACCTTTATACACTGATAGATAAGGTAAATTCTGAAAAAGAACTGAAACAAACAACAAGTGTAAGGCGGAAGATAACTACACAAACATTAGAATCATCAAATACTGATGGATATAGGTTGACACATGAATCTAAGTATAAATATAAAACTAGAAACAGTGCAGGAATAGGTTCAAAGAAATCGCCTCATGTGAGAAGAACACATAATAGACATTATGCTATAAAAGATGAATCAGGCAATATTATTGGAGAGAAGGTTATCACTATTAAAGAAATGAGAATTCATGCAGAAGAAGAAAATGTGATTACGTTAAAGGTATTAAATGATGGTGAATAAAGATATGTATAGATAAAAATATCATAAGTTGAGAGAGAAGGTTGAAATACACCTTCTTTTTTTATACCAATTTTTAAGAAGGTGGTGCCAAAAAGTATACACAAATACCGGGACGTTCCGTAAAGGAATATCCATACATTGAAGGCTTATCATATGCAAATATAGATGACATTTATATTGAAGATAAAGATAAAACATTTTTTGATGAAAAAACATTTATATTAAAGGCAGCTATGCTTGTAACTGACAAGAACGATTACGTTCAATCATATGCACTTACAATAAAAAATGTAAAACTCATAGCCAATAATGTTTCAACAAAGTCATATGAGAATGGAGCTTGGGAATTAGGATTATATAGCTTAGAACTTCCATGGCAAACAGATATTGATATTGTAGAAATAACAGACTAATAGCAAGGTAGAATTAAATATATCATGAATGAAAAATTACTTAAGAAAACGTCTATACGAATCACCTTAATGCTTATTATAATTTTCGCAATCATTGGCGTTTTAACCTACAAACTTTATACTGATATGAATGAACGTAAAGATAGAGTTGTGTATACATCAGACAAAGAAATGCAAAAAGATTTGTGCGGTATCCACAGACTAATATTCTTGATATCACCTAAGAAAGAAGGAAATGCTGTTCTGATTTTTAATGAAGATTATACATATTCTTATGCAGCTATTCGAGATGGCGGAGATATTGAAATTATATCAACACATCCATATTCATTAGATTGTGAAAATGGTATTATTAAACTTGAAGATAGAAATGCAGACATAGTAACTGTTAATGACAAAAAGTATATTCAAACTAACATAAAAGGAAAATCAATTGAAAATTGGATGCTTTATGAAAAAATGAAGAATAAGTAAAATCCAAGGCTACCTCACCATCCAAGTGAAGTAGCCTTTCAAAAATTTCAATTTCACGAATTGCGTATAATCATTAAGTAAAACTAACTCCCCATTATGGAAAAATGAATAAAAATGGTGGAAAACGTATAAAAATGAGTTTATATACAGTAGGAACACTTTTCCGAAAAGGGAGAAAGAAAAATACTAAAATGTAAAAAACGGTTGACTGCAATCAGGTTGACCGTTTTATATTTTACAGAAATCTTCCTGACTTTTTAGTAAAAAAGGCACTTCATAAACAGTTGACATTCGATAAAAAGTATGTATGCTTTAAAATAACAAATAGTGCAAGATATGAGTGGGGAAGCCGGTATGGGAAGAGAAAAGAGAGGGAAACAGACACTTAGGAAAAAGATGATGGTTGTTATGCTGATCAGTGCGATGTCAAGTATCCTTGCAGTGGTGATTGTGTCATATATGACAATCCGAATGATACAGAATGACAGTATTCAGGAAAGCATGCAGATATATCTGGAACAGATAACGCGGGAGATGGATAGTGCTTATTATGACATGATCAGTATTGTCAACCAGATGAGTCCTAGCGGACTTATAGGAAACGTGGTAGAGTCTTATTTAAGTGCTGAGGATAATTTTGACAAGTATATGGGACAGAAATCACTCAGAGAAGAACTGGTAAAGCTAGGATATGTGAATACAAAGCTGCTCGGTGTTACTTATTATGACCTGGAAGAGCAAAGTGAACTGATCAGAAATATCAATGTCAGGAATCTGGATCAAGTATATCAGACTATCCCTAATGTGACTGAAAATATTGAAAATACAATCCAGGCTATGCATTCATCCTGCCTGGGAATCAGGGAAAGACCGGTGATATCGGTAAAGCGGAGGGTTTCCTTCAGCAACAGGCAGAAATTGGATATTTATGCAGAGATAGAGCCGGATATGAGTGTTGCGGAAAGGCTAAACAAAGAAAACTGGACATATACTTATATGGAACTGGATGAGAATGGTATTGTGCAGTACAGTAATAACCCTGCGATTATCCGGGGGCAGCAGCTCCTGTCCAAATTGCCGGAAAAAGAAGAGTATGCGGTGACAAGCCAGGAAGGATATAAGGTCATGGTATACCGCAGTGAGATAGGATATGCGAATGCCATTGCGCTGCAGGAGAATACATATCAGAAAGAAATGAATATGTGGAGGCTGAAGCTGCTGGTTATCATCCTTGTGTCGTTCTGTGTTTTCTCCGGCTCTGTCATTTACCTCTACCGGTTAATATGTAAGCCGCTCAATCAGTTTCAGGAACAGCTGCTTCAGATTGGAGGAGGCTCCCTACAGATGGTAAAGCAGGAGTATGGTATCAAGGAATTCGATGACCTGATGCATGAAGTGGAGAAGATGAAGGACCAGATCAGGAATCTTATTGATAACGTTGTGGAAAAAGAAAAAAATATCCAGCGGATAGAATATGAGAAGCTCCTGTTCCAGATTAATCCACATTTTCTGCTCAATACTTTAAACTCTATCCAGTGGATGGCAAGGATGAGCCATCAGGATAACATTACGGAATTTGTGCAGAGATTAAAGAAGCTGCTGTCGTACAATCTGGGAAAAGAGGGGATGCAGACAACACTCCGGACAGAGATTGATATTGTGAAAGAATATATCGCACTCCAGCAGATGCGATATGATTTTGTGATAGAAATGAATGTGGAGGAAGGCAGTTATCTGGAACAGCCAACGGTGCGGATGCTGCTTCAGCCGCTGGTGGAAAATGCGATACAGTATGGACTTGGAAAGGATGAGAAAATAACAATGCGGATCTTTGAAGATAATAGACGGGGATTAGCAGCAATCACCATAGCAGACAGCGGTAACGGACTGACCACAGAGGAGATTGATCAGATTAATGCACCTTTTGATTATAATCTTCAGAAAATGCAGAATGGGAACAGAGGGATTGGTCTGCGGTATGTAAAGGCAATGCTGGATTCATTCTATGAAGGACAGACGAATCTGTTTGTAAATTGCAAAAAAGGACATGGAACCAAGATTACAATTCTGATCCCGGTTCAGGAAGAGTTACGGGATAAAGCTAAAGTGACAGATACCGGTATAGAATAAGAGGGTATGAGGGAATGAGAGTATTAGTTGTTGATGATGATAAACTGGCTAGGAAAGGTCTGATATCCATAATGAACTGGGAAAAATATGGATTTGAAGTTGTGGGCGATGTCCAGAATGGGAGTAAAGCACTGGAATTTCTGAAGGATAACATGGTAGATGTTGTGTTCACGGACATAGATATGCCGGAGATAGATGGGATTGAGCTGATGGAAAGATGCAGAACAGAATATCCGGATGTGAAATTTGTGATTTTTTCAGTACATGAAGATTTCCGTTATGCACAGAAAGCCATGAGGCTGGGAGCACTGGATTACATATCTAAGATAAGTTTTGATGGGGATGACTGTGACCAGATACTGGAGCGGGTGGATAGAAAATATAAGGATAATCTGTTAAAAAAGGAAAAAAGGCAGGAGGATCACGGATTACGCAAAAAGCTGGAAAATGCATGGATGAACACCAGATGGATATATGATGATAACGAGTTTGGCAGGTTGTGTGAAATGACAGGGGAAGTGGAGCTTCGCACTGCCGAAAGGATTTTTGTAAAGAGCCTCCACCGCATTCAGGAGATCACAGGGGAAGAGTATGAATTTCCGGCGCTATCCTCCGTAAATGATATGCTGGCATGGGTAAAAAAATGGAAGGATGAGCTGTACCGGACGTGCCTGCAGACAGAAAAAGCAAATGATATCTATAGCTTTGCAAGGATCATCCTATACATAGAAGAACATGTAGAAGAAAACCTGAAGTCGGAAGATGCTGCGGCGGAGATTGGAATGAGCAGAAGCTATTTCAGCACGAGATTTAAAGAAATGACCGGTGATACATTTCATAACTATGTGATCAGCAGAAAAATGAATGCGGCAGCATGTAAAATGGAAAAAGGAACTGAAAATATTACACAGATTGCATCAGATCTGGGATATGACAATTATTATTATTTTACAAAAGTGTTTACAAAAGAATATGGATGCACACCAACAGAATATGCAAACAGGGTTAAAAAATGTTCGATTTGATTCGGACATTTTTTTAAATTTAAAAAAAAGACTGTAAAATCAGAAACAATATCGTCTAGTGAAAAATATGATTACAGGATAAACTGTCTATAAAAGAAAGGAGGTTTACTCATGTACATTAAAAGGTTTGTGAAACATTATTACATAATGCTGGTACCGGCTTTTCTGTGGCTGTTCTTTTTCAGTATCGTGCCTATGTTTGGAATCGTGATGGCTTTTCAGGATTATAATCCGGGACAGGGCATCCTGCATTCCAAATTTGTTGGTCTGGCTAATTTTGAGTATATGTTTCAGATGAGTGACATTGCGCAGGTTTTGCGTAATACAGTCACTATTGCTGTGGGTAAGATCATTGGAAATATTATTTTCCCGCTGATCTTTGCATTATTATTAAATGAACTGGCATTGAAAAGACTGAAGCGTCCGATTCAGACAATCGTATACTTACCGTATTTTCTGTCCTGGGTTATTCTTGCAAAGATCGTGCTGAACATTTTCGGTTATACAGGACCGATAAATCAGCTGATACAGCTGTTTGGCGGTGACCCGATTAATTTCTTCGGGGAAGCAAAGCTGTTCCAGCCGCTGGTGATTGGTACGGACATCTGGAAAGGGTTCGGTTATAATACAGTAGTTTATCTTGCTGCTATCCTGGGTGTTGATAAATCATTGTATGAAGCGGCAGCAGCAGATGGTGCCGGCAGGTTTAAGAGGATATGGCATGTGACGCTGCCGGGTATAAGGACGACAGTAGCACTTCTGGCTATCCTGTCTCTTGGCAATGTATTAAATGCAGGATTTGACCAGATATATAATCTGTATAACCCATTGGTATATTCAACAGGAGATGTTATTGATACATGGGTATACAGGGCTGGTTTACAGAATCTGCAGTATTCTCTGGCAACAGCAGTCGGATTATTCAAGTCTGTGATTAGTGTCATATTGATTGCCCTGGGTTACCGGCTTGCAGATAAATTTACTGGTTATAAACTGTTTTAGGAGGTGATATCTATGATTGAGAATAAAAGCCTCGGATCCAAGATTTTCGATGTTTTGAATGTGGTGTTCCTTGTTATAGTTATGTTGATCTGTATTATGCCTGTATGGTATGTCCTCTGTGTATCCTTGAGCAGCAGGGAAGCTGTTAATGCAGGAAAAGTTGCTTTTTGGCCGGTTGGCTTCAATCTGTTCTCCTACCAGAAGATTTTGGGAGAAGGTGAATTTTTTGGTTCGTTCCTGATATCTATAAAAAGAGTAGTACTGGGTACTGCTGTCAGCATGGTATGTGTTCTTATGGCAGCGTTCCCGTTGTCAAGAACGAAAAAGCAGTTCCCCCATAAAGAAATCTTCATGTGGATTCTTGTATTTTGTATGTTATTCAACGGTGGTACTGTTCCATGGTATATCACTATGAGAAGCTACCATCTGATGGACAATATCTGGGGACTGGTGCTGGGAACAGGACTACAGGTATTTAATGTAATCCTTGCAGTGAACTTTTTTAAAAATCTTCCATCAGAGTTGGAAGAAGCATGTTTTATTGATGGCGGTGGACCGTGGAGGAATCTGATATCCATATACATACCGCTGGCAAAACCGATGGTGGCAACCATTGCACTTTTTACCATGGTCATGTACTGGAATGAATTCTTCCAGGGAATGGTTCTGAGTACAAGAGAAAGCAGTTACCCACTGCAGACCTATATCCAGCAGATGGTTGTAACACTGGATTATTCCACAATGAACGTAGAACAGATCGCACAGGCGATGAAATTAAACAATCTCTCATTGGATTCAGCAAAGATATTTATAGCTATGATACCGGTACTGATTGTATATCCATTCCTGCAAAGATATTTTGTAGATGGTATTACACTTGGATCAGTAAAAGGATAAAAAAAGGAGGAAGAAGTATGAAACAGAAACAGATTATCGCACTTGTAAGTGCAACGGCACTGGCTGCGACTGCGCTGGCAGGCTGCGGCAAAACATCAGAAGAAAACACACAGACAACATCAGAAGAAAACACACAGACAACAGCAGTAGGTGAGGCAGAAGGAACAGCCAAGGAAGATCTCCCATTTTCAAAATATGCAGAGACAGTAACGGTCCATCTGGGCGGTTCAATGAATCCAAATGCGAAGATTCTTGACGGAATGAGCTATGAAGATAACGCCTATACACGCTTTTTGAAGGATGATCTTAATATCGAGGTCGTATATGACTGGATTGCATCCTCATCTGACTATGATGAGAAAATGAACCTGTGTATCGGAAGTGGTACGATTCCGGAGATGATGAATGTCAATGCGACACAGTACAGGGCACTTCTGAAATATGACATGATTCAGCCGCTGGATCAGTATTTTGAAGACTATGCTTCAGATAAGCTGAAAGGATTTGTGGAATCCGGTGGGGAAGAGCTGAAAAAATGTATCACGAATGATAAGGGAGAAATGATGGCAATCCCGGCTCCGAGTATGATGGTAGGAGAAATGAACGAAATGTGGATCCGTCAGGACTGGCTGGATAATCTTGGACTGGAGGTACCAAGAACCTGGGATGAAATGGCAGCAGTAGCAGAGGCATTCGTGACCCAGGATCCGGATGGTAACGGAGAAGATGATACCATTGGAATTCTTGGACCAGGTAATTCCAATCATATAAATGATATCGGAGATAACCAGTTTGGACTGGATCCGTTGTTCTGCAGCTTCCAGTCTTATCCACAGTACTGGCTGCAGGATGAGGATGGAACTGTAAAGTATGGTTCAATTCAGCCAGAGACTAGAGTAGCTTTGGAAAAAATACAGAAATTGTATACAGATAAACTGATTGATCCGGAAATGCTTGTCAGAAATAATTGCCAGGAAGCTGTTTTGTCCGGAAAGGTCGGAATTTTCTTTGGACCATGGTGGAGTGGTTATACGGTGGGAGAAGCCACACTGGCAGGCGAAGCAGACTGGAGAGCATATTTTACACCACTGTCTGAGGACGGAAAATATTATACCCATATGCCGGATCCTACAAGTAAATATGTAGTAGTAAGTAAGAGCTGTAAGAATCCGGAGGCTGCATTTAAGATTATTAGCTATCTGGTTGCTAATGAACAACAGTGGACAGACGATGGCATTACCTCCTCAGAAATGAGTTGTGCGGATTTTTATCCGTTATGGAATGGCTACGACAATGCAGATGAGATTGAAGTATCCACGGATACTCTTGAAAAATATCTTGCAGGAGAGATTACAATGGATGATGTCGATTTCTCACAGCACAAATTGTTAAAGAGTGATATGGAAGCGGTTACTGAACTGAAAAAGGAACCTTATGATGATTTCAGCCTGGATAAATGGAATCTGGACAGTGACCTTGCAAAAACTAATCTTCCGAGACTTGTGTCACTTCTGGTTGGAGGAGCTCCCTATGTAAATGATAAATATATACCGGTTTACAATGCATATAGCGGTCAGACAGAAACCATGCAGGCAAAATGGGCTAACCTGAAAAAAATGGAAGAAGAAACATTTGCAAAGATCATTATGGGAAAAGCAGATATCAGCGAATTCGATACTTTCGTTGAAAACTGGAAGAATCAGGGCGGTGATCAGATTCTCAAAGAAATCAACGATGAATTAAGTAAGTAAAAGAGACAGCGGCTGATGGTGTTCATTAGCCGCTGTTCCTTAATTGGAGGTATAAAATGTGGGAAAACAAAGTAATCTACGGACTGATAGGATATGGTGGAATGGGCAGATGGCATACAGAAATCCTGTCAAATGTACCGGAAATTGAAATTGGTGGTATCTATGATATCAAGGAAGAAAAGAGAATAGAAGCAAAAGAAAAAGGTTTTTCTGTGTATGGCTCGGAAGAGGAAATGTTATCAGACCCGGATATTGATGTCGTGCTGATTGCCACTCCAAATGACTGCCATAAGCCGATTGCAATCCGTGCTATGCATGCGGGGAAAAACGTGATATCAGAGAAACCGGTGACTCTGTCATCTTCTGATCTTCAGGAGATGGTAAATGTTGCCAAAGAAACAGGAAAGTTCCTGACAGTACACCAGAACAGGCGCTGGGATGATGATTTCCTGATCATACGAAAGCTTGTAGAGGAGCAGAAGCTGGGGCATGTCTTCCGGATAGAAAGCCGTGTGCATGGTTCAAGGGGTATTCCGGGCGACTGGAGAAAAGAAAAAATACATGGTGGCGGAATGGTTCTTGACTGGGGTGTACATTTGCTGGATCAGATTCTGTATCTTTACGGGAATAGAAAAATTGAAACTGTATATGCATCACTTACCCATATTACCAATCAGGAAGTGGATGATGGGTTCACCACAATCCTGACATTTGAAGGCGGAACGGAAGTCTTAGTTGAAGTAGGTACCAATAATTATATTTCCCTGCCAAGATGGTATGTACTGGGTGAAGATGGTACTGCGGTAATCAGGGACTGGCAGTTAAATGGTGAGATCATACGGAAAACAGGCATAACCGAAGAGAAAGTAGTGCCGGTAAAGACAGCAGCAGGTCTGACCAAAACCATGGCTCCGAGACGGGAAGATACAATCGTGAAAGAAGCGCTGCCACATGTGTCCGGAGATATTGCGGATTTCCATAGGAATGTAGCAGCAGTTATAAGAGATGGGGCAGAGCCGGAGATTAAGCTCTTCCAGGTGATGCGTGTAATGAAACTAATGGAAGCTATTTTCCAATCAGCAGAAACAAACCAGGTGATTGATTATAGACAGTATGAATCATAAGTATTTATGAAGGAACAGGAGAAAATAAGTATGAAACAGATAAAAATAGGAACATGCGTTCCTGGAGCTAAGGCAGAAGAATGGTTAAAGGGATTTATTGGAAAAGGATTTGAGACATTTTCTCTTAATTTCCATATGTCACTGGAAGGGACTGACCTTGATAAGCTGGCATTGAGCACGGAAAAATTGTTGGCAGGTACGGATTCCAAAATCACGACAGTTGGATACTATTGCAATCCTATCCAGTATGCAGAGCATAGGAAAACACTGGAAAATGTAATCTGTACTGCCGGAAAATTCGGAGCTACACATGTGAGTACTTTTGCAGGAGCGTGGGAAGGAAAGTCGGTAGAATCCTCATATGAAGAGTTTGGCAAGGTATTCCGGGAACTGGCTGATCTTGCAGAAGAAAAGGGAGTGAAGCTGGGAATTGAGAATTGCCTTATGGATGGAACATGGGAACATGCGACATGTAATATCGGTTTTAACCCTAAAGCATGGGAAGTGATGTTTGAGGAAGTAAAGAATGATAACTTCGGACTGGAATGGGAGCCGACACATCAGATGGTACAGCTTATCGATCCGGTAACAGAGCTGAGAAAATGGTGCAAAAAAATAGTACATATACATGGAAAAGATGCAACAATAGACTGGGATGCTGTAAGACATAGCGGCATATCAGGCGCAGTCCCATTTGTATGGCATCGTATGCCGGGCTTTGGTGACACGAACTGGAGAGATATCATTTCTATTTTAAGAAGTAACGGATATGAGGACGATATCTGCATTGAGGGATACCATGATCCTGTATATTCCGGAGAACTGGAGATGACCGGACAGCTTCATGCACTGAATTATCTGAAATGGTGCAGGGGTGGAGAATTTACACCAACTCCATGGGCAAAATAGGGAAAACAGATACAGGAGGATTTTTCTATGAAACTTGGGTTTATTACATCAATCCTTGACGGATGGACTTATGAACAAATGATGGATTTTGCTTCAGGGCAGGGATTTGAATGTGTGGAAGTGGCATGCTGGCCAGAAGAAAAAGCAGAAAGAAGATATGCGGGTGTAAGCCATATAGATGCAGAACGGGTAAACCAGGATGATGAATATGCAGCCCATATTATGGCATATGCAGAAAAAGCGGGAGTAGAAATCTCCGCACTGGCATATTATCCTAACGTAATGACGGCAGATAAAGAGAAAAGAAATGCTGCTATTGAACATCTGAAGAATGTCATACGTGCAAGTAAAAAGTTAGGTGTTGGCATGGTCACAACATTTATCGGAAGGGATCAGACCAAAAATGTACGGGAAAATCTTGAACTTGTAAAAGAAATATGGCCACCAATCATAAAACTGGCAGAGGTATGTGACGTAAAAATAGCAATTGAAAACTGCCCGATGCTTTTTGGTGAGGAACAGTGGCCCGGAGGACAGAATCTGATGACAACTCCGCCAATCTGGAGAGAGGTCTTCAAGATCCTGGACAGTGATAATCTTGGCATTAATTACGATCCATCCCACTTTATCTGGCAGATGATCGACTATATCCGCCCGCTTTATGAATTTAAGGATAAAATATTCCATGTTCATTACAAGGATATCAAGATATACAGGGATAAATTAGAGTCCTGTGGCATCATGGCTTATCCGCTGGAATATATGTCACCTAAGATTCCGGGACTTGGCGATGTGGACTGGGGAAAATACGTGTCAGCACTTACTGATATAGGATATGATGGCTGTACATGTATCGAAATAGAAGATAAAGCATTTGAGGATTCCAAGGAAAAGGTGGAGAAGTCTTTAATTCTCAGTAAAAGATATCTGGAGAAATATGTTATATAACACAGAAAAGTGCAAATAAGGAGGAAATACCATGAGAAAATTAAGAGCAGGAATCGTAGGCTGTGGAGGGATTGCTAACGGAAAACATCTCCCGGCTATGCAGAAAAGTGGTCTCTATGAGGTGGTGGCTTTTTGTGACATCATCATAGAGCGTGCGCAGGAGACAAAAGAAAAATTTGGCACAGAAGATGCAAAAGTATTTGAAGATTACCATGAACTTCTAAAAGAAGATCTGGATGTTGTATATGTAACTACCCCAAACCGTTCCCATGCAGAAATCTCTATAGCAGCAATGGAGGCAGGAAGAGATGTCATGTGTGAGAAGCCAATGGCAAAAAATTATGCAGAAGCACAGAAGATGGTCGAAACTGCTGAAAGAACACACAGAGTTCTCAACATAGCATATCAGAACCGTTATCGTACAGATTCACTGTATCTGAAGGAAATGTGCAAAAGTGATGAATTGGGAGAAATCTATTTTGCCAAAGCACATGCACTCAGAAGAAGAGCTGTTCCGACCTGGGGTGTGTTCCTGAATGAAGAAGAACAGGGCGGCGGTCCTCTGATTGATATTGGTACACATGCACTGGATCTGACATTATGGATGATGGATAATTATGAAGTGCAGTCTGTTACGGGTGCTTCCTTCCACAAGCTGTCTGATCAGACAGACCAGGGAAATGCATTTGGTAACTGGGATCCGGATAAGTTCTGTGTAGAAGATTCTGCTTTTGGATTTATCCGTATGAAAAATGGGGCAGTGATCGAACTGGAATCAGCCTGGGCACTGAACACACTGGAGGTTGATGAGGCAAAAACAAGCCTGTGTGGTACCAAAGCCGGAGCTGATATGAAAGATGGCCTTAGGATCAATTACATCCACCATAATACACAGGTAGTAGAGAAACCGGAATTATCAAGCGGTGGAGTAGCATTTTTCTCAGGAAAAGAAAAGTCAGCAGCAGACTATGAACAGGAATTGTTTTACCACATCGTTGTTGATGGGGCAGAACAGGTTGTGAAGCCTGCACAGGCTGCAGTTGTCACACGTATTCTGGAAGCAATCTACCAGTCCGCAGAAAGTGGCAAGACAATCTACTTTGAGTAAAATATGGTCTTATATGCTTCGGGCTGATCTATGGAGAAATGAACATTAGAAATAAACGGATTGAACATAAGGAGTATTTATGGAAATACATGAATTACAGCAATTGCTGTCAGAAATGTCATTACAGGAAAAAATAGGACAGATGGTGCAGCTCACTGGCGCATACTTCGATAAAGAGGCAGTGCTCACAGGTGTTGTTGGCGAACAGTTGCCACCGGAATGGATCATTCAATATGCCGGTTCAGTGCTTGGAGTGATCGGTAAAGATAAAATTTATGATATCCAGAGCAGATATATGGAACAGCATCCCCATCATATTCCGCTTCTCTTTATGGCAGATGTTATCCATGGATGCCGGACAATTTATCCGATTCCGTTGGGGCAGGCGTGTTCATTTCATCCGGAACTGGTGTCTGAGGCGGCTTCTATAGCTGCCTCGGAGGCATCTTCAGAAGGGCTAAGGGCAACATTTTCTCCTATGATTGATGTTTCAAGAGATCCCAGATGGGGAAGGATGATGGAATCCTTTGGAGAAGACCCATATGTAAACGGAATCATGGGAAAAGTAATGGTAGATGGCTATCAGCAGAAAGCTGATACCGGAATAGCGGCATGCCTGAAGCATTTTGCAGGTTATGGGGCTGTGAATGCGGGAAGGGAATATAATGATGTTGAAATATCCCAGCGGACATTTCTGGAGCAGTATGTAAAACCTTTCCGTATGGCATTAAAAGCAAAGCCTGCTATGGTCATGACAGCTTTTAATGCTATTGACCGTAAACCGATAAGCGGAAATAAGGAACTTCTTAAAGGGCTTCTGCGGGATAAGGAAGGATTTGAGGGAACTGTAATTTCAGATTGGGGCTCCATAGGTCAGCTGGAAGAACAGGGAGTGGCAGCTGATATGGAAGAAGCAGCAATCCAGGCCTCAGAAGCCGGTGTAGACATTGATATGATGAGTCCTGCTTATATGCTGTGTCTTGAAAAACTGGTGGAAAGCGGCAAAATTCCGGAAGCGTTTGTTGATGAAAGTGCATTCAGGGTCCTGATGATGAAAAATCAGCTGGGGCTTTTTGAAAATCCGTTTGCCGGTCTTGGAAAGAGTGGGAAACTGACTCTGCATAACCGGGAAAAGGCATATCAGCTGGCAGGCGAAAGCTGTGTCCTTTTGAAAAATGATAAGATACTGCCATTAAGCATGAAGAAGAAAGTTATATGGGCAGGTCCTTATACAGCATCAAGAGAATTATTAAGCCGCTGGTCAATTTTTGGAGAACATGAGGCAGTTGAAACAATAGAAGATGTTTTACAAAGAAAGCAGATAGAAGCAGAATGTATCACAGGATGCAATATTCTTTCTGATGCAGAGTGTAAGGTATGGCAGGTGGAACAGGAATTGTCTGGCAAGCCAAGGGATGAGCAGTGGCTGGAAACGATAACCCATGAAGATACGGTCGTATGTGTACTGGGTGAACATGAATCCCAGTCAGGAGAGGCTGCCAGCAGGGCATTCCTGACTTTGCCGGAAGAGCAGCAGGTGTTATTTGAAAAAATAGCAGAACGTACAAGTAATATCGTGACTGTGGTAATTGCAGGAAGACCATTGGATCTGCGGAGGATATCAGAAAGATCCAAGGCTGTCATTATGGCATGGAGACCAGGAACTATGGGAGCTGAAGCAATCATAGATATTGTGTATGGCAGAATAAACCCTTCCGGCAAATTATCTGTGAGTATTCCATGGTGTGTGGGACAGGTGCCCATAAGCTACTGGGATGTAAAAACCGGACATATACTTACAGAAGATAATTCAGAAAACCGTTTCACCAGCAGATATATGGATATCCCGAATACGCCGTTATATCCATTCGGTTATGGATTGTCCTATACAGAGTTTGATATTTCGGACATTGATGTGCAGATAGGACAGGATAAAAAAGTACATATACATTGCAATGTATGCAATACAGGAAATGTTGCGGGAGCAGAAGTAGTCCAGTGTTATTATGAAACATTATATGCATCTGTAGTACGCCCAAAGAAAGAGCTTATCCGTTTCAGGAAGGTGTTCCTGGAGCCGGGGGAGAAGAAGGATGTAGATTTCTTTATTGACCAGGAAGAATTCTCATATTATGGCAAAAACATGGAAACCGTCAGCAGCGGGATGAAACTGCGTATCAGTATTGGAAACAGCAGTGACCACCTTGTTTCTGAGAACATTATACAAGCATAGGAGAAAAGAGACATGAAGGATTTTGAAAATGATTTGATTTATTATCCTAATCCGGACCCGGTCAAGGAACCGAGATTTATTTTAAAATCCGTAGATGAATTGGAAAAATCAACAAAATACAGTGTTGCCTGCAATGGAACAGAGCGTGTGGTATACCATACAGATTCGTTTGACTATGTTGTAGTAGTAGATAACGAAGCGTATGATCTGGAGATTTCAATCCATACACCATATGAAAAACTTGAAATCCGTCCGTCCAGCTTTGGCATAGTTCCTTCTGTAAAAGGAGAAACAGTCCATATCCATCTTGATGAACCGAGAAAGTTTACTGTAGAGACAGATGGTGGTCTTCATGATGCATTGTTTGTGCTTTGCTCGCACAGGATTGAGAAGCCGGCAGATACCACCATCTGCTTTGAAAAGGGCAAGGTATATAATGTAGGAGTTCTTACCTTAAAGTCCAATGATACGGTTTACATAGAGGAAGGTGCTGTTGTATCAGGGTGTGTATACGCAGACCATTGTGACAATATTTCCATTGTAGGAAACGGAATTATCAACGGAGCCTGCTGGCATCTGCCGGACAGTAATGCACACCGTTTCTTTATCTATGCCAAGTGGTGTAATAATGTACTCTTAAAAGGCTTTACTGCTGTAGACGGTCCTTCCTGGCATGTAGTTCCTGCGGCGTGTGACCATGTTGTGATTGATGATATGAATATTATGTCGAGGATTGTAACGGGAGACGGTATTGATATTACGAGCAGCCAGGATGTAGAGGTAAAAAATTGCTTTATCCGTTCCACAGACGACAGTATCTGCATCAAATCCCAAAGATTGTTTGAAGATCCGTCAACGGTACGTGACGTAACAAAAGTGCGTGTTCACAATAACGTGATCTGGAATGCAGAACCCGGTAATGCCATAGAGCTTGGTTATGCTCTCCAGAGCGAAATCCACGACCTAGTATTTGAGGATTGTGATATTATACACTGCCAGTATGAAGGAAACATGGGTGGTGCGGCGCTTTCCATCCATCAGGCAGATGGCGGCCATGTTCATGATATACATTATAAAAATATCAGAGTAGAGCAGGCAGAACAGAAACTGTTCGATATTAAGGTTCTGCTTTGCAGATATACGGAACAGCTTGCCAAAGGAGAGATTAATGATATCTATTTTGATAATATCCAGGTGCTGAACGGAGATATCCCGGTCTCCATGATCCGGGGGTATCAGACACCGACAGAAGAAGTACGTGTCCATGATGTCCATTTTGACAACATTACTTTTATGGGGAATAAGTGTGAAACCTGGCAGGATATGCGGCTTGTTACAGAACTGGCAAATGATATTTATGTCAATGGTGTCAGAACATGCAGACAGATGAAATTCTGAGAATATCACCATATAGAGATGGTTTTATTACTTGCAGCAAGGAGGGTATTTGTGGAACAAAGCAGCATGCTTTTCCAAAAAGACGGAAAAAATTATTTACAGCTGGACTGTGAAAATGCAAAAGAGCTTTCTATGAAACTGGGGGAGAAAACATATCCATTTACAAAAGATGGGAAAAAATGGATTCTGGAGCTTCCGTTCTCCACAGCAGTGAATTATGTACAGATCTGCGTGGACGGACAGGAGGTTCTGCTTCCTGAACTGCCCATCGGGCATGGATACTGCCATTTATATAATTATATTGAACTGCCGGATGGAAATGAGCTGACGGAAATACGGGATATTCCACATGGAACACTGGTACACGAATTTTATATGTCAGGTATTTCCAATAACTGGGAACGGTTTATTGTTTATCTTCCGCCATGTGTACCGTCTGCGGGGCTTCCTGTCCTGTATCTGCAGCATGGATTCGGTGAGAGCAAGATTTCCTGGACAACAACAGGGAAAGCAAATATCATACTTGATAATTTGATTGAAATGGGAAAAATAAAACCATTTGCCCTTGTCATGTGCGATGGCATGGTAAAAGAAAAGTTTGGTTTAGAAGAGAGATTAAACCATGTTCTGCTGGAACAGATGCTGGTAGAAGAGATTATTCCGATGGTAGAAAAAAAGTATCAGTTTGGTGGATGCAAGGAAAAACGTGGCATGGCAGGATTGTCCATGGGTTCTGTACAGACAACAAGAACTGTATGCGATCACCCGGATCTGTTTAGCGAAGTCGGAATCTTCTCCGGTTTTTTGAGGGATGTTATTGAAGGAAACCCGGATAGGGATGTAGTTGACAGAAAGCCTTATGAGCAGGCTCATTTAAAGGCAATGGATAATCCGGCGTTCAACAGCTATTTCCATACATTTTTGCGCTGTATAGGGGATAAGGACAGCTTCCTTCCCAGGTTTCTGGCAGAGGATGAAATTATCCGGGAAAAGGGTGTTCATGAAATCAGAAGGATTTATCCCGGAGAGCATGACTGGAATGTGTGGAGACCTTGCTTTGCGGATTTTGCGCAGATGATTTTTCAATGAAACAGAAAAGTCTGCAGGTCATGGAATACAGTTGAAGGAGGCGATGATTATGGCAAGAACAGCAAATGTGTTTGCTCGAGTTGAGCCTGAACTTAAAGAACAGGCTGAAAGTGTATTCAGGTCAGGACAGTTTTATTTTGATGCCTGCTGCAACTCGTCCAAGACCGCATTCCTGAAAAATGCTGAGAAGAAGGGCTGCAAAATCCTGAATGGTCTTGGTATGTCCAGTTCCAGAGGGCTGCTCAGATCGAATTATGGACCGGACAGAAGGCTCCACTGGATGTGATGCGAAAAGAATTAAAGGAGATTATCCGGAAAGAAAATGAGAAGGCGCAGACGGAATGATTCTGTAATTCCGTCACTTCATGGAAGATAAATGTTATAATGAATTTATAGTGAATAGAGAAACGCGATAGCGTAGTAAGCAATAATTTCAGATGATCTAGGTTTGATCAGAGAGGAGAAGAATATGAACAACTATTGTATGATCCAGAACTCCAAAACGTTTGCATTTTCCGCAGAGAATCCAACCGGTGTACGCGCAGGTGGTTCCCAGGGCGGTGACTGCACCAAGCTTCGTCCGACCGTGATGATTCCTGCAGGGGAAACCGTAACTCTGGTAGATGCTGCAGGACCGGGTGTGATCCAGCATATGTGGTTCACCGGATATGTCGGGCACCATTTTATCATCCGTATGTATTGGGATGATCAGGAATATCCGTCTGTGGAAGCTCCGCTCTCTGCATTCTTCGGATGTGCCTATGATGAAAATTTCGTGGACCGGGATGGCAAATATCCGGTGTTGAATTCTGCCATGATGCTGGTAGCTCCTGGTCGCGGCTATAACAGCTATTTTGAGATGCCGTTCCATAAGAGAGCTCGGATCACGATGGAAAACCGTGGTGACAAGGATGAAGAGCTCTTTTATATTATCACCGGAGCTTATCAGGAGATTCCGGCGGAGGCTGGTTATTTCCATGCCACCTATCGCCAAGAGCACCCGGTTCAGAAGGGTCGTACCTACACAATCGTTGACGGAATCGAAGGCAGGGGACAATTTGTCGGTGTGACTTTGGCAACTGGTATGAATGGCAACAATTCCTGTTGGGTAGAAGGCGAAGCCCGCATGTATCTGGACGATGATCCGTATCCGTCTATCCACTATACCGGAACTGAAGACTACTTCGGCGGTTCCTATGGATTTGGAAATGACATCATCATCAAGAGCTATCAGACATTCAGCGGCTTATATACCGGCATGTATGCAATCTATGGAGACAACCGGGAATTCTATAACGGACAGCAGAGATTCCTGCTGTATCATTTCCATATTGCAGACCCGATCCGTTTTGAGAATAAGTTTCGTATGACACTCGACAACATGGGCTGGACTGGACCGCGTTACGATGATTACACCAGTGTTGCTTATTGGTATCAGACCCTGCCGTCCGCACCGCTGATGCCACTGCCGACAGATGCAGAGATGTGTATGAGATAATAGAACCAGATTGGAGATGTCAGATAGATTGGTTTTAACCTTGCGATACGTCGCATCGGTTATATCGGACTGACATCAGAGATTTGCCGGAAAGGATAGAGGTATTATGTTACTGGAAGAGAAGTTTTTGGAATTTCATCGTTATGCCAGCAGCCACAATCTGCCGCTGGAAGCTATCAGTGTCGGAGATGAGAACAAGGTACTCTGTGAGATGCACTACGCAGCAAATGCACCGAGAAATATTTATTCACATACCAAGAGTTTTACGGTAACAGCAGTTGGACTCGCAATGGAAGAGGGAAAACTAAGCCTGGAAGATCATGTGGCGGAAGTGTTTAAAGATAAACTTCCTTCAAATCCGGATCCAAATCTGGAGAAGATTCAGTTGAAACATCTGCTCTGCATGTCCAGTGGCTTTGGTAAGGCACTTCTGATGAATGAGGACAGACGTCCGGGCGTCGGCGCACCGGATTATGAGAAATATATGATGGCACAGCCGGTTCCTGTGGAGCCAGGCAGTGCATTCTGCTATTCCTCTGCCGACAGTATTCTGGCTGCTCATATGGTAGAACGGGCCGTTGGCAAGCGGATGGGAGAGTATCTGTATGAGAAGGTATTCCAGCCCCTTGATATGGGATGGCCGCTCTGGGAGCATGATCCACAGGGACATCCGAATGGCGGCGGAGGTATGTATCTGACTTGTACCGAGATGATGAAACTGGGACAGCTCTATCTGGCTGAGGGTAACTGGAAGGGCGAGCAGATTGTCAGCAGGGACTGGGTGCAGGAAGTGTCCACCCCGAAATTTACCTTCGAGCCATCTGCAGATCTCTGGCATGTAGGATATGGCTATCAGTTTTGGATCAGTCCATATCCAGGATCCTATCGTGCTGATGGCGCATTCGGACAGATTACAACGATTCTCCCAGAGAAGGGATTGGTTGTTTCCATTCAATGTCCGGAGCGAGGTAATTTCGATCAGGTGAAACGTGCGCTGCATGAACATTTTCTGATGGAATTGTAAGAATAGACTTGCAACAATATGCTATAATTTGCCCAGAATCCGCACTTTTGTCTGAAATGCCTGAAAATCAAGGGAGTGCTGGACTTGGAAAGGGGTTTGTACCCCTATTTTGAAAATTTTGTTAACCGGACTGCCCTCGAAAATATGAATATGATTTGTGGTGAAAGAAGTTCCTGCAGGAACTTCTTTTCGTTTGTATAAAAACCAATAGGTTACAATATAATAACTCAAACTTCGCACTTGAATAAGTGCCTACGCACCTTGAAAATTCAATAATAACTGGCAAAAAAATAGCATGAAACCATCAGGTTTTTGTATAATTGAGTTGTTCAGAAACAATCATACTTCCGAAGGCTCATGCTATGAATAAAAGTATAACACAAGCGACTCAAAATGATAAGCAGATTTCAAATTCTATCAAAAGATTTTTTACGAGATTCCATGTTTCCTCAGCTTTGAAAGCTTCAAATGCCTACAAAAAGAAAGGCGTTCCTGTAATGGAAATCTTCCAGTATCTGTTTTTTCTGATCTTTTCTAACAGAAGCATGTATATGAATCTGATCACAGGACGGAACACTCCTGATTTTGCAAAAGATACTGTATATCGTTTTATGAAAAGGATTCAGATTAACTGGATCCGTTTCACAACAATACTTTCAGCCCGAATCATCAGTGATGCCATTCTGCCTTTAGATTCTGAGGATCGTGCAAATGTTCTTATCATTGATGATTCCATGTTTGAACGTAACCGTTCAAAAAAGGTTGAACTCCTTGCCAAAATCTATGATCATGCAAAGCATAAATACTGCTTTGGATTTCGGATGCTTACGTTAGGCTGGTCAGATGGAAGTACCTTTCTGCCGGTCAACAGCGTTCTTCTTTCCACGGAAAACAAGAAAAACCGTATCAACGAAGCAACAGAAGTAGACAAAAGGACTGTCGGCTACAAACGCAGAAAGTTGTCCATGGTAAAAGGAACACAGGCCATGCTTACGCTTCTGGATGCTGCTAAAAAAGCTGCAATTCCTGCAAAATACGTTCTTTTTGACAGTTGGTTTTCATCACCGAGTACCCTTCATGCAGTAAAAAATATGGGCTACGATGTAATCGGTATGGTTAAGAAAACACCAAAGATGTTCTTTCGCTATAACGGCGAAGATATGTCTCTAACTTCCATTTACAACAAGAACAAAAAACGACGCGGAAGATCAAGATATCCAATGCCGTAATGCTATCATATCCGGAATCAATGTAGAAAACTCACGGATTTCAGAACGGGTTGGCTTGCCCAGAGGACCAGTCAGGATACATGCAACAATTTTTTCTTTGTGGACATCCAGTCCACAGGAAATTTCCAGAAGGTCTTTCATACAGAACAACTCCTTTACTATAGAATTGGCAGGAGATTTGCCCGAGATAATACGGACTTTGCTACTCGTGCTATTCATAAAAGGTGCGACAATATGCTGTGCTCAAGGGCAAATCATTTACGTTGACAAACGGGGTGCAGATCCTCCAAGGTGCAATCAAACTTAATCCTGCCTAAGACTATTGTAAGGCAAAAAGAGAAGTGAAAAAAGTAGTGGAGTCAGTATCCTATTTTCATTATAGGCTGAGATAAGCTTTCATGATTCGTTGACAACTTAATAACTGCCAGATATTGAATTTTCAAGGGGCATAGCCAAAATTTATGTGCGAAGTTTGAGTTAGAAAATTTAAATAATAATGTGTGAGTATTTAAAATCCCGGTGCCCTTATGGTACCGGGATTTTAGAGTAATGCATACATGAAGATTGATTATAATTCCATATCATGTGACCTTTCATCTCTTCCCAGTTGCTTACATAATTGTGTGCCAGTTTTATTTCCGGATTGATGCCGTTATCCCTGGCAAAAGTGTAGTCATAGAGTGCTTTGTCCTGTAAGCCGCTGGTTTTAAGATGCTCTATTTCCATTTGTTTTTCATGAAGTTTTCTCTGGGCTTCTTCCTGCTCAAAGATTTCCTGCTGGCATTTACAGCGGATGGAAGGAATAAGAACCTTTCCCTGTAATTCATGCCGGCATTGTCTTGGCGTATTGCATTTGGAACAGTAGATCAGGTGGTCTGTTTCGTTAAAATATTCATCAGACTGAAGCTCTCTGTTTGGGGTTATAGCTGTTGGTTTTTCTATAAATTTTGTCATAATGTTTCGTATTCCTCACTTTCGTAATTTCGTTGCCGGGAAGCAGGATGATCCTGTCTTGCCCAACTGATGATGGTAGCTGCGTGGTTCTGATATTGCTTTCCGGTAGAAGCCATATAACCGGATAAGCGTTCAATATAATCCTTCCAGTCAGGGATTGTCTGCCGGATATTTTCCAGCTCTTTTTCTGACAGAAAAACATTTTGAAATTTTCCATAGGGTGAGAGTGGATCCTTACTCCTTCTTATTGCTAAATTGTTCTTTTTTATCTCTTTCTTATTACCAGACAGTTTTCTGTCTGTATCAGGGAAAGAATCCTGTCTGTCAATAGGACAGTTTTCTGTCTGTCTTAGGGAAAGAAATCTGTCTGTATAGTGGATGGTTTCTTTTGGGAGTTTTACATAAATTCGATTGGGCTGTCCGGGTCCCTGCCGTTTTCGGAAGATAAGCTCCTGTTTTTCCAGTACTGCCAGAGCAGTTTTAATCGTCATCTGGCTTTTGTGGAGAACTTCTGCCAGTGCTTCAATTGTAAAGTAAATGAACACATGACCATCGATATCTGACCAGCCCTCATTTTTCTGGGAAAGCCTTGCCCGGTCGAGCAGGATAATATAAAGCATTTTGGCAGTTTCGTTTATTTCCATGTCCAGAAGGAAACGGGGAAACATCATATAAGATGGCAGGTTGGTGTCTGCTGTCAGAAAGTCCGTCATGTGTTCACCTCCAATCAGTTATTCTCCAAGAAAATCCCAGTCTACATCATTATCCGGCTGTGAATTTTCAGGTGTTGGAAAGGACGCCCTGATTTGGGGCTCCCTTTGCGCCATGCCTACAGTCAGTCCGGAAAGAAAAAGTGGCAATTCCTGTTTCAGACTGTTTTCCACTGCATCTACAATTTGTTTCACAAAAAGTTCTTCCCGCTCTCTTGTTTCCAGATAAGGATCAGCCTGTGTGCGGTAGTAGCGGTCAAAATAATCTATCAGTGCAAGAGAGATTACCTGACTGTAAGATTTAAAATCCTGCCTGTCCATCGTCTGTAAATATTCCCAGGCTCTCCGTTGCTGTTCTTTGTCCAGATTAAAACGCAGGTTTGTGTTGCGGATATTGTTCTGCATGGTTTATCCCCTCCTTTTCAGGCTCATATAAGCCAGAGATTCATAACCTTTGGCGGTGGCACAGATGTCATCAATGATAGTGACTCGTGATTTGTCATAAGTTCCGAAGTTACGGATCAGACATCCACCGCCGCCAACTACATACAGGCGCATCAGGTCAGGATTGTATTCATATTTGCGGAGCGTGGAAAAAAGTTCTGCCACATACTGTCTGGCAATAGAACTGATACAATCCAGATATGGTGCTGAAATGTCAGCTGTTCCAAACCGCAGAATCTGTTCTGCTGTGGATTCTTCAATCTTCACTCCAAATTTGTCCAGAATAGCGTTCTTTGCAGCAATCATGCATTGGTTTACACCAAGTTTTTCTGTCCAGCATCGGCTCTCCTGCGCTTTCTTATTGTTAATATACAGAATGTTCATGGTTCCGTTTCCGATATCTGCAAGGAGATTAGTTCCCTTGAAATTTCCAAGGTGGTTTACAATAGCCGGATATCCCTGTGGGTAAAGGCTACATCCCACAAAGTGGAGATGATATTCTTTGCCGTTGAAACGGTAATGGACTTCTGGATTCTGGAGCAGATAGGAACGAAAAGCTTCTCTTTGATTTCTGATCCATGTCAGAGGAAGTCCGGCAGCCAGATGAACATCTGCTTCACGGATGGAAAAGACATTCAGTTCCCTTGCAATAGCCATTAGCGTCAGAAGATAATATTCTTCGTCCATAGCTTTATCCGGGATAAATTCTTTGTGTCCTTCGCCAATCCGGTAGTAAATGCCGTTATATTCCAGGATATTTCCAGTGAAGATTGGTTCTGTTTCATAGGCTTTGATTCCGGTTGGCGTGACGGTGTTTGCTGTTTTCATATTGCCGTAGCCATGATCTACAGCAATGATTTTTGTGTTTCTGAGTTCTCGCATAAAAAATACCTCCGTTTTCGTATTGATTGATTCAGCAGGTCATACCGGTGTGGTACTGCTTTGCTGTGAGATAAGCATACGAAAATCGGAGGGAAAAGGCATTGAGTGGAAATTGAGCTGGAATTGAGAAAAAAGATATATTGTGCGTACATTCTTCATGTACTCTTGTTGTGATTTCATTGTTTTTTATCGTATAATATGGATAC
>ERZ791702.30-NODE-30-length-120940-cov-7.97004_pt1 | contig 120940 bp, 109 predicted proteins | sample MGYA00510050_ERZ791702 | MGnify/ENA primary metagenome ERZ791702 (study PRJEB30046, sample SAMN00715230) | human gut metagenome | study: EMG produced TPA metagenomics assembly of the A metagenome-wide association study of gut microbiota in type 2... | reverse complement strand
AATGATACAGCACATTAGGATTTTAAGCATATTTCCATTCGTGCGAATATCAAAAATTCGCACCTACTCCCCCAGTTTTGAGATGAACCGCCCGCCCCAATGGTGTTCATAACCTGGAGGCTGGCATCTTGCGCAAAGCCGGAGCTAATTTTGTGACTTTGGGAGAAAATTAGAAAATCTTGGTATGCCTGTCTACACACAGTGATGTTCTGCCACGGATGGCAGAACAAGGCAGCATCGAGTCATGGATGACTCGTTGTTGCCGGTCACGTCACTCTGAGAAAATCTAATTCAGGCATACCTAGACTTTTCTTATTTTCGAACAACGGAACCAAAATTACTCCGGCTTTGCGCAAGATGCCACTCACAAACCTACGAAACACCATTTAGGTGGGCGACGCATGCCTCAACAAACCATCATTTATCGGGCAATGCATTTTATGATCTGAGCCATCGGAGGTCGTTGGAATGTTGTTAGAAGAATTTGATATGGATGAATATATTAAGATGGAACGCCGGGACAGCTATGAAGATGGATTATCTGAAAGCTTATCCCAAGGTCACATTAACGACGAGTACTCACACCGTATACACACTGTCTATAACATGTTTCACAAAAACATTCCTGCAGAAACCTGTGCCAATTTACTCAACGAAGATATTTCCTTTGTTAATAAAATCTATCTCTTATGTCAGACGCACGCAGAATGGTCAGAAGATACTCTTAAAAAATCTTTAAGCGAAAAATAATGCTGTTGAAAAAACAAGTCCCAAAAAAAGCATGCCGGAAAATCTATCCAAATGATATTTTCCAGCATGCTTTTCGCCATTGAAGTTACAATTATGGACAATGTAATAATTGCAGTTATACTCACAGTTCCAATTCAATCCTGCGATTCGTGTGTTCATAACGCTGCAGCACAACCCCCGCTGCTTTCAGCATCTTCTTTGATGCCACAACCGACGGTGTTGTCTCATATTTGTCGCTGTCATACACGATCCTGCGGATTCCTGACTGGATGATTGCTTTCGCACATTCATTGCATGGAAACAGTGTAACGTAGATCGTCGCGCCCTCTAAACTTCCGCCCCGGTAATTTAAAATTGCATTCAGCTCACTGTGTGTAGTGTAGAAATATTTATTCTCTAAAGGCTCGCCCTCTCGCTCCCACGGGAAATCATCATCCGAGCAGCCGGTCGGAAACCCATTATACCCCATTGAGAGTATCTTGTGATCTTCGCTGACAATGCAGGCTCCCACCTGTGTATTCGGATCTTTTGAACGCATTCCCGAAAGCAGTGCAACTCCCATAAAATATTCATCCCAGCTGATATAATCTTTCCTTTTGCCGCTCATGTTGATCTCCATTCTGCAGACGTTTTCCTGCATCAGAGAAACCGCAGATTAATTTGATTCTGCGATAAAACTGCTTTGTGACGTCTGCGGCACAAACAGCCATATAAAAATATGCTGTCAATTATTTTCATACTATTTGGTTCCAAAAATACGGTCTCCGGCATCTCCAAGTCCCGGAACAATATAACCATGCTCGTTTAAATGATCATCTAAAGCTCCAATGTATACATCTACATCCGGATGATCTTCCTGCATTTTCTTCACGCCTTCCGGTGCTGCGATAATACACATCAGGCGAATATTTTTAACACCTTTATCCTTTAGCATCTGGATTGCTGCCGATGATGAACCACCGGTTGCCAGCATCGGATCTACCACAAATACCTCTCTGTTTGCGCAGTCTGCCGGAAGTTTGCAGTAATATTCTACCGGCTCTAATGTTTCCGGATCACGGTAAAGTCCGATATGTCCTACTTTTGCTGCCGGGATCATTGCCAGCATACCGTCCACCATGCCAAGACCGGCACGTAAAATCGGTACAACAGCAAGCTTTTTGCCCTTTAACTCTTTCACAGTCGTTTTGCAGATCGGTGTATCGATCTCCACATCTGCAAGTTTCAAGTCTCTGGTTGCCTCATAGCACATCAGCATTGCAATCTCGCTGACTAAGGTACGGAAATCTTTTGATCCGGTTTCCTCTCTGCGGATGATACCGATTTTGTGCTGGATCAACGGATGATCCATTACTACGATTTTTCCCATTTTAATTTTCCTCGCTTCCTTCGTTACTTTCTTCATTTAAAAGAGTGACCAGCTTTTTGATGGTCTTTCTCATTGTTTCATAGCATAGCCCATATGCCTGCAGACTGCCGCCATACGGATCTAAAATCTCCAGTTCATCTCCGACAAGTTCCGTGAGAACATATACATTCTCCGGGTTGGCTCTCTCGTATTTTTCCAGAACCTTTTCTAACTGGGCGTGTTCCATAACAAGAACTAATGTGTCCTCTGTAAAATCTTCTTCCGTCAGCTGTGCCGACATATAGCCATCCAGATTGATCCCATTGCTGATCATGACTGCTTCCGCTTTCTGATTGAGCGGCTCCGGAAATAAAACGACCATTCCTCTCGCACCGATTTCAACCGGATGTTTTAATACATACTCCCCAAGTATGCCCGCTGCCATCGGAGCACGGCAAGTTCCATTCTCCGCGACAAACAGGATTCGATTATATTGTTTCATGCGTTATCCTTCCTTCTCCCATCAAACCTGAATCACCTGATGTCCTGCTGCTTTCATTAACCGGTTCATGATTGCCTGACCGATTCTCGGTGTTGAAAAACTTTCTGAATAAATCGCATCTACATTCCAATCATCAAATTCACGCAATATTTTATATAAATGTCTGGCAATGGCATCCTCATCGCTCCTCGCTCCGATCGTCACCACATAATCTGCCTGATACAAAGATTCTGTCTCATCCGTTGCAACAACACCGACCTTTAGTCCTGCTGCCTGTTTTTCCCTGACTAATGCATTGATCTTTGCAACAACAGCCTCCTGTTCTCCCTCAACCAGCACCAGATCTGCCTTTGGCGCATAATGTTTATACTTCATTCCAGGCGCTTTCGGCTTCTTTGTGGAATCCGCAGCAATGATTCCCGGATCAATGCGCACTTCTTCCCCGAGTACTTCCTCTAACATCTCTTTTGTAATATAACCCGGACGCAGAATCATAGGTATCTTTTCCGTCAGATCAATGATTGTAGACTCAATACCGATTCCAACCGGCCCCCCATCCAGTATCATCGGTATCTTACCATCAAGATCTAATGCCACATGTGCCGCTTCTGTCGGGCTCGGCTTTCCGGAAGTATTGGCACTCGGTGCCGCGATCATACAACCGCTCTCATCAATCAATGCAAGCGCAACCGGATGATTTGGCATGCGGATTGCCACCGTATCCATTCCACCGGTGGTCTCATACGGAACCTTTTCATTCTTCCACACAATCATGGTAAGCGGTCCCGGCCAGAACGCGTCTGCCAGTTTCTTTGCCTGCGGCGGAACCTCTTTTGCAATGGATAAAAGTTCTTCAAATCTGCATATATGAACAATCAACGGATTGTCCGAAGGACGTCCCTTTGCCGCATAGATCCGTTTTGACGCCTCCGGATCAAGTGCATTTGCCCCGAGTCCGTAAACCGTTTCGGTCGGAAATGCTACCAGCCCGCCGGATCTTATGATCTCTGCCGCCTCCCGCATATCCTCCTTATTCGGATCGTCTGCGTCTATTTTTATTAATTTTGTCTGCATATATCACTACTTCTTTTCTAATATAATTCTTATTTTTATTTTTCCCAAACATTTGTATTATCGCACATTTTATCCAAATAGGCAACAGAGTGTGCATAATTCGCGGATTTGTACCTTGATTTTCCAGCAAAATTACCATAGAACCCGAACTGTAACTTGCTATGTTTCCGTAAATGTGGCATAATTATTACTGTTCATCTGCAAACAGTTATGTTTGGAAAGGGGGTTTTCATGAAAATTACAAAATCTGATTTTGGTACAACAAACGCAGGAGAAAATATTAATATATACCATCTTGAAAATGAGGCAGGTGCCTATGTAGAGGTTCTGAATTTCGGTTGCCGTCTTGTAAAGATCGTCGTTCCGGACCGTAACGGAAATCCAACAGATGTCTGCCTAGGTATGGACACAATGTCTGCCTATGAAAATGATGACGCAAGTCTTGGTGCCGTAGTCGGACGTGTTGCAAACCGCATCAAAGACGGTCATTTTACTTTAAATGGGAAAGAATACCAGCTTGCCGTAAACTGTGGAACCAATCATCTTCATGGAGGTCTGATTGGTTATGCCTCCAAACCATGGGATGCAAAAGTAAAGGATGACAAACTGATCCTGACTATGAATTCTGCCGACGGTGAGGAAGGTTATCCGGGCAATCTGACCCTGACAGTTACCTATGGCTGGTCTGAAGACAATGAACTTTCGATCGTATACGAAGCATCTGCTGATAAGGATACTTTGTTTAATGTCACAAACCACGGTTATTTCAATTTAAACGGTGAAGGAAGCGGTGATATCCTTTCTCACGAACTTTATATTGATGCAGATTCCATCACAGAGCTTGATGATTCACAGGCACCTACCGGAAAACTGATCCCGGTAGACAATACGCCATTTGATTTCAGAGTGATGCACACGATTGGGAAAGCCTATTACTCCGAATATGAACAGCTTCATAAGTTTGGCACTTACGATCATAACTTTGTGATCAACGGAACCGGTCTTCGTGAAGCAGCCGTATTACAGTCCAAAGACAGCGGCATCCGTATGACCTGTTTTACAGATCAGCCTGGCATGCAGCTTTATGTCGCTAATCAGCCGCTCAAGCAGCCTGGTAAAAATGGAAAAGTTTACGACAGCCGCACCAGCGTATGCTTAGAGACGCAGCATTTCCCAGATGCGATCAATCATGAGAATTTCCCGAGTATCGTACTTCATCCGGACGAGCCGTTCCATTCTAAGACACTGTATCATTTTTCTACGTTTTAGTGTGGCAGATCCGCAGAGTCCAATTATTTTGTGCTGATTTTTGTACATGGTTTTTTCGGGTTTTGACTTGTAATACCATCTTTTTTGTATTAGAATAATCTAAAGCTACTGAAGCGGTAGCGAGTCTATGATTTTATTTTTAAGGAGGGAATACAAATGGCATTCGTAATTTCTGATTCTTGCGTAAGCTGTGGTACATGCGAACCAGAGTGCCCAGTAGGAGCTATCTCTCAGGGAGACAGCCAGTTCGTAATCGACGCAGGCGCTTGTGTAAGCTGTGGTACATGTGCAGGGGTTTGCCCAACAGGAGCTATCAGCGAGGAATAATACTTAAAGAGTTTTGCGAGTAGAACTCTTGCGGGAAACCGCAAAAAAGAGCTGTGAAACTATGTTTCACAGCTTCTTTTTTACTTAGACAAGTCCACTTAGATCAATCTCATAGATCATCTTTTCCGGTTCCCTTTCCTGTTTATAAAACAGGATCATATACCATGGTAAATACAGGATTTCCCCTTCTTCCTCCACATTCGATTTTGAAAATACAATATTTTTTTCAAACTTCCATTGTTCTACTTTCATTGCATGATCCATTGCCAGATGCTTTTTGAAGTCATTTCCTGACTTAATCTCTACAAGTTCTGTGTGAAGTCCTTTTTGTAATACAAAATCTAATTCTCCAATTTTCTTAGAATCATAATAATGAAGTTCAAAACCGTTCGATTTCAGATTTTGCGCAAATGCATTTTCCAGAATACTTCCCATATTGACGTCAACATTCCCCATCAGAAGATCAAACTGGATATTTTCCATACAGGAAGCACAAAGCAGTCCAACATCATTCATATAAAGTTTGAACAGGTTTCGTTTTTCACTTAACTGCAGCGGTGCCTGTGGTTCTGTCACGTTATAACATGGCAATGCAACGCCCGCATCCGCTAACCAGTTAAAGCTGTCCTCATACCTGATATGCCTTGCGGAAGCATTAATACTGTTTAATTTAAATCTCCGGTTCTTCTCATTTAACTGCGCAGGAATGCTGTCAAATATTGCCTTGATCTTTATTTTTTCATTTTCCGTAGCATATTTTGCAATATCCAGGCGGTAAAGATCTAAAATACTTCTCTGATTCAGCACCACTTTTGCAATATCATGCGTATCAACATAAATCTGTACGGTTTCGGGCATTCCCCCAACTACAAGATAACTGTAAAAAAGTTTGCAAAGTGTCTCATGTACTGTCTCAGATACTTTTTCCTTTTTGTCATAACACGATTTCAAATACTGCAGTGTATGATTCTGTATGCCATTCGCCCACAAATATTCCTCAAAATCCAGCGGATACATTGGTAAAATCTGTTCAAAGCCAACCGGATAAGATGTGACATCCTTGTACCGCACACCAAGCAGCGAGCCAGATTCTATATAATCAAATCTTCCATCCTCTACCAGAAATTTGATCGCAGACCGTACCCTTGGACATTCCTGAACTTCATCAAATAAAATCAGTGTCTTTCCCGGTTCTAACGGTGTCTGAAGATACGCTGTCAGATTCGTGATAATTGTTTCTGCTGTCAGTTTATCATTAAAAATATCTGCTGCCCTCTCGTCTGTCACAAAATTCAGTTCTGCAAAATGCTCATATTCATTTTTTCCAAACTCACGGATCAGTGTTGTTTTTCCGATCTGTCTTGCCCCTATAATACACAAAGCCTTTCCACTGGCTTCCTTTTTCCATTTTAAAAGATCCTCATACACTTTTCTTTTCAGCATTTCCATCCTCCAATATTAGGATTTCCAACTCTCTGCTCTTATATTAACATTTTTTCTTTGTTTTTCAATGTATATTGTAACATTTTTCAGTATATTTTTCTTTAATTTTTATATGATATCTGTAACATTTTTCTTTTATTTTCAGATAGTATCTGTAACATTTTCCAGAAAATGATCCACATCTTTGCTGCTGTCAAGAAAATCAAACGGTTACATAAACTATGCTGCACAAATTATATGATGCGCAAACGGTGCAAATCAGTTATAATAGTCATGAATAATAAAAATTTAAAAATGGAGTGTTATTGATTCGATGTGTCAATTAGACCCGGCAATAAAAAAAGATATTATAGCCTGCTGTAAAAAATATAATGCAAATAAAGTCATTCTATTTGGCTCCCGTGCCAGAGGAGATAACGGACCTTACAGTGATATCGACCTTGCAATTAAAGGAGCTGATAACTTTGACCGTTTATTTGCCGAATTAAAATACAATGAATTTACGCTGCTTGACATGGATATTATTGATCTGGACGGCAGGGTAAGTGAACCTTTGATGAAAGATATTTTAAATGACGGACATATTTTATATGAGAGGACAGGAAAATGAACCGAAAAATTGATTCTTATGGCTGCCCTTACGCGTGGATTGATCGAAGATGAAAATACATGGCTTCGCATGTTACGGCTCCGGAATGACGAATCACATCATTATAATCAGGACTGTGCCATTGAACTGTGCCGCATGATTCCAGAGCTTCTTCCTTACTTTGATGATCTGAAAGAGAAAATAATTATTTTCGGATATGGCGAATGATAAAAAACGCTATTGCACCAGTTATCATACTGTAATGCAATAGCGTTTTTTTATGCTTTTTCTTTTTTATTTCTGCCCCATCTTTTTTTGGGTTCTTTCTTTTTCAGATTCCCGCGGATCGCCGCATCCAGTTTCCGGAAACGTTCCTCATCCGCCTCATCCTGTTCTCTCATAAGATAATTCATTTCCTTGATGACCTGTTCCCCCACATCTTCGCTGATGCAACGGCTCAATTCCTGATTATTTGCAGCAATCGCTGTTCCGACGATCTGCGTCATCAATTCTGTAAACTGTGCCATTTTATCGGTGTTATCAAGTACACTCTGATTCTCATGCTGCGCAGATACTGGCATATTTCTGCCTGAATCTGTGTATGGATTCAAATCTGCATGCTGATCCTGTTTTGCAGCATATCCATCCTGAATGCGCGTAACCTGACCAGACTGATGCTCCGCCTTGACAGCTTTTTCATCCTGCGTATATGCAACCTGGTGCAGATCCTGTTTTATTCCCGGATGTGCAGTGCCAACCTCTGCCTGCGCATCGGGGGACATATTATGTACGATCATACGGATCGCTTTCAACTGATATCCTTGTTCTTTTAATTCCTTGATCCTCTGGAACTCCTGAATGTTTTCCTTTGTGTAATACCGGTGCCCAAGTTCATTTCGCGGAACATTAAGCTCCAGTTCATCCTCCCAGTAACGTAATACATGTGACTCTACATTTACAATATTTGCAGCGTCGGAAATCATGTAACGTACCTTTTCCATTCCGGTTCCTCTCCTTCCTTTTATCTGCTAACCTATATTATAAGCATTCGAAAGGACGTCTACAATGAAAATCGCTCGTCTTATTCCGACATGAACCGGCAAAACGCTACTGTTCACACACTGTGTGAGCAGTAGCGCAAAATAAATACCCGGCATATCCTGCGAGATACCGGGCATTTATTTATTTCTCCATATTGGCAAACTTCGTATACTGCGGCAGCCATACCAGATTGACGGTACCGATCGGACCGTTTCTCTGTTTGGCAATAATGATCTCTGAGATTCCTTTCATCTCAGAGTCATGGTTATAGTAATCGTCACGATAGATAAACATAACAACGTCGGCATCCTGCTCGATCGCACCTGACTCACGCAGGTCAGAAAGCATTGGACGGTGATCCGGACGCTGCTCAACGGCTCGTGAAAGCTGGGACAATGCGACCACCGGCACAGAAAGCTCTCTTGCGAGTGCTTTTAGGGAACGGGAGATATCTGAAATCTCCTGCTGACGGGAATCGGACCCTCTGCCAGAACCTGACATCAACTGTAAATAGTCAATGATGATCAGTTTTAAGTCGTGCTCTAATTTGTATTTCCGGCATTTGCTTCGCATTTCTGCAATGGAAATACCCGGCGTATCATCAATGATAAGCTCTGAGTTACCGATCGTTCCGGCTCCTTCAATGAGCTTCTCCCAGTCAGAATCAGAGAGATTACCGGTTCGGAGTGCCTGTGCATCCACCCTTGACTCTAAGGAAAACAGACGATTGACCAGCTGTTCCTTTGACATTTCGAGGGAAAATATTGCTGTACACATATGCTCGTGAAATGCCACATACTGCGCAATGTTAAGAACAAACGCCGTTTTACCCATGGAAGGACGTGCCGCGATCAGGATCAGATCGGACGGCTGTAAACCTGCGGTCCGGTAGTCAAGGTCAATAAAACCTGTCGGGATTCCCGTAACGGTGCCGGATGTTTTTGCTGCGTTCTCAATCTTTTCGAGTGCGTTCATAACAACCTGGCGGATCGGTACATAGTCCCCGCCACCACCGCGGGTGGAAAGCAGATCAAATACCTTTTTCTCGGTAATATCCATGACCGTCTCTACACTCTCTTTTCCCATGTAGCACTCATTTTCGATCTCTTCATTTAATTTGATGAGTTTACGCCGCATGGAGTTATCTTTTACGATCTGGGCATAATATTTTACATTTGCCGATGTTGGAACTGCATTTAAAAGATCCCTCACAAACTCTAAGCTTGCAATCTCTGCCGGCACATCTTTTTCTTTTAATTTGTTCTGCAAAGTGACAAGATCGACCGGAAGTCCTTTGCTGTATAATTCGACCATGGTATCAAACAGGATTCCATACTGTTTGTAATAAAAATCCTCACTGATGAGCATTTCCATTGCAGTGAGGATCGCATCTTTATCCATGATCATAGAACCGATGACCGACTGTTCCGCCTCACGGCTGTTCGGCATCGTGCGGTTGATCAGTGTTTCTTCCATTCCTATCCCTCTACTACATGTACGTTAAATTTACCTACTACCTTCGGGTGAAGCTTGATTGCAACTTCTGTCACGCCAAAGGTACGGATCGGCTCCGGTAACTGCATTTTCTTTTTGTCAAGTTCCATGCCAAGCTGTGCTTTGGCTGCAACAGCAATTTCTTTGGTGGAAACGGAACCGAATGTACGTCCACCCTCGCCGGCTTTCATTTTTACGGTAACTTTTTTATCTTTTAATTCTTCCGCAAGTGCCAGTGCAGCTTCATACTGCTCCTGTGCCACTTTGTCTGCGTGCTGGTTCTGCAGTTTTAAATCATTAAGGTTTTTTGGTGTTGCCTCCACACCTAACTTTTTCGGGAAAATCGCATTGCGTGCATAACCATCGCTTACATTTACGATCTCACCTTTTTTCCCTAATGCTTTTACATCTTCTAATAAGATAACTTTCATATATCTGATTTCCTTTCTCTTTTCTGTTTCTTTTGCTGCTTTTGTCTGGTCTCTATCTGATGTTACTCTGATATATCGCCCTCTTTTAACATCTCATCGATCGTATCCTGAATGATATGTTTTGCCTGCTGCAGTGAGCAGTTGGTGAGCTGGGCTCCGGCAACGTTTAGGTGTCCGCCGCCGCCAAGGCGCTCCATGATAAGCTGTACATTGATCTCATCAATGGAACGGGAACTTACATAAATTTTTCCCTGATATTCTGTGAGCACAAAAGACGCTTTGATGCCCACGATATTTAAAAGTTCATTTGCTGCCTGTGCACAGACAATGGTCGGACTCTCCACCTGATCCGCCGGACAGATGGAAATCGCAAACGAACCTCGATAAACCTCCGCATGGCGGACTGCCTCCGCCCGCGCCTTGTAAGCTGCCATATCGTTACGCAGCATCTTGCGCACTCTCGTCACCTCCGCACCCGCACGTCTTAAATAGGCTGCCGCCTCAAAAGTACGGACACCGGTTTTTGTCATAAAGTTGTTGGTATCGATCAGGATACCGGCATAAATACAGTCTGCTTCACATGGGGCAAGACGGATATTTTCGGAAAAATACTGCAGTACCTCGGCGATCATCTCGCAGGCACTCGAAGCATACGGCTCCACATAGGAAAGTACCGGATTCTCGATCACCTCGTTCGTCTGTCTGTGATGGTCAAATACACAGACAGTCTGTGTGCGCTTTAACAGCTCCGGACATTCGGTGTAACTTGGACGGTTTACATCCACAACAACCACCAGTGTATTTTCATTGGTAAGCATAAGTGCTTCTTCATTTTTGATAAAAAGATCTGCCGGGTATCCTTTTTCCACGGTAAAACACTCTACCAGCGGCCGCAGGGATGATGTAATCTCGTTTAACACGATCTGTGCCTTCTTGCCAAGTACTTTTGCGGCACAGTAAATACCGATCGCTGCACCAAGGGAATCGACATCACTGATGCTGTGTCCCATAATGATCACATGCTCCCTGCTCTCGATGATCTCACGGAGTGCATGTGCTTTTACCCTTGCCTTGACCCTGGTGTTGCGCTCTACCTGCTGTGTTTTGCCACCATAATATGTGACTTCCTCGCCGTCACGCACAACGACCTGGTCACCGCCACGTCCTAATGCAAGATCAATGGACATACGGGCATACTCATAATTCTGTGTATAGCTGGCACCGTTGGCACCAATACCGATGCTTAGTGTCACAGCCATTTCATTACCGACTTTGACTGTCTTTACATCCTCGATCAGACTAAAACGGTCTTCGCGGAGTTTTGCAAGATACTGATACTTAAATACGACAAAATATTTATCTTTTTCAATTTTACGGACTAATGCATCAAGCTCTGTAAAATATTTATTGACTTTCCGGTCGATAAGGGCAACGAGAAGAGATCTTTTGACATCTTCAATACTGTCAAGTGCCTCGTCATAGTTATCGATATATACAAGACCAGCAACCATTTTCTGTTCCTGGTTCTCTCTCATGTACTGATTCTTTTCTGTCTCATCAAAGAGATATACCGCCGTCAGATATTCGTTACTCTCATCAAGTGTAACAAGACTGTCCACGCTGTTTAACTCTTCAAAGTAGATTCTTTTTAAGGCAACACGAAAATCCTGTTCTTTCAGCGTGAGATTTATGGATTTCTCTCCATCACTCTTCTGCAGAAGTTCCTTTGTCAGTGCCGGAAAAATCGTCGTGATCGATTTGTGATATTTTTTATCCTTACCGGTCAGTTCTGTAAACTGCTCATTGACCCATAATATCTTTGCATTATAATCGACGAGTGCATACGGTATTTCAAACTCATTTAAGAGCTGCTTTTGTACTGTTCCGTACTGCGTTGCGAAGTTGATCAGTTCATTAACTAACACCGGCTTATTCCTGACATACACGATCATGGAAACAACAAAATAGATTGCCGTAAATATCGAAAACATAATACCTGACAATATATCTTCCGTATAGATGACAACATTCATACATACCAGAAGAATCGTCATGAACATCGGCCAGTAGAGAGATTTACGAAGTCTCCCTCTGAGCTTTACTTTATTACTTTTCATAGTCTTCTCCTAAATAAAAAGAAACCTACGGCAGGAAATGTGCTCATCACTGCTTACTTTTCCATCCGTCTTGGAATAGTCTTTGCTAACAATTATAGCATTTTGCCCCCTTAAGATAAAGTACTTTTTAAAAAAGGAACCGACGCAGTCACCTCATCTGCCCGATTCCCTTTTCTTTCCATTTGCAGTCTGATCCTGCTGTATTCAGTTCTGGCTCTCCGTATCACGTGGCGCGATCGTCAGATAATTGTCAGTATCCATATCATTGATCAGATTATCCGATAAAATCCTGTCACCGGAAACTTTTGGTTCTTCCCGCACAAAACTTTCCTCGTCGAGCTGATACCCTGTTCCTTCCGTATAAACTGCACTGATAAATCCGGATTCCTGACCACCGCCATAAATTGGAAAAATAATCGTATGCCAGCCATTTTCCAGCTCATCACTGATCATTACCGGCGTATGGATCTGTAGAAATGTTCCAAGCACCTCAAACTGACCGTTTTCTTCCGGTCTTAAAACAAGTGCCGCATCCCCACGTGTATCTGATGTCGTATCACCGATCGTAACCGCAACGATCTCATCCGTTCCATCTTCATCAAGATCCGTATAATTATAGTAATACCGTGTCTCTTTGCACTCTTCCTCCGGGATCTGATAATATTCCTCTAAAAAAGCTGCAAGCTCCGGATATTCCTCATCTTCAGAAAATTCTTCCAGCACATTATAATTCTGTTCATCCTGTTCTGCCGAGAAAAAATGTTCTTCTAACGTCTGTTCTGTCTGCTCCGTCTGATTATTTTCCTGTGCAGTTATATCTGCAGTATTTTTCTCTCCACAGCCCGCTGTGCCTGCTAACACTACCAGGAAAAATACCATTCCTAATGTCCGTTTCATGCTCCCTCCACCTGTCTGTACTGCTCACCGCTTCGGTTTACCATATATATTATATGATTCTGTGCATAATTCCAAGACATTCTTAGCAAGTTTAAGAAATACTTTCGAAATAGTTTTGAATCTCTTCTAGGGACGGCATCACGCGCAGTGCACCTTTTCTTGTTGTGATGATCGATGCCGCTGCGTTTGCAAATGTAAGCATATCTTTTAACTGTTGTTCAGTAAGTTCCATTAATCCATACTGTAATATGTAATGCAGGCAGCATGCACCGAAAGTGTCTCCTGCACCGGTTGTTTCGATCGTGTTTTTCTGTAAAAATGCAGGTACTTCCACAATCATATTTTTATAATAGGCTCTGCTTCCGTCCCGTCCCATAGATAACAGGATCAGCGGGATCTGATATGTCTGCTGCAGCATACGGATACCTTCCGTATAATCCTCTTTTCCGGAAAACCACTGGATCTCATTGTCTGATATTTTTAAAATATCACAAACGGACAGTCCATAAGCAGTCTGCTCTTTTGCTTCCTCCATGTCCTTCCAGAGCGGTTCCCTGATATTCGGATCAAAGGAAATGAGTGCACCATTTTCTTTTGCAACAGCAATCGCATGTTTTGTCGCACTTCTGACCGGCTCATTCGTCATGGACAATGTACCAAAATGAAAGATTTTTCCGGCTGCAATAATATCATCCCGGACTTCCTCTTCCCGAAGCATCATATCTGCGCCCGGATTCCGGTAAAAAGAAAAGTCTCTGTCACCGTCCGGTTTTGTCTCAACAAATGCAAGGGTTGTGCGCACATCTTCATCCGTCAGAAGTCCTTCCACATTAATCCCGGCTGATTCCACGGTGGAACGGAGCTGTCTGCCGAAGATGTCATTTCCGACTTTTCCTAAAAATGCAGTCTGATGCCCTAATCTGTTCAACATGGAAAGCACGTTGCAGGGTGCTCCGCCCGGATTTGCTTCGTAAACCGGGTTGCCCTGATCACTGGTGCCGTTTTCTGTAAAATCAATTAATAATTCGCCGAGGGCGACTACATCATATTGTTTATTCATTGTGTGTGCTCCTTTCTTCTGCGTATGCTGGGGGTGAAGTTCTGGTAGAGGTTGTTGGGACGTTACTCAATTTTCCTGCATTTCTTTTATATACATCTGCCATGCACGGTACTCGTTGTCCATGCGTGGGATTGGCATGCCTGCATGTACAAGCTGTGCTCCTGTGAAGTAATCCGGTTCAACTGCGTTCGGTGTTTCATTGATGTGCTGTCCGTTTGTACCATCTGTCTTTGTTCCGACAACCTCAACCCGGTATTTTGTATCTTCTTTTAGTCCACGCAGTTTTACATACTCTGTTGCCGGATTGCACTGGGTATCTAAGGTCACAACTGTGACCAGTGCTTCGCTTCCATCCGGTCTGCAGTATTCCCACGCTGCATATTCGCGTTTTTTCCAGACATCCGTCAGCCTGTAATATCTGCCCTGTCTTATCAGCATCTCAAAACGGTGATAATTTTCTATCTGTTTTCTTACCTGCTCTTTTTCTTCTTCCGTCAGCAGGTTTAAATCCAGCTCATAACCAAAACCGCCCGCCATGGCAACTGCTGCCCGTGCTACAAGTTCTGTTGTTCTTCCGGTCTGATGGTTCGGCACTGCCGATACATGGGAACCAACCGTACAGGACGGATAGGCAAATGAGGTTCCATACTGTATTTTGATACGCTCGATCGCATCCGTATTGTCACTGCACCAGATCTGTGGCGTGTAATATAACATTCCTGCATCAAATCTTCCGCCGCCACCGCTGCAGCCCTCGATCAGAATGTTCGGATAACGTTTATGCAGGCGCTCTAAGAAATCATATACACCGAGTACATAGCGGTGTAAAATCGCTCCCTGATTCTGCTCTCCTGCCGTTTTTGACCAGATATCCGTCAGATGGCGGTTCATATCCATCTTGACATAATCCGCTTTTGTGTCGTCGAGCACTTTCGCAATCTGTGCAAAAATTCCATCCACAACTTCTTTTCTGGAATAATCCAGTACTAACTGATAGCGTGCACGCACCGGCTTTCTTCCCGGAATCGTAAATGCCCAGTCCGGATGTTTACGGTAGAGGTCACTGTCCTCATTTATCATTTCCGGCTCGATCCAGATTCCAAATTTCATGCCAAGTGCCCGGATTTTTTCTGCCACTTTGGAAAGAGGCATACCAAGTTTTTTCTCATTGACCGTCCAGTCACCAAGTCCTGCCAGATCATCATCACGCTTCCCAAACCATCCATCATCAAGCACGAGCAGCTCCACTCCAAGCTCTGCCGCCTGTTTTGCGATCCCTATGATCTTTTCCCCGGTAAAATCGAAATAGGTTGCCTCCCAGTTATTGATAAGTACCGGCCTTTTCGTATCACGGTATGCACTGCGGCAGATATGGCTTCGGATCAGACGGTGCAGATTCCAGGAAAGCGCAGAAAAACCATCTGCAGAATAGCTTAACACTGCCTCTGGTATATCAAATGTCTCTCCCGGCTCTAATCTCCAGGAAAACATTTCATCGGATAAGCCCATCACAAGCCTTGTCTGCTCATACTGGTCTTTTTCTGCCTCTGCTTTGAAATTGCCGCTGTATAAAAGCATACAGCCATAACATTCGCCGGCATCCTCCCCTGTCTGTTTTCCAGCCAGCATCACAAATGGATTCTGCTGGTGGCTCGAAGCGCCACGCCTGCTGCCAAATACCTGATTGCCATGCTCCACGGACGTGCGTTCAAAAATCCGCTCCATCCCGTGTCTGCCATGAAAATGAATGACATCAAATTCTCCATTCATAAAATCAAGCACAGCACTTGCAGATTTTTCAATATGGACGGTCTTATCGCCATGATTGGTAATCTGAACCGCCCTGGTAATAATATCAAGTTCTGCAAATACACCGTAAAGCAGTGTTACCTGCATGCCGCTTACGGCATCCTCTAAATATACCTTTAACGTTTCACTCTCTGTCCCGGTCTCATCATAAACTGCCGGAAGTCCCGGAATCTGGTATTTTCCTTTACATACCTCACAGGATACGAACCGCAGATCAGCACAATAGCTTCCATCTGCATTTTTCAGCACAAATGCCGGACTGCGGAAATCCCCGGTTCCAAAACACGGATATTCCTGCGGCAGTGCATCCATGGAATATGTCTTATCGCATTCTGCCTCATACGGATTGCCGGAAAACCCCCTGTCATAATAGGTCAGAAGATACCGCATATCACCGTCTAACCGCGGTCCGTAATAAAGATGGAGCAGTTGTCCATATGCGCCGACAGCCATCTGATACGTCGTATTTTTTGTGTGCAAAGTAATTGTATGCGGTGTGAGCAGTTTCTGCTCCTGATCTATGATGATCGCCATAATTTTCCCCTTTCCGAACAAAATATATCATTAAGAAGTGCCACTTTTTATAATTGGTAAAATTCAATGGTAAAACTTATTTCCGGTAAAACACCTTTGCCTCATATGGTCTTAACTGAATCCCATGCTCTGTTTTTACAACATCCTTATAATTGCTGATCAAAACATCCTCTTCACCGGTAAAACCGTCCTCTAAGGCAAAGTCCATCTCCTGCTCCCTGAAGTTGCAGACTACAAACAGCTTTTCTTCTCCAAGTGTCCTGGTGTATGCAAACACATCCGGATGTTCGATCACCTTACTCTCGTATACACCATACACAATGATCTCCATCTGATGACGCAGTTCGATCAGCCTTTTGTAATAGGAAAATACTGATTCCGGATCATTGATCTGTGCTGCCGCATTGATCTTTTTATAATTTTCGTTGACCGAAATCCACGGTGTACCTGTCGTAAATCCTGCATTATCGCTGTCATCCCAATGCATTGGGAATCTCGCATTGTCACGACCGATAGCATTGACAAATTTTAACATCGTTTCTTCATCTAAAATACCGCCGCCGACAAAATCGCGGTATGCATTTTTAATCTCAATATCACGGAACTCTGAAAAATCTTTACATTTGCGGTTTGTCATACCGAGTTCCTCACCCTGATAAATATAAGGTGTTCCTTTCATAAAATGCAGGCAGGTTGCAAGCATTTTTGCGGAAATCTCGCGGTATTCTTCACTGTCATTTCCAAATCTTGAGACGGCTCTCGGCTGATCGTGGTTATCCCAGTAAAGGCTGTTCCATGCCACACCTTCAAGTCCATCTTCCCATTTTTCAAATACTTTCTTTAACTCAACAAGATCAAAGCTGCCATCACTCCATTTGCCATACTGTGTCTGTCCGAGGTTGACATGCTCAAATGTAAAAATCATATCCAGCTCGCCCTGATCTGCCCCGGCATAGCGTTTCGCATCCTCCACGCCTGCACCGGCACCCTCGCCGACCGTCATCCAGTCAAACTTGGAGATTACTTTTTCATTCATCTCTTTTAAATATTCGTGCACGCGCGGTCCATTATTGACATACGGGGAAGAATCTCCAAATCTTTCATTGCCATGCACGATGCCGTCCGGAAAACGCTGATCTTTTGAAATCATCGTAATGACATCCATGCGGAATCCGTCGATACCGCGTTCGCCCCACCAGGTCATCATGTCAAAAACTTCCTGTCTGAGTTTCGAATTCTCCCAGTTAAGATCCGGCTGTTTTTTGGAAAACATATGAAGATAATACATATCCGTCGTCTGATCGTATTCCCATGCCGAACCGCCAAAACAGGAACCCCAGTTATTCGGCTCTTTTCCATCCTTTGCTTCACGCCAGATATAATAGTCACGGTACGGATTGTCTTTGCTTTTTCTGCTCTCCACAAACCACTGATGCTCATCGGAGCTGTGATTGACTACAAGATCCATGACGATCTTAATGCCAAGTTTATGCGCTTCTGCAAGCATCTCATCAAAATCTTCTAACGTGCCAAATTCTGTCATGATATCCCTGTAATCACTGATATCATAGCCATTGTCATCATTTGGGGACTGATAGACCGGAGATAACCAGATCACATCAATTCCCAATAATTTTAAATAAGACAGCCGGCTCTTAATGCCGCGAAGATCGCCGACACCATCACCATTGCTGTCCATAAAGCTGCGCGGATAGATCTGGTAGACTACCGCTTCTTTCCACCATTTTTTTTGTTCCATAGGAATCCTCCATTCTTGCGCCGGTTTTGCGCATACACTATTTACCTTCCTGCTATATATATGGCTCATATACATATTGAATCAAGTCGTCTCCCTTACTACAAGTGATACCGGCAGAGTAGTGCGGTTCGGCACAAGTTCCCCGTTACCGGAACGGACGAGCAGTTCCACCGCCATTTTCGCCATCTCTTTGATCGGCTGATGGATCGTCGTGATCGGCGGCGTTGTTAATGATGCAATATTGACATCATCGAAACCCACGATCTTCATCTGCGACGGCACATCAATGTTCAACTTATGGCACACCTGAAGAAGCTGTGCTGCGATCAGATCACTGCTGGCAAAAATTCCGTCTGTATCCGGGTTTTCCTTTAGCAGTTTTTCGAGAATCTGATGGTATTCGAGATGATTATATTCAAAGGCCGTGGTATCTGCGATCTGATAAGAAATATTCTGTTTTTCACAGACTGCCCGGAAACCAACTGCACGCTCATCTGCCGGCATGGCTGTCTCGTGGACACCGCTGATATGGATCAGATGCTTACAGCCACAGTTAATCAGATGCTGCGCTGCAAGACGTCCACCCTGCTCATTATCGCACTCTACCTCTGCCGTTCCATTTTCAAGATAACGTTCTATCGTGATCAATGGCACATTTAATCCGGTAAACTTTTCCACACCGACCGTTCCACTGCAAAGGATCACTCCCGCTACACGGTTGCTGGTGCACATCTCCATGTATTCCCATTCCTTTTCGTTTTTTTCCTGAGAATTAAATAGAAGAATTTTATGCCCATAATGATAAGCCTGACTCTCTAAATTACTGATCAGTTCCGCAAAATACGGATGTCTGATATGTGGTACGATCACACCGATCGTATTCGTCGTCTGCTTTGAGAGCGAGCGGGCTACCTCGTTCGGACGGTAATTGAGTTTTTTCATTGCCTCATATACTTTTTTTCTTGTCTCTTCGCTGATATATCCGCGATTATTCAGCACACGGGAAACAGTGCTCACCGTAAGTCCCGTTTCCTTCGCCACATCCTTTAAGGTTGCCATACTACTCCTCTTTCTTGCGTGTAAAAATGTATTTTCACACGACTTCTCATTTCTTCGTCAAATCTATCTTTTTATTATGAAACAAATATCTGTATCTTCTCTGCACTGCCCTTTTTCATGCAAAATTCTTCCACAATCCGGGGCAGTTCAAATATACCTATCATTGTATCACAATCCGCAGTCACTTCAAAGATTACGTCATCAAAAAGCAGTGAAAAATCACGGATTCCGGCTTCTGTCTTAAATGTCTCATCACCGGCTTTTAATTCCCCGGTTCCGGCATTGTATACAAATTCAAAATCCCGGTTCACCTGCACATGCAATATATCTTCTGACTCTGCGCGCGTGATCTGAATCTCTGTTGCAGTATCCGGTGTAAACTCCCACTGAAACATATCTTCCTGCTGCATATTTTTATCTGCGCTGTCATACACCAGCTTTTTCCTGTCCTCATATTCCCTGACCGGCTGCTGTTTTAATACTTTTTCACCGTTTTTATAAGTAACCGAAAACTCTCTCGGCAACCCCATCGCCCCGGTATAATTTCTTCCATGATTTGGAAGTCTGAGCCACGGAACAGAGATCACTCTGTCTTTTGTATTGCTGTAAGTCTGCGCCGCGTAAGCCATCTTATTAATATAAGCCATATGGCGCACACCATCCGTCTGAAACTTGAAACCGTCGAACTCACCCCAGAAGTAAAAGCCGTCTGCGCTCCAGAACATCCAGCTTTCATCTTCGTTTTCATCCTTTAAGCGCAGCAGATCCGGGCACTCCCAGGCATCTTTTAAAGTCAGCCTGTCTGTCTGCTCCCATTTTAACAGATCCGTAGAACGGAAAATGCCAAAATCATTTTCTTCTAACCACAGTGTCATGATATAGGCACCGCTTTTTTCATGCCAGAACACCTTCGGATCACGATTTTCCTTACATACCGCCTCAAGCACTCCTTTGTCAATTTTATGGAGTGTCTCTCCTCCGTCGGTGCTATATGCAATGCGCTGGGTAAACTGTTTCCCTGCGCTCCATTTATTATTATTTCCGGCTGCCGTATAGAAAAAAATAAGTGCATCTTTGGGCAGTCCGAGCATTTCATGATCATTTACAATTCCGCTTCCGGAAAACATCGTTCCTGTCTCATCCGGAAAAAGCACCTCATCTTTCTGCTCCCAATGCAGCAGATCTTTGCTTACGGCATGTCCCCAGCTCATATTTTCCCACTGCACATCAAATGGGTTATGCTGGAAATATAAATGATAATTGCCATCTGCATATACAAGACCATTCGGATCGTTCATCCATCCGGTCTGCGGTGTAAAATGGATCGAAGGGCGGCGGGAAGCCTCACCCTGCGTATTGCAAAAAGATTGCTCCTCTGCTGCAGGTACTTCCTCATTTCTGATTCCGTCAAAGAAAGCCTTCCCAAAATCCCCTCTTAGAATTAGTGTTTTATCGGTAAATTGCTTTACCAGAAAACGGGCGTAATAACTGACAGGGTATGTTTTCTCCTCTGTGTTCCTGCTAAATCTGCGGTGTCGATATTCCCTGTGCTCTCAGTTCCGGCTGCTGTACTCTCACTGGCATCGCTGCTGTCCGCTGCGTTGCTTCCTGCATTACTGCCTGTATTTGCGCTGCCGGAATTGCTGTTGCTGCCACAGCCTGCTAACATCCCCATTGTCATTGCTGTCCTTACTGTGCCCTTACTTTAACACTGCTTTCTCAGTATGTCAATCGGTTGACATTTTAAATTTTATCAATTCCGATTCCTGTTTATGGTACTGGAAAAACACACACCTATCATGCAAAGCAAAAAGAGGACTTCACAACTTAGTTGCAAAATCCTCTTTCCGGTGTGCCACACATTTTACTGTATGACGGGTATATTAAATTTATTTGGGAACTACTTACTGATCTTTATCTTCTTTGCACTGCTGAAACTTCCATAAACTTTTGCGCCTGTGGAATCTTTCTTATAGGCACGCACTTTGACATAATAAGTCTTGCCTTTTGCCAATTTTCCAAGTGTTTTTGATGTGCCTGATATTGTTACTTTCTTTACATTCTTTTTGAATTGCTTATCCGTAGAATAAACGATCTGATATCCAGCTGCACCTTCCACTTTCTGGACTGTAACTTTTGCTTTTCTTCCCGAAACAGCTTTCATTTTCTTAATTGCAGATTTCTTTACGGTCACTTTCTGCCATTTCGCATATAAAGTAAGATTCTTTTTGCTGCTCTTTGAGATTGTTTTAATTCTCTTTGTATACTTGCTGTCTGTATACCAGCCCTTAAAGACATATCCCTTTTTGGAAGCAGATTTTAAATTTACCTTTTCATTGTAATAATATTCCGGGTTTTTGCTGCTGTTTTTACCTTTTCCTAACTTATAGGTAATTTTATAACCTACCGTGATCTTACAGGACGCGCTTACTCTGCTTCCATCTTTTGCCGTTGCCGTGATCGTGGTCACACCATTTTTCAATGCTTTTACTTTTCCATGCTTATCAACAGTCGCAGCTTTTTTGTTGGAAGATGTCCACTTAACGTCTTTAATATCTGCATCAGATGGTGAAACAACAGCCTTTAATGTAAGCGTTGCACCTTTTTTCATTCCGGCTTTTGTTTTATTTAACGTGATTTTTTTAACTTTTACTTCTTTCTTCTCTGTTTCCGGTTTCTTTTCTGTATCTTTCTCCGGAGCATTTTTAATTTCTCCGAGTTTTACAGTACCAAATACTTCCGGTTTAGACCATCCCATTCCTGTTTCATCGCTCCAGCTCAATGTACCAATTCTTTTGCCACTTGCATCAGCATCATTGATCTGAAATTCAAGTCCGATCTCATCTCCGGCTTTTGGTGTGATATCCGTCCATTTAAATGACGCTTCAACAACATATCCGTCAGAAGTTATTTTTGCCACAGACTTCATATTCTCTTCAAGGCACTTTTTGCCATTAAATGAGTGATCATTTACATAACTGATCCTGTACTGCTTGTCATCGTCTTCATAAGAGTTGGATTTTCCATTATTTTCGTCGATAAATACTTCTAAGGAATCCTGTTCCCATGCATCACCGTTGGTATTATTAAGGACAGGATCTTTGATCTCGGCATATACATAAAGATTGTCTTTATCCCAGAGTAACTTCGCATTTGCAGAAACATTGGAGCCGAGATTGATCGTAATCGGAATGGTTCCGGCATTATCCCATGCCGCATCTTTATCCCCGTCTACGGTAACTGTACCATAGGCAGCTTCCTCTACCCCCGGTTTCATTGTTACTTTCGCATAATATTTACTGCTTGTGCCCTGTTTTCCTGTCAAATCATTAAATGCGGCTGTTTTATCCCCATTTGTGACCACAACATCCATTCCGATCACTTTTGCAACGGAAAGTCCTGCTAACGGTACCTTTACGGTTGCCTGATAACCATTTTCTACTTCTGCTGCCTCGCTTCTTTTTACTGTTACGGTCACTGGTGTGATGTCATCTTTTCCGGAATTTGCAGTATCCACATAAACAGTAACTGCATCATTATCATCTTTTACGGCATCTTCTACCGTAACCTGCACGGTAAGACCATCTTTATCCCACATCGGAATAAAGGAAGCCGTGATATCATTCTGCATGATACTGTATGTCTTTCCTGTCACTGCATCACCTTTTTTCTCTGCAGCAACTACATCCTGAATTGACGGCTGGAGTCTGGATGCATCTACATACGCCCAGTACGCAGGTTTTGCTTTATAATTTCCATCAAAAAGCAATGGGCATTGCGCAGAGCCGTCTGCACCACCACCAACACCGGACTGTTCATGTAACCATGAATTTGGCTCGATGACACCCCATACGGTCAATCCGGAAACGTTCGAACCATCTGCTTTTAAGCCTTTGATCGCATCGAATAACTGTTTATGGCAATATGCAATTTTGGTATATTCGCTCTCTTTTGTTGCCATACCTGATGTATAAGATGCACTTGATTTAAAATCAAGCTCTGTGAGCTGCACTTTTCCTGCAGCTTTTGCATATTTTTCAGCCACTGTTTTAAACTGCATGGCAGAAAAACTATCCACACTGTAATGTGCCTGCATGCCAAATGCATCCAGTCTGGTTCCATCGGCAGCCTTTACATCATTGATGAGTTTTACGATACCCTCACATTTTGTATTATCCGTCTCACCAAAATCGTTGTAATAAAGCTCTACATTTTTCGGTGCATACTGGTTTGCATATCTGAATGCATTGATGATAAATTCGTTGCTCTTATATACATGCCACCAGCTTGAATTATTTCCATGACGGATCTCATCGAGACTTTCTGCTGCACTCACGGTATCTGTACGGTAAGAGTTTCCAATGACAGCCTCATTTACAACATCCCAGCCATAAAATAATCCGTCATATTTTCCATTTGCAGCTTCCCCGAAGTAATGTTCAAAAACGCTTGAAATAAACCACTCAAGACGGCGGTTCATGGTCTCTTTGTCCACATAAGGTTTGGTTTTATCATAATTTTCATGGAAAAACCATTCCTGTGTCTGGGAATGCCATACAAGGACATGACCACGGATACGGATTTTGTTATCCGGATTTTCATTATTCCACTCACAGATTTTATTTATTAATTTATCTGCACGTGAAAAGTCCAAGCTGTCACCGGCTTCATTTACGACCGGGACTTCAAGATCCTGTCCTTTAAATTGGATTGTCTTTGTATTGACTTTATCCTCTAACTGATAGTTGAACAATGCATCCGGTTTTAATTCGTTTCCAAATGTAACCGCATTAAAGTGTTTTTCCACCAGTTCCATCAGCGTATCATCATTGATCTCATCACCGGTCACTGCTGTGCCGGCAACTGCATCATTGCCTAAAGCAGCTTTCACACTTTCCTTCCAGTCCGGGATGTCCTTCTCAATAGATGGCTTTTCTCTTTCAATCTTATTCATGGACACACCGGTCACATAGTAAGTCCCTTTTACGCAATCGCCCTGTCCATAGTTGGTTCCCTGTTCTATAATACGGATGACCACCTGATCTGCAGCTTTCGGTATTTTGAAAGTTCCCTCATATTTTGTCCATTCTCCAGCTTTTAATGTCTTTGTACAGTCTCCTGACAAAATACCTGCTGAATAACTTCCAAGATATGTTGCCTCACCACCGGAAACATAGAATGGTGCAAACTCCACATTTCTCTGCTCTTCCGGAGCATCTTTGTAATCATCGGACAATTTTGCCCAGAATGAGAATTTGTATGTTTCCCCTTTTTCAACCGCATCCGTGATATCCTGCGAAAAACAATCCCCAGGGGTGGCAGTTTCCTGATTACGTGTAAGTACACCGTATGTTTTTAGACCGGAATCTGCGATCTCTTCTTCCTCTGCTGCAACTGAAACAACCGATTCTCCGGCTGCACTGTTCCATGACTCCACCGCATCAGACGTTGCAAAATCACCGTTTTTTATAATATTATTCCCCAGTTTTGCATCGCCTGCTCCCACTTTCAGTTCAAATGTCACACTGACAAGACTTACCGTTGCATTTTCCGGTTTATCTTCCGTGATCATGATTCCGACTGCATCAATAGCGCCATCCCCCGATGGATTTATCGTGTACTCCGTCTGTCCGCTTAATCCGTACTGTGTATTAGCTGCTGTTGCATCATCTCCACCGTTGTATACTTTCAGACTGATCGGTACTTTCTGATCCGCCACCTGAAATGTAACAGCATTCACCTGTGACATTTCGATACTCTCCGGCAACGTCCATTTCACCTGATTATACTGTTTTGCAAAGGACAATTTCCACTGTCCATCTGCGAGTTCATAATCCGCGTCTCCCCATGCCACTTTCAGCTGATCTGCAGTAAAAACTTTTTTTACCCCTGAATTTTCGTTTTCATCTGCATAGACAACTGCATTTTCAAGATATGGTGTCAGCACAGGTCCTATCCCGGTAAAAACCATAGCACTGCATAAAGCTACGCATACCCCTGCTTTCCAATTTCGTTTCAAACCCCGTTCTCCTCCTTTTATATATTTTTGACAGTTACAAATTTATGTTAGCATGAGCAAATATTAAAAATAGGGGAATTTTTATAGAAAAAAACCGGACAAATAATAGAATACACTCTCTGCAGACATCCATTATCATGAGTTAAAAAAGTGGAGAATCCTGTAAAAAACAAAATTCTCCACTTTCTATCATGTTTTTACCACATGACATATATTATAAATTTACTTTTTGGGCTACTTACTGATCTTTACCTTCTTTGCACCGCTGAAACTTCCATAAACTTTTGCGCCTGTGGAATCTTTCTTATAAGCACGCACTTTGACATAATAAGTCTTGCCTTTTGAAAGTTTGCTTAAGGTTTTTGATGTTCCTGTCACTGTCTCTTTCTTTACATTTTTCTTGAATTTCTTATCTGTAGAGTAAACAATCTCGTATCCATCTGCGCTGGAAACTTTCTGAAGAGTTACTTTTGCTTTCTTTCCGGAAAGCGCTGTCACTTTCTTTACAGCTCCCTTTTTCACAACGACTTTTTCCCATTTTGCATATACAGTAATGTTCTTTTTACTGTTCTTTGCGATCGTTGTGATTTTCTTTGTGTACTTGCTGTCTGTATACCAGCCTTTAAATGCATAACCTTTCTTTGAAGCTGCCTTTAAGTTGATTTTCTGGTTGTAATAATACTCCGGATTCTGGTCGTTATTTTTTCCTTTCCCCAGTTTATAAGTGATCTTATAACCTACTGTGATCTTACAGGAAGCACTCACACCACTGCCGTCTTTTGCTGTCGCTTTGATCGTGGCAGTTCCATTTTGCAACGCTTTTACTTTTCCGTTTTTGTCAACGGCAGCAACTTTTTTGTTGGATGAAGACCACTTTACAGCTTTATTTGTTGCTTTCGACGGTGTAACAACTGCCTTCAATGTAAGGGTTTCTCCTTTTTTCATTCCAGCCTGTGTCTTGTTTAATGTAATTTTACTTACTTTGACTTCTTTTGTCTCTGTGTCTTTATTTCCGTTATTATCTTCGATCTTATTCCACTTTGCATATACCGTGATCTCACCGGTTGTTCCTGCCTCGATCAGCGTGATCTGTTTTGTAAAACCTGAATCTTTATACCAGCCTTCAAATGTATATCCGGAACGTGTCGGATTTTTAAATGTAACCGTCTGTGTTTTATCATAAGAAGCCGGGTTCTGATCGTTGTTTGTTCCACCATTTAAAATATAGTTGATCTTATATGTTTCATAAGCTTCTGTGCTGTACAGATATACATCATCAATCGTTCCCCATGCTTCTGCATCACCTGCTACATGGATCGTCACGGTCAGTTTATCTCCCACAGAAGCGGCAATTTCTTCTGCTTTTGGCTGCTGCCATACTTTCCATCCAGCCAGAGAAGCTTCTCCGGTCTGTGCCGTATTCTGCGTATCATTGGAAAGTGAGATACTGACTGCCTCAGAATCTCCGCCACCATTACCCTGAATATACATATATGCACTGTATACACCGGATTTTGTAACTGTAACAGTCTGTTTTGCTATAAAATCAACTGCGCTTGATGACCAGAAATGCAATCCCATGCTTCCACTTCTTGGATCTTCTTTCGTATTTCCCTGTGCACCATTTCCTTCGATCGTCCACGCATCACAGCCATCTTCAAATCCACCCTGCTGCAACAGGTTTTCCGGCAGTACGGACACGCTGCAGGTTGTGCTGAGCGTGGAAGTATTTCCCTCACCGTCTGTATAGGATACAGTACCTTTTACTTCATGGGTTCCATATGTCGTAATTGCTGCAATATCATCACTATTCCATGTTACAGAAGCGGTATCTTCTGATCCGTCATTAAACTGTACTGTAACAACTGCCGGTAATGCTGACGCAATATCTGCTCCATATGCAGCTTCCACAGCATCCGGTGTTGTCACTGAATCAAGTCTTTTTGTTGTGGTTGCTCCGGTATTTACATACTTAAATACGTTTAAAGATGCAAGTGGTTTTCCATTAAAATCAAACAATGCCTGATTATCAACTGCTGAACCACCATACCATTTGCCTGCATCATCTGCATCATATTCGCTTGCATAGCTTGCAGCCCATCCGGAACCGTATTTCTCCCATGCTGCCTTGTTTGAAGCAAGTACTTCTTCTGCATTATCCGCACTGCTGTCGTATACAGTTACCGGAATCCACGCCGGCTCCCAGTAAAATACACCGATACCATTGTCACCGATATTGTTGATCGCTGAAATAACACTTCTTACTTCATTTGCCTGTCCCTGTATGGAAAATGTATAATCCATACCATCTACTTTTGTATCATTATTACCTTTACGAACAGTATTTTCATGTCCATCGCCATCCTCTAAACTTGTTGCCCAGGATGTCTCTGCTACCATTACTTTTTTGTCATAAGTATCAGCGATATTCTTTAAAGTACTGGTAAGATTGTCAAGTGTTCCATGCCAGTATGGATAATAAGAAGATGCAAATACATCATAGCTTACATCATATGTATTCAGATTTTTTGCATAAGTTGCATAGTTTGCGCTTTTTTCCGGATTTGCAAAATGAACAGCAACTAAGATATTCTTTCCTTTTGCCTCTCCTGCTGCGTGAACCGCATCTGCACCGGCATCAAAGATCCTGCACATGTTTTCCCATGTACTCTCACCACAGACACCGTTGTTTGTCTCATTTCCAACCTGAACCATTCCAACATCAACACCTGCATCTAACAGTTCTGTAATGCTCGCTGTTGTATAATCAGATACAGCTGTCACTTTCTGATCGATCGTATAACCTGCCCAGGCTTTCGGTGCCTTCTGTTTTCCCGGATCTGCCCAGAAATCAGAATAATGGAAATCAATTAACACCTTCATGCCTGCGTCGGTTGCCCATTTTCCGATTTTCTTTGCTTTTGCAAGATCGTTATTTCCACCACCGTATCCTTTTCCATTGCTGTCATATGGATCATTCCACACACGTATACGCACATAGTTGACACCTGCTTCTTTTAACTGGCTGAAGAACTCCTGATCACCTATCACGTTACCGTTCCAGTCTTTGAATGTCACTCCGCTGTCTCTTAAGCTGACATAAGATGACACATCCACACCTTTGATAAAATCATCGCTCAGTCCATCTACTTTCTGTACAAAAATACCATCAGCTCCGGTATCAACGATGCCTGCATCAACCAGTGCATCTTTTGCAGCCTGCAGGACTGTTTTAACTTCTGTTAATTCCTCTACGGTTTTGTTGTCTTTATCCCCATAAACTGCTTTTGCTGATGTAAGCGCTGTCTGTAATGCACTCCAGGTATCTGAAGTGTAATCTGACTCTGTCAGGGCTTCACAGGCTGTGATAAGGGTATTTAAAGCCTCTGCTGCTTCGGTTTTTTCCTCTCCATCAGACAGATTTTTTGTTAATGTAATGTCATCTACATCGAACCAGTATCCGGCACCTAATGTACCTGCAATTTTAATAATAATACTTCCGCTTTCATCTACTACTATATTTTCAACCTTAAACGTCGACCAGTTATTCCAGCCATTTTCCGTACTTAATACTGTACTCTCGTCTCCCGCATAAAACTTTAAATCTGCAGTTTTATCATTTGCTCCATCTATACTTACCATAGCGGTATAATTTCCTGCTGAAAGTCCCGTAATCTCCTGAGACATAACAAACTCGGCTTCGTTTTCCGACCAAATGTTGATATAACCCGTCGTATTATTTGTCATACCTGTGTCTGTACCTTTTTTTAAGTTTGGCGAATAATCGCCACCACCCAACAAAAATGTCCATCCAGATGCATCTGTCTCAAAATCTCCATTTGTTATCAGATTACTGCTGCTTGCAGTTTTTACATTCTCCGTACTTTCCTCTGTCTCTTCCACACTCACAGAAACTGTCTCTTCGCTTCCTGCTGCCCAGACATCCGTTGTCCCGGCACTTGTCACAATCAATGTCGCTGCCAGTGCCGCTGCCAGCATGCGCTTTACCATCCCACTTTTCATTATTTTTCCTCCCTCAACATCTTGTTTGCGCAACGCTGTTGTTCCTATGCTCTGAAAGAAATTTCATTTTCCCAGTTTTAACAACATTTCTCGTTTTTTTCTCTGCGCAACCGTTTGTTCATATTGCTATTATATATGCCACATATAACTTGCGCAATAGACACAAATCATAGAATTTGCATGCACTTTTTGTGCACTTTGTCTTTATATTGCATTTTATTCATATTATTTTTGTGCTTTTATAAAATATTTTTCTATAAATCCACGCCCAATTTTTGCGCAACAGCGTTCGTTTTTTTACTATATTTTTCCATCTTATCAGCAAAAATTTCTGTTTATTTACTTTATTCATAATTATTTTCAATAAATTCGTTGTTTTTCGTTTGCATAGGTATATAATGGAAGAAAAACGCAAAGGAGCATACGGTTATGAAAAACAAAAGAAAACAGATTTCCAATGAAATCTCAATCCGCATTCTGTCGGTCGTTATCACAATATTTGTCATTTTCTCTATTGTAGTTGCGATCATGATCGGGAACATCAGCTTGTCCTCACAAAAAGACGAACTGGAACTACAGTCAAAAGCTGCCTCATATCAGCTTGAAACCTTTTTTAAAAAGTACACAACTACCGTGGAACAGATGGCTCTCAATCCCGATATACGGGAAATCCTGACTGAAACTAAATCCGGCGATTCCATTAAAGAAGCCACCCTTTATCAGGATGTATTTAAAGAGCTGCAAAGTCATCAGGCAACAGACAGTGAAAACATTCTTGCTGCCTGGATCGGTGATATTGATGCTAATGTTCTGACCCAGTCAGACGGCTATACCAGTGACAGTTCTTTTGATATCACGCAAAGAGACTGGTATCAGGTAACACAAACCGGTAAAAGTATGCTCACCAACGCTTACACAGATGCCAGCACGGGCAAATTAATTTTAAGCGCCGCCGCACCCGTATACGATCCTTCCGGAAAAAATGTTGTCGGTGTTGCCGGATTGGATATTGCCTTAGACCATATCAACGAATTATTTTTCTCCTACACAGTAGGTGATAATGGTTTTGTAATTCTTTTAACATCTGACGGAACCATCATTTACCATCCAAATACAGATTATCAGTTAAAAACTCTTACTGAGATTGGTGTAAGTGATGATGTTGTCAATGCTCTTGGAGGTGGAAATACCGCAGTAAAATATACCATTGGAAATAAATCGAGATATGGATATATTGTAGACATTACAGATACCGATTATTTTGTTTTAAGCTGTCTGCCATCCAGTGAATATTTTTCCAGCCTCACCATATGCATGGTTATTATGCTTGTACTGATTGTCATCGGTATTGCAGCCACTGTCATTGCCATCCGCAAAGTCGCTTCTGCTATTACAAAACCGATCAGTACATTAAATGATGTTGCACAGGAACTTGCCAAAGGAAACCTTGATGTATCCCTTAAGATTCACTCTGACAATGAAATCGGCGAACTGTCTGACTCCATCCAGTTAACGGTAGACCGCCTGAAGGAATACATTAATTACATTAATGAGATTACCTATGCCTTAAACCGTTTAGCAGATGGAAAGTTAAAATTTACACTGAAATATGATTATGCCGGAGATTTTTCAAAAGTAAAAGAAGGTCTTATCAATATTTCTGAATCCATGCAAAACATCATGACTGATATTATCAACACTTCCAGTCAGGTGTCTGCCGGTTCTGAGGATCTTGCTAAAGCAGCACAAAGTATTGCGGAAGGCGCCACCACACAATCGGCTTCCGTAGAAGAACTTGTTGCCACCACAACTGCTGTTACCGATCAGGTAAAAGAAAATACTGCTGCTGCACAGGTTGCGGCTGATGAAACATTAAAAGTAACTGATATGATGCGAAACAGCAAAGATCAGATGTCACTAATGACAGAAGCAATGAATAAGATCACACAGACCTCCAATGAGGTTGTCGGCATCATTAAGACAATTGAAGATATCGCAGACCAGACAAATCTGTTAGCATTAAATGCTTCCATTGAAGCTGCACGGGCAGGTGAAGCCGGAAAAGGATTTGCTGTTGTTGCCTCCGAGATAGGTTCTTTAGCCGAGGAAAGCTCCAAAGCAGCCAATACGACCAAAGATCTCATCGGTATTTCCATTAACGAAATTGAACATGGAAACCAGATTGTAAATGACGTCGTCACTTCCATTCAGGAAGTCATGGAGGCTGTTCAGAAAGTAAATGAAATGATTTCAAAGAGTTCCGAAACTTATGTCCAGCAGGAGCAGAGCATGGAACAGCTTGAGATTGGTATTGAAGAAATTTCTAAAGGAGTGGAAGACAACTCTGCCGCTGCCGAAGAAACTTCTGCCACATCGGAAGAGCTTGCCGCTCAGGCTACTACGCTAGAGCAGCTTGTACAAAGATTTGACCTGACCAACGAGGAATAACACGCTGATCTAACGCCGGAACAGTAAAAAATCCCCTGTAACCAGCAATACAAATATAGCAGGTTGCAGGGGATTTCTTCTATTCAATGTAAATTCTATTCAATGTGAATTTTATTCGTTGCGAATTTATTCGTTGCGAATTTATTCGCATACGTATGGCATTAATGCAACGTGACGAGCTCTCTTAATAGCTACTGTAAGAGCTCTCTGGTGTTTTGCACAGTTGCCAGTGATACGACGAGGAAGAATTTTTCCTCTCTCAGAGATGTATCTCTTTAATTTGTTTGTATCTTTGTAATCGATTACGTTATCTTTTCCACAGAAAACGCAAACTTTTTTTCTTCTATGCATCGGGCGTCTCTTCATTGGTGCGCCATCTTTGTCTGCTGCTTTATTGAAAGCCATGATAATTACCTCCTGTTGTTATGATCTCCATTAGTTAAATGGTAACTCTTCATCAATTCCATCCGGAATATTCATGAAGCCATCACCTGCTGCACTGCTCGGTGACGGTCTGTCGGAAGGGTTAAAACCGGAGTTGTCTCCGCCGCCGCTGGCATTTTTGCTCTCTGCAAACTCTACATTCTCAGCAACAACGTCCGTCGTGTAAACACGCTGTCCGTCTTTGTTGGTGTAACTGCCAGTCTGAATACGACCTTCCAGAACGAATTTTGTTCCCTTACGTCCGAATCTCTCCAAAAACTCTGCTGTTCTGCCAAATGCAACACAGTTGATAAAATCTGTATTCTGATCATCTCCGTCACGGCGGAAACGGCGATCTACTGCAAGTGAAAATCTTGCGATCGCAGTAGCACTCTCGCCCTGAGAATAACGGATCTCTGCGTCTCTGGTTAATCTTCCCATAAGAATAACTTTGTTCATATACGATTCCTCTCTTCTATCAAACAAACCGTTGTCAGTTCAAAGAATCTTATTTCTCGTCTTTTCTTACTACTAAGAAACGAAGAACATTGTCCATGATGCGGACATCGCGCTCAACTTCTGCCGGAACAGTAGATGCAGCGTCGAACTGGATAAAATAATAGAAAGCTTCTGACATCTTCTGGATCTCATATGCTAATTTCTTCTTACCAGCCTCTTCTACTTCTGTTACGTTACCACCGGCACGAGTGATGTACTCTTTTGCCTTTTCTACGGTAGCTGTTCTCGCATCGTCTTCGATCTTTGCACTAACAACAAGTGCTAATTCATACTTATTCATGCGAATTTTCCTCCTTTTGGTCTCTGGCCCGCTCTTATATGAGTGAGCAAGGAATTTAATAATATATCACGAAGATATATTTTATCATAAAAATCAATAGTTTGCAAGAACTTTTTACTCAGCTTCCTTGCTCAGCTTCCTTTTTGCGGATTTCTCTGGTATTTTTCTCCACAAGTTTTCTTGCGATCATGATCTGGTGCCCGCAGCCTAAGCATTTCAACCTGAAATCTGCACCCACGCGCAGGATCTCCCATTCACTGCTGCCGCACGGATGCTGCTTTTTCAACCGCACCACATCACCAACTTCATATTTATCCATAAATCCTCTCTATTCTCCTATACTATTTATTCTGCGAGCAATTTGCTGCATCAATTGCGATCACAAGCATCATTCCAAGCAGTTCATCGCCCGGATTGGTAAAATCGATCACATACGTATCACCCCAGTGGAGTAATTGTTTTGAAATATGAATAATGGAACTGCAGCCGGAATATACATCATAATCCCAGCCAAGGAAATCTCCCTCCACACGCCATCCATTAAAATCAATATCATATTTCGGCCGGAACAGGGTAAACTGTTTTTCGATCTGTCCTCTTTTGATCCCACCTGTTTCAATTTCAAAGACCGGAAGAAGATTAAACAGCTTCTGACGGATCATTCCAACCTCAACATGTGCCGCATCATAGACATGGATCTGATGTCCAAGTGCAAACACCTCTGCCCTGACAAAATACCGTACATTGCCCTCCTCATCATAGACATCATAAGTATCTGACCATGAAAACACTCTCTGTTTTATCAGTAAACGCATACCTTCTCCTTTTTAGATGTTTAAAATAGTACTTACTCTGTTTACCGGATCTGTGAAAACACCTCACCAAGCCCTGCCTGGATTAAAAGATCTGCTCTGCCATCCATCGGTGTTGTAGATTTATTGATAAGCACCAGCTTGTTTCCCCGGTAATAGTCGATCAATCCTGCAGCCGGATATACTGCCAGCGAAGTTCCACCAATGATAAGCACATCTGCATGGCTGATATAAAATACAGCATCCTCTAAGGTCTGCTGGTTCAAGCCCTCTTCATAAAGCACCACATCCGGTTTGATCTTACCTCCACACGCATCACACAGCGGAATCTCTGTACCGGATTTTAAAATATATTCCGCATCAAATCCTTTTCCACACTTCTGGCAGTAATTGCGATGCACGCTGCCATGCAGCTCTAAAACACGCCTGCTTCCTGCCATCTGATGCAGTCCGTCAATGTTCTGTGTGATGACGGCTTTTACCTTGCCCGCAGCCTCTAACTCTGCAAGTTTCTGGTGTGTCACATTTGGTTTTGCATCAAGACATAGCATCTTATCACGGTAAAAACGGTAAAATTCTTCTGTATGTCTCATATAAAAAGTATGACTTAATATCGTCTCCGGTGGATAATCATATTTCTGATTATAGAGTCCATCCACACTCCTGAAGTCAGGGATGCCACTTTCGGTAGAAACGCCTGCTCCCCCGAAAAATACAATATTATCTGACTCCTGTACCATTTCTAAGAACTTTTCTATATTTGACATGATCAATCCTTTCTCAGGACAAACTGTCCCACCAGTTCATTTAAAGACACTGCCTGTGCAGACAGCTCCTCACTGGTTGCAGATGATTCCTGTGCTGCTGCAGAATTTGACTGAACCACCTCTGAGATCTGGTTTACCCCTGATTCTGCCTGTTCCATCGCTCTTGCCTGCTCTGCCGACTGTTCGCTTAACATCTTTGATTCCTCAGCGATCTCTTTGATTCCTTCAACTACTTCCTCTAATGCCGCAGAAGCGCTTTCTGCCGCCTTATTCCCCTCTGCGATCTCCTGCAGGGAACCTTCGATCAGCTGGCGGGTATCAACTGCTGACTGCGCACTCTGCTCTGCCAGTTTCCTGATCTGGTCCGCAACAACCGCAAATCCTTTTCCCGCTTCCCCTGCACGGGCAGCTTCGATCGCTGCATTTAAGGATAACAGATTCGTCTGGCTTGCAATATCTTCGATATCAGAAATAATATTTTCGATTTTGGTTGATGTCTCATTGATCCGTCCCATAGCATCCGTCAAAGCCGTCATCTGTTCGCGGCTGTTATCTGCCTGCTTTGCATACTGGCTTGCTTTCTGGTGCGATGCCTCAAGCTTTTCTGCCGTGGCATTGACATTGTCCGTAATGTTCGTGATCGTTGCCGTCAGTTCTTCCACGGAACCTGCCTGGTCTGTTGCCCCTTCTGCCAGTGCCTGTGCAGATTCTGCCAGATTTTCAGAACCAGCAGAAACCTGTTTTGAAGCATCTTCAACCTGCTGTAACGTACTGTTCATCTGACGGTTCATCTTTCTTATGGCATCTTTTAAGGCTGCAAATTTTCCGACATATTTATTTTCGATCCTGGTTCCGACAGCATAATTACCAGCCGCCATTTCTCCTAACAGCTCCCCTGCATCCGTAATAATCAGGTTCAGATTATGCGCCATCTGTTCTGCTTCTAAGATCATCTCTTTGATCTCGTCATCTGCCTCACTCTCCGGGAACGGACTGTCAAGATCACCTTCTGCAAATGATTTCAGACGTTCTGCCAAAGCTGTCAGAGGCTTTTCTATATCTACAGCTATCGTGTTTCCGATACGGATGGAAATCACAATACAGACCACGATCACCGCTATGATCACGATCATAAATATGAGCTCCATATTATGTAATGATGCCTTTGATGCATCACCCTTTTGTACATTCAGATCCATCAGTGTTGCCAAATCCTGATAAATTTTGTCATACTGTGGTGAGAGTTCACCGGTGTCGATTTCCTGTGCTTTTAAATAACCATCATCCGAAGATGATGTTGCAAGCTCTAAAACTTCTGCATCAATATCCCAATAGCCGTCCAGATCCGTAACTAACGTATTATATGCCTCTTTTGCCTGTGGGAAAACCATGGTACTTTCTATGTCTTTCAGATATGTTTCAAAGGCTTCCTTTTTCTGATCATGCAGCGATACCTGTGCCTCGATCATGTCCTCCTCATCATATCCAACAACAGCACGCAGGGCGCTTCTCGTCTCTGAAAATGTAACCATTGCCTTACCGATATCTCCCTGCGAGAATCCATAATTAGTCATCGCATATTCATATCGGCCAGATGCGACCAGCATTGCAATAATTCCAAGCACTGCTGCGATCGTCGCAATGCCTGTTACCATTTTAAATCCGGTATTTAACCGCTTTTTTATCTTCATGTCTTTCAGCTTTTGCATAACCGTTCACCTTCCCTTTTGTAATATACCTTTAACATGCATAATTTTAGTATATTTTCGATGCATTTTCAAGGTTTGCCACCCACGATACTGCTAAATTTTATCATCAAAAAAACAGTAGTCTAGCAATCTGCTTTCTGCAGCTCTAAACTACTGTTTTTTAGTTGCGGGAACAGGATTTGAACCTGTGACCTTCGGGTTATGAGCCCGACGAGCTTCCAGACTGCTCCATCCCGCGCTATTACAACAGAATACATGCTCTGTTTGTTTACATAATATTATTATAGACCTTCCTTTTCCTGTTGTCAAATCATTCCAAATTAATTTGCCATCATCCCTGCCAGCACCACGCTTGCCGCCATTCCGGCTGCTGTAGCAGCCAGTGCTCCTGCAAGCGTATACCGGCTCTTTTTGATTTTTACACTCATAAAGTAGACAGACATGGTGTAAAAAATTGTCTCCGTACTTCCAAGCATGATCGACGCCATCCGTCCCAGAAGGGAATCCGTCCCATACTCCTTATAAATATCTAAAAGCAGCCCCGTTGCCGCAGAAGAGGAAAACATTTTTACGACCGCAAGCGGAAGCAGCTCGGATGGAAATCCAATTTTTTCTGTGAATACAGCACATACCTTCGAAAAACATTCCAGAAATCCGGATGCGCGCAGAATCCCTACAGCAACCATGAGTCCGATCAGCGTCGGCATAATTCCTATCACCGTTTCAAAACCGTCTTTGGCTCCCTCGACAAACTCTTCGTAAATATTGTGCCTGCATAACAGTCCATATCCGATGATCAGAAAAATCAAAAGCGGTATCATGATATCGGATAAAAACATCATTATCTGCATAGGCACTTCCCAACGCTGCTGTTAGTTTATTCTATGCATGAAATATTTATAATATTCATGATTTTTCTCGTGCCAGACGCTCGTAATCCTCCTGTGGCATCGGCTTCGCAAAATAATATCCCTGGATATAGTTGCAGCCAAGTCTCTTTAACATCTGTACCTGTTTCTTTTCCTCGACACCTTCTGCAATGACCGGCATATCCAGTGCTTTTGCCATCTGGATAACCGCCGCTAAAATCTTTTCTCCACGTCCGTTATCCTTTCCTTTGGAAAGAAATTTCATATCAATTTTCAGCACATCCAGTTCAATATCCTTTAACACATTAAGTGAAGAATATCCGCTTCCAAAATCATCCATCAGAATTGTAAATCCTGCCTTGTGCAGATAATTCACCGCATTTAAGATGACATTTTCCGTATCGGAAAAAACACTCTCCGTCAGTTCTAAGTGCAGGTACTCCGGTGGTATCCGGTATTTTTCCACAAGATTGACCAGTGACTCTAAAAAATTGGGATTATAAAGGTTGACACGGGAAACATTCACAGAGATCGGATCCGGCTTACGTCCTGCTCTTAACGCCGTGGCAATAAGCTGGCAGACCTGATCCCACACATAATAATCAAGTTTTATAATAAAACCGTTCTTCTCGAAAACAGGTATAAACTCTCCCGGTGAAACCATCGTCCCATCCGGTTTTTTCCAGCGTACAAGTGCTTCCGCGCCACGCGGCGTATAACCATCTAACTCATACTTCGGCTGAAAATAAACGACAAACTGTTTTTCCTCAAGTGCCGTATCCATTTCGTTTATGATCTGCTGCTCCCGCTGCATCTCTTTTCCCATCTGTTCCGTGTAGAGTGCCTCATGATGCATATACTGCCCCTTGCATTCCTGTGCTGCAATTACAGCATGCTCATAGATTGCCGATACCTCCATCTCCTTGTCCCGGATAATATAACATCCCGCCGACGTCTCAAGATAACAGCGCAGCTCCCCGTTTTTCTTCACCTGTTCCCGGATCTTCTGGGCGATCAGCAGTGCATCCTGTTCTTTTTCTACCGCAACACAGATTCCAAAAACATCGGAATTTAATCTGCCATAAGTATACGTCTTATATGCACTGAGTACACCGCAGATATTGTGCGCCATACATCTTAACAGACGGTCTCCTTCTGCCGCACCATAGAAAGAATTGATCATTTTAAACCGGTCAATATCCAGCCGGATAAATGCAAATGTCTCATCCTTACTGTCATCCAGCATCTCCCTCGTCTTCTGGTAAAACATCTGACGGTTATAAATTCCTGTCAGGGAATCATACTCTAAAAAGTGCTGTTTGCTCCTTTTGATAGCGTTCATGACACGAAACCAGATGATCTCCCGGTGGAATGACTTCGGTATAAAATCCCATACCCCATACTCCAGACAGCGTTTTTCATTTTCCACATTGTCTTCCGTTGTCGCAATGACGATCGGAATATACTTATATTCGCTGTGTTTTTTGAATTCCTCCAGGAAAGCAAATCCATCCATTACAGGCATAATAAGATCCAGTATAATTGCCGCTACCGAAAGTCCTTTATCCTTTTTCAGATACTCCAGTGCCTTTTTCCCGTCTTCTGACTCTACGATCTGATAAGCTTTACGGAAAATATCAGCCAGGGACTGCCTGTTGAGCTTATTATCATCTACAATCAAGATCTTATTTTTTTTCATTGGTATCCCTCACTTTCTCTGAGGATTTGTCTTACACATAAATCTATTCTTATTATAATGTCTTTTATCAAATAGTACAACGAATTATTTGTCAGATTTTGTAAATATTTTGTCTGATTTTACAAAAAATAATCGCAGTCAGTGTACTGCATGTCGTTGCGATCAGTGCCGGACCGACGATCTGCGCCGGATTCACACTTCCATACTGGCTGCGGTAGGCAATAATGTTTACCGGTATGATCTGAAGGGATGAAATATTGATGATCAAAAAATCACACATCTCGCTGCTGGCGGTCCGCTCTCCTTTTTTTGTTTTTTCATCTGAAAATGCTTTATTTCCACGCTCTTTTTCTAATTCTGCCAGCGCCTCCATCGCTTTTAATCCGGCTGGTGTTGCCGCCCATCCCAGTCCGAATATATTTGCAATCATATTGGTGGCAATATATTTATTTGCCGGATGATCTTTTGGAATATCCGGGAACAGAAAATGCAGCACCGGCGCAAGACGCCTTGACAATCCTGCAATGATACCTGTTTTTTCAGCGATTTTCATCAGTCCAACCCAGAAAGACATCACTCCCATCATGGTAATACAGAGTGTTACCGCCTCTTTTGCCGAGTCAAGCGCTGCCTGCGTAACCGCCGGAAGTGTGCCGTGAAATGCGGCAAATACAACGCCTGTCAAGATCATAAATGCCCAGAGATAATTCATATGTACCTCTCCGGTTTTTCTTTTATTTTATGGTCAGAATGCATCATATATGTATTGCAAAATTGCAATGCAATTCTGCAATGCAATTTTGTCATGTCATCTTTCCATACACTTCTCCATCCAACAATTTTTCGGTTATTTTTTCTTTAGATCAACATATATATCACTAACACTCTGGATCTTAAACTGAGGTATTTTATCTTGACATGTTTTTCTGATATTTTTCACCGGTTTCCGCGCTTATACCGGATAGCCACACTTTTTCTCGTTCTGCTCATATTTATCCCCACCGTGTTATCCGGTGGCTGCGCAGTCCCAAAATATAACTCGGCTCCGGACTCCTCCATTTCTTCTGGGCATATGCCAGATTCAGACTCCTTCAATTCTTCTGAATACAAATCCGATCCGGCAGACAATGCATCTTCTGGATCTTCCCTTAATTCTGCACAAAATGCTGCATTTGACGAATTTTTACTGCAGCTTTTCCGTTCAGAGATCACCCAGAATACCATAAATCTGCATTTTTCGCTTTCCTCTCCGGCGTCTTACGGCATCACAGACATTCCAATCTCACTTGGCGGTATATCCGGTCAGGCGGCAGAGCAAAACCGCGCCGCCTTAGAAAACACGGTTGCCGCCCTAAAACGTTTTGATCCAAAAAAACTTTCCAAAACGCAGAAACTGACCTATGATATTTTGTCAGATTACCTTTCAATGGAACAAAAAGGAACAGATTTTTCACTGTATAATGAATACCTAAACCCATCTTCCGGTATCCAGGCGCAGCTTCCGGTGCTCTATGAAGAATATCGTTTTTACAACGAGGATGATATCAAAACCTATCTGAAACTGCTGCCCCTGACCGGTTCTTATTTTGAACAGATCATTGATTTTGAAAAAGAGAAATCCTCTGCCGGACTTTTTATGTCCGATGCAGTCTGTAAAGAAGTGATCGAACAGTGTTCCCGTTTTGCAGACGATGGAGACGATCATTATCTGATCTTAACTTTTAATAAAAAGGTGGATGACTTCAAAGATCTGTCAGATGAACAAAAAACTGCCTACAAAAAGCAAAATGAAAAGATCGTAAAAGAAATGATTTTTCCTGCTTACACCTCACTGGCATCTTCCCTGAGCAGCCTGCTTGGCAGCGGAAAAAATGAAAAAGGACTCTGCTATTTGAAAAGAGGCAGGGATTATTATAAATATCTTGTCTATGAAAATACAGGCTGTGCCGATTCCATTGCAGATATTGAGACTATGATCGGACAAAAAAGATTATCCGATCTAAGCGAAGCCGCCGCCCTGACCGCATCAAATCCGGATCTCTGGACGGACGCGCAAAAACTTTCGCTTTCCAGTGCAGATCCCACATCCGTTTTGGAGCTGCTGAAAGAACGAATGCAGTCCGATTTTCCAAAAGCCCCAGATGTCTCTTACTCTGTGAGTTATATTGAAGAATGTATGGAAGACTATCTCGCGCCGGCTTACTATATCACTGCACCAATTGATGACTATAATGCAAACTCTATCTATATCAACGCAAAAACAGATGCCACGACCATGCGCTATTTTACCACACTCGCCCATGAAGGCTTCCCCGGTCACCTGTATCAGACGATCATGTCATACCAGTCCGGTCTGCCGGCGATCCGCAGCATTTTAAACTATCCCGGATATGTGGAAGGCTGGGCAACCTATGTGGAAATGATGTCTTATCATTATGCCGGTCTGCCGGATGATGCTGCCACGCTTCTCGCTTTAAATCAGTCTGCACTTTTAAGCCTTTATGCCTCGACTGATATCGGTATCCATCATGATGGCTGGTCGCTTTCCGATACAATAAAATTCTGGAATGACTACGGTATCAATGATCCGGATACTATTGCAGAAATTTACCGCTATATCATATCAGAACCGGCAAATTATCTCCGGTATTACGTCGGTTATCTGCAGTTTCTGGAATTAAAAGAATATGCAAAAGAAACTCTCGGCAATGATTACAATGAATCCGCATTTCATCAGACGCTTCTCTCTATCGGTCCGGCACCGTTTGAAATCATAAAAAAATATCTGAAAGAATTTTACCAGAAATAACGGATTTATTCGCTATTCTTCTTTCAGGAGTGCCTGATATACATCGCGTTTGCTCATGCCACGGTCTTTTGCCACCAGCTTCATAGCTTCTTTTCGAGGAGTTCCTTTACTTTCGTATACCTGCATATGTTCCTCTAACGACATATCCTCCCAGGATTTTCTTGCCTCTTCGGCAAGTTCCTCGAAAGTTTTTCCGTGGAGCACGAGTACATACTCCCCGCGGGGTTCGTTCTCCTCATAGTAGGCAAGACTGTCTGACAGAGTCGTGCGCATTTTTTCTTCATAGCGCTTCGTGAGTTCCCGGCAGATGGATATCTGCCGGTCTCCGAGCGTATCATACAGTTCTTCTAATGTTTTTACAAGATGATGCGGCGCCTCATAAATAATGATCGTGCGTGTTTCATCCTTTAACTCCTGCAGAATAGCAGCCCGCTCTTTTTTCTCCCGCGGCAGAAATGCCTCGAACGCAAAACGCCTTGTCGGAAGCCCGGACATCGTAAGTGCCGTAATACACGCCGCTGCCCCCGGCAGGGATGTCACTTCAATTCCTTCCTCATAACAGATGCGCACTAAATCTTCGCCCGGATCGGAAATACCCGGTGTCCCTGCATCCGTGATCAGTGCAATGTCTTTACCTTCCCGTAGTTTATCCACAAGCTGATATGCTTTTTCTATTTTATTGTATTCATGATAACTTGTCATCGGCGTCTTGATCTCAAAATGATTCAACAGCTTGATCGAATTTCTGGTATCTTCCGCTGCGATCAGATCCACTTCCTTTAATGTACGAAGCACCCGGTACGTGATATCTTCAAGATTGCCGATCGGCGTTGCACATAAATATAATTTTCCTGCCATCGTTCTCTCCATTTTCGGAATATTATGCTGATTCTTATTAGCACATTATAAAACCACTCCGTAAAATTGACAAGAAAATCCTGCGTTATACTAAGATAAGCTTTCATGTTCAATTAGCTGATTCACCTTCTTACGGAGTTTGATGAACTCATCAGTATCTTTCAATGGCAGGTCACGATCATATGGCAGCAATACCGGAACCTCTGCCTTTACTGTTCCGGGTCTTTGCGTCAGCACATAAATCTTGCTGGATAAAAAAACTGCCTCCTCGATATCGTGCGTGACAAAAATGACCGTTGGCTTTTCTTCCTGCCAGATCTGGCGCATCAGAAGCTGCATATCCGCTTTTGTCTGAGGATCTAAGGCAGAAAACGGCTCATCCATCTCCTTTGCGTTTGTCAGCCCGTATTCCTCACACAGAAATCCTTTTACAATCCTGCCATCTGACAATTCCACATCCCCGATACAGAGTGGCTTTTTTACCTGCTGTAAAAATGCTCCGATGCTCACAACCGGCAGTTCATAAATCTCTACCGCTATCGCAGCGCCCTTTTTATCGTCATATACCATGCCCGGTTTCTCCGGTACGGTATCCAGACGATACAGTCTGTAATGCGGTGCAGTATTTATGCTCTCTTTGTAGGATGCTTTAAGCTCTGTGAGCTGGCTCTCCAATGGAAATCCTTTTTTATGCAGTCCGCATACCGCAAACGGAATGCTCTGTGTCTGTAAAAACCGTTCCGCTGTACCAAGGATCTCGCCCTCCTGATCGGATAATGAGAAAATAGTGATTCCAAATGGAAGCTCTGTATCCGCTGTATTTTCCGGTACTGCTATGGCACACATATCAAGTAGGTTGTTGTCATGAATTATAACGTCAGGTATGTCATTTCACAATCGGCTGAACGATTAATTTATATACTACTTTCGATGTACCAATACTTCTTTTCCTCTACTCTAAAATAACTGTGTCCGCCTGCTGATGCCCAGTTTTTCAAAAATATTACTCAGATGTTTTTTTACTGTTGCCTCACTGATCAGAAGCTGTCTGGCGATTTCCTGATTGGAATATCCTTTTCTTACAAGCTGCACGATTTCCTGTTCCCTCCCGGAAAGAAGACCTGATTCCCTGTTTTTTATTCTGTTTTCATCACTTGAAACATAATGATTTGCATAAGCCCAGACATTTTTTTCAAAATGAGGCAGAAATATCTGCAAAATCTCCATCTCATGCTCTGTTACATCCGGCTCTCCGCATTTTCGCAGTAAATTCAGGAATCCGCGTGTTTTCCATCTTTCATAATGATAAGACCACACCCCATATCCAGCTTCTGCGGCTTAAAATACTCGCGATAAACCACTGATATTTTTCTTTTTTCATCCGGCAGAATATCCGTATCCCGGTACGCCATTGATTTTGTAAAATTGCACATCTGCATCAGATAATCTTTCGCAAAATACGTATCTAAATATTTCTGTTTCATGGCAGATTCCACATTTTCAAATACCGAATGCGCCACGTCTAACCTGCCGTCTTCATCTATCACTAAAAAATAACCCTGCGCATATGGAATCAATATACGGATCAGTTTTAAACATCTTTCTCCAGGCTTCCGGCATAATAGATTTCCAGAAGAATGTCATTGAACATGCGCCATTCTTTTTCTGTCATAACGTAATATCCTCCACGGACACTCCAAGAGATGCCAGCTTTGCAATCGTCACTTTGATCTGATACTCCAGCTCCTGATTTTCCACCCCATTGTTTGCACGTTTGATGCGCTGTAAATCTGTATATTTATCAATTAAAACCGTGATCAGTTCTTTTTCTGTCATATCCTCCATCCTCACTACCGCCTTTCTCCGATATAAAAAATAATAGCCTGCGCTTTGCGAACATTCTATTGTTGTGAATTGTATCTGCATTCTGTAATTTTCTATATTTTAGCGGATTTTATTTTTGGTGTAAACATGCAACTTCCATTTATCTTTTGTACTTCCCGCCATCTGTTTCCTGCTGTTGTCCACACCTATTGTGTGAACAGCAGCAATTTTCTTTCACAATCTGATGCCATGCCTGACTTTGTGCTTTTGTTCCTATTCCAGTTTTTGTCTATACAACAATCCCTGCACCTTTTATTCCTTCTCTTTCACATACACCGTCATGCGTTCCTTTGTTCCATCCTCACTGGCGTAGACATAAGACCTGCCAGCTGCTTTCGCAGTGATAACCCCGTTTGCATCTACCGACACCACATTGGAGTTAGAGCAGGAATACGCCGGCTGATTGCCGGAAGATACCGTCGCATTTACTCTTGCACGTTCCCCCGGATGAAGTGTAATCGTCGTCTGCTCAAATGTAATCTTTGGAGATCTGACCGTCACTTCACAACTTTTGCTGACTCCATCTACGGTTACAGTAATGACTGCCGTTCCATGTTTGACCGCGGTTACTTTTCCTGTTTCATCCACAGTCGCCACACTTTTTTTGTTGGTTTTCCACACTGGTGTTGTTTTTGATGTGGAAGATACCTTAAGTTTATACTTTTCCCGTCTGTATAACGAGATTTTAGACGGCATCAGGCGGACTGTCGGACTTTTTACTGTCACTTTACAATTCACAGATGTACCATCAACCTTTGCAGTAACCGTAGTTGTTCCCGGCTTCTTTGCTGTTACTTTTCCATTTTCACTTACCGATGCAATGCTTGTCTTTGCCGACTTCCACGTCACCTTATGTCCGGTGGATGAGGCTGCAGTAAGTACTGCACTTTCCCCATTTTCCAGTGTCAGGCTGGTCTTATTTAAGGTAACTTTGGTCTTTGTGACAGTAACCTTACAGCTTGCCTCCGCATTTTTTGTTTTTGCCGTGATCGTCGCACTTCCCGCCTTTTTTGCGGTGATTTTTCCGTAGGTATTAACCGATGCGACCTTTGAATCACTGGATGTAAATGTCGGTTTTTTACTGCCGGATGAAACCACAGACAGACAATAAGTGTCCCCTGTTTTTAATGTTTTTTCATATGCACTTAAGAAAATGAACCCATATCCTGAGGCTGCATATACTTCTACTTTCTGATACTCTGAAATAAAAAGCATGGAAACCATGCAGAGGATGGCTAATGCCACCCGGATGACTTTTTTTCCTGATTTCATAGATATTTCCCCCAATCCTTCTCTGAATGACAGATGGCGGAAATGTACAAAAGAAAAGGTCATCCGGCACATTTTCCACACCGGATGACCTTATTATTAAATTAACATGAACGGTTACAGTTGTAAATCGAACAGATCATAAAGTTTTTATAATTTACGCTTCCTGTTTTCTCTTCCCCATCACCAGATAGAACACAACTCCCGCTGCCACAACCCCGATGGAAATGATCTGTGACGTGGAAAGTACGCCGATGCTTCCCCGGTAATCGTTCCGGAAAAACTCAATGATAAATCTTCCGATTCCGTAAAGCACCATATATCCTGCTGCCACCTGTCCTTCTTTCGGCTTTCTTCCTGCGTAAAGAAGCAAAAGACCACAGATCAGAAAGTCCCCTGCAGATGACATGAGCTGTGTCGGCAGAAGTTTCACCCCGTTTGGTGCAAAATCGGAATGGGTAAATGTAATGCTAAACCACGAATCTGTCTCCCTGCCGTAACAGCAGCCTGCAAAGAAACAGCCGAGACGCCCGAATCCCTGCGCAAATGATACAGCAGGCATAATAAGATCAAAGTACGGCAGAAAACGTTCTTTCTTGACGCGGCAATAAATGAAACTCGTCAGTGCTCCGCCTATGATTCCACCATAAACGACATATCCGTTTTTAAAATTCCAGAGTATGGACGGATCTTTTAAAATCTCCGGAATCTCCACAATATAATAAAGCAGACGGCAGCCGATCATTCCTCCGAAGATTGCACAGAAGAATATTCCATAAATAATGTCCTCATTCAATCCGCGCTTTTTTCCGCGTTTTAAGCACATCATCAGTGCCGCTGCAAAACCGATCGCGATCATAAGACCGTACATGTGAAATGTGATTGGTCCTATTTTTATATCATTAAACATATACCTTTTTATTCCTTTCCAACAAAGAAATTTCCATACAAACTAATCTTTCTGTTACTTTCTACATAATATACATTCTGCAGTTCCGCTTAATACCCATAAATATCATAAATCTCATCTGTATACACGCCCTGTTCTTTATAAACGATCAGCGGCTTTTCTACGGTAAGCCTTGATTTTCCGCCACGCAGTCCTTCGATCAGCACCATATTCGGTTCTTTATCCACAAACGGATACACAAGCTGCATGCGCTTGGGTTCGATCTTGTACGCAACCATTTTACTCATGATCTCCGCAAGCCGGAATGGGCGGTGTACCATATAAAACCTGCCTCCCGAAACCAGCATTTTGGCAGTTTCACGCAGGATATCATCCAGTGTACAGAGTACTTCATGCCTTGCGATCGCTTTTGCCTCAGACGGTGAATTTTGTCCATGTGTTCCGATCATATACGGCGGATTTGTGGTTATCACATCAAATGATGATCCTCCAAATATGGCAGATGCCTCCTTAATATCGCCGGTCACGATCTCAATCTTATCTTCAAGATGGTTATAGCGCACGCTGCGGCGTGCCATATCTGCACTTTCTTCCTGAATCTCAAGTGCCTTAAAATCCTCAGCTTCCGTCTTTGCCTCCATCAGGATCGGGATGATTCCCGTTCCCGTACCAAGGTCTAATACACGCTCCCCTTTTTTTGCCTTTGCAAACCCGGAAAGTAAAACCGCATCCATTCCAAAACAAAAACGTTTTGGATCCTGAATGATAAAGTAGCCGTTGCGATGCAGTTCATCAAGTCTCTCATGCTCATAAACCAGATTATTTGGCATCGTCAATTTTGGATTTTCCTCCCTTGTCCTCTAATGCGGAAAGCTCTTTTAATTCCTGTGCAGTCAGTTTGACATGATCTTTTCTGCGTTTCGGCTTAAATTTCAACTGATCAACAGAATAATCTCGGATTTCCTTTTCGTCATCCACTTCTACGAGTACTTTTACCATCTGGCGCAATACACTGACAGAAGATACCTCACCTTTTAATCCATCATCCGTTGTCACATAATCTCCAACGTTTGGCAGGCGGCTGTTCAGATATTCGTAAGTTTCCTCTTCATTTTTCAGACAGCACATCAGTCGTCCGCATACACCGGAAATTTTGGTCGGATTTAAGGACAGATTCTGCTCTTTTGCCATTTTGATGGATACCGGTGCAAATTCGGAAAGATAGGAATGACAGCAAAGCTCTCTTCCGCAGATTCCGATACCGCCCATGATCTTTGTCTCATCGCGGACACCGATCTGGCGAAGTTCAATCCTCGTGCGGAAAACCGCCGCAAGATCTTTTACCAGTTCACGGAAATCGATACGTCCGTCCGCCGTAAAATAAAAGAGCAGTTTATTATTGTCAAACGTATACTCTGCTTCTACAAGTTTCATATCAAGTTTATGTTTTGCTATTTTTTCCAGACAGATCTTAAACGCTTCTTTCTCTTTTTCACGGTTTTTTAATGCTGTCTTTTCATCTGCTTCCGTTGCGATACGGATAACCGGTTTTAACGGCTGGATCACACTGTCATCGTTTACTTCTCTTGCAGGGATCATAACCGTCCCCATCTCAATGCCGCGTGCAGTCTCCACAATTACGTGCATTCCTGCGGTCAGATCCAGATTTCCCGGTCCGAAATAATAAATTTTACCGGCATTCCGGAAACGGACTCCTACTATTTTTATCATGTTAATTCTCCTTTATGGTCAGCAGAAGCAGTTCGATCACCAGATCAAAATTTACATTTGCATTCAAACGCACCTGTGCTTTTGATAATGCCTGTAATATTTCCTCGATCCCATTATAGGAACTCTGCTCTGCCTGTCTTTTTATGTCATAAACCTCATCCTTGAAAATAAGGCCATTTACATCCTTCGTTGCTTTATAATACAATACATCACGATACCAGATCATCATAAGATCAAAGTAATCGTTGATCTTAAGTTTGTATTCACTGATCTGCTTTACCGCCTCTGTCATCTCATAGAGATCGATATCGTGCAGACGCTTGATGAGCTGGAGCGCCGATGCTTTTAACTCATTAAAATCATCTGATGCCGCAAGCTGGATCGCTTTTCCGACATTTCCCTGTGCAAATGCCACACAGACATCTGCCTGATAGTCCGGGATCTGATAATGTGCCATCAGATATTTCTTGATCTTTTCATCCGGCACTGCCTTTAAATTCAGCGTTACACAACGCGATAAGATTGTCGGAAGAAAGCTCTCCGCATTGGTGGTCAAAAGCAGGATCACCGCATATGCAGGCGGTTCTTCAATCGTTTTTAACAGTGCATTCTGTGCCTGCTGGTTCATTTTTTCCGCTTCATCCACAATGTAGATCTTATGTTTACTGCTGTATGGTTTGATCACAATGTCGTTGTTTAACTGCGTCCGGATATCGTCTACCGAGATCGTATTCGGCTTTTCATGGCTGACATAAATAATATCCGGCTGATTTTTGCCTGCTGCCTGTTTACAGGAATGACATTCCATACATGGCTCCGCCGCAAATCTGCTCTCTATTCTTTCAGATTCTGTTTCCCCTGCAAGTTCCTCTAATTTTTTATTTACTGCTTCACACTGCAGCGTCTGTGCAAATGTCTCCGCGATCATCATTTTTCCGGATTTGTCCGGACCGTTTAAGATATAAGCATGTGAAACTTTATCCATGGTAATGGCATTCTGCAGGTGCTCTATGATCTGTTCATGTCCAACGATGTCCTTAAATGCTGGCATATCATTCCTCGTTTCTGCACATATTTTTACGGTTTATTTTACCGGATCATCTGCGCTATGTGCCGCGCTTTTATCCACCCGATCGGGGCAGAATATCTTTCTTATCCACATTTCAAAAGATCAGGTGAGGATATCTAATATCAATCCCCTTATCTCTCCGATCTTACTTAAAATAGCGATATGGTCTTTCTCATCCTTTACCAGCTCCTGTGCCAGTTCGTCCAGATTTGAATCAATCAGCTTGATCAGACCGTACACTCTGTGACGGCCTCTCCGGTCAAGGAAGTTCTCTCTGGAAAATTTGTGGGAACGGAATACCACTTCGTTCATAAATTCACGGATCAGACCGCGGTATTTCTTCATATCACGGATATCCATATGCTGTGCAATACGATTACCCTGTGCTGTAATATCAGAAAGAAGCATGTCCACTTTTGCCTGAAGATCTGCATCTGTGATCGCACTCGCAAGTGTAAACTTAAAGGAACCATCCCCCTGTACATTCTGGCTGGTATCCGGTACCTGTGTAACCTCTGTTACATGATTTAATTTGTTAATATCCAAAGTTTACACCTTCTTCCTCTAAAAAATCCCTACACTTTATCTGATATTTCTGTGGCATGCACCTGATGCCATACACTTTCCGCTATGCATCCTGATGCTGCTCCTGTGCTCTGATATACGCTGCGATCCGCTCTTTTGTCTCGTCTAATAACTCATTGCAAAATCTTTTGGTGATTCCCGCTTCTTTTAATTTTTCCTCGGAAAAATCTTTTTCATCTGCAAGAAAACGACGGCATAATTCCTCATATTTCGGAGTTTCCTGCCTGCGCTCCCTGTCAAGTGCACGCTGTAAGCGCATACCATCCTCTACTTCTATATATATCGGAATAACTTTCTTAATTCCAAAGTATTCCCGAATCTTAAGATAAGACTCTAATGTTCCAATCATAAGATAACTCTGACGATCCAAATCGACCTGATGATCTGCTACGGTGAAATACTTCCAGATGCCATGAACCGTATGATATGCGCGCAGTTCAATGATCTTTCCTTCTGCTACGAGCTTTTCTACCGTATCTTCGTCACAGAAATAATATGATACACCATTTTCTTCACCGGCACGCATCGGTCTCGTCGTATATGGAACCACAGTCTTTAGCTTAAGTGTCCCATCTTTCATCAGCATCCCATACAAAGTATCTTTACCGGATGAGCTTTTTCCCATCATGTAATATATTTTTCCCATTTGTCCTGCCTTATCAGTATAATATAGTCTTTAAAAATATACAATCTTTATCCGTTCTGCATAAAGATCTGTACTTCCCTGTAAATTTAATTTCAAATGGATACAGGTGCGGAGTCTTTCTATAAATTCTGCCGTGATAATTTCTCCCGGAACAATCAGCGGGATTCCCGGCGGATATAAAAAAATGAAATCTGCAGCCACCTTATCTATCGCCTCATCAAAGGGAACCTCTGCTATCTTTCCCTCCTCTGCTTCATAGATCTGCACCCGGCATGGATTCGGACGATAAACCTCTTTTACAAAAGAACTGTTTCCTTTTTGTGCCTGACTTGCTTCTTCCATACCACAGCCCGGCAAGTCTTTTTGCATGCAGCATTTCTGTTCTTTTTCTCCTGATCCACACAGCGACTGCTCGATCTCATGCAATGCAGAAGAAAGTCTCTGATATCCTTCATCCGTATCCATGATACTCGTCATCGCAAGCGCATAATCTCCCGACGCCATTTCAAGCTGAAGATGATATTTCAAAAGAAGTTCTTTATAAAGCCACTCACCGCTTTTACTGCTGTCCCGGACAAATATAACGATCTTAGAATCATCCCAGGCAAATGCCTCTTCTTTCGATAAATCCTGCTCCGTCATAACATGTATTTTTTTTAAATCTTCACAGCTTTTATAAAATTCATTTAATTTTCGCCTGTAATTGTCAAATAGTTCCGCTCCACATTCTTTTACGGTGCGAATACATGCATCCATTCCAGCCATAAGGATATAGGAAGGCGAACTTGTTTCATAGATCCCAAGATATTTTTCTATGCGTGATCTGGAAATACGGTCTGAATTAAGATGAAGCAGTGCTGTCTGTGTAAAAGATGGCAGTGTCTTATGCAGGCTCTCGATTGCAGCATCCGCCCCAAGTCTTACCGCATTTTCCGGAAATTCCCCGCCAAATCCGAGATGTGCTCCATGTGCTGAATCTACAATCAGCGGAATCCCATATGCATGCACGATTCCGGCAATTCCTTCAATATCAGAGATAATTCCCTCATATGTCGGCGAAGTGATCACAACGGCTGCGATCTCCTGATCACTTTTTAACGCATCTTCTACCTGCTGGGGTGTGATCTGTCCCTGGATTCCACATTCTGTCACTGCCGGATAAAGGTATTCGGCAACAAGCTCTGACAAAAACAGGGCATGATATACCGCTTTATGACTGTTTCTTGCCACAAGAATCTTTCCCCGTTTTCCCACTGCTGCACAGATCGACGCAAGAATCCCACAGGTGCTTCCATTGACAAGATAATAACAATGCTTAGAACCATACAGATCAGCCGCACGCTGTTGTGCCTCTTTTAAAATGCCCTCTGCATGATGCAGATTATCAAATCCATCGATCTCGGTAATATCTATCCCATATACTTCCGGAAAAGGCAGCGGATTTCTTTTATGTCCCGGCATATGAAATGGATAAACATCGCTTTTTCCATATGTCTCCAATGCCTGATCTAAATACCTCATCTGCAACCGCCTTTCTGCTTACACAATTTATTTTAACACTTTACATACCAGCCTGACTACTTTAAAATAAGAACATCTTTGGAAAAGAATGGAGCAATAAACCTATTATGAATTACGCACTTGTGATCCTTTGCGGCGGAAACAGTGTCCGTATGGGAACGGATAAAGCACTCTTACCTTTCGGTGACTGCTGCCTGTTAGAATACCTTGTACGCAAATTTAAACCACATTTTTCAAACATATATCTGTCCGTAAAATATATCGGAGATTACGCGCATCTGAATCTTCCGGTCACTGAGATTGCGGACGTTTACGGCAATGCCGGACCGATGTCCGGTGTTTTTTCAGGTCTGTCCATGATCAATGAAGATGCCGCTTTCTTTATGTCTGTGGATACACCTTTCATGGAACCCGAAACCGGTATTGCACTTTTAGATGCGATCGGTGATGCTGATATCTGCATGGTGCGCGGCAGGGCAGGCTATTTAGATCCCGCTACGGCTGCCTATTCCAAAAACTGTATTCCAACGATCGGAAAAAGTCTTATCCTTCGTCAGTTTACCTTCGATGCGCTTCGTGAAAAATGCAAAACTGTCTGCGTAACAGAGAAGGCAATCGCCAACTACACAGCGACCCCCATAGACCGGCAGTTTTTTAACTTAGATACCAGACAGGATTATTATCAGGCATTAAAATTGTATCTGCAGTTATAACGCCACAATATGACCACGCTCGTCCTACCCAAGAAAACGCTCCAGTTCCGGCATCCAGTCTCCAAAAAATACTTCATCTTTGCAGACTGCTTCCCACATATCTCTAAGAAAATGCCCGAAACGCTCCATCTCTTCTTCCCATTTCAGATTTTCTGTTCCGGTGATCACGCTGTGCCTGCAAAACTTTTCCCAGCGTTTTTTCATATAAGGATACTCCCGATAAGATAAGATCTGCTCCATGCGCTCCATATCCGGTTTCAGTCCCTGTGCTTTACACATATTTCCAAGCAGCTCACATACATGTCTGCCGCTTAAATTTTCGTTTCTTAATATAAGAAATACCTCCCGGTATATTTCCATGTCCGGAATCAGTTCCATATCCCGCAGTATCACAAATATCTGTTTTGCCAGCACCAGTTCTGCCGGAAACTGTTTCCATGCGATCCGCTTCGTCTCATCCAGCAAAAATGGAATTTCTTTTTCGACCAGTCCCCATATTTTTCCCAGATGCATAAAATGGATACCGACAGTTACCGGAACTTTCATTTCTTCAAACTGCCCCTGCAGTTCTAAGCATGCCCCCATCTGTTGTAAGGATTCTGTACCCTGCCACCTTACCGGGCTCCCCTCTCTTTTTTCCAGATACAACTGCAACAGTTTTTGTGGTATATTCTCATCCGGCTCACAGAAAAAATCCAGCTTCAGAATGTTTTTCTTTCGGTATTGTTCTAACCCAAACATATATCCATTGCGCAGTAAAAGCCTATCATTAAATTCAGAAGCGGAAAATCTAAGCATAAATTCTTCTAAAACAAATCCTGCGAGCAGATTTGAAAATGGTATCTTCCACTCTTCACTTTTTTCCTGTAAATCTGCTATTTTATACTTCTTATCCTCCATTTAAAGCCATACCCCTATCATCGATTGTACTTTTTTTACGACGCTCTCTGGCATATTTCATCAGCTTCGCAACATCCTTTTTTTCATCTTTGATATAAGAAAGAACTCCTTCTTTAAAAACCGTCCGCTCCATCTTGTCTTCATATTTCAGACATTCACAGATCAGTCTGTCTTTATCAAAAATCTGCATCTTCGCATTTCCAAAGTCAATACTGTCTACCCCAAACTGCAGCGTCTCCGGTTCTGCATAAAACGGCGTGACCTTTGGAAACTCCAGTTTGAATCTGGATTTTGATGTATTCTTGTCCACAGCAACCTGATATCCGTACGGCTTTCTCTTAATATAGCCGTACACATACAATGCACACTCCATGGTAAGCACTGCATCCGGAAATAATTTTGCAATTAATTCATCCTCCGAATAGTCTCCGATCCGGATCGTATAATATCCACTTTTAATCCGGATCAGATCCCCTTTTTCCACAAAATCAAGAATTCTCCGGTAATCAATGTGCAATTCTTCCAGTTGATTTTTCTTTACGATCCCGCCATTGGCAACAATAAAATCCTTTACTTTCTGTAAGATTAACTCCCTTTTTTCATTAACTGCATATGATTCTGACATAACAACCCCATTTCTGCGTTTTCCTGCGCATTGTGCAAACCCAATTCCCAATGACTATCTATGTTGTGTCTATATTTTCCGCTCAAAACTTATGCTTGTGGTACTAATTTTAATATAATCAAAACCTTATCTTCTGTCAATTATGTGCATATTTATTTTGTCGTATATCAATAAATACCGCAGCTTTTTTCATAAAAATACCGGCATCTGATCATCAGATCTAAATCTGACTTTCAGAGCCGGCATCTGTTTACGTTTTATTTTGCATATCATCTGCGTCTTCTGCGCCTTTTATTGCGTTTCTTTTCACGCTTAAATACTCTTTTGTGTTCTTTTCGCACCTCGTAATTATGTTTGATAATATAAAAGTTATCTGCAACCTTCTTTATAATGATTCCAAGAATAATTAACACAAGAATAACAACCAGTACTGTTATGATCGTGCTCATCTTAATCTGTATCTTTGAAACATGCTCTGTTTCTTCGGTCTGTGCCTCTTCGTTTACATCTGTCTGGTTGCTGAATTTATACTCCGGGATCTGCACATTTGTCTTTACAATATCTGCCTTTCCAACTTCATGTCCCGCATATGTGTATTCGATCGTCCCGACCGTATCATTCGTCACATCATCATAGATGATTTTAGATGTTGCGTCCGAAAACTCTGCTGTCTTTGGAAGTACGATACCTGCATCCTTATCAATATCCACAAACGGTTCATTTGTATTGAGTGTCCCTACACTTTTTTGTTCTGCAGATGTATAATTTGTCTCATTTTCTGCAATATTAAAAAGCTGGAAATTATCAAAACAGTAATCAAACAGATTTCTGCTGTCAAGCCACTGATTTGGCGACTGTGTATTCATAACCACACAGATCAGTGTCATTCCTTCCCGCTCCGCATAAGTCACCAGCGTACTGTTTGCGGCATTCGTATAACCTGTCTTTCCACCTGTACAGCCATCATACACATACTTGTTCGTCTGGAACGGATAAAGCATCTCGTTATGATTCTGCAGATCTGTCTGCTCGGAGTGTTTATTTGTCGGCGGGATCGTATAACGTGCCGTTCCCACGATAATACGGAATGTTTCATTCTGATATGCCGCCCTTGCGATCAATGCCATATCATAGCAGCAGGTATAATGGTTTTCATCATGCAGACCGTGCGGATTTGCGAAATGCGTATTCTGGCAGCCAAGTTCTTTTGCCTTTTCATTCATCATCGCAACAAAATTTTCAATGGTTCCTCCGACATGCTCTGCAACCGCATACGCACATTCATTGGCAGATGCAAGCATTACCGCATAGAGACACTGCTCCATCGTCATCTGCTCACCATAATCCCTTGCGATACCGGAACCTTCTGTATTATCAATTGCCGCATCCGAAAAAGTCACGATATCATTTAAGTCAGAATTTTCCAGCGCGATCAGCGTTGTCATGATCTTTGTGATACTCGCCGGATAGTGCTGTTCTAAACTTTCCCTCTCATAGAGTATCGTTCCGGTAGAAGCCTCCATCACGATAACATTTGGTGATACGACCTCCGGGCCTTCGGGCCAGTATTCAGCAGCGAAAACCGGCGTACACATGCTTCCGGTCAATAATATAAGGCTAAGCAGTAAACATAAGAAACGCGTTATTTTATTTTTACGATCTATTTTATATCTCATTTTTTAATAAGTAATCTCCTGATTTATAAGTGCAGCTTTTTCAGTACACTAGTATCAGTATAAACTTTGAAAAAAATACATGCAACCTTTATCCACAAATTTTCTTTTAAGGTTTTCTTAAAATAATGCTACTTTTTTTCATTATTTTATTGTAAAATACCTCTGTGTGCTTTCTGCACTTAAATCCATTATCTGCAATAATGCAAGATTACACCTATCAGAAATCAGTGTGAAAAATATATTTTATATACTTTAAAAGAAAGGCAGGACCATAATTTATATGCGATTAAGAAATATCCCTGGCGCTGATGAAGCCATTTTAAACAGTGAATACTGCATCAAGGAACCGGAAAACAACAAAGGCAACTGGCAGTCTGTTTTTCCTTCCACCCAGCCTCTCCATATTGAGATTGGAATGGGAAAAGGCCGCTTTATCATGGATATGGCTGCAGCACATCCCGACATCAATTATCTTGGCATCGAACGCTATTCCAGCGTACTTTTACGTGCGCTTCAGAAAATGGAAGAAACACCTATGCCAAACTTAAGATTTATATGCATGGATGCCGCCGATATCACAGAAGTTTTTGCTAAAGATGAGGTTTCCCGCATTTACCTGAACTTTTCAGATCCGTGGCCAAAGGATCGCCACGCAAAACGCCGTCTTACTTCCCGCCAGTTTTTTGCACGTTATGATGCCATTTTAAAACCGGACGGCAGACTGGAGTTTAAGACCGATAATCAGGATCTCTTCACCTTTTCTTTAGAAGAAATCCCGGAGGCAGGATGGCATTTAGACGCTTTTACCCGCGATCTCCATCAGGATGCGGTTTTAAATGAAGGAAATATCATGACAGAATATGAAGAGAAATTTTCCTCAAAGGGAAATCCGATCTGTAAACTTATCGCTTCCCGCTAATCGGAATCAGTAACCTCTCTGCAAGGTGCGTATCCTTAAACGGAGCTGATATTACTTTATAACACATATTTTCCTATAAAAATAAAATGCATGCTCAACGAAAATTTATAATTTCAAAATTCTCGTTGAGCATGCATTCTATTTTGTGGATAAATTTATTCAGGAGATCATATCATATAAACCGGACAAAAAAAAGCACCATCCCCATAGCCATCTGCTATAAAAACGGTACTTCGTAGTGCGCCACCAGGGGTTCGAACCCTGGACACCCTGATTAAGAGTCAGGTGCTCTGCCAGCTGAGCTAGTGGCGCATATATTTCTCTCTCGTGAACACAAATGATATTATATATTAATTTATTTCAAATTGCAAGCATTTTTTTAGAAAATCTTAATTTTTTTCGTTGGCGAATTTTCTATTCTGTGGTATTTTATTCATAGACTAAAAAATGCATTTTTTTGCAGTTTATAAAATTCAAAGGAGGTCACTCATTTATCATGCGTGTTGATGAAAGACTATTAAAATATGTTTCCTGCTTTACTACTTCCTGTGAAGACTCCGATACGATTCCTTCCACAGACAGGCAGTTTACCCTGGCAAAAGAATTGGAAAAAGAACTTCTGGGTCTCGGTTTACAGAAAGTAACACTGACAGACCACTGTTACATCTACGGTCTGATTCCTGCTACTCCGGGATACGAAACCAAAAAAGCTGTCGGATTTATTTCCCATATGGATACGGCACCGGATTTTTCCGGCGAGAACGTTAAACCTCAGATTATTCCGGATTATGACGGCAAGGACGTTGTTTTAAAAGGTACCGGTGATATCTTAAAAACTTCTGATTTTCCCGAATTAAAGACTTTAAAAGGAAAAACCCTGATCACAACAGACGGTACAACTCTGCTTGGTGCAGACGATAAAGCCGGAGTTGCGGAAATCATGACCGCTGTCGAACAGCTCATCTCCTCTGATATTCCACACGGCGATATCTGGATCGGCTTTACACCGGACGAGGAAGTCGGACGCGGTGCGGATCTGTTCGATCTTGATTATTTTAAAGCAGATTTTGCTTATACGGTAGATGGAGATTATGAAGGTGAAGTCGCCTATGAAAACTTTAATGCTGCAAGCGCTGTCTTTTCTGTGAAAGGTGTGAATGTTCACCCTGGAGAAGCAAAAGATATCATGGTCAATGCTGCTCTCGTTGCATGCGAGATCCAGTCCCTGTTGCCTCCGATGGAAACACCAGCCCACACAGAAGGCAGAGAAGGTTTTTACCATCTGACAGATATGTCCGGTGATGTTGCCACAGCTACCCTTTCCTACATTATCCGTGACCATGACAAAAATATGTTTGAAACACGTCAGAAAAAAATGCAGGAAATCGCTGATGCCATGAATACCAAATATGGTGCCGGAACTGTTACACTGACTATCCACAATTCCTATGCAAATATGTTGGAAATCATCGAAAAAAATACCTATGTTGTGGATATCGCAAGGAAAGCCATTTCTTCCGTCGGACTTGAGCCGGTTTCACGTCCGGTACGTGGCGGTACTGACGGCGCACGCTTAAGTTTTATGGGACTTCCATGTCCAAATCTCGGTACCGGCGGTTACGGTTTCCACGGCCCATTCGAGCACATCAGTGTCGAGGGAATGGAAACTGCTGTAGCTGTGATCAAAGAGATCGTACGCATCACCGCAGAACTCGATTAACCAGTGTACCTACCGTGCCAGGCATATTGTTACAGACTGCCATTCATAGGACAATGTTCTATGAATGAGAAAAGAGCTGAGGCACCGGCTGATTAAAATCAGCAGTGCCTTAGCTCTTTTTATGTGCATCATCAGATACACTTTGCTTACTATAAATTTTTTTACTACAGCTTTATAAATTTGCGATCAATGCAGCGATTTCATCCGGCGTCATGATCTTATTCGGATTTCCCATATCCGGCATGGAAGCTGCTGCCTCCTGCTTTGGAACCTCTTCGATCACTGACTCATCTGCAGAAATCGGTATTTCTTCTGTGATCGTTTCCTCTTCCGGAATCTTTACCTCTTCGATCACTGATTCGTCCGGGGAAACCGGTATTTCTTCTGTCAAAGTTACCGTATCTGCATCCGTTGCGTCCTCTGTAAAGACCGGCTCATCCGGATCTATTGTAGTCTCATCCGTAATTACCGGTTCGTCCGGATTTATTGTGGTCTCATCTGCAACTACCGGTTCGTCATTCAAATCACCACTATCAGATAATTCATCCCCTAATGTCGGCAGTTCCATATCTGACAAATCATCATCTACTGCTGACATTCCTAAATCCGGCAATTCTTCACCAATCGCTGACATTCCCAGATCCGGCAGTTCTTCATCCACTGCTGACATTCCTAAATCTGGCAATTCCTCATCTGCTGCTGACATTCCCAGATCCGGCAGCTCCTCATCCACTGCTGACATTCCTAAATCTGGCAATTCCTCATCTACTGCTGACATTCCCAGATCTGGAAGCTCCTCATCCACTGCTGACATTCCTAAATCCGGCAATTCCTCATCTGCTGCTGACATTCCCAGATCCGGCAGCTCCTCATCTGCTGCTGACATTCCCAGATCCGGCAGCTTCTCATCTGCTGCTGACATTCCTAAATCCGGCAGCTCCCCATCTGCTGCTGACATTCCTAAATCCGGCAACTCATCATCCACTGCTGACATTCCTAAATCCGGTAATTTCTCCGTGGTTTCTGCGGAAGCCGTCATCACAGGATTCTCTGCAGCGAGGTCTGCTTTGATCGAATCTGCAGCCTGGCTTGCAGCTTCCTTTACATAGGTATGTATCTGTTCTATGGCAGCTGAAAGTTCTTTTTCCAATGTATCATGGATCATTTCTGAAAGGACATTCTGCATATCACTTTCTAATGTCTCTTTTATAGTATTCAGGTTATCCAGAACTAATTTCTGTTTTTCCATCAGCTCCTGTATTTTTTCATCCATCATGCTCTTCTGCATATCTATGATCTGCTGATTGTTTTCTGAAAGTTTTTCTTCTACTTCCAGTGTTTTTTCAATCACCTGCTCATTGGAATGCATGAGAGCATCTGTATTTTCTTTATTACGCGCAAGTGTCAGTTTCGCGATCGCTTTCTGGGCAGTAATGATCTCGTCCGCCGGAACAGCAACTTTTTCCCTAATATTTTCTATTTTTTCTATAAGTTTTTTCTGCATCAGATAGTTTGCTTTTCCTGTACGCAATACTTCTTCTATCTGTTCATCAAAATGGGATTTTTCTGTATTTTTCATATCGTAGATATACTTAACAAGCAAAGCAACCCACACTAAAATAAGTACCGAAATAATAACTGCTACTACCAGTTCCGATGATTTTTTTACAAATAAAAATAAAACAATCCATAAAAATGATATCAGCATTGCCGATATGAAAATCATCATACGATTAAAATCTTTTTTCTTTGGTTTCTTTAATGAGTCGTCTTTAGCCATAACAGAACCTCCCGCTTTTTGCACTATCATGCATAGATTTACAGTTCAATTTTACCACAATAAACCAACCCTGAAAACAGCCTTTGTAAAATATTTATGCGGCGTCTCCATTATTTTAATAATTTCTATACGCTGGGAATTTCTATTTTTCTGCTGACTATACACTCTTTGATCGCACTCACAATTTTTTCTTCATCCAAAGGCTTTGACAGATGAAGGTTCATACTGGAAATCCTGCTGTTTATAATATCATCTGCGAATGCATTTGCAGACATCGCTATTACAGGTATTTTCTGGGCATCAGATCTTTTCAATGACCGGATTTTTCTTGTTGCATCCAGACCATTTAAACGCGGCATCATAATGTCCATATTCAGTTCATTATCTTCTACTACCAGCGCACGCAGACCTGCAACAGAGATATTCTCTTTTTCTGCCGGTCTTCTTATCTCTGTTTCCCTGCTGATCTTAAACGGCAGTTTTACAACGCATGTAGTGCCTATGCCCTTTTTGCTATTCATTTCTATCGTTCCATTTAGCTTATCAACGAGCTGTTTGGCTATTGCAAGTCCCAGACCTGTGCCTTCGTATTACACTTCCGCCAGGCCGGTTAAACTTTATCGCATTATCCGCAAGATTATGCAGTATCCTTTCCACAAAAATCGGGTTTCCGGATATCATGCGACATTGCTGAGAGAAATTGCGTTTTAGCCCTGCTTGCCTGCTCAGAAAGCCGTGCTGCCTCACGCAGACGATGATTCATGCTGATCAGATATATTCCATCTATCACCATAAGTACCACTAAGGTTCCACAGACGATAAAAATGATATACCATGCATCTATGGATGCATTTAAATCTCTCTTACTTGTCACGCCAAGAATATCTAGTGATGAGTTTTTGCCCATATTTTTCAATACTTCATCCCCAATTTGTCTGATCTGACATCGTTTTACTGCTATTTTTCTATGCACAAAGCAACATCATTTTTCACATCTGCAAGTGTCATCGTTGCCAGTTTATCTTCCATTGCTTTCTGAACCTGATTTAACCGGTCATCCAGCACATGGTGGATATTTTTCCCAACAGGACATTTGGGATTCGGATTCTCATGAAAGTGAAACAGTTGTTCATCCGGAGTACATTCCACCGCCTTATATACATCAAGAAATGTGATCTCATCTAATGGTTTCGTAACCGTGACACCACCGGTTCCCCTTGAAACTTCAATTAATCCTGCAGCCTTTAACTGTTGTAAGAGTTTTCGTACAATGACCGGATTTGTGCCAATGCTGGCTGCCATAAAATCACTTGTCATCTTCCTGTCTGTAAATGTATCTATACAGGCAAACATGTGTATTGCCATTGTAAATCTGCTCGAAATCTGCATTTTTTACGCCTCTTTCTTATCATAAATATTCCATCTGTTCTGGTATGTTTTTCTGCCGAGTCATTTTCATCCCAGTAATTGTTTTACCGTATTTTCAAATTCATAAAGAAGATCAATATATTTTTCCACGATCGTATTGCAATGTTCTTTTACGATCTCACAATCATAGTCATGTGCCAGTTCATTTCTCACCTTAAGCATACTCATCCACGCTTCATCTGAAATTAAGTTTGCCTTATAGGATTCTCTAAGTACTTCCCTCGGCGAACCAGCTACAAATCCGGTAATTGCATAGTACTGCACCAGTATATCTTTCATAACTTTCCATGACAGATCGAATGTAATGCTAAATTTGGCACTTGTACCACTAAGCACGAATGAATCCGTGAGATCTCTCTGTCTTGCTTCCGCTAATGCATCCAGGGAATTGCAAAATGATAGAAATCGTCTGTTAAATTTTTCGTCCATATTGTCTGATATCCTCCAACAACAATTGATTTTTACATGTATCCATATTCACAAGATCCACACTGTAAAGTGTTGGCAGATCTTCTACTTTTTCTATCAGTGCTTCAAAATCTTCTATTCCGGACACCGCTATATCAATGTCACTGCGTTCCCTTGCCGTTCCTTTTGCCCTTGAACCATACAAAATCACTTCTTTTGCATGAAAACTATTACATAATTTTGCTACTTCCTGTATCACTTCTTCTGCCCGCACGAATACCACCTGCCTTTATTATAATATTTTAGCATAAAAAGAGCGATACCGTATAGATGAATCCATACAATACCGCTCTTTTTTATTATCCTTCTCTTATTTTTCACTTCTTAATTTCTGATTTACTTTTTCTACATCAAGTTTATAATAAAGAAATACGATAACTACTATTTCATCCTTTAATTAACTCGACTTTTTGACAGACAGTGTATCAACAATGATTTCTTCCGATACATCAATATCATCGAGATTATATTTCCAATGAAACACAATCGGCTCTTCGTTTATTTCTACAAAATATCTGTAGATACGATTAGTAAGTTCCTCCTTAGATTTAACACGGATACCTCTGAGCATCTGACGAGTCATCTTGCTAAAGAAACTTTCAACCATATTAAGCCATGATCCATGTTTGGGAGTGAATACAAATTCGAATCTTCCCGGTACAGTTGCCAGGTATTTTCTGGTCGCCTCTGATGTATGAACTTTAAGATTATCGAGTACGATGCGAATCTTGTCTCCCTTTGGATACTTATCATCTAACAGCTTCAAAAATTCAATGTATTCCGTGCTGCTGTACTTGTCTCTTACAAGAGGAATCGCTTCTCCTGTTTGAAGATCAATTGCAGCTAATAATGAAAGAGTCCCCAAACGTTTATATTCGTAATCTCTATTGATGGTCGGATGCTTTTCGTTCGGCATTAAATCATCTGATGTTGTTGCAATAGCCTGTATTCCTGGCTTTTCATCATAAGACAACACATGTATAGGTGTATCTTCAGATATAATGAGCTTTCCAGATCCATCAAACTGCATTTCAAGCTGCTTATACACAAGCAGGACATTATGCATTTTGGAATCAAAATTAGGATCCCTGTTCTCACAATAATAAGTTATTTTATGTGGCTTTATATCTGCCTCGTCAAGAATTGTATGTACTGTACTTTTATGAATGGTGGATAGTCTTGTGTATCCAGCTGCTTCAGCAGTTTTATTGATATGTGAGGTTAGCTTTGCATACGTCCATGTTTCAGCAGCATATCCAAAATCAATTGGCTTCTGGCATGCAATGTTAATGATCCAGGCTTTTTCTTCGTCTGTAATCTCTGCATTCCTGCCACGACCAGGGGCATCAAAGAGTGCATTTTCAATGCCTCCTTCTTTAAACTTTTTCAGGCAAAGCATGACGCTGCAGCGGTTGATCCCCACTTTATCAGCAATCGCATCTATTGATACGGAATCCGCACGTAATAATAGAATGCGCGCTCTTGTAACTGTTTGAGCCTGAATTGTTCTGGCACGAGTCTGACGTTCCAGATATTCTCTTTCTTCATTGCTGAGTTCGATTGATGATGCTCTTTTGCCCATGCAAATGCCCTCCAAAATCTTTATAAGGACATTATAGCACAGGTTCTGAATATAGTCGAGTTATTAAAAGAATATTATACTAGCGAGTTGTACCGTAACGCAATCAATAAATATGGCATTCTTCAAAGTATGAACAGTGCCGGTGGCAGATGCCATGACAATGCAAGATGTGAAAGTATGTGGGCACGATTCAAAGAAGAATTACTTTATGGACGCTACGACGCCACCTCAATGACTGTAGAACAGTTAAAAACTCTTATTTGGAGATATTTTATCAGTTATTGGAATAATCGGAGAATCTGCTCTGCTAATGGTGGACTACCTCCGATGGTTAAGCGGCAACAATACTATACTTCACTACAAGAGGCAGCATAAAGTCGAACATCCTTGTGAAAAAAGTGTAAACCAATATTGACAATATCATTTTGTTATCAAATTTCTCACAAACTATTGAAAACACTAAGTTTGTGACAGGTGAGCTTTCCCTTATATGTTCCCTTGTGTTATATCGTCCCACCAGTGTTTACGGACTCTGGTAAGGGAAAAAGCAAGGGCAACAAAATCATATAAATTTGAAGGAGACACGATATGAATATTATTTACGCAGAATACAATATGTACCAGAACAGCATAGACATCTACACCCATACTGGTTATATGCTTCGTAATGACTGCAATAAGGCAGAAGGTGGTATTAAAACTACACCATGCTCTCAGTGTGCGTTAAATGCACTGGCGATTGACGAACCGCTTGAATATGCAAGGCTGTACCTTGATGGCACGATGCAGATTTTGGTAGACGCAGAAGATTCACTGGAGATATAGAACAAAATATAAAATGCATAGTTTTCGCTTGAAGCGTTATAAACGCTGTTACAGGTACAGACACCATTACCTGCAGACTTGTAGAAGTCAGAGCGGATCTTGGCATCACACAGAAGGAACTTGCTACTGCAACCGACATCAGTTTGAAAACGATTGCCAATATCGAAGCAAAACAGCATATTCCTTCCCTGCTTTATGCCATGAGGATTGCAGACTTTTTCCATAAGCCGGTAACAAGCCTGTTCTGCTATCATCCAGGTGTACAGCAGACACCAGCTAAAGGAGATGATCCGAATGAGCAATAAGAAACCGTTGGATTTCCAGACTATCGCTGTCGATTTTGACGGTACCCTGTGTTACAGCAAATGGCCGGAGCTTGGTCAGCCCAACCGGGCACTGATCAAATATCTCCAGAAATGGAAACTCAATGGCAACAAGCTCATTCTGTGGACCTGCCGCGCCGGCGAAGCTCTGTCGAAAGCTGTCGAATGGTGCCGGGAACAGAATCTTGAATTTGATGCCGTCAATGACAACCTTCCGGAAATCATAGAATTCTACGGACACAACAGCCGCAAGATATCCTGCGACTACTATATTGATGACCGGATGCTGCTGCCGGAAAATGTAAAGGCATAGGACCTGTGATGGGTGCTATGCCTTTTTTTATAATCTGTGCTATTTTGATGACATTCCCGATAACTGCCATATCTCATTTTTCTTACTTTATTCTGGTTTATTCCATTCATTCAAAACAGCTTCTACTTGTGCTACCAACTGTTCCTTATTGGGAATATAAGATACATAACGAGAAGCAAAAATGTTATTTGACAATCCACCAAGGGCATATTCAGCAGCTACGCTGTCCTTATCCGTACATAAAATAATACCGATTGGTGGGTTATCATGTTCATCGTTTACTTCTGCTGCATAATAGTTCAAATACATATTAAGTTGTCCAGCAGCTTCTGGCATAAGTTTTGTTGTCTTTAATTCAATCAACACATACGCACGAAGTATTTTGTTATAGAAAACCATATCCACATAATAATGTGTATTATTTAGAGTTATGCGCTGTTGCGTACCAACGAACATAAAACCGCGTCCTAATTCCAGCAAAAATTTTTCAATTTGTGCAACCAACGCTTTTTCAAGATCACTTTCAATCATAGGTTTATTTTCTGGCACACCCAGAAACTCAAACACATACGGATCCTTGATAATATCAATGGGAGTAGCCATTTCTACGCCTTTTTCTGCAAGTGCCAACACAGTTTCTTTATTTGTTTTTCCCTCTGACAGAAGCAATCGCTCATAAAGCGACGTGGATATCTGACGCTTTAATTCACGTATCGACCATTCGGAATTGATTGATTCCTTTTCGTAAAAACTACGCTTATCTGCATCAGAGATTGTAAGAAGTTCGCAATAATGAGACCACGACAATTTAACAGACACCGTCTGTTGAATTTGATAATTTTGATAAAACCGTCGCATAAATTGGAGATTGGAAACAGAAAATCCTTTCCCAAACTCCTTTGTTAAATCCTTTGAAAGCTGCTTTAAAGTCTGCTTGCCATAGTCGGCACGTTCCTTATTTTCCTGTTCATGCTCAACAATAATCCTACCAACATTCCAATAAGTAGACAATAGCTCTGTATTTACCTGCACTGCCACATGCTGACGTGCGTTTAATAATAACTCTCTAATTTCATTCATCATAGAATTAGTATATGTTAAGTCACCCATTTTTATTGCCCTTTCGATATATAATACTTATTCCGTATAACATGAAGATGTACTCCATTATACTGTTTTATCCACTGCTGCTTCATATATTTCCTCTGTATGTGAATCAAACAGCACCCATTCCACTAAATCAAAACTGTCTGGATTATCCTGTAGAAATCTATTAACTGTCTTTACCGCTATCTTTGCTGCCAATTCTACCGGAAAACTATACACTCCGGTCGATATGGATGGAAATGCGATTGTTCTGATTCCATTCTCTAATGCAACCTTCATAGAATTGAAATAACAGCTTGCCAGAAGCTCCTCTTCCTGCGTCCTTCCACCATTCCATATCGGTCCAACTGTGTGTATTACATAATCACAAGGTAAATTATATGCCTTGGTGATTTTTGCCTCACCAGTCTCGCATCCATGAAGAGTCCGGCACTCTGCCAAAAGCTCCGGCCCTGCCGCCCGGTGAATTGCACCATCAACACCTCCTCCACCTAATAAGGAATTGTTGGCCGCATTGACGATTGTCTCAACATCTGTGATTTTCGTTATATCTCCTTGTACTGTCCTAAGTATATACATCAATTCCATCCTTTCCATACATCCGGCTGATATCCAAGTGTCGCCTGTTTTCCATTCCTCACTACCGGAGTTTTGATAACCTGCGGATTCTCCAGAACCTTCTCCAGCTTGTCCTCATCTGCTATATATTTGATAAGTGCAAGCAGATCCTTATCTTTTCCAGACCAGTTGATCATATTATCCAGACCACCATTAACCTGAGCAACAGAATTAAATTCTCCTTTGCTCATGCCTTTTTCTTTCATATCAATAAACTGATACTTGATGCCACGCTCTTTAAAAAAGCGTTCTGCCTTTTTCGTATCATTACATTTCTTTGTACCAAATATCTGTATATTCAAATCAGTTCTCCTTTGCTCTGGCAAGTTCTTTCTCAATCCATGTCATAATTACATCCACCAGGTAATCCTGCTGCACCTGACTTAATTCCCTGCCTGGCTGCATCTTATGCCATTTCCTGATACACTCTCGACAACATGTTGCGGTTGCATGTTGTGCAATAAATACCGGATGTCCCTTAGTAGGTGTCTGCTTCCCATCATTCGGAATATATGCCGGTGTTTCACGCTTTGCTATAAAATCCTGTGCGTGCTGTCGTATGACATCCAAGTCTTTTTCATTGATGTAATCAATATCCTTTTGCTTCAAATGAAAACTGCTCCTGAACTTCGAGGCTTCGAGATGTTCAAAGAGCTGTTTATACCATTCTTTCTTAGTCATCAGACTTCACTTCCATTATCCATTTACAATCGGAGAAATAACCGGTTTGCCATCTCTGTCTAAAAGCGGTGTCAATCCTCCCGAATATCCCGCTGCATGATAAAGATAATTTACTCCTGTTTCCTTATCTACCCAGATTTCTGTCACATTCATTGTTCCCTGTGAGTATGTTCTTTCAAATCTTTCATTCTTTGCCATTTTTTTCTCCTTTTCTGTTCTGAATTGCCATGCGTATCATTTTCTCAAATGACTCGCTGAAATGCTCATCATCTTCTGGTGTCCGTTTCTTTGGTCCTTTTACATGATTCTTCCCGGATGCCCTCCGGGCTTTCTTATTCAGATGCCGTTCCATAAGCATCTGGTCTATATTGTCATTTGTGTACCATTTTCCTGACTGGTGAATTGCATACGCACCTTTTCCAAGTGCCATTGCCGCCACCCCATAATCCTGCGATACAACAATATCTCCCTTGTGGCATATGCTGATCAACTTATAATCCACCGCATCAGCACCGGCTCCAACCACAATCACTTCACTATATTCCGACTCAAGTACATGATTTGTATCACAAAGCAGAGTAACAGGGACAGAATATTTATATGCAATATTCTCAACGATGCTAACTACCGGACAGGCATCTGCATCCACGAAGATATGTAAATCACAAGAATTTTCTTTCTTATCCATTTTACACTCCCTTTTCTTAACTTCATTATTGCTTCTGTCCTCAGTTTATCAATATCTTGCATGACATCATAAAATTATCTATGATCTAAAAGTTGATAAAACAGATTTATGTATCCAATTCCTAAAATTCTCTGACGCGTGTTAACCAATTCATCATATGTCATTATCGTTGTATGTGCTGACAATCGGCGAATGTCAGTATTTATTTCTCTCAATACCGGAACGACATTTACAAAAAATATACTAGGATTACTTACTACATTGTCTATGTATCTTTTAAGTTCCGTCATCGGGTAACTTTTATGTGTACACTTCTCAAGGAAAAATACGCATTCTCCTAAAGTCATTTCTCTTTGCTCTTTCATTTTCTCGTAAAATCTATTTTGTCTGGCTAAGTTATTTATGTTATGACTACTTCTAAAAGGTTCAAAAATAAGCTGATTTAACTGTACTTCTAAACCTCTACAATATTCAAGACATATAGGTGCATAATCTGCATTGTTACATTCCTTCATACCCGAAAACAGACAATCTGCCATTGCCAAAATTTCTTTTGTTTTTTGCGACATATTATCCCAAATATGAGGAAAATAATTCTGTCTTAATAAATCCATTTGTTTTGGGAGTTCTTCTGCCAATTCTCCAAAAGTAAAAAGATTACTAATGATCTGATGATTTTTTTCACTTATTTGATATATTATACTATCTGCATCTTCATCATTAGCTGTTGAAGACAATGCCTCTTTTTCTTTCTTGTAATTTCCAAGTACTTCTGACGTCTTTCCATCTATACCTTGTGTATCTAATATACACTGGCAAATCAGTTTAAATTGATTTGTATTCAATTTTTCTTTTGATGATGGACTTACGGAATATGTGTTAAGTAAATTATTATTATCGCTTACAAGTTGTTCTGTAAATGGTGCGTAATCATTTCTATATATTAAAATTGCCTGTTTTTTTATTTCAGAAGAATATACATAATTGAACATATTTTCAAAATTCGTAAAATATCCAATCATTTTATAAATTTCTTCTGAATTATTTCCTGATGAACGAATTCTATTCTTCAAGTCAATCATTACCAGAGAATCTGTTGAAGCAGTATATTTAATTGATATATCTGGTATTCCAGCTAATCTTTTTTTGTTTCCTTCAGAATCAATGTATTTCCATACTGGTTCTGTCTTATCATCCCAATATAAATTTGCACCCTTTTGGTAAAATATATCTACAATTCCATCCGTTGCCGATCTAAGTGAAAAAACACTTTGGTTATCATTGTTCATAATGTTTCTTTCACTTATAAGAGTCATTCCAAAATCTTCAATAAATGTTTTTTTGATAGAATATAGACACCATAGTTCAAACAACCTATTACAAAAATCATCTGAATACCTTAATATATTCAAATTCTTTCGTAAATCAAACGTTACTGTTCCTTTTTTATACTTCCAGTACCATTCAAATATTTTCTCGTATGCTTGATAATTACGAATTTTTCCTTTTGCAGCTCGTATCTTTATTGCACTTAATATATTTTCTGGAAATTCATCATACTTTTTTCTAATTGCTTCTAAAGACACTGCACATTCCTTAAAATAATTTTTACGAGCAAATGCCGAAAATGCTTTTTTATATTCTTCAATCAATGCTTTTTCTGTTGAATACGTGCTTCCAATATAATTATGAAGAATCTTTGTAAATAAATTCAACAATCTAACAACATAGTCAACAATATAATTTAAAAAAATATTTTCCGGTGTCACAGATGTTCTCACCTTTATTTGACAAGGATATTCTTTGGGATATCTAATTTGTGTTTTTGATTTAAGATATCTTTGTACCTGTAAATGTCCATGAATTTCCCCATCAAATACTTGAATAGAATCTTTATATTTATAGGATAAAGATTTTTCAATTTCTGAGATCATTTGTCTTAAATTACCCAAATTTGCTAAGACAATCCGGATATAAATATGCATGTCCGCATCTGATATTTTCTCATGATTTAAACCCATTTCTAACTTTTGATTTTGCGTAGAAAACGTTGAAAAATAATCATTTACAAATCGAAAAAAAGACGGATCTGAATACATATATTCAATTTGATTCTCTGAAAATAAATTATTCTCCATATCGTTCCTCTAGTGAATTAATCTGTATATAGTATCTTTGGTTCTTTTCATATATGAAAAAACACTATCACTTTGCACAGCATCAAAGAACTGCACTAACTTATTAAAATCGTATCCATCTAACTGCGGAATAATTCTACTAGCAATAGCAGAATCAACTATATCTTTCAATATATCTCCGTTTGCATCTGTATTTCTTATATCTGCAACAATCATTGTAATATAAAGGCTTTCATATAAATCAATAATTTGTGCAGTACCAATTTGAAGTCCTAAATAAGATTCATCATCTTGATGTGAATATCTAATTCTTTTAATCAACTCAAGCATATTATTTTCAATTTCATTGAAATTACTTATGCCATCTAACTCATTCAAATAGTTATTGTCTATTGTAACTGCTCCAAATACCTTAACCTTATCTATAACCCTTTGTTTTGCAAGTTTTTTCGCATTTTGTGATTCTGTCTGAAAATACTTTTCCTCTGGTGGCAAAATATCAATAAATGTAAATCTTCGACTTAATCCCTGAGAAATATCATTGACAAAATTCTTGTCCACATTATTCATTGCGCCAATAATTCTATATCTGTTGGGAATATATATCATTTTTTTATTTTCATCTTTTTGATACCATAAGTTAATCACTCTTTCCGTTCCAGATGCATCCGAACCTAATGCCGTAAAAAGATCTCCAAATACCTTATCAATTTCACATCTATTTAATTCATCTAAAATTAACCAATTTCCTTGCAATATTCCATTGTCATTTTCATTTTTTACAATTAAATCGCAACACTCTAATACACTTGAAACTACATACCCATTCTTTCCTACTATTACCTCCTGCCCTTCATCATTTGCTGTAGGTTGTAATCCTCCAATAGAATCATATGTTGTCCAGTCCGAGTTTGCCGTTGCTTCCGTATATGAAACACCAAAAACATCACATATTATCTTGGCTAATGTTGTTTTTCCTGTTCCGGGAGGTCCTTGTAAAACTATGTTTCCCTTAATAATTCCTGCAATAATATTTCTAAGAACAGAATCATCTCCAAAATACAATCCCTTTTCATCTATCTTCTCTTTAAATTTATTGAACACATCATCTGGAATATTAATTTTTATATCACTTATATGTTTAGTGGCTAAGTAAGTTTCCTCATAACTATCCGGAAATACCGTTCCTTTATTATACTGTTCAATCTTATTCACATTCGCCATAGTATGCCTCCTTTAAATCTTTTAGTATCTCGTCCTCTTTTTCTTTGTTTATGTAATTATGCTTCACTATTTCAATCTTCAAATTTGAACCTGATTTATTTACAGATACAACTTGATATACAATATAATTTGCAATGCTTTTAAATTCCGGCTTTACAAATATAATGTAATCTCCCTGTACAATTTGATAATTATATGAAGTATCAATATTCCATTCTTTCATTTCCTTATCCATTATGTCATCATTGATAATTACCGATTTTATAGATAATGGTAAAATTTCTTTCTCAGTTTCCTTATCGTCTTTATGTATATCTACAGCATATATCATCAATCGTTTAAACTGTTCCAAATATTTGTTATCAAGATTTGAATCTATCCTTAAAATTTTTTTATCATTTAATTCTGACCATTCTAACAATCTACCATTTACCAATGAATGAATAACTTCGTAATCAAGTTCTGCTTCTCTATTGCTTGATAAATCTGTTCCAGACTTTCTTTCTTCTTTGATTTTAACTAAGGCATCCGAGTAATTAAGATTTCCTAATATAGTTTCTGCTAATAAATATTTCAGCTCATTTTCATATAAATACTCCAACTCTGACAATGCTCTAAAAACTAGATTTACAGGCTCTATATCCAAATTTTTATCAGACACATTTTTTATATTCTGCATGCTCTTACTGTATTTTAATATATCCAATAATAATCCTTGCTGTTCACTTTCACTTTGCCTCTTAGCTTCTTCTCTCAACTCGAATAATAAAACACTTTCTTGTTTTTTATTTACCGCATCCTCCATTTGAAAAGACAACTGATATTTTGTACCAATTTTATCAATTGTGTTAATAAAGTAACTATGATAGGCCAATAACCTACTAAAGGATCTATCCACAAATAAAACACTATCTCCCGAATAAATATGCTGTTTTTCCACATTAACAATATCTTCTTGTACTTCACCAGTCTTTATCAGGCCCGCATTTTCATCTGCTATTGCAAACGGTTTAAACACAGTTTTATCTACAGAATCAGTTTTATCTACCTCCGGTATCTCTATTTTATCTCTCTTATCTATATTGTATATTTTTATATTTTCTAATCTATCATGATAACGTTGATATACATCCGGATGCATCATAACTTTTTGTTTTCCATCATCCGCTTTTATCAAAAACCCCCACCTAATCAATGCTAATATAGGTTTCCAATCTGAATAGTTTTTAGCTCCTGCTGACAGCACAATTCCACCTGCACTTCTTGCTTTTAATATTTCAGGCAGACTTCTATAATATTTTTTTCCATTATCATGTAAATTCCAAATCATATATGCATATTCATGGCTGGTACAATAACCTGTATCAAGAATACACCTTATAGCTAAATCTGGGGCATCAATATCAGACTCACTACTAGGACTGCCACCATTATTTTTCCCAAATATCACATTTTCGACCGCATCCATAAGTAATTCTTGTCTCGTTGCTATATCGTCTGAAATAATAGCCTCATACATTTTCTTTCCCGAATTTGTAATCCGTCTTTCAGTAATATTATTACCACTCGTAATTTTGCATTCAAGGAATCCAAAATATGTAGGCACCTGCGCTTTTTTGGGATATGATGAAGGATATAAATCTGGATCTATCATTGTTTTTAGTTTTTCTACATATTCCCTTGATTTAACCCAATCATTTGCCTCATAATGTATTTTCAATACTGCATTCATCTCTTCAACATCTGCACTATGTTTTGGTATTACTATTTTTCCCATCTATATCTTCTCCTTATAGTTGCCTTGTTAATGCTCCAACTATTTCTTTTACCAATTTTGAAGGAATTCCTTCACCAAATACCCGTCTTATAAATGTTTCATCTGCCCACTCCGGTATGTTCCAATCCAACGGCAACGACATTACAATCATAAGTTCATAAATACTCAATACCCTAGGATCAGAATACAAAACATCACCATTTTCTGAAATATATTGTCTTCCAGGATGTACACATGCCAATGAAGAAATCACTCCATTGTTCTGTGTAACTGTCCTGCATGGCATATCCCATTTTAATCTCCTATAATTATTATGATGAGCTTTAACTGGTGTTCCATCTGCTTTTTGAGGATAATATACTTCATTATATATCGCAGATTTTCCAGTTGGTGTATGCATCATCCATTCAACCTGTTTCCAAGAGTGCTTAGGCGGATAATGCCATTTTGATATTTGCAATCCTATTTTCCTTTTCTCTTCATACTCTGGAAACCTTTTAAGTGTTTCATCCATTCCCTCCCTCAGCAACGGATCAAGAGAAGGAAGATTTCCAATCGCTTCTTCCAATGTTATTTCTTTTTGTTTCTCAGGGAATTCCCATATATAGTTTAAATCTTTTTTTACTAAAAGAAAAATATTTCTTTCTCTTAACTGTGGTACCCCATAGTCTTTTGCCATTACTAAAGTATCTTTATTAAATCTATATTCCGCACCTAATTCTTTTTTTATATATTCTGGTATTAGTATTACTTCTCCATTATATTTAATTTTGGTTGTTAATTGTTTTGGCACATTTTCAAGCAGAACAAACTTGGGCTTTACTCTCTTAATAACATCTACTGCATAAAATATTAGCTGATTTCTTGGATCAAATTCTAACCTCAATCCCGCCTCACTCATCCCTTGACACGGTGGGGTTGCAATAATAAAATCTACATGTTTTTCTTTTGCTTCTTTTACAATTTCATCTCTTACTATTGGATCTGTCACGTCACCGCAAATCATATGAGCATCAGAATATACTTCCTGATAAAATCTGGCTCTTTTATCATCTATTTCATTAGCCAATACTATATCAATCCCTACATCCTTCAAATAGGCTTCTGCTATTCCAACATTTGAAAACAGCGATAATCCATTTAATCGCATTTTATCTTTACCTCTCTATAAGTTTTTCAAACACTTTTTTTACAAATAGAGGAGGAATTCCCTCTCCTATTATGCGTCTCAAAAAAGCTTCTGACGTTTTTTCCGGCACAGGCCAATCCGATGGCAAGCTCATTACCAACATAAGTTCATATAACGTAAGTGTTCTTGCATCAGAATACACATCATCTCCATTCTTATCCTTTCCCAAATATCTTCCGGGATGTACGTTGTTTTGAGATGATATTTTCCTATTATCCATGGTAACTGTATATGCTGGTGTATCCCAATTTTGCCGTTTATAAGTATTTCTGTATCCCTTAACAGGTGTTCCATTTTCTTTGACCGGAAAATACTTTTCGTTATCAAAAGCCGTCTTCCCCGTTGGTGTATGCATCATTGAAATAACCTGCCTTTTTATATGGTGTGGTGGAATATTCCACCTAGATATTTCAAGAGCACGTTCTTTCTTTTCTTCATATTCTGGAAACATTTCTTTCATTTCTTTTTTGCTAATATCTTTTATATACGGATCTATAGACGGAATATTTCCAATCGCATCTCCCATTGTTATTATTTTCTCATCAGGTTTAGGCAACAGCCAAATATGACTCAATCCTTTTTTTGTAATTAAAAATATTGCTCTTTCCCTTACCTGTGGAACAGAATAGTTTTTTGTATTTATAGTATAACTATGTATCTCATATTCATTTCCCAATTCATTTTCAATATATTTTGGTATTAAAATATTATTCCCCTTCACTTCTATCGCTGTATTCAAAAAGTTAGGAACATTCTCAATAAACACATAGTTTGGCTTTAAAATATGAACGGCATCCATAACTGGCATAATCAATTTATTTCTTTCATCTTCTTCATCCTGTTGACCAGCAGTACTCATACCTTGACATGGCGGTGTTGCCATTATGCAATCCACTTTTTTATTCTTTGCTGCTTCTATGACATGATTAAATATTTTTGCATTAGTAATATCTCCAGAAATCATCTCTGTCTCAGGATATATCTCAGAATATAATTTTGCACGTCTTTCTACTAATTCATTAGCCACAGAAACTTCTATTCCTAATCCTCTAAGGTATGCTTCTGCTACTCCTATATTTGCAAATAAAGATAAGACTTTCATTACTGTGTATTCTCCGTTTCTTCTAAATATTGAAAATATAATCTAACCGATCGTCTAATTTGAGATTTGACAGTTACAGAAGCTTTTTGAAATTCTTCACATTGATTCAATCTAAACAAATAAATATCTTCATTTTGAAAAGTCAAAATATTGTTCGCTCTTCGCAATCTCGAAACAATATCCTTTATTGAAGCATCTGTATATTTGTTTTTTTTAACCAACCATTTTTTAAATTCATTGCAATCCATATACTTATCCCCATTCTAATAAATATTATATTTTATTGTACCACTTTCAGTCTTTGGCGTCAACATATTGACGCCATAAAGTGCAACGATTATAGCCAATATATTTTGTTGCTTCGCAAGTTAGCAAGCAGTGCCCTCGTACGTACGTGAGCGCGTTTTGCTTGTTGGAGGCACATCCCCAATCCCCTTAGAATGTCATCTTCGATGCCAAGCTGCGCCCTCACTTTGTGAGGGCTGATACATTCCTGCTTTGCCGGAATTGCAAAAAAACGGGCAACCACCAAGTTTCATTTTGATGATTGCCCGTAAGTTTATCTCTGCTGCTGTCGCTTCTTTTTCAGGTCTTCCTCCTGATTCCATGTCTGCTGTGCAGCATAGAAGGATTCCACATTTTGCTTCGCAATCTGATAATCCCGCATCTCTTTTTTTTATTTTCTTGTACTCGCTGTAAGCTGCTTTTTTCTCAGAAAGCAGTCGTGCAAATTCTTCATTCAGATCTTTTACCTTAGGAATTTTTCCATCCGGAAGTTTTGAAAATGCTTCCTTTTCTGCTTTGTGAAGAATGATTTCATCACGATGCGCCTCATAGAATTTTTTGCTGTAACCAGATTTTCGATACACGATGTATGTATCTCTGGTCTTTGCATAATTGATAATATGAGTTTTGAGAACCTTGTTCTGTGCCATCTTTTCCTCAGCATCTTTGATGATTTTCATAAGTTCATGATATCTGGCCGAACTTCCATCTACCAAGGCATCCAAAGTTTCCTTATCATGAATATCGTGCTGCTGCAAAAACAGAATGGACTCTGCAAACTGTTTTATATTATATTTTTTCGCCCAGCGGACATAACCACCATTCTTTCCCTGTGCCATCTTCTCCTGAATATCCACCACCAGATCAAACTTCCGTTTTTCTGATTTCACAACTTTCTGATCAGATGCTTTTTCTTTCTTCGCAGGTAAATCTTTCTCCCCGGCAATTATCTTTTTCAGATTTTCTTCTGTATAATCTTCTCCCAGAGAACGGAATCTGATAAAACGCTTCTGCTCCTTCCCACATATTGCAGTATGCTTTCCACGTTTAATCTCATACCCTTCCTGCTGTAATAATTTCAAAAGTTCTTCAAAATCTGCCGGCTTCTGCTCCAGGCATTTCAGGATATCTTCCCGGATGACATCCCTCATACTCGTCCGCTCCAGGTACTTAGTTCTCCGCTGTCGTTCACTCGGTTTTACTTTCGGGATAATGGAAAGTCCATGTTCCAGGCAGATAATGTCGCTGAGTCTCTGCAATGCAATTCCCGAAAACCAGAAGTCACGAAACTTCCGGTCGCAGTCCAGATTGGTGGAATTGAAAATGATATGATTATGAATATGAGCTCTATCCACATGCGTTGCCACGATAAAAGCATGCTTCCCTTTTGTGAATCTCATACCGGTTTCATACCCTACTTCATTTGCTTCCTCCGGTGTGATTTCACCCGGCTTAAAAGACTGGCGGATCTGATATGCAAGTACATCTCCCTTAGGCTGCCGCCATGTTTTATGCAGATATTCTTTTTTTGCCTGAGCAAATTCCAGATCAACAAGCTCCGGATTACACTGATAAGATGAGATATATTTTTCATCTTCTGTCTTGTCCCCGTTCATTGCATAATCTGTTCTGTCTTTCAGACACTGCATCACGCTCCGTCCTTTGTTCTGATGCATTGCTATCAGTTTTGTTGCCGCCATTCTCTCACCTGCCTTACATACCTTGGAAATTTTGCCATCACATTGAGAAACTGCTTGTACTTATCACTCTGGAATACATCTTTCACACCCTTTTCCAGCTTGTCCGTGATCTGATGCAGTTCATCAGCTCTCTTATCCCTGGATTCAATCCAGTCAATTTTCTTCTGGATATTCTCAGAAATTTCTCCTTCAATCTGTGCCTCCGGCATATCATGAATAAGCGTTGCGATCATCTGCTGTGCCTGCCAGTTTTCTGCTATATCAGGAACATATTGAGCAAACTCCATTGCATCAAGCATTTGCTTCTGTTCATTTGCTTTTAAATAAGATAGCTGCACTGCCGGGGTAAATTCCATGCTTCCATCATCTACTTTTTCAAGCATTTCAGGTATCAGATCCGTTATCTTGATATATCTATGGACCTGTTTGGGACTGTCCCCACATTCCTCTCCGATCAGCTCAATACTCTTTTTTCCTAAATTATGGTCCACCTGACCACATTTTCTTCTTCCTGCTTTTCGTTTGATTGCTTCGTACTTCATCTTATAAGCAAATGCTTTTTCACTTGGGCTGATCATTTCTCTTTGTAGGTTTGAATCAACCATTGATACAACAGCTTCATCATCTTTAAGGACTCGTATTATCACAGGAACCTTTCTATATCCTATTTTCTCAGTAGCAAATTTTCTTCTGTGCCCGGATATAATTTCATAGCATCCATCTTTCTTCGGTCTTACTATTAAAGGATTTAAGATACCATACTTTCTGATACTCTCCTGTAATTCAATCATCTGGCTGTCTGCTCTGACCTTGAATGGATGATTTTCAAATCCTCTCAATCTTTCCAGCTCAATCTCAACTACTTTTTCATCTTCTTCTAATAATTCTGTTTTTTCTGCCATAGGCAACTTCCTTTCCCTGAACGCACTCGCGTTACTCGCTCGTTGTCGCGGCATTCGTCAAAGTCTCAAGCAAGCTTGGACCTTGACTCATTGCTCACGCAAAAAAGCCCGTCCAGAATAGATTGTTATTATCTAATCTGAACGGACTCTTCCGACAGGCCTTATACCAGGCAAGAAAATTGTGTTATTTTAACTCTGATTTACACCCCAAATCTTATCCTACATTGTACCTTATCTCTCCGGGTGACAATCTTAAAAATAAATCCTGATGACAAGATTTCATTTTCGCTGACAAAATCCATTTTTCAATCACTTTTCGCTGACAAATTTGCCATCGAAATTGATAAAATTGCATGAAAAAAGCGGCAATGATTTTATCTTCATTACCGCTAAAATGTAGCGTCTCCTATAGGAATCGAACCTACAATAGAGTCTTAGGAGGACCCCGTTATATCCATTTAACTAAGGAGACAAATGCCGTATTTTCGGGTTTTTCATCCTTTTTGGCTCCGGCTGCCATGTTTATGAATCCAATCACTTGCGTGATGAATTGCCTCTGTTATTATATATTGATTTTAGCCTTTTTGCAAACTCTAAAATTCCGTTGTGTCTCACTAAATGGTCTCCACTTAGTTGCCCCTTAGGAGGCGCTTGTTATATCCATTTAACTATGAGAACTTATATAAGATATATATGCTGTATGTGGTAAATCCACATACAGCTTTTTTATTCTATCATACTTCCTCAAAAATATCTATACTTATTCTCTATATTTTATACTTCCCTGCATCCATACAATGCCCTTAAATCTTCTTCCAACCTGTGGCTCCCCAACCAGATCTTTCTGATTGATACATACACCAAAATTCATTTCATTGCAGCAGATATCAAGTACCCATACATTCTCACCGGTAAGATTATTCTGCTCCATCCTGCAGTCCATGATTTCGCCAAGGATTGCATACTGATCGCTTTCAATACCATATGGCATAAAATAAGAATCGACAATGCTGAGTACATCCTCATGGGTAATGCGTCTCGATAACATGGAATATGTATCAATATCTTCTAATGTTAAATTTTCAATCGCATTCTCATCCCCGTCTCTTGCAGCTGCAACCAGATAATTGCGATCTGTGGTATTCTGCTGATTCTGTTTATTTTTTTTCTCAGCTTTGTTAATTGGGAGCAAAATTTTTCCCTCTGTGGAAAGTGCACCTAAAATGACACCCTCTTCCAGATTCATATATCTTTTTGATCCTTTTACTGCCAGAAAATCAACAACATTCTGCAGATAGAAAATTAATGTTACACCTATCCGGACTTCATCACATATCCCCGCATAGGACTCTTTTTCCGCATGCTTTTCCACTTCTGCCTGTTCTCTTGTGGATAACATTGTGCCAAAAAAATATGGATAGTAATAATCCATCTCAAATGTATCATCTTCCCGATAGGTACCTCTTAATGTCAGGCCAAAAAAATCACCAAACTGATAACAAAGTTCTGCAAATTCATTTCCTTCAGAATCCTCTGCCACCTTAATCGTATCTGGTTTTGCTTCTATATCTTTACATATTTTTTCGAGTTCTTCTTTCTTAATATCAGAAAGACCGACTGCTCTTAAAAATTTATGCATACTTATCTCCATTCCTGCGCTTTCCTCCAGCGCATCTCAAGTTTGTGTGCCAGCACAAATCTTGTGTGTGAAAAATGTATTTTTCACACTATCTCCATTCTTAAACCAACTGCAGAATTGATATTTTTTTATTTTTTGTCAGGTCATACCTGATTTCCGTCATTTGATTCGTCTGATCCAATACCGCAACGATTGGACGAATCGAATTATCCGTCTGGCATATAACAATCCCTGTTTCTCCTGTATTCAGCCTGATTTTCGTACCAACCGGATAATATGCAACCATTTTCTGTATTACTTTTACAATTTTCCGTTCAAATAAGAGGTCTGCCGCCTCGATCATTGTCTCAAGTGCCTGCTGTACACTGATTCTTTTACATTCCATTCCGGAAATCATACAATCAAATGCATCACACACCTGTAATATATTACACTCTATATCCTTTGTTTTTTGTTTTAAAGGATATCCTGATCCATCTTTTCTCTCATGATGTGTTAATACCATTTTTTTTGAGACCGGTGATATCCAGTCTTCACCTTCTAACGCTGAATATGCCAGTATTGTATGTTTTTTTAATTCAAATACTTCAGATGCCGGTCTGCTATCCATATCAAAATTAATATATGGAACCGTAGTATAACGCATACCAAGATCATGCAATAATGCCCCTATGGCAATATCAATATAATCCTCTTCTTTTACTTTTAACATTTTTGCAACTGCCAGAGACAACATAGTCACCTGTACCGTATGCTCATAAAGATTTCCATTGCGTTCTTCTATATCTATTACCTTAGGCTGTTCTGCTTTTGTTATTTCACTGACAATTTCATTTGCCAGCTCAGCCATTTTGCTCAGTGAATTTTTTCCATGGTATATATGATTCTCCAGAATTTTCTGTACTTCACTGACATAATACTTTTCTCTTTCTTCATTGATAATCAAATGTGTTGTTTCAAAGGCTTCATACGGATCTTCGATACATACTGTATCAATTCCCAAAAAAGAAATCAGATCCAAATACTCCGGTTTTAACACAGTTCCGCCGGATATCAATATTTCTTTTTCTTTCGTTATAACCGGTTCCGCCAGTGTTTCTCCGCCTACAAGTGATTTGACCTGCCGTATTATCATTATCTCTCCATTATCTTATTTTTCATTATTCCTCATTTGAATTTTTCAAATCGCTATTTGGATTCATTGCACGTTTTAAAGCTTCCTGCTCTTCCTCTGATAAAACAATTACGGAATTGCCATCAATAATTTCTTTAATATATGTATAGCAGCCTTCTCTGGTGTGCATTGCATTAATAATAAATCCATTATTGCGCATATCTAACATTGCAAGAGAAAAACTTAATTTTCCGCCCATCTCATGAAATGCATCATACTTAATAAGTCCCATTTTCTGATAGGTACACTGCATATTTTTAGAGAGTACTTTAATATTTCTGTCATTTTCTTCATTTGATTCTAACAGGGAATCAACCTGATCGAGCCTTTGAATCAATGTATCTTCCAATGTCTTCGCATCTTTTCCGCTCATAAAAATACGATAATTCTTTTTCAGTTTTTTCATCTGAACAATATTTATAATCACCAATATAAATAAAATCAACAGAACCCCGCAGAGTCCTATAATAATATAATCTGAATCAATTCCTAAATACTTTGAAATCATTATTTTACCTTTCGTTATTTAGAACAAATGTTCTGTGTATTTTATGCGATTGTACGAATCAGATCAATAATCCGGTCTAATTCATCCATAGAATAATATTCAATTTCAATTTTTCCTTTTTGATCATCCTTTTTATTGATAGCGACTTTTGTTCCAAGGATTGATTTCATCTTTTCCTCTAAATCATGATAAATTGCTTCCATTGCAGGATCTGAAACCTTTTTCTTTTCTACAGGAACATCTTTATTCTTTTGGTTTTTTTTTACCAGCTTTTCTGTCTCACGTACGCTCAAATTTTCGTCAAAAATTTTCTGAGCCGTTGCATATTGTTTTTCCGCATCTTCAATTCCAAGCAGTGCCCTTGCATGACCAGTTGTAATCATATCATCAATTACCATCTGCTGAACACGTTCATCTAATTTCAAAAGTCTCATCGAATTGGTTACTGCCGTTCTGCTCTTAGAAACACGCTCGGCAACCTCATCCTGTTTCAAATGAAATTCTGTCAAAAGTCTTTTATATGCAAACGCTTCCTCAATTGGATTTAAATTTTCTCTCTGTATATTTTCCACCAATGAAATTTCTACTACTTCCTGATCCGTAAGATTCATGATCCGGACTGGAACTTCTTTTAATCCTGCAAGTTTTGCAGCTCTCCAGCGTCGCTCACCTGCAATGATTTCGTAATAATCCTTTTTATCTAATACAAGTAATGGCTGAAGTACCCCTACCTGTTTAATGGACTCTGATAAATCTACTAATGAATCTTCATCAAAATTTTTTCTTGGCTGTTCCCTGTTTGGTTCTACTTTATTAATATTGACAAAAATTCCATCTTTCTTCTCAGAATCTGCATTTACCTTTATTATCTCTGATTCTTTATTTACATTTACTTTATTTGGAATCAATGAATCTATTCCCTGTCCCAAACCACGTTTTTTTGTTGCCATATTTTATACATTCTTCCTTTCCATAACTTCTTTTGCTAACATGCGATAGCTCTCTGATCCTGCAGATTTTGTATCATACATGTTAATAGGTAATCCATGTGATGGTGCTTCTGCAAGACGTATATTTCTAGGTATTAATGTATCATAAATCTTTGTATCAAGATTTGTTCTTACATTTTCAACAACCTGGTTTGATAGATTTGTTCTTACATCATACATGGTAAAAACGATACCATCAATATGAAGTTCAGGATTCAATCTCTGCTGTACAAGATCAATAGTGTGTATCAACTGACTGAGTCCCTCTAATGCATAATATTCACACTGGATTGGAACAAGTACAGAATCAGCCGTAGTCATGGCGTTAATTGTCAACATATTCAATGACGGCGGACAATCAATAATTATAAAATCATAATCATCCCTGACATAATCTACAGCATTTTTCAAAATATATTCTTTATCTTCAATGCCTAACAGTTCAATTTCTGCTCCTGCAAGATTTACATTGGACGGTATAATTTTCATGCCTTCCACTACCGTATCTACCATACTTTCTTTGATAGAACATTCATCCAGCATTAATTCGTATACCGTGTTTTCCAATTCATTTTTATTTACACCTAATCCACTCGTCATATTTCCCTGCGGATCAAGATCAATTGTCAAAACTTTTTTTCCTGCTTCGGCTAAACAGGAAGCAAGGTTAATCGCCGTTGTTGTTTTACCTACACCACCCTTTTGGTTGGCGATTGCTATAATTCTGCTCATTTTAATCCTCATTTCCTTTTTTATTGTTTTCATTATAGCACTTATATATATGCATTTCTATAATAAAATGTTTCACGTGAAACATTTTGTATAATTTTACTTTTATTATTCATCTGGAATTAAAAGAATTATATATTTTTATCGAATTAAAAATTATTTACTTCTTCATCTGATAAAGAACCTTTTGTAGTTCTTTCGTATACTTGGACTGTCCCGTTTATAGCCATTTTTGATCAGGTACAATTTCTGGTCAAAATGACTTTTATATTCATAAGACACAATTATCTGTGGAAATTTTGGTAGTAAAAAACTTTTGTATAAATTATCAGCCAACAAATCACACAAAGTCAAGGCTTTTATATAGCTTTAGTTAAAAATTATTTTTTCTGGTCATAATATAATATTTTACAATAATATTTTACAATAATATAACATAGGTCTAATGTCTTATATGTAATGTCTCATTGATCACGAATCATTCAAAAGATATATATTCCTAATAAAAAATTTTAATTTGACAGATAAGCATATAAATTTTACTCTGATACTTTCAGATTGTGTGCGATTTTATTGATATAATAATATGTACCTCCTATTATCATGAGCTGAAAATGTTTCACGTGAAACATTTTTAATATTTTCTTTTTTATATTGATATCAATATAAAATATATTTTTAGTTTTGTCCTTGTTACAAATTTCCATTATATAAGTATAATTTTAATATATGAATCTTACTTTTACACTATTCTTCCTTGAATATTTATTTTAAGAAAACAATTAATTTATAAATATAATTAATCAACTTCTTTTTGAGAATGTTTCACGTGAAACATTCTATATATAACCATTTTTATTGATTTAATAGTCTGGTCAGATATCACTTATAAATTAGTTTTTGATGTAATATATTGCAAAGTACTAAGATTAATTTTGCGGATTCTATAAAATCAATACATTTTTTGCTTTCTTTCATTTAATATGCTAATTTACTAATTTAATTTTCTAAGCTTATTTGATGTAAAGAAGTGATATAATTATCCCATTTACGATACTATCAAATGTATCTGTTTTGTTTAGGAACAACAAATAAGCTATTAAACTTATTTGTAACTTAATTTTAAAATAACCTATATCAAGAAATGGCACACATTTTAAATTCACTGTTACGCTAGAGCGGTGACAAAGTGGTGCTGTTTACAGCTAATTTTTCCACGAGGTGTTTGATCCTGACCAAAGGAATTTAATTCATAGGGCGCATTTTTCTGTAAAGATCCGGATGTCAAAAGATGATTTTTAATTTTTTGATTGACATATTGCACAAAGTTATGAAGCACCTTTTGACAGCTAAATTCTATAAATTTAAAAAACCCATATAATGTTTCACGTGAAACATTACATGAGCTTTTTATTTATTACTAATCTTATATATTGAGTAGTAATTTTCAACTCCGCAAACGTATTGACTATAATTAAATTGTAATCAAATTATTACGAATTGCAAATACGGCTGCCTGTGTACGATCTGTAACTCCAATTTTCTTAAAAATGTTAGATACGTGATTCTTTACCGTACGTTCACTAATATTTAATTGCTCTGCAATTTCTTTATTATAAGTTCCATAGGAAAGCATCTTTAAAACTTCAAGTTCTCTTCTGGTAAGACTTTCAATTTTACTGCTGTCGCTGTCACGATCAAGCATCTTGGAATTTAAAACCGGTATTAAACTTGGCTGTATATAATCTTCCCCATTAACAACTTCTAAGATTGCTTTTTTTAATTCTGCAGATTCAGAATCTTTTAATAAATAACCATTTACTCCAATATCAACTGCCTTCAAAAGATATTCGACCTCATTATGTACTGTTAAAACCATTACTTTAATTTTCATTTTCATATCTTTTATTCTCTGAAGGACTTCGAGTCCATTCATATTTGGCATATTGATATCAAGTAATAATATATCAGGTACAACTGTTTTTAATTTTTCAAGACAATCTACTCCATCACATGCTTCTGCAATAACCTCAAACTCGCCTTCTAACTCTAATAACTGCTTTAAACCTTCACGAATCATTGAATGATCATCTGCTATCATAACTTTTACTGACATCTTTTTGTACCTCCCTATTCGGCAATTGGAACTTCAACCTGAATCTTCGTTCCTGCATTTGTTTTTGAATGAATGTCTATTTTTCCAGATAAAAGATATACTCTTTCTCTCATCATTGACAAACCAAATCCAGAATTATCTGCTTTGCAATTACACTCATTCTCCTCATATACAAATCCCTTTCCATCATCTTCAATAGAAAGTATAATTGTTCCCGGTTGATAGTTTAAAACTACCTTTATTACAGAACAATCTGCATGGCGGATTGCATTACTGCAGGCTTCCTGAATAATTCTTAGCAAAGTAATTCCAATAACAGGATTTATTTTGTAAGACTCACCAACTACAGAAAAATTTATCTTTTTTGTTTCACTGCTCTCTAACTTTTCTAACGCACGTTCAATCGTAACTTCTAAGCCTATATCATCAAATGACATTGGTCGCAGATTGTAGATCATATTTCGTGTATCATTAATAATATCACGCAAAGTTTTAGACATGATATTTAATTCCAGTTTACATCTGACCTTATCCATATCAATTAATTTACTGCATAATTCTGTTTTATGAACCAGACTTGTCAGATTCTGCACCGTTGAATCATGTAATTCCCTTGATATGCGCTGCCTCTCATTTTCCTGTGTTTCTAATAATTTTAACCGGAATATCTCATCGCTTATATCAGAGTTATTATCATTTATTTTTTGTTCCAGCTCAGAAATTGCCTCATTTAATTCATTCAGCTTTGTAACACAGGATGTATATTCTTTTTTTCTGGTATCTAACTGTTCCTGTAAAAGTTTCTGCTGCTCCTCTAAATGTAAAATCTGTTCCCTGCCCTTTGGATTAACATCCCTGGGGCTGAATGATTCATAGTTTGAATCATTTTCTTCTTTTAAAAGCATTATAAATGCCTTATTTTCTTTCATCTGTAATTCCAGTGTCTGAATCGATTTATGTATATCTTCCTTATTAGTCATCAGCTCCGACTGAAATTTTTTTAAATATTCACTTATCATATACTTCCTTCGAACGTATGTTTTATATTACATAAATAATAAACCATTTTTATTTTATACTAAATTCACTTTGTTGAAAAGATAAATTTTTCATGAATCAAAAATTTAATTTGTATAAGCGGCCAAAAGCGGCTATAATATTATTATAAAAATAGCCTGTTATTTGGCAGATATGGAGGCATTTATGAATAAGAGTATGAAAAAAAATATCAGACATTTTTTTCTGTTAACTGCATTAGCTGCCGGAACCATTCATTTCGTAAATCGTTTTATCGATCTTACTGCTTCAATGAAAAACATCTTAAAGACGGAAAATGGTAATTTTTTTGATTGGAAGAATGGAAAAATCTATTACACAAAACATGGTTCTGGAACACCTGTTTTATTGATACATGATCTGAGTCCACTCAGTTCCTCTTATGAGTGGTGCCGTTTTGCAAAAAAACTTGAAAAGCAGCATACCGTATATACGATTGACCTCTTAGGATGCGGACGTTCAGAAAAACCTTATCTGACATACACTAATTACTTATATGTTCAGCTTATTACTGATTTTGTAAAAGAAGTAATAAAAGATACCCCTACAGTAATTGCAACGGGTTCTTCCATTTCATTTGTGACGTTGGCAGAAAATATGACGAATCATTTATTTCACAAAATCATTGCTATCAATCCGCCAATGCCTGAAAAATTTAACCGCATGCCAAGTAACTCTTCTACTTTAAAGAAGACATTACTGGAAGTTCCTGTTCTCGGAACATTTATTTACAATGTAAAAACGCATGAAAAAAATATACAGAAACTATTTTATACTGAATATTTTAACAAACCACAGCTTGTCTCCTCTAAAATGCTGGATGCCTACTACGAAGCATCACACATGAATGGCAGCCACGGAAAATATTTAATGGCAAGTATTGAGGGACAGTACACTGACAACTGCATTTTACATGCACTAAAGAAACTTTCCATTCCATTCTATGTTGTGGAAAGCCGGAGCAATCCTGATTCTGTTCAGATCGTAACCAGCTATGCAAAACAAAGTTCCTTTATTGAAACTTCATATATTTCTAATGTAAAATACCTTCCACAATTAGAAGCTCCTGATAAGTTAGCTGAAGTTATTCAGATGCTTTTTAATCGTGAAAAAAATTAATTTTATATCGAATCAACAGACGGTATGTTCTGGGAATATTTTATTACCATGAAAAAAGTGACTGTGAAAAGTAAATTTTCTACAGTCACTTTTTTTATGAACATAATATTAATGTAATGGCTCTTTCGTCGGCGTCCCGGCTTTTCTTGGATATATTTTCGGTGTGTGCTTTTCCTTGTTGATCACAACAAACGATCTTTTCTGTTCATACAGATCAAATTTATACACATCCGTTACTTTTCCACCTAAAACAAAAACAGCTTTTTTTGCTTCTGCCACTTCTTCTTCAATGCTGCCTGATTTATATGAAATAAATTTGCCACCAACTTTCACAAATGGTATACAGTATTCGCTAAGAGAAGACAAATTTGCCACTGCACGTGAAACACATACATCAAACTGTTCTCTGTAATCTTTATTTTTACCAAGCTCCTCCGCTCTGGCATGAACAGCAGTAATATTTTTCAGCTCCAGTTCATCAATTACCTGGTTTAAAAATTTAATCCTTTTATTTAAGGAATCTGCAAGTACCAGTTCTAAATCTGGAAATGCAATTTTAAGCGGGATTCCGGGAAATCCTGCCCCAGTTCCGAGATCTAAAATTTTAACATTATCTTTTAAATCGTATACACGACACAAAGAAAGACTGTCCAGAAAATGTTTTTCCACTACTTCATCAAATTCTGTGATTGCAGTCAGATTCATCACCTTATTGGTTTCTACCAGAAGTTCATAATATTGAAGAAACTGATTGATCTGTTTATCACTCAATTCAATCTGAAGTTCTTTTAAACCTTCTTTAAACTGTTCCAGATTATAATTCATTCTGATCTCCATTCTCTGTTTTATATGCAAATGTCCTAATTATATAAAATCTTCTTTTTTTTTATCTGCCGACAATGTCATTAAATTTATTTTAGTCTTCCGATTTCTTCTCATGGTACTTCATCTGCTCCATATACACAAGCAGTACTGATACATCTGCCGGCGATACTCCTGAAATACGGGATGCCTGTCCGATTGAAGTTGGTGAATAAGTCTTTAATTTCTGACGTGCCTCAATTCGCAGACTTGGAACATCATCATAATTAAAGTTTTCCGGTATCTTTTTCTTTTCAAGTTTCTTAAAACTTTCCACCTGCTTCATCTGACGCTTAATGTAACCATCATACTTGATACTGATATTTACCTGCTCAGTAACTTCAGCAGGAAGATCCGGACGTTCCGGATCGATCGGTGCTAATTTATCATAATCAAGCTCCGGTCTGCGGATCAATTCTGTCAGAAATGTTCCTGTATTTAACGGAATACTGTCATAACTTTCCAGCAATTCCTGTACTTTTTTATTCGCACCAATTTTTACTTTTGCAACACGTTCAATTTCCTGCGCGATCAGCTCTTCTTTTTTACATACCCAGTCATAACGTTCTTTTGAAATTAAACCTATTTCATAACCTTTCTTCGTCAGACGCAGATCTGCGTTATCCTGTCTTAACAGCAGGCGATATTCTGCACGTGAGGTCATCATTCGGTATGGCTCGTAGTTTTCTTTGGTCACAAGATCATCGATCAATACACCAATATAGGCTTCTGACCGGTCTAAAACCAGAGGTTCTTTTCCTAAAATACTCATAGATGCATTGATACCTGCGATCAGTCCCTGACAAGCTGCCTCCTCATAACCGCTGCTTCCGTTAAACTGTCCACCGGAAAAAAGTCCTTTGATCTTTTTAAATTCAAGTGATGCATAAAGCTGATTCGGGTTAATGCAGTCATACTCGATCGCATATGCATTTCTTACAATTTTAACATGCTCCATTCCAGGCAGCGTGCGGTACATCTCATGCTGAACATCCTCAGGCAGTGAAGATGACATACCTCCAACATACATTTCATTTGTATTAATGCCTTCCGGCTCAATAAAAATCTGATGACGGTCTTTGTCTGCAAATTTTACTACTTTATCCTCAATGGAAGGGCAATAACGCGGACCGGTTCCTTCAATAATTCCGGCATAAATTGGTGAACGATCCAAATTTGCACGAATGATTTCATGTGTCTTTGGATTTGTATATGTCAGCCAGCAGGAAACCTGATCAATCTGCACATCATCCGGGTTTGTTGTAAATGAAAATGGAACTACTCTCTCATCTCCCTTTTGTTCCTGCATTTTTGAAAAATCCAGAGAACGTTTATCCACTCTCGCAGGCGTTCCTGTCTTAAAACGAAACATCTCGATTCCATGCTCTTTAAGTGAATCTGTAAGATGATTTGCTGCCATAAGACCATTCGGTCCGGTATAAGTGATCATCTCGCCTGTCAGACAGCGTGCTCTCAAATACGTTCCTGTACAAAGTACAACTGCCTTACAATGATAAATTCCACCGGAAACAGTCTTTACCCCGGTAATTTTCTGAAGTTCGCCATTAACTTCTATAACCTGTCCATCTTTTTTTCCTGCATTTATATATTCTTCTGTAACAGCAGAATTTACCGGAACCGTAATGATCTCGGCTACTTCTGCCTGCCGGATTGTAAGATGCTCTGTATTCTGAAGTGTTTTCCGCATCTCCATGCTGTAATTCACTTTATCTGCCTGTGCACGCAGGGAATGTACTGCAGGACCTTTGGATTTATTTAACATCTTAGACTGGATAAATGTCTTGTCAATATTAATCCCCATCTGTCCGCCAAGTGCATCAATCTCTCTCACAAGATGCCCTTTTGAACTTCCTCCAATATTTGGATTACAAGGCATCATCGCGATACTGTCCACACTTACTGTAAAAATAATTGTCTCCAATCCAAGCCTTGCACATGCTAATGCCGCCTCACATCCCGCATGACCTGCCCCCACAACTACCACATCATAATTTTCTTCAATCGCAGGCATCTTCTTATCCTTCTTTCTAAAAAATCTTATCAAAAAAGCCAGTACACCGGAAGAATGCTGCTCTTGCATTCTTCCAATAGTTGTCGTCCAATGGCGACAATAGTTTTTGCCAACACACCGGAAGAATGCTGCCTTTGCATTCTTCCAATAGTTGTCGTCCATTGACTTAACCGTTCTTTCCAACACGCCGGAAGAATGCTGCTCTTGCATTCTTCCAATAATTGGCACCCATTGGTGCCAATTATTTGCCCAGACAAAACTTACTAAATATCTCATTCACAAGATCATCTTCGACTGCCTCACCAATGATGCTTCCCAGTTCTTCATATGCATTCATCAGATCAATAGAATAAAAATCTTCCGGCATACCGTCCATAATACTCTGCACCACTAAATTTAAACTATTCATTGCTTCCTGTAAAGCAGTTTTATGACGAATATTTGTGATATACACTTCATCATTAAATGTAACTTCTCCGGTGAAAAACATCTCACGGATTGTCTCTTCCAGTTCCCCGATCCCGGTCTGCTCCTTCGCGGAAATTGCAATCATCTTTTTATCCAGATGCTTTCTGATCGATTCTCGATCAGTAACCGGAGCCAGATCCGATTTGTTTAAAAGAATGATTGCTTTTCTGTCTTTTAAAAGCTCCATAATTTCAAAATCATTTTCATCCAACTGTGTTGATGTATCCACAACATAAATCGCCAGGTCTGCATCATTTAAGTATTTTTTTGCACGATCCACGCCAATTTTTTCCACAACATCATCCGTTTTCCGGATTCCCGCTGTATCGATCACATTTAAAATAATTCCATTTAAATTGATCTGTTCTTCTAATACATCCCTTGTCGTTCCTGCAATATCAGTAACGATCGCCCGTTCTTCTCCAACAAGTGTATTTAACAGTGATGATTTTCCGGCATTTGGTTTTCCAATGATTACCGTTGAAATACCTTCTTTTAAAATTTTTCCATTATCGCTGTTTGCAAGGAGTTTCCTGATTTCTTTACCTGCTTCTTCCACGATACCCTGAAGTGTTTTAGGATATCCATCCAGACTGATATGTTCCGGATCATCTAATGCAGATTCAATAAATGCAATCTCATGCAGTAGTTTTTCACGGACTGTTTTTACTGCAGACGAAAGAGAACCGGAAAGCTGCCGTTCTGAACTCTTTAATGCAAATTCATTTTTTGCATGAATAATATCTATGACAGACTCCGCCTGCGCAAGATCGATCCTGCCATTTAAAAATGCACGTTTTGTAAATTCACCAGGCTCTGCCGGACGCGCACCGTATTTGATCACAGTCTCAAGCACACGCTTCATGACATACACTCCGCCATGACAGTCAATCTCGACGGTATCTTCTTTTGTGTAACTTTTTGGTGCCCGCATCAGCACTACCATAACTTCATCGATCACTTCATCCCCATCTTTGATGTGACCATAATGAATCGTATGTGTCGGCATATCGGATAAATTTTTTTTATTTTTCATAAAAAAAATCCGGTCAACAATCTGAACTGCCGCATCCCCACTGATCCTTATAATGCCGATTCCTGAACTTGACATAGCTGTTGCTATCGCAGCAATCGTATCTGTTCTCATAATCCCTCATTTCTGAGCAGCTTGTTAAACTGATCCCTCGTCTCTAATATACAAAAAAATTCGTGGACGTTTTCTTTATCCGCCACGAATTTTTCTGTGTCATTCATCACACACGGATGAAAACCTGTTTACTGTCTCTTTAATGTTACAACAACATGACGATAAGGTTCGTCTCCTTCGCTGTGTGTTGTCACAAACTTATCATTCTGCAAGGTAGAATGAATCACTCTTCTCTCATAAGGATTCATCGGCTCTAAAGAAACCGGACGTTTTGTTCTCTTTACCTTGTATGCAATATTCTTTGCAAGATTCTCTAATGTCTCTCTTCTTCTCTTGCGGTAATCTTCCGTATCAATTTTGACTTTTACAAAACTCTCTGCATTTTTATTAACAGCAAGATTGGTCAGGTACTGGAGAGAATCTAAGGTCTGTCCTCTTTTTCCGATCAGAACGCCCATGTCATCACCTTTTAAATCAACATTGATCACATTGCTGTTTTCCTCTGCAGTCATAACGATCTCAACTTTTAAATCCATCGCTTCGAATACTTTATTTAAGAAATCTTTGATATCATCATTCACAGAATATTTCTTGCGTACTTTGATAACTGCATCTTTTCTTCCGATGCCGAGAAATCCGTTATTTCCTTTTTCAACGATCTCATATTCGATTCTGTCACTGGTTGTCCCCAGTTTTACCAGTGCTTCTGTGATTGCTTCATCGACTGTTTTTGCTGAAATTTCAATATATTCCATATCCAAAACCCCTGTCCTTTCTTATTATTTTCTGCTGTTTTTCTCATTAAAATCACGAACCATATTGGCTTTTGCAGCCATACTTCCGGCTTTTGCCTTTGCTTTTGCGGCATTTGCTTTTTCTAACTCAAGTTCACGCTGTGCCTCACTCATACCGGACTTTTTATCTTCTTTTTTCGGCTCATTGATCTGTCTTGTATTGATTTTTGCCGCATTGGAAATCTGATTTTCAGCAATTCCCATTTTTTCACGTTTTTTCTTTGCTTTCTCCTGATTCTTCTTAATGATATCCTCAAGATTGATCTTCTCAAAATGCTTATTTAAGAAGAACTGCTGAACACTTCGAACTACCGCACCGGCGATCCAGTAAATACCAAGACCTACAGGAACTGTAAAACACATTACAAATGAGAAGATCGGCATTGTACGGTTCATCATCTTCATCTGCTGTGCAGCCATATCATTTTCATTATTGCCATTAGATGGAGCAGCCTGTGGCATCAGCTTGATATTAAGTACCTGAGTCAGATAAGAAACGATCGGTACAAGCAGCGCTAAAACTACAAATAAAAAGTTATGTGATGCAAAATTAGATGTCATAACCTGCCATGGTGTATCTGAAATATTCAGTCCCAGAAAGTTATTTACATGTGAAACTGTATCATATGTTGCATTAATGGTATCCGTTAAAGAAGGGAATGCACTCTTTAAAGTATCCCATCCATTCGAATTCATTTTATATAAAACATCAACAATAGAGTTAGAAAGTGCAGTCGGATCTGATACTGTAAAGTCTGCTGCCGGCTGTGTCATAACTCTTAAATCTGTAACGAGCTGCGTCATCTTATCCTGATAACCGCTTGTTGCCATAATTCCATCAACCAGTGCAGAGAAATTGTTCTTTACACCGGATACATATGCCGGAACATTCAAAAATACACGGTAAAGTGCAAACAGTAATGGCATCTGGATCAGCATCTGAACACAGCTTCCCATCATGGAAACACCATATTTTTCGTATACTGCCTGTGTTTCTTCCTGCATTGCCATCATAGATGCCTGATCTTTTTTTCCATTATATTTTTTCTGGATTGCCTGTAATTCAGGCTGCATCTTCTGTGATAATTTTGAGAACTTCTGCTGTTTGTAAGTTAACGGGAATAAAATCGCATAAATTACGATTGTAAAAATGATGATAGAAAGACCAACATTCTCAATACCAATCATTGACATCAACGCATAAATACCATTCATTACCCAGCCAAGTACTTTGGCGATCGGTCCTAAAATAGCACCATTGTATGCTGTTAATAACATATCTGACACTTGTAAATACCTCCGCTATGGAACTGGATCATATCCACCTTTTGAAAAAGGATTACATCTTAAAATTCTCCATAAAGCAAGTGCTCCTCCTTTTATTGCCCCATATTTTTCAACTGCCTCTAAACCATATAGAGAACATGTCGGACAATACGGACACTTTGTCGTTTTCATTGGAGAAAGATATTTTCTATAAAACTTAATTAAAGCAATTAATATTTTTTTCAAAATGATTCCATCTTCTTTTTTCTGAAATTAACGATTGATTACTTTGTGAAGACCTCCAAGATGCAACAGGGCACTTTCTGTTTCATGATAACTGATATCGCGTGCCGTGCTTCTTGCGATGACTACAATATCCAAACCATTATTGAACATGTCTTCATGTAGTCTGTAGCTTTCCCGGATCAGCCGGGTCAGATGATGTCTGATAACACTGTTTCCAACTTTTTTACTGACGGATATGCCAAGACGATTTCCTTCTGTATGATTTTCCAGAACATACATTACCAGATAACGGTTCGCATAGGATTTTCCCTGTCTGTACACTTTCTGGAAATCACTGTTCTTTTTTAATGATTCCGAAAACTTCATCCTAGTATGCCCTTTCTGATTATTTACCTAAGGCACCAATTACCTTCTGTCTGTTTTGAAGGTCTGCTTACTTCTCTTATAAAATATCTTTGAATGAACAAATAGGTGGTACAAAATGCACCACCTCATTATTCATCCATTCTTCTTAAGGAAAGAAAAGACCACAAAAATGTGGCCTATGCTGATAATTTCTTTCTACCTTTTAATCTTCTAGCAGCCAATACTTTTCTTCCGCCTGCTGTGCTCATTCTGCTTCTGAAGCCATGAACTTTTGATCTCTGTCTTTTCTTCGGCTGAAATGTCATCTTCATGTTATATCCACCTCCTCTGCCTGGCATTCACCATCATCCAAAAATGACGGTGCGATAGAAAACGTCCTAAGACGCATATTCTCAGTTAAAAAACATCATTTTCAATTATAACAGAAAAATGTTTCAAGTCAAGCACTAAAATTCTGATTGATTGGATTTTACTTATCTACATTTCAACATTTATCCATTTGTGGAAAATGTTGACCACTATATATATAAGGAAGAAACTCTATCTTTCTATATCTTGTTATTTGCATTTCCACAGTTATCCCCATGAAATGTTAAAAAATGTGGGTTAAAGAATGCCGATTTTTAGCGGGTTTGCAAAGTTATCCCCAATTTGTGGATAACTTGTGGATATTTTCTGGATAATCCACGGATAATGTGTTAATAAACAGTATAACCCCTTGTATTTAGCGGTCTATAACTTTTTTCGACTTATTCACACATATTTTTTTTATTTCTACAAATTTTTATTATTCAGGCTCTCTATTTTGCCCAAATCGGGATTTTTTTGCATTTACCCTAACTTGAAATACCCTGTACAAACTTTTCATTGATAAAAGCGAAAAAATAGTGTAGGATAGAACTATGTAGGATTTTTTATGATAGGCGTTAATGTGGAAAACTATCCACATGCAGATGAAAATACTCTTTTCATTAGAAAACAACGCAAAAATGAGGATTAAAATGGATAAAATTTTAGAAAAATGGGACGAGATTCTCTCAACCGTCAAACATGAACATGATATCAGTGATATTTCTTTTGATACCTGGATACGTCCGCTCGAAGTTTACGGTGTTGAGGGTAATACATTATATATACTGGTTCCATCTGAACAAATGACCCTGAGCTATATCTCAAAAAAATATTATCTTCCTTTAAAGGTAACGATCGCAGAGCTTACAGGAACAGAATACGAGATTCAGTTCATTCTGCCGGAACAGACAAAAAATATCCGTACCGGCAATAACAGTGTACCGAAAAAAAATGCACTTTCCGAAAAAGCGGACAGATCTAATCTTAATCCGAACTATACCTTTGACACTTTTGTCGTCGGCAGCAATAACCGTTTTGCCCAGTCGGCGTCACTTGCCGTTGCCGAATCTCCGGGCGAAGCATACAATCCACTTTATATTTATGGAGGACCTGGACTTGGAAAAACTCACCTTATGCATTCCATCGGTCATTTTATATTAGAAAGAAACCCGAATGCAAAAGTACTTTACGTTACATCCGAGGAATTTACCAACGAAGTAATTGAATCAATTCGAAGTGGTAATGCCTCAGCAATGAACAAATTACGTGAAAAATATCGTACGATCGATGTACTGATGGTCGATGACGTTCAGTTTATCATCGGTAAAGAAAGTACGCAGGAAGAATTTTTCCATACATTTAATGCACTCCACTCTGCCGGCAAACAGATTATCTTAACATCTGATAAACCACCAAAAGACATGGAAACTTTAGAAGACCGGATTCGATCTCGTTTCGAATGGGGTCTTATTGCTGATATCGGAACGCCGGATTATGAAACACGTATGGCGATCCTCCGGAGAAAAGTCGAAGCAGACGACATGAAACTCAGTGATGAGATTCTAAATTATATTGCAACGAACATCAAATCAAACATCCGTGAACTTGAGGGTGCCTTAAACAAACTTCTGGCTTATTCCAATCTTGAAAAGACTGATATCACGATGGAAATCGCCATGAAAGAACTTCAGAATATTATTACACCGGACAAGCCAAGAGAGATCACACCTCAACTAGTAATCGAAGTTGTCACTGAACACTTCAATATCTCGCTGGATCAGATGATCTCCAAAAACAGAAGTAACGAAATCGCAAGACCAAGACAGATTGCAATGTACCTCTGTAAAAATATGACTGACATACCACTTGATTCGATCGGACAGTTACTTGGGGGAAGAGATCATTCCACCATTATTCATGGTATCAAAAAAATTGCCGACGAGTATGAATCAAACGAAAATACACGCAATTTAATAGAAACTATCAAGAAAAAGATCAATCCTAACTAAAGTTATCAAGGTTTTTCGAAGTTATACACGAAAAATTGTGGATATCTTGTTAAATTAAAGTGAATTCCGTATGGACAAGTCTCATTTTCATGTTTAAAACCTGTTTATGGCATTTATGAGCTTCATCCTCAATTCACATCATTTCAAGATAATTTCCGCATGGTTTTCACAGGGTTATACCACCTCAAATTTTTTTTAACCCCTTGAAAATTAAGGCTTTGTGCGGTTATCAACTTATTAACAGCCTCTAAGACGACTACGGCGGATTTCTATTTATTTTTTTATGAACACGTTTTGGCGAGCCACTACGTTTCACCAGGAAGGAGTTATCTACAACATGAAATTAATTTGTTCTAAATCTAATCTGTTACATGGCGTTAATATTGTTTCAAAAGCAGTTCCTACCAGAACGACCATGGCAATATTAGAATGTCTTCTGATTGATGCTTCTGCAAATGAGATTAAACTTACCGCTAATGATATGGAACTTGGAATTGAAACTAAGATTGAAGGTGAGATTGCAGAACGCGGAGTAATCGCACTGGATGCAAAAATCTTTTCTGAGATTGTCCGTAAACTTCCGGACAGTGATGTCACGATCGAAACAGATGCATCTTTTAAAACAACAATCACCTGTGAAAAAGCAAAATTTAACATTGTCGGTAAATCCGGTGATGATTTTTCCTATATCCCATATATTGAACGTAACGAACCTATCATTATGTCCCAGTTCACCTTAAAAGAAGTCATTCGTCAGACAATTTTTTCAATTGCTGATAATGATAACAACAAGTTAATGACAGGTGAATTGTTTGAAATCGAAGAAAATGACCTTAAAGTTGTTTCTCTCGACGGTCATCGTATTTCAATCCGTAACATCGAACTGAAAAATAATTATTCTCACAAGAAAGTTGTCGTTCCGGGAAAAACACTTCAGGAAGTCAGCAAAATTCTTCCTGGAAGTGCAGAAGACGAAGTATCTATTTTTCTGACAGACAACCACATTGTTTTTGAGTTTGAGAATACGACAGTTGTTTCGCGTCTGATCGAAGGAGAATATTTTAAGATCGAACAGATGTTGTCTTCCGACTATGAAACAAAAGTTAAAATTAACAAACGCGAACTGTTAGACTGTATTGACCGTGCGACTCTTCTTGTCAAAGAAGGAGATAAAAAACCGATCATCATGAATATCACAGATGATTCCATGGAACTGAAGATCAATTCATTTATTGGTTCCATGAATGAAGATATTGATATCGCCAAAGAAGGAAAAGATATCCTGATCGGATTCAATCCGAAGTTTTTCATTGACGCATTAAGAGTCATTGACGAAGAGGAAGTTACACTGTACATGGTCAATCCAAAGGCTCCATGTTTTATCAAAGATGATGAAGGTACATTTATTTACCTGATTCTTCCGGTTAACTTCAATGCAGCTGCAAACTAATCATTTTTTGATTGATATTGCCGTAAGGCGATAGAAAGGAATTCCATGATAGAGATTCAGATCAGAGAATCAGATGAATTTATAAAACTTGGACAGGCTTTGAAAAAAGCCGGTCTGGTGGAATCCGGAGTTGACGCAAAATTTGTCATCCAGGACGGTTTAGTAAAAGTTAATGGCGAAACAGAATATCAGCGTGGAAAAAAAATCCACGATGGTGATGTGATTTCCTACAACGGAGAAACGGTGAAAGTCTCAAAATGATCATTCAATCCATTGAATTGAACAATTTCCGCAATTATGAAAATCTCCAGATTTCGTTTGATGAAGGGACTAATATTTTATTTGGTGATAATGCGCAGGGAAAAACCAATATCTTAGAAGCTGCTTACTTAAGTGGAACTACCAAATCCCACAAGGGAAGCAAAGATAAAGAGATGATCAGGTTTGGAACAAACGAAGCACACCTTCGGACTATGGTTTTAAAAAAAGGCAAACAATATCAGATTGACATGCATTTAAAACACAACCGTTCCAAAGGAATCGCTGTAAATAAAATACCAATGAAAAAAGCGAGTGAGCTTTTTGGAATATTGAACATCGTATTTTTTTCGCCAGAAGATCTGAATATCATAAAAAATGGTCCATCAGAGCGCAGACATTTTCTGGATGCTGAGTTATGTCAGTTAGATAAGATCTATTTATCTGATCTGTCGAACTATAATAAAATTCTGAATCAGCGAAATAAACTGTTAAAAGATATGGTTTATCGTCCTGAATTATCGGATACACTTCCGGTATGGGATATGCAGCTTATTGATACCGGGAAAAAAATCATCAGGCGCAGGGAACAGTTTGTAAAAGAACTAAATGAAATTGTTCATGAAATACACTACCGGATATCAGGTGGGAAGGAAGAACTTTTTCTGTCCTATGAACCAAGTGTTTCGGCAGATATGATGGAGCAGGAGATAGAGCGGGTAAGGCAGCGTGATCTGAAAATGTGTCAGACATCCGTAGGACCACACCGTGATGATCTGCTTTTCTCCATTGCAGATGTTGATATCCGCAAATTTGGTTCACAGGGACAGCAGAGAACATCTGCACTCTCTTTAAAATTATCCGAGATAGAGCTGGTAAGAAAATCAATCCATGATACTCCGGTACTTTTACTGGATGATGTCTTATCAGAATTAGACAGCAATCGTCAGAATTATTTGTTAAACAGTATATGTGACACCCAGACAATTATTACATGTACCGGTCTGGATGAATTTATCCGTAACCGGTTCGAGATCAATAAAGTTTTTGAGGTAATAAGTGGTCAGGTATTTGAAAAAGGTCAGGTTATAGAAAGGCAAGGTTAGCAGAATGGCAACAGAGAAAATTGAAAATCCAAATGAATACGGAGCTGACCAGATCCAGATTCTGGAAGGACTTGAAGCAGTTCGTAAGAGACCAGGTATGTATATCGGCAGTACATCGGCGAGAGGACTCCATCATTTGGTCTATGAGATTGTAGATAATGCCGTGGATGAGGCACTTGCCGGATATTGTAAAAACATAGAGGTTACCATTAATCCGGATAATTCTATTACAGTCGAAGATGATGGACGTGGTATTCCGGTTGGAATGAACCATAAGGCTGGAAAATCAGCACTTGAAGTTGTATATACAGTTCTTCATGCCGGCGGAAAGTTCGGCGGTGGCGGATATAAGGTATCAGGTGGTTTGCACGGTGTAGGTGCATCAGTCGTAAATGCGCTCTCCACCAAACTTTGTGTCGAAGTGTATAAAGAGGGACAGGTTTATTTTCAGAGTTATCATATCGGAAAACCGGATGAACCGGTCAAAGTGATCGGAACCTGCGATCCGGAGAAACACGGCACAAAGGTTACATTCCATCCAGATCCGGATATCTTTGAGGAGACTGTTTATGATTATGACACTTTAAAACAGCGTCTTCGTGAGACTGCGTTTTTAACAAAAGGACTTCGCATCGTACTTACGGATACGAGAGAGGAATCCCATCATTGTCATGAGTTTCACTATGCCGGTGGTATTAAGGAATTTGTCACTTACTTAAATCGCAGTAAAGAAGCATTGTACCCGGATGTCATTTACTGTGAGGGAACCCGGGATGGTGTGTATGTCGAAGTTGCCATGCAGCACAATGATTCCTACAATGATGCGACATACAGTTTTGTAAATAATATCATTACACCGGAAGGTGGTACGCACCTTGCCGGATTCCGTAATGCGCTGACAAAAACATTTAACTCCTATGCAAGAGCAAATAAGATTTTAAAAGATTCCGAACCTGCACTGACCGGTGATGATATCCGTGAGGGACTGACTGCGATCATCAGTATCAAGATCGAAGAGCCACAGTTTGAGGGACAGACAAAACAGAAGCTCGGAAACAGTGAGGCGCGTGGAGCAGTCGATTCCGTGGTAAGTGAACAGCTCACTTATTTCTTAGAGCAGAATCCGACGGTCGCAAAGAGTATCTGTGAAAAATCACTGCTCGCACAGCGTGCGAGAGAAGCAGCAAGAAAAGCGCGTGATCTGACCAGAAGAAAAACAGCCTTAGAGGGTACTTCTTTACCGGGAAAACTTGCGGACTGTTCAGACAAAGATCCGAAAAACTGTGAGATTTTCATCGTCGAGGGAGATTCTGCGGGTGGTTCTGCAAAGACAGCAAGAAGCCGTGCAACCCAGGCAATCCTTCCATTGCGTGGTAAAATCTTAAATGTAGAAAAAGCAAGACTGGATAAGATTTATGGCAATGCCGAGATCAAAGCGATGATCACTGCGTTTGGTACCGGAATCCATGAGGATTTTGATATTTCCAAGCTGCGTTATGATAAAATTATTATTATGACAGATGCCGATGTCGACGGTGCCCATATTGCGACCCTGATGCTGACATTTTTATATCGTTTTATGCCGGAGCTTATCAAGCAGGGACATGTATATCTTGCAACGCCGCCACTTTATAAGATTGAGAAAAATAAAAATATCTGGTATGCGTACGATGATAACGAGTTAAATAATATTCTGGTTGAGATCGGTCGTGACGGCAACAACAAGATCCAGCGATACAAAGGACTTGGAGAGATGGATGCTGAGCAGCTCTGGGAGACAACTATGGATCCGGAGAAACGTATTTTGAAACGTGTCATGATCGATGAGGAAAATTCTTCCGAGATTGATGTGACATTTACGACCTTAATGGGCGATAAAGTAGAGCCGAGACGTGAGTTCATTGAGGAAAATGCAAAATACGTGCAGAATCTGGATATTTAAGAGATCGGTACAGCCGGATTTTTGAAATATGTGATCCGGCTGCAGATATCCGGATGACAGAGACGAGTTAGAAATGGAGAAGAAATCAGATGGATGATAAAATTTTTGATCAGATTCATGACGTCGATTTGAAAAAAACGATGGAAACATCCTATATCGATTATGCCATGAGTGTTATCGCACAGCGTGCGCTCCCTGATGTCAGGGATGGTTTAAAACCTGTACAACGCCGTGTGCTTTACTCAATGATAGAGCTGAACAATGGTCCGGATAAGCCGCATCGTAAGTGTGCGCGTATCGTCGGTGATACGATGGGTAAATACCATCCGCATGGAGACAGTTCTATTTACGGAGCACTTGTAAATATGGCACAGGAGTGGTCGACCAGATATCCGTTAGTTGACGGTCATGGAAACTTTGGTTCCGTGGATGGTGATGGCGCTGCTGCCATGCGATATACCGAAGCACGTTTAAGCAAAATTTCCATGGAAATGCTTGCCGATATCGGAAAAGATACCGTAGATTTTGTGCCGAACTTTGATGAGACAGAGAAAGAACCTACCGTTCTGCCGTCCCGTTACCCGAATCTTTTGGTAAACGGAACAACCGGTATCGCTGTAGGTATGGCGACAAACATTCCGCCGCACAATCTGCGCGAAGTTATCAATGCAGTGGTAAAGATCATTGACAACAAAGTTGAGGAGGACCGCGATACCGATATCGAAGAATTATTATCTATCGTCAAAGGACCGGATTTCCCTACCGGAGGCATGATCCTTGGAACAGCCGGAATCAATGAGGCTTACCGTACCGGACGTGGAAAAGTCCGCGTGCGTGCTATTACAGATATCGAACCAATGCAAAACGGCAAGAACCGTATCGTGGTAACGGAACTTCCGTACATGGTCAACAAAGCAAGACTGATCGAAAAAATCGCAGAGTTAGTGCGTGATAAGAAAGTAGACGGGATCACAGATCTTCGTGATGAGTCAGACCGTCAGGGTATGCGTATCTGTATTGAACTCCGTCGTGATGTCAATCCAAATGTAGTACTTAATTTACTTTACAAACATACACAGCTTCAGGATACATTTGGCGTGATCATGTTAGCGCTTGTCAATAACGAGCCGAAGGTATTAAACCTCTACGACATGTTAAAGTATTACCTGATCCATCAGGAAGAGGTTGTTACCAGAAGAACCAAATATGAATTAAATAAAGCCGAAGAGCGTGCCCACATTTTAGAGGGCTTGCTGATCGCACTTGACAATATTGATGAAGTCATCAGCATTATAAGGAGCAGCCAGAATACACAGGAAGCAAAATCACGTTTGATGGAGCGTTTCTCCTTAAGCGATGCACAGTCACAGGCAATTGTAGATATGCGTCTGCGTGCACTGACCGGTCTGGAACGCGAGAAACTCGAAGCAGAATATGCAGAACTGATGGACCGCATTGCAGAATTACGTGCAATTTTAGCTGACAAGAAAAAACTGCTCGGTGTGATCCGTACCGAGATTCTGCTTATTGCAGACAAATACGGCGACGACAGAAGAACATCCATTGGCTTTGACGAGTACGATATTTCGATGGAGGATCTGATTCCGGTAACAAACACTGTCATTACCATGACAAAATTAGGTTACATCAAGCGCATGAGCCTTGACAATTTCCGCGCACAGAACCGTGGCGGTAAGGGAATCAAGGGAATGGAGACGATTGATGACGATTACATCGAAGAACTTTTGATGACGACATCCCATCACTACATGATGTTCTTCACAAACACCGGACGTGTATACCGTATCAAGGCTTACGAGATCCCGGAGGCAAGCCGTACCGCGAGGGGAACTGCAATCGTAAACCTGCTCCAGCTCCAGCCGGGCGAGAAAATTACGGCAGTTATCCCGATTCGTGAATACACGGAAGGACATTTCCTGTTCATGGCGACAAAGAAAGGCATTGTGAAGAAAACACCGATCACCGACTATGCAAATGTCAGAAAGACAGGACTTGCTGCGATCAGTTTAAGGGAAGATGATGAGCTGATCGAGGTAAAAAAGACAGATAACAATCAGGATGTTTTCTTAGTGACGAAATATGGTCAGTGTATCCGGTTTAAAGAGACAGATGTAAGAAAAACAGGCCGTACTTCCATGGGAGTCATCGGTATGAATCTTACGGATGGGGATGAAGTTATCGGTATGCAGATGCAGTCCCAGGGGGATGCACTCATGATCGTTTCAGAAAAAGGTCTTGGAAAATGTACACTGATCTCCGAATTTACCACGCAGAACCGTGGCGGTAAGGGTGTAAAATGTTACAAGATCACCGAAAAGACTGGAAATATTGTCGGCGTGAAAGCGGTAAACCAGGACAATGAACTGATGCTGATCACCACCGAAGGAATTATTATCCGTATCAAAGTCAGTGATACAACGTTGCTCGGAAGAATTACTTCCGGTGTCAAACTCATCAACTTAGATGAGAATGTCACGGTGGCAAGTATCGCAAAAGTGCGTGAGGATAAGAGTCTGATCGACAATGCAGACACATCCGAACTGCTCAGTGAGGAGGAAGAAAAGGAAAGTGCAGCCATCGCTGCGGAAAATGCAAAAAAGGCATCTGTAGAAAATACAGAGACAGACGACGAGCTGATGAAAGAACTGTTAGAGCGCGCAGAGGCTGATGGTTCCGAGGATGAGGAAGAATAGATAACCGTATAGTGAAGAAAGGGCAGAAGCTGAATGGAAAAAACAGTGTATGAACTAATGCATGGCGAAAAGATAGTAGCAGACATTGGGACGAACGGAGTATGCACAGTTTTGGACAGGGCGTTTCTGCCCTTTTCAATTTATCTGGAGGATACAGCAGAAAATGATGATCTCGATATCCGCATGGATAACCTCACAAATTTTTATTACTGGTGTGCAACCCGTGTTCTGACACTTGACCGTGTCTATGCAAAGGAAATTTTAAACAGTATCGGAGCACTGCAGGCGCAGACCGACCGTGACCGTGCCAAAATAGCGCTGTCCTATCACTGTCTGTCACTGACTGATATTTTCTGGGTCAGGGAAAAAGGGGAGAATATCACATTTGCGCAGATCAATCTTTTTGAAAATCATCTGGATAATGCACTTGTAGATATTTCCCTGCGCGGAAAACAGATGACAGTAGAGAACAGTTACCTGATCGCGGACGATCTTTCAACCAACGGTGTGTTTCCAAAAGCGTGGATCAGGGAAAAAAATTTGTTTTCCCTTTTGAAAGATGGAAACAGCAGGGCTGTGGAAAATGAAATCCTCGCAAGTAAGATCTGCCGCTGTTTTGACTGCAGACAGGTGCTCTATGAGGAAAGTATGTTTGACGGACAGAAAGTTTCAAAAAGCAGGATCATTACGTCGGTGGATTACAGCATGGTATCAATGGAGGCATTTGAAATCTATGCAGCAAATCATGACATTCACGTTATGGATTTCGTGTTAAAGCTGGATGCATATTCCTACTACATGATGAACCTGCTCGATTACCTAATTGGTAACACGGACCGCCACTGGGGAAACTGGGGATTTCTGGTGGACAACCGCACAAACCAGCCGGTACGCCTGTTTGATCTGATGGATTTCAACCAGACTTTTTTGGCATATGATACGCCAGATGGTGCAAACTGCATGACTACCGGAAACCGGAAAATGTCACAGCGTGAGGCTGCGGTGGAAGCAGTAAAAAATATCGGACTGAATCAGAAGGATGAGATCAAAGACGAGTGGTTCAAAGGCAGGGAAAAAGAGAGGGAGATGTTCTGGTGCAGATTTGGAATATTAAAGGAACAATGAAAAGCGTAAAAATCTGAAGTTGCAAAGAGCGTGGGTTATGGAACAATTTTAAGTGAACAAGATTACGAATTGTGGAAAATGAGGGAGCAGATTGAAAAATTTGTGGAAAACCATAAGGTGAAAACTGTTATGTGAGACTTTAGAAAAAATGGAAAAACAAAAAAATTTGTTGTAGGATGAAATGAAGCAAAACAATTAAAATGGGGTAATGTAGAAAGGTGGTACAAGCATATGAACCTGACAGCAATTCAAAGCAAAGTCACAAGAGGAAACTATGTCAATGTAAAAAAATCTGTAATTTTATCTGCCGAAAAGGAACAGCCGGCGGAAAATAAAGTGACAGGGCAGCAGTCTGAAGTTACGCGTCCGGTACATACGATTGTTTCCGATTCATCCGCTGCAAATCCGGTCCGGGATAAACTGCAGTCTGAGAGTGAGCAGATTCAGGATGATGGAGTAAAAGATTTATTTCAGCAGATGGTAAATTCCTATAAAAATTTAAATCTGCATCTGGTTGAATCTGAGGAAGAATGCAAAGAGACCGAAGCAGCAAAAGACGGCGATCAGAATAAAAACAATATCATCAATGTAGATAGAAAAGTCATTTTGTCTATGAAACAAAGCCAGGAATATGCAGAACGGGTTGATTATATTTTGCAGAATGCGAATGAAGTGACAAGCGGATTTATCGAAGACTGTATACAGCATGCAAAAGAGCTTTCAGACGACGAGACAACCTGTACGGTAGGAAAAATTGAGACAAAGCTCATAGATAATGGTGGCAAACCGGCACTGGTCACATCCGTGCATTTTGAATATACGTCCAAACATTCGGATGAAGTGAGGGAACACAGATGGGACGGAAATGTGGAAAACCTGAAAAAAGAATATATGCAGAAAATAGCCGAAAAATTTGAGGACAGAGTGGAAGAGTTGTTGAGAGACAGGGAAGAAATATGAAAACCGGAAGAAGCAGAAAATATTATCTGATGGAAGCAGTTTTAATCCTGTTTAACATCCTGATCAATCTGATCATTTTTGCAGTTCCGCTTGCGGTAAATCAGATCATCAATGGAAAACTTGCACTGACGGATCGTGTGATAGCATTTATCATAGGGTTTATGCTGCTTGAGATTTGTATCCAGTTTGTCTATCTATTGATCGAGCTGCACATGCAAAAAGAGTACAAGAAAAATTTGTCGAAGGAAATTTACCAGAAAATCTATTCCATGAAATACGCATCAATCATAAAGTATGGTGCAACGTACCTGACGGAGCGGGCAGACTCGACGGTGCTCACACTGGCGAATCTGTATATTATGTCGGTTCCGATACTGACTGCAAAATCACTGGTCATTTTGTTGATCCTGTTATACTCCCTGACCATCAATATTTTTATTTTTCTGGTAATGCTGTTTATCCTGATACTCAATGTGGCTGGATTTTATCTCCTGAATAAAAATTTACTGAAAAAATCAGCCGAGATGCAGCGGATCATTCCAAAGGAGCGAAAAGACATCTATCAGATTGCCAATCAGGTAGATTTTATCAAGCAGAATGAGGACAATACAAATCTGAATGATATACTTGAAAAACATTTGGAAATTATCGAACAGGAAAATAAAAGGGTAAATGTTTATGCGCGCGGGATGAGTGAGGTTATCGATTTTTTTAACATGTTTGCCCAAAACATTATTTTGATTGTGGTATTTTATATGTATCTGCAGGGGAATACAAAATTAAACAGCATTTTTACAATTTCGATTCTAATGTCATATCTCTTACCTGCCATCTCAAATATTGTAAAGGTAAACCTGAATTTAAGAGAGGTAAAGGCAAGCCGGGAATTTTTACAGCTTGTGGAGGATGAGCAGGAACAGAGTGGAGATATAAAGATCGATCATATTGATGATGTCGCGGTCGATATGGAAAAACTTCAGACGATGGACGGGATCTTACTGGCAAAAGATATTCATATCCAGGCAAAAAAGGGAGATATCATTGGAATCGTGGGGGAGTCCGGTTGTGGAAAAACGACACTGATGAAAAGTATTTTAAAATTCTGGGATCAGAATACCGGAATTAAGATCAATGGAATCCCGCTGGAGAATATTGAAAACCATTCCCTTCGGAAACAAATGTCATTTTATTCGCAGAATGTGCCAATTATAACAGGTTCAATTTATGATAACTTAAACTTTGGGCGCAGGAAAATGGAACCGGAGGTATACCAGAACATTCGTTTTTTAGATAAATTTACAAAAGAACGTGATATCTTTACACCTTTTATTCTGGAAAATGGCAACAATCTGTCCGGCGGTGATAAACAAAGAATCGCACTGGCGAGAATGTATACCGAGGAGGCAGAGGTTCTGATTTTAGACGAACCGACAAGTTCACTGGATGAAACGACCGAAAAGTATATTTTAGATGGGATCAGCCACTACCCGGATAAGATTATCTTTCTGATCACACATCGAAAAGAGAATTTGAGGTACTGTAATAAAATTTACCGGATCCGTGACAAAAGAATGGTAAGCGTGAAAAACGTTGATGAGTTATCAAAATAAGTCAGAACAAAAAACAGGGTGGCAGCACCCTGTTTTTTTTCCATCCACCGACCCAAACCGACCACTTACCGCAAATCAGTAGAAAACGTCTAAGCCATTGCCTATAATGACATCAGAAAGGAGGAAGTGAGAAAATGCAAATAGAAATAAAACTCGATGAATCCTGCAAAGAACCCAAAATCATCATCCACACAGACAGGATGACCGAGGAAGTATCACAGATCGTAAAGCTGCTGTCGGAAGAAAAGCCGGAAGTCTTTGCTGCAGTTCATGAAAATGGAGAGATCGTTCTGTTAGAACAGACGGAAATAATACGGATCTATGCAGAAAATGACCGGGTATATGCACAGACGAAAGATGACAGCTACCGGTTAAAAGCAAGATTATATGAACTTGAGGAGAGGCTGAACAAAAAGATGTTTATCCGCATCTCTAATTCGGAGATCATAAACTTAAAAGAAGTAAAAAAATTTGACTTAAGTTTTTCCGGGACGATCTGTGTATCGATGTCAGATAAAACGGTAACGTATGTCTCAAGACGTTACGTCAGAAAAATAAAACAGGTATTGGGATTATAGAAAGGAAAATTATCATGAAAAAAAGAATTTTAGGCAGAGCGTTACTGGGTGCGCCGATCGGACTGGCAATCAGTACGGCAATTACAATTTTTGCTTCACTTATATACGGCGACGGAAATTATTATCCGGTCGTACCGGCACTGATCGGACAGTGTGGAAATGAGATCAATGCAGTAGTGGCACAGATGGTCGCATCTTTGTTATACGGAGCAGTCTGGGCAGGTGCATCGGTAATATGGGAGATGGATGACTGGAGTCTGCTTCGTCAGACAGTTACACACCTGATCGTAGGATCACTTGCGACATTTCCGGTTGCATACCTCATGTACTGGATGAAACACAGCATCTCAGGATTTGTAGGATATTTTGCAATCTTCATTGGAATCTATATTGTGATTTGGATCACAATATATAACAGGACAAAAAGAGAAATTACAAAATTAAATGAAAAAGTAAATATGCAGAACATGTAAAAATCCGTTTTTTATTGCAAAACACCACTCTATTTGCAGGTATTTTTCCAATCAGAGAAATGATAAATTGAAAAAAGTAACTGGAAAATCAGTATGTGTGAAGCGTAGCACAGAAAAGTACAAATGGCTTTGCGAAGTAAAGACTATCAACAGTTGCGAAAAGGAAAAAAACTGCAGGAGGGGGGGACTGCTGCACCGGATCAGTGGTTATGCAGCAGGACAGAAAATGGAGAAAAATATAAAATTTGATCAGAGCACACCTTTATGGGATAACAGTCTTTCGTTGGAAGAACGTCTTGATTATCTGACAGGAGCACTGACACTCGAAGAAAAAATACACTGTCTTACAACCGGATGTCCGGACATTCCACATCTTGGAATCCATGCAACTTATATGGGCGGAGAGGCTGCGCATGGGATCGAGGCAAGACATGACCAGGCATTTAATAAAGGGGAACCGGAACCGACCACAGCATTTACCCAGCCGATCGGTATGAGCGCGAGCTTTGACAGAGAACTGATCAAAGAATGTGGGCGCGCAGTAGGCGAAGAAGCCAGAGCTTTGTATACAAGAAACGGTGGAGGCGGACTCTGCCGCTGGGCGCCGACGATTGATATGGAGCGTGATCCAAGATGGGGAAGAACTGAAGAATCATATGGCGAAGATCCATATCTGACCGGAGAGATGGCAGGCGCATATATCCGCGGTATGCGTGGAGAAGATCCGTTTTATATCCGCTGTGGTGCGACGTTAAAACATTTTTACGCAAACAACGTAGAAAAAGACCGGATTAAGATTTCATCTTCTGTGGACCGGAGAAATAAAAACGAATATTATTTAAAACCTTTCAAAAAGGCGATCATGGAGGGCGGTGCGGAGGCAGTCATGACATCCTACAATGAGATCAATGGAACCCCTGCGATTGTCAATGATGAGGTACGTCATGTTTTAAAGGGCACTTATGGGCTGCCGGGACATGTGGTCTGTGACGGTGGTGATTTTTCACAGACAGTAAACGACCATCATTTTTACCGGACACATGGTGAGACACTGGCAAACGGGTTGAAAGCTGGTGTTGACTGTTTTACAGATGATGGAGAAGTCGTTTATGCAGCAACGCGGGAAGCACTGGATAACGGCTGGATCACAGAAAAAGATATTGATGAGTCGGTGCGTAATTCTTTCCGGACGAGAATACGCCTTGGCATGTTTGATAAAGAGAGCGATTGTCCATATCAGAACATGGGCGAAGAATATATCAACAACGGGGAACACAAAGAACTTGCACGCAAAATGGCAGATGAAGCGGTTGTTCTTCTGAAAAATGAAAACGGCATACTTCCTCTGGATGAAAAAGCAGAAAAAAAGATAGCAGTGGTTGGTCCACTCGCAGATGTTTGGTACAAGGACTGGTACTGTGGTATTCCACCGTATGCGGTGACGGTTTTGGATGGAATCCGGGAAGTATTTCCTAATGCAGAAATCAGTCATGAAACAGGACTTTCTGAGATTCAAATTTATCTGACAGATCAAAATGGTGAAAAATGTTATGTGGGACTGGATCAAAACAGCCGATTAAAACTGGTAAAAAAAGAACAGGCAGAAACCTTTATTTTCAATGACTGGGGATGCGGCAGCATGACACTGGTGGCAAAAAGCAATGGCATGTTTGTCACTTTAGAGGAGAATACAGATATCATTAAGGCAGATAAAAAAGAAGCCTTTGGATGGTTTGTCCGTGAATCGTGGAATTTTAAGAAAGAAAAAAACGGTTTTACACTGGAAAGCTGGAATAAAAAGCAGGTCTTTGTGGATAAAGCAGGTTATTTTTCCATTTGCGTGGATAATCCTGCTGCAGAATTTGAAATAGAAATCGTAAAAGATGGAAAGAAAGCTGCTGAAAAAACAGCAGAGAAAGCTGATTATGTGGTTGCAGTCATTGGCTGTGATCCGGTTATCAACAGCAAAGAAGAGGTAGACCGCACCACACTCGGACTTCCACCGGAGCAGGAAGAACTGGTAAAAGAGGTTGCAGCGGCAAATCATAACACCATCGTGGTCTTGATTAGTAATTATCCGTATGCAATTGGCGAACTGCAGAAACAGGTTCCGGCAATCCTGTTGTCAGCATCGGGCAGTCAGGAACTTGGACACGGAATTGCAGATGTAATGACTGGAAAAGCATCGGCAGCAGGAAGAGTAAATATGACATGGTATCATTCAGATGAAGACCTGCCGGATATGAATGACTATGATATCATCCAGGGAAAACGCACTTACCAGTATTTTGACAGAGAAGTGCTCTATCCGTTTGGATATGGTATGTCTTACACGACATTTTCCTACGAAAAAATGCAGATCAAAAAAGAACGGGGCTGTATCAAAGTGAGCTGTTTTATCAGGAATACCGGAGAAAAAACCGGGGATGAAGTCGTACAGCTTTATGTGCATAAAAAGGATTCCCGTGTAAAACGACCGATCAAACAGCTGGCTGGATTTGAGCGTGTCCATAATATAAAACCGAAAGAAGTCAGAAAAGTTAACTTTACAGTACAGTTGTGGGAGTTAGAGTATTATGATGTGATCTCAGAGCGTATGATCTTAGAGGACGGAAACTATCAGTTTATGGTTGGCGCATCTTCACAGGACATCCGTTTAGAGCAGAGCATTATGATTGACGGATTACATGCCGGAAAAAGAAATCCATTCCAGACGACTGCTGCTGATTGTTATGATGCGTATGACCACATGTTCCTGCATCGGGGAATCAACGGTTCCTCCTGTGTGATTCCGGGTTCTGCCGGGGATGATCCGGATATGATCGGGGAATGTCTGGTAGAGGGAACGTTGATTTATCATGATTTTGTCTTTTATAAAAAACCGCGCAAGTTAAATATCACGTTAAAGGTACTCGAAACAGCTCATATCACTGTGACGGGTGAGAACGGAGTGCAAATTACTGCAGAACCGGTAGACTGCTACCGGATGTTGGAAATAGACCTGCCGGAAGATTTTATAAAGACAGGAGTACCGGAAACGATTCAGATCCGGGTGGAAGGAAAATGTAAGATATCTAAATTTGTGTTTGCCTGATAAAAAATTCACAATTGAACCGCAGGCTGTGAAGTGTTATAGTATGTTCTGGATGATATTCCGTATACAAGGAAATCATACCAGAACATATTTTTTATCAGAAAAAGAGAATAAAACAAGGAAAACCGCTTGTATCCGTCAGTCGACGGAATGAGACAGTCGCATGCTGCTCTACCGGAGGAGAAAATTCATGCTCGTAAAAGAGTCTGTATTTTGTTCCACAAAAAAAGGGGAGGATCGCATGCAGATCAGTTTTATTGGCGCCGGGAAAGTCGGCGTGTCACTCGGAAAATATTTTATCAGTAAGGGCAGGAAAGTAGGAGGTTATTATAGTCTAAGCCCAGAGTCTGCCGCATGGGCAGCAAATTTTACACACACAAAGCAATATCAAAGTATCAAAGAAATCATTAGCAGCAGCGACATGATCTTTTTTACCGTACCTGATGACAGAATCAGGGAAGTCTGGGAGTCGGCAAGACCGTATACCCATGGTAAAATCATTGCACACTGCAGCGGGATTCACAGTTCGAACATCTTTTCTGATATAGATCGTACTGGTAGTATGGCCTATTCTATTCATCCACTCTGTGCCATCAGTGACAGGGAAACATCCTGGCAGGCGCTTGGTGATGTACTGTTCACCATTGAGGGGGATGCACGAAATATCTCCAATATCCAAGACATGTTTACGCAGATGGGAAACCGTACCTGTTTTATTTCTGCGGAAAACAAAATCAAATATCATGCAGCGGCGTCTTTGGCATCAAACCATATGACGGCGGTATTTTTTATGGCACAAAAACTGTTCTTAGAGTGCGGTTTTACGGAACAACAGGCAAATGAGGAATTGTACCGGCTTGCAAAAGGCAATCTGGAAAATATCCATGCACAGGGATGTATTGCTTCCCTGACCGGACCTGTGGAGCGCGGTGACAAAAATACCGTACAGAAACATCTGGATGCATTGAATGCTGACATGAAAAAAGCCTATCTGGAAAATGCAAAGCAGCTTTTAGAGATTGCGGAGCAGAAAAATCCGGATAGAGATTATGCGGCAATGAAAGAAGTTTTCATGCCGACAAAAATTGAAAAATCGTGTGAAAAATAAAGATTTTCACATGCAGGAATGGAGAATGAAAAATGAAAAACACAGTACTGACTTTGCAGAAGCAAAAAGACGAACACGACAAGATCACAATGGTAACGGCTTACGATTACACGACCGCGAAGATCATGGATGAATCCGGCGTGAACACGATCTTAGTCGGAGATTCACTGGGGATGGTCATGCTTGGTTATGATGATACATTATCCGTGACCATGGAAGATATGATCCATCACACGGCAGCAGTGACCAGAGGAGCAAAAAATGCATTTGTTGTTGCAGATATGCCGTTTATGTCCTACCAGACTTCCGTCTATGATGCGGTGGTCAATGCGGGACGCCTGATGAAAGAGGGCAGAGCAAACGCAGTCAAATTAGAGGGTGGAGTAGAATTTGCCCCGCATATCAAAGCAATCGTACAGGCATCGATCCCGGTCGTTGCACATCTTGGACTGACACCACAGTCAGTCAATGCATTTGGCGGATTTAAAGTACAGGGCAAAGATATCGAAGCAGCACAGAAACTGATCGAGGATGCAAAAGCAGTGGAAGAAGCAGGTGCATGCATGGTTGTTCTGGAATGTGTACCGGCAAAACTTGCGAAGAAAATCACGGAGACACTTAAGATTCCGACCATCGGTATCGGGGCAGGCGCAGATTGTGACGGTCAGGTGCTTGTTTATCAGGATCTGCTTGCCATGTACGGTGATTTCCGTCCAAAATTCGTAAAAGTATTCGCAAATGTCGGTGATGCAATGCGCGAGGGAATGGCAGCATACATCAAAGAGACAAAAGAGGGAACATTTCCGTCAGCAGAGCACTGTTTTAAAATAGACGATTCCGTGATCGAAAAATTATATTAGGGGGACAAAAAAAATGAAAATCGTATCAACCATAAATGAAGTAAGAGAACAGGTAAAAGAGTGGAAAAAAGAAGGAAATACGATCGGTTTTGTTCCGACCATGGGCTATTTACATGAGGGACATGCGAGCCTTATTGATGCGGCACGCAAAAATAACGATAAAGTAGTTGTCAGTATTTTTGTAAATCCAATCCAGTTTGGACCAAATGAAGATTTAGAAAGTTATCCGAGAGATTTAGAGCATGATGCAAAACTCTGTGAGGAGCATGGAGTTGATCTGATCTTCCATCCGACACCGGATGAGATGTATGGGGATAACTTCTATACCTTTGTGGATATGGATGTGCTCACAAAAGAACTTTGTGGATTAAGCAGACCGGTTCACTTTCGTGGAGTATGTACGGTTGTATCCAAGCTGTTTAACATTGTGACTCCGGACAATGCATATTTCGGACAGAAAGATGCGCAGCAGTTAGCAATCATCAAACGTATGGTCAAAGATTTAAACATGCCATTATCCATCCACGGCTGTCCGATCATCCGTGAAGAGGATGGTCTTGCAAAGAGCTCCAGAAATACATACCTTTCTCCGGAAGAGAGAAAAGCTGCACTTGTTCTGAGCCGTTCTGTTTTCCTTGGTGAAAAAATGGTAAAAGAAGGCGAGCGTGACTGTAAGAAAGTGATTGCTGCAATGACCGCGGAAATTGAAAAAGAACCGTTGGCAAAGATCGATTATGTCAAAATTGTAGATTTATCCACAATGCAGCAGATCGATACAATCGAACACGGCATACTTGCAGCAATGGCAGTCTATATCGGAAAAACAAGACTGATCGACAACTTTATGATCGAGGACTAGAAAAGAGGAAAATATGACAATTTCAATGTTAAAAGGAAAAATCCACCGCGCGACCGTAACACAGGCAGAACTTGACTATGTGGGAAGTATTACCGTAGATATCCAGCTTTTAGAGGATGCCGGAATCTTCGAATATGAAAAAGTACAGATCGTGGATGTAAACAACGGCGCACGCTTTGAAACTTATACGATCGCAGGGGAGCGCGGCAGCGGAGTCATCTGTTTAAACGGTGCAGCAGCCCGTATGGTACAGACGAATGATAAAGTGATCATCATGGCATATGCAGATGTGACGCCGGAAGAGGCAAAACAGCAGAAACCGGTTGTTGTGTTTGTAGATGAAAATAACCATACGACTGAGATTACAAACTATGAACATCATGGGGAGATATCGGCGATCCGTTAAAGAAATCCGGTAACAGCAGATATGAGAATGTGGCGTTGGTGAAACGGTAACAGTTGAATCATAAAAAGCAATAAGTTATAATTATTTATAATTTATTGCTTTTTTTAGTTATGTCAATTTATTTTTGCAGAACAAAATTCATTTTTTGAAAAATAGATCTGTTTACATGGAGAGAAAATATGCCGCAGAATTTTTATGAACTCGTATGGATTTTTATCATTTATGCCTTTATCGGCTGGTGTACGGAAGTATCTTATGCAGCCTTAGACCGTGGAATTTTTGTAAACCGTGGATTTTTAAATGGGCCTTACTGTCCGATTTATGGCTGTGGCGTTGTGATCGTCGTTGCGGTGTTAACCCCATTGAAAGAAAATCTGTTGATATTGTTTATCGGTTCATTTTTACTGACATCCATTCTGGAATATATTACAGGATATCTGCTTGAAAAAGTATTTCATAACCAGTGGTGGGATTATTCTGACAAGCCGTTTAATATTCATGGCTATGTCTGCCTCAAATTCTCCATCTACTGGGGACTTGCATGTACATTTATCATGGATGTTCTGCATCCGATCATTTATAAAGGAATTACACTGATGCCGCATATTCCAGGCGTAATATTGCTGTGTATTATCATGACTGTCTTTTTTGTGGACTGCGGCATTACCGTTGCAACAATCCTGAAATTTAATAAACGACTCAAAGTTATGGATGAAATGGCGGAACGTATACATAAACTGTCTGATGAGATCGGAGAAAACATTTATGAGAACGTGACGGACATCGTAGAAAAATCAGAAGAATTCCAGAAGACACATGCGGAGCTGCTGGATAAATTAGCGGAAACAAAGGATAACCTGATGGAGATTCCGGGCAGTGCCAAAGAAAAGATCACAGAAACGACTGGTGCAGCGAAAGATAAAATTGTTGAGACAACTGGAACAGCAAAGGATAAGATTGCAGGAACGACTGGTGCAGCAAAAGATAAGATTACAGGAACAACCAGCGCAGCGAAAGATAAATTTACAGATACTGCCGCAAATGCCAGACTTGTGCTGGAAGAAAATATTATGGAAGCTAAGAGCAGTTTTGAAGCTAAGAAAAATGCCTGGACTGAAAAATCCGAAGAGTGGAAGAAAAACCGCGAAAGACAAAAGGCGGAACTTTCCGAACTTTCCAAAAAATATGAACATCTTTTTGATGAGAAGAACTTTGGTTTTAAGCGTCTTATGAAGGCATTCCCTGATATGAAGTCAAGAGAGAACGATAAGACTCTGACGGAATTTAAAAAACATTTTCATTTAGACAAGCCGGAACAAAAATAAAATAAACGCACAGCGGGCAGCAGTGCAGAAACGGAGAAAACATGATCAGAACAGTCGATACCAAGATAATTACAGAAAATATCAAAGAGATGTGTATTGAAGCAAATCATTATCTTTCAAAAGATATGGACATTGCAATGAAGCAGGCAGTTGAGACAGAAAAATCTGAACTTGGTAAAAAAATCTTAAACCAGCTTCAGGATAACTTAAAGATCGCAGATGAAGAGATGATACCGATCTGTCAGGATACCGGAATGGCAGTCATCTTTTTAGAAGTGGGACAGGATGTTCATTTTGAGGGAGATGCGATCGAGGATGCCATTAACGAAGGCGTGCGTCAGGGATACACAGAAGGATTTTTACGGAAATCTGTTGTAAAAGATCCATTGATCCGTGAAAATACAAAAGATAATACACCGGCAGTTATCCATTATTCCATCGTACCGGGAGATAAAGTAAAGATTACGATTGCACCGAAAGGATTCGGAAGTGAAAACATGAGCCGCGTGTTCATGTTAAAGCCGGCAGATGGTATCGAAGGAGTGAAAGATGCCATATTAACAGCCGTAAAAGATGCAGGACCGAATGCATGCCCGCCTATGGTCGTGGGAGTCGGGATCGGTGGTACGTTTGAAAAATGTGCAATTCTTGCAAAAAAAGCGCTGACACGCCCGGTTGGCGAACATTCCGATATCCCTTACGTGAAAGATATGGAAGAAGAACTGCTTGGAAAGATCAATAAACTTGGCATTGGACCGGGCGGACTTGGCGGTACGACAACAGCACTTGCAGTCAATATCAATACTTATCCGACACATATCGCAGGACTTCCGGTAGCTGTTAATATCTGTTGTCATGTAAACCGTCATGTAGTAAGGACAGTCTGAGATTAAGACTTTTCAAATGCAAAATACATTTTTCACACGCAGGATTTGTGCTTCGCACAAACTTGTGATGCGCTTAAAAGCAGCGTAAGAATGGAGGTTATCATGGATAAACACATTACAACACCGATTACGGAAGAAGTCACTAAAGATTTAAAATCTGGTGATTATGTTTATATTACAGGAACGATTTATGTAGCAAGGGATGCTGCACATAAAAGAATGATCGAGGCACTGCAGCGTGGAGAAGAACTGCCGATCGATATTAAGGACAGCACAATATATTATATGGGACCGTCTCCGGCACGAGAAGGGAGACCAATCGGTTCGGCAGGACCAACAACAGCTTCACGTATGGATAAATATGCACCGACATTACTTGACCTTGGAGAAAAGGCTATGATCGGTAAGGGAAAACGCACAAAGGAAGTTATTGATGCGATTGTACGTAACCATGCAGTTTACTTTGCGGCGATCGGTGGTGCAGGAGCACTTTTATCAAAATGCATCACAAAATCAGAGATTGTATGTTATGAGGATCTTGGAGCAGAGGCAATCCGCAAGATTGAGATAAAAGATTTCCCGGTTATCGTTGTCATTGACAGTCAGGGGAATAATCTTTATGAAACAGCGATCAGGGAATTTGCATCCATTTAAGAATAAAATTTTTACATGTGAGGATTTGTGTTTATGCACCGACATGCAGATGAAAAAGAGATTTTCACTGGAAAGCAGCACAGGAATGGAGAATTTTATGGAAAGAAATTTAAATTGGGCAGTTCTTGGAACTGGTGTGATCGCAAATGAGATGGCGCAGGCTTTAAATACCATGGGGAAAAAACTCTATGCAGTGGGAAACCGTACTCATGAAAAGGCAGTTAAATTTGCGGAAAAATATCAGGTAAAAAAAGTATATGATGATTTTCATGAGATGTTTACTGATCCACAGGTGGATGTGATCTATATCACTACACCGCATAACACCCATATCGAATTTGTCAGGGAAGCGCTGAAAAATAAAAAGCATGTGTTATGTGAAAAATCAATTACTTTAAACAGTCTTGAACTGGGTGAAGCATTGCAGCTTGCAAAGGAAAATAATGTTATTTTTGCAGAAGCGATGACAATCTGGCATATGCCGCTTTATAAAAAATTATGGGAATTTATCGATGCGGGGAAAACGGGAGAATTTTCTTCAAATCTGAAAGAAGAGTATGCAGAGATTGCAGACTGGTTGAAAGAAGGGATACCTGCACTTGGAAAAGTCCAGATGATCCAGCTTAATTTTGGAAGTTATAAAGAATATAATATGGATAACCGTTTCTTTAATATGAATCTTGCAGGTGGGGCATTGTTAGATATCGGTGTCTATGCACTCAGTATTGCACGCAGTTTTATGGAGAGCAAACCGGATCAGGTTTTGAGCCAGGTAAAATTTGCACCTACCGGCGCGGATGAACAGGCAGGCATTTTACTGATGAACAAAGAATCACAAATGGCAACGCTTGCTTTATCCTTACATTCAAAACAGCCAAAACGTGCAGTCATCAGTTGTGAAAAAGGATATATTGAAATCATGGAATATCCGCGGGCAGATCAGGCGGTGATTGTGGAAGCTGAGTCCGGGGTGCGCCATATTGTGACAGCAGGAGATACAAAAAAGGCCTTACAATATGAAATGGAAGATATGGAGTATGCAATAGAGACGGGAGATATCCGGAAACTCAGAATATCTGATACAAAAGATGTCATGGATATTATGACAGGTTTAAGGAAAGAATGGAATATGAAATATCCGGGAGAGATATGGTAAAAGTATACTGGCATTTAAAATGCCTTTTCTGTGATATAAATAATTATAAATCCGTATTCCGGGAATAAAAAACAGAAATGTGAAAATAATAGTTGACAAATCAGGAAAGATTTAGTATAGTTATTCATGCGTTACGGCGCACGAACAATATCATATTGATAAATAAAGACTTTGGAGAAGTACTCAAGTGGCCGAAGAGGTGCCCCTGCTAAGGGTATAGGTCGGGTAACCGGCGCGAGGGTTCAAATCCCTCCTTCTCCGCTTATTATTTACAATATGAGTTGTTCAAATTTTTTTTGAAAATGTTGTTGACAAACATCACAAAGTTTGGTAATATAAACGAGTTGTGAAAAATAAGAATTACAAATTGTTTGAAAAAACATGAAAATTCAAAAAGTTACAACAAATCAGAAAAAAGTTCTTGACAAACAGAACAACACATGATAAGATATCAGAGTTGTCGCGTTTG
>ERZ791702.24-NODE-24-length-139737-cov-5.99561_pt1 | contig 139737 bp, 170 predicted proteins | sample MGYA00510050_ERZ791702 | MGnify/ENA primary metagenome ERZ791702 (study PRJEB30046, sample SAMN00715230) | human gut metagenome | study: EMG produced TPA metagenomics assembly of the A metagenome-wide association study of gut microbiota in type 2... | reverse complement strand
ATTCCCTGCTTTCGACCAAGTTCTAAAATTTTATCTGTTTCAAGTTCTAAAACCTTTCCACCCATAATATCACCAATCCTTTCCTTAAGATTTTCCTCCGAATCTAAAATATAATCTGCAACCCGTTCCATAAGTTCTTCCAGGCGTGTATATAAGTCCATCTCCTCATCCGAAGAAAGTTCTCTTTTTAAATCTCTGACAATCGACTCAAATTCCTGCACCAGACTGTCTGTCTTTTCCGGATCTGCTCCGATTGCAGCAACTTCTTTCTCATAACGCATGATATAAAACGGCAGAAAAAAGAGAAGCCTCTTTTTAAAAATATCATCTTTCGTATATTCCTGCAGTTTCACAGTTGGTATAGAATATATCACATGCTGTCCATCTGGCATATTTATTTTGACTTTTAAATAATCCGGCGTATTCTGGTTATGTCTCAGATACAAGACACAGGAATGTGGAAAATTTATCTCAAACATATCTTCTGCTAAGGCAGCACCTTCTAATGCCGCCGCAAAATCATATTCAATCATCCGTATCCCCATGTTACCCCTGGAACTGCTCTCACACTCCAGATGATATAATTTATCACCGATGCCAAGATATGAATCCGTAATAATCTCTCCGGATTTTGTGTGATGTTCATTGCGATACTGGTTAATTTTCTCATCTTCAGAATATGAAGTATGAAAAACCTCATTAATAACCGGAATAACAAGTCTTGGCATTTTTTCCAACATGGTCCGAAATACGTCATCAAATATAGTATTATTTTCCATCAAATGTTCTCCTTCATATATGTATTATAACAAATTATCGCTGAAAAAAAAAGATGATATTAATTACCGGAATCCTTTGCGTCTTCTGACTGCAGTATTTTCTCTCTCACTTACCATATTCACTTTTTCGTCCGAACCTTCAAATTCAAGCAAACGATAATCCGTTGGATAACTTTTGTCCGGAAACGACAGCATCCCTTTGCTACGCAAGCTAAAATACTCTTTTGTATCTCCTCCAACAATGATATGATCTACTACCGGTATCCCGACCAGATTCCCAATCTCTATCATTCTGGCCGTCATTTGAACATCATCCATAGAAGGTATAACACTGCCTGACGGGTGACAATGTAACATGATCATACTTGCTGCATTGGAAAGAATTGCTGCTTTCAGCATCTCCCTTGGTGTTGTGACAGCCTGACTGATTGCACCAACACTGGCTATATGTCCATTGATCGGAGTTCCATCGCTCTTCAGATTAATAATACAGATCACTTCCCGATCCATCTCCCCAAGAAGTTCTCCAATTACCTGCACCGCATCTTCTGCTGTCTTTATTTTATGATCTGATAGTAATGGCGGATCATGCACAAGCCTTACCGATACCATATCCAGATTATATGTCTTTTCTGCTTCCATCCTGCACTCCCTCCTTTCCAAAATCAATCTGAAGCCAGAAATCACCATTTTTCTTTTTTATATAGTCTCTTAATTCCTGGACTGACAGCTCCATTTGTTTCTTTTCTTCCTTATTTACATTTATTCTTTCCATGTTGATCCTCCTTTGCTTTATCATATTTCATCCAGATGTACTTTTCATCTGCCTGCAGGAAAAGTTTTAATTCAAATTTTTCCTATAAGAAAAAATATTATATATAAATAAACAGAATATATATAACAGAATAAATATACTCAGGTTCTTTTTTCTTGTTTTTGTTGTATTTCCGACAGTTTCATGACTTATCCACATGCACTGAAATTGAACTGTTTCTACTTGATTTTTCCTTGATTTTAGAACGTTTTTTTCATATGCTGCATAAAAATAGAATGTTTTCCAAAAAATATGCATAAAATTTGAATGTTTATTTTGCTGCATAAAAAAAATACCTGGTTTCAGGATACTTTTTTGATCCGTTATCAGATATCTGCCAAATAAAAAATTTATTTGATATTTATTTTTGTACTATGAGAAGACCATCCGCATACTGCAGACAGCCTGTCCGTTATCCTATTGCCGGCATGGTTCCTAACAGAACCTTTTCCAGCCCATCGTAATTATATTGTCGTTTCAAATCTCCGTTTGTCTGAAATAATGGCACGTTCTGACCAGAAACGCTCCATTCTTCTTTCAGTAATTTATGGATTAATGCAACACTTAAATATCGCTTTTCCTGAGTCTTTTTCCCTGCATTCAGTGTATCTATGCTTTTTTCCACAGCACGATTCATAAGTGCAAACAGATTTTTTCCTTCTTCTATCGCCTTTGAACCATACTGCTGAAACAATCCCTTTATATCCCTTTTTTTCTTTGTGTCTTTCTCCTGAATACGGTTACGGCGAAGGACTGCCTCCAATAAATGTTCCCGTAACCGTTCCGCTTCACTCACTTCCCCGTTTTTTCTATATATGATTTTTCGTGGTTCTATGTAATACTTTTTATTTTTTATTCCAATTGAAAAAAATTCCCGTAATTCCTTCAGATAAGATCTGATCACACGCTGACTAACCTGAAATAATGCCATATATTTTTCATAAAATTTCTTCACACCTATTTCAAAATATCCTTTTCCGGAATATGTGATCTTCATGAGTTCTAACGCCAGCAGTTTTGTTCCTGCCTTACACTGGAAAAATTTCTCCAGAAAGAAAATATTATGATTCGTATTAACATATCCATTCTGCCGGCAGTCACTATCTGAATTATCAAGAATCGTTATATCATGATCAATCCGGTGCGATTTTTCACATTTTATAAATCCCTTCTCTTCCAGGGACAGCTTTACATTATAAAATTCCTGATAACTCATATGCATCGTTTCACATAATTCTTTATAATGGATTCCATATACTTTACCATTGTCGTCCTGAAATCTGGAAATATAGATCAGAAAATCTATCTCTTTATTTGTAATTTTAGCAGCAATCATCTTAGCAATATTACTGTTCCTTAACTTCTGCACTTACGCTGCTCCTTTTCCATTATTTTCCTATCATAGTCTCTTCTTTGAATTTCTGTACATTTCCATCATAAAGATAATCTATAAATGTTTGAAAAACGCTTCTGCTGTAGTCGTCTTTCTTTATTAATGGTCCATAAAAACACTGTCTGCCTCTATGGTACATATATATATACTGCTTATTTCTGAGTCTTGCCAAAAGTGTAGAAACCGTCTGAGGTTTCCATACTTTTTTATACTTTGCCTCTGCCTGCTCTTTAATCTCTGCCATAGTCAGTTCTGTTTCTGTTCTCCAAATTATTGACATAATTATTTCTTCTGCTTCCGGTAATCTTTTCATAATATATTATTCACTCCTCGTATCTTTCTCCTGCTTTTCGGCCCACCCTGCCAGCAGCTCCATAATCACATTTTCTACATATTCATCGGTTGCATCTTTCGGGAAAAAACTTTTAATCTTTTCTTTTTTAATTGTAATTTCCTTTTTCACAATCTTTTCTTTCTTCGGCTGCATATTCATGATCTTATTTATCTCTAAACGATCCAGTGAACCATTTTTATGGCACTGCATCATTTTCTCTAATTGTTTACTGTTTGGAAGTCTGTGACTCTCCTGATAATATTCCCAAATACCCTGCTGTTCCTCGCAATCAAAAAAGGATATCGTATAACCCAAACCGCCTGATAATTTTCCCTCATCTACCAGATTTAATAGATCTTTCAGCAAATATGTAAGCCGGATATATCTTCGCACCGTTCTCTCACTGTCACCATTCTTTTCTCCAACCTTTTTCATGCCGCCAGTGTCTTTTTCCAGTTCCATATCTGCTTCCGTCATAAGATCATTCCGTTTTCCCTGATGACGCATTGCCTCCGCTTTTATCCGGTAAGCCCAGGCCTTTTCACTTGGCAGCAGCGTTTCTCTTTTATTATTCGAATCGACCATCAAAATTGCTGCTGTATCATCATCTAATTCTTCAATATGAACAGGGACTTCTTTCAGACCTGCCATTCCTGCAGCATGATTTCTTCTGTGTCCGGAAATAATTTCATACTCATCTTTCTGATTGGAAACAGGACGTACCAGGAGCGGTTCTCTGATACCATATGTCTTTACACTTTCCGCAAGATCTTCCATTGCCTGATCTTCATTCACACGATACGGATGATCATGAAATGTTATCAGTTGTTCCCGTCTGATCATTACCACGTCGGATTTTTTTTCCTCTCGCGCATAAGAATCTTTTTTTTCTTTGTTTTCTGATATTTCTTCTCTTTTTGTCGCATAATCCGGAAGATTTTGGAACATACCTCCAAATATATCTGCGCTGGTCACATTCTTTGCCATTATGCACGCCTCCTAACGATTTCCTCACATACATTCCAGTAATCCTTCGCTGTTGTACATTTTGCATTATATGCCTGAACACCCATTCTTGCCGACTGAGCTTTCTTGCAATCTTCGCATTCTCTTACTTTTGTTTCAAAAACAGTGGTTTCAAACATAGCCAGCACGCTTGGAAGAGCCTCACTGATCTCACGGCAAAGCGTAGTTTTTTCTTTATATTTATTCAAAAGCACTCCTGTAACACGCAGATTCCTGTTTGTGTATTTTTGCGTTGCATGAATAGTAACATAAAGATCACTGATTCCTTCCATTCCATAACGATCACAGGTTACCGGTATCACAACCTCATCTGCAAATGTCAATGCATTTGACAGCATACATCCCAGCGTAGGCGGTGTATCAATAATGATAAAATCATACTGTTCCCGGATTTCTTCACATGCATCACATAATGTAAATAACCTGGTTGCATCATCAGGAAACTTTGTTTCCGGATTCTTCAATAATTTATCAGACGCGATCACATCCAGTTTTTCCATGTGCTGAATACAGTCACTCGCTCTCTCATTTTCAAACAACAGATCATATAAAGTTGCTACACCTTCTACCTGTGCTCTGCAGGTATCTGTAGAATTACACTGTCCGTCCGTATCGATCAATAATACCTTTTTCCCCATTTCTGCCAGATCAAAGGCTATATTTACTGCTGTTGTTGTTTTTCCTATTCCGCCTTTTTGATTTGCTACTGCGATTACTCTGCTCATACAATCTCTCCTCTTTTTTTCATATTATTGTTCTTTTATCTGCATTTCCTTTTTCTTGAATATTCTACCTGATGATTTTCTATCGGTTCTGTACGTCCTATATCTTGTCCATTCTTTTTATATATAAGATATTCATTCCAGTCTTTACAGCCAATCCCCTGTGGAACCGTATCTGTATCAGTCTCATATCCCTGCATCTCATACTTTTTCAGTAAACCGGCTTTTTCTTCATTCCCAAACATGGCAAGCATACCCGCTTCATCATTGTCCATGCAGAATGTGATCTTTTTTATGTGGGGATGATCTTTTAAAAACTGGACTAATGGATTATCTGCAGTCATTCCAAGTACAAGTTTATTACTCTCAAAATCACCTTTTATATCCATATAAGACATCAGATCTATATTTGCCTCAAAGACTTTTAACTCCGTACTTTTTTCATTTACGATATTAATCCCGTAATTCTTGTCATTTCCGGCAACATCTCCCCTGTATTTCTTTCCATAAATATCCGCCGTTCCTCTTTTGGTGGCATACCGGACAATACCATCTTTATCCTTTCCCAGGAAAACAAGGTTGTGGTGTTCTTTTTCCTCATATAAAATTTTAAGATCACGCACAAAATAGTCTACGATCTGCTGTGACAATCCCCTTGTCTTTATCAGATATGCATATGCTCTACGATAGGTTCCGGGCATTGCTTCCGGAAGAACAAACTCTGCGTGTTCCCTTGGCTTTATTTCTTCTGCCTGATGAATTGCAGCCTTTTCATTCAATGTATTTTTCCATTGCCTGTCCTCTACGGAAATTCCCTGAAATTCCAACAGAGTCTGAATTGCCGCATGCACCGATTCCACCCCACAGAACTGCATCAGAAAATCAATTTGTGATCCTCCGCTCTCTTTTCCATTTCCCGCCCTTGACCAGCGATACCATGTTCTGTCATTATAAATCCTTACTGAATCATGCTCCGCTAATGTATACAGCCGGTTGCCTACATGCCTGGGATGATATCCATAATATTCTGCTAATTGTGTCAGGCTTGTTTCTTTTGCCTGCGCAATCAATTCTTCTGAAAAATATTCAGACATCCATTTCCTCTCCTTCCCTGTTCTTTATCTGCTGTTTCTGACTTTTTCTCAGCAATTTCATCATTTCTTCAGCCATATTCAAAATCATTTCTGTTGTTTCCTCAGAAGCATTTTCTACAATCCGCTCAAACACTTCCCTGTTTCCATGTTCAATTTCAATCCTGATACGGCTTTTGTTCCATACATCATCTATATTTTCTTCTGACTCCAGCAGCTTAGATACTGGAATTTCCAATGCTGTCGCTATCTTTAGTATCGTTTTCAAACTGACAGTGCTTCTTGCTGATTCCGCTTTTGAAACACAGCTTACAGAAAGATTTGCAGCTGCAGCCAGCTCCGATAATGACACTTCTCTTCTCTGACGTTCTCTTCTTATGTTTTGTGCGATTTTTTCCATCCGCTGATCCATTTTCTGATCATCATAGATAAGAGAATCTATATTAATTCTTTTCTGCTGGCATAACATAGCTATCTCTTCCTTCCATTACGACGCACACAAACATTCTCATCCAGCTGCTCCTCTTTATCCGCTCCCTCCTGATGTTCTTCCTCTTTTTCTTTTCCCTCCTGCAGCTGTTCTTTTTTCAGATACCATTGCTGCAATTTTTGCATGTCCTCCTCAAATGTCCCAACACTTTTTCCCCGATTCTGTTGTGACTGCCTATATTCTTCCCATTCCTCACGAACTGCTTTCCGCAGCTGTTCTCTATACTGCTCATTTTGCGGTAGTTCTTCCTGGATCATATAATCAATGTCTTCTTGTATCATCTCGGCCCATTCTTCTCTTGTCCGGCATGGCAGTTCTCTTTCTGCCACTTCTCTTTCCCAGTCATACGAGGAATCATTTAACTTATTCTGATATTCCAATAACTGCTCTTTGCTTTTTGAAATTTCATTTTCTACTTCCTGTAATTCTTCCTGGCATCCTATAAGCACATCCACCCGATCTGAGCTATAGGAATTTAACATGTACGACACAAAATCTGTCTCCGAAAACATTCCAAGGTCACATCTTTCAAACCAGCGTCGTGCATATTCATGTTCATCGCTGCCATTGCAATATGTACCATCTATTAAATCACCGACAAAGTTTTCCAGAAGTTCTTCTACTGTTGTTCCATAGCGTCCTGTCAACTCACAGATTTCTTCTACATCCTGATCTGAAAGTCGTAGCACAAGCTCTCTCCCCTTTATAGATGCAATTTCCTGTTTTTGTTTTTCCCTGGCATCATTCTCCCAATCAAACTTTTCTGTTTTCTCCATTCCTTTTCCTCTCTTCCTCAACTTTCTTTATCCATCTGTCTGTTTCTTCTTTTGCTTTATATGCCTTATAACGCAGATAAAAAAGAAATGAAAACAATGCAAAGATCTCAATTATCAAAATAATATTTATAATCTTCAACATCATTCCGAACGACAACAACATCTAAACTCCCTTCTCTCCGGGACAAACGCCCGGAGTTTCTAACCTTATCATGTATTGTGTGATATATTATGTAAGGAAAATTCCATTACCTGGTTACATCTTTTGAAATTGCCCTACCCCTTAATCTTCCTCTACTCCCCTCCATCCAATGGACAATTCCAACGTACCGGATCGGTTTTATTTACTCTGTATCTCATTCTTCTCCCTCTCCTTTTCTTTTCTGATCCAATCCCATAAAATATTCAGGATCAGCGCATTTCTTGTCAGTCCCTGCTTGCCCGCTCTGATTTTTAATTCTTCCTGCAGGTCTTCCGGTGCTCTTACTGTCATTTGATTTAACATGCTTATCCTCCCTTTTCTTTTGGCTTATATTGCGTCCCGTTACTTCTAATACCACTGGCAGTACGGACATAATTTTTCATTTCTCATCGATCCGGTCTTTTTCTTCCTTGCTGTAAATCTTATCCAACCCCGCCATAATCGCATTGATAACATATTTTTCCATGTAGGTTGATACAGAATATACCTCATCAATTTCTCTTAAAATAATCTTTGCCTGCTCTTCTCTAGTCATAATTACCTTCTCCATACTCTTTTTATCTGTTTACGTTTATTTCTAATACCGCTGCTTCCTGTCAGACGATCATTTATGCTATTGAACTTCTGATGTCATTTTGGTATAATTTTGATGGTGTTATAATAAAATAGATTTTATGTATGATAATGGAACTACTGCAGATCCAAAAGGTTCAACTTCTGAATCTTTCTGTTGAACCAAAAAAATATTGGCATCTAACACCCCATTATCATTAGTTAAACAAATATCTTCGATTTTTCCATCAAGTGTATGGTTGTTCCCACATAATATTTTTATATAATCACCTTTGCTTATAAACATATATTTACTACATTAGGAGAAAACATTATGAGTAAATTAACATTCACTACCTTAAAAAATTTAGTCAACCAAATGAAAGAAAATAATGTTGACAAAGACAAATTCTCATTTGTATATAAAGTAAAATTTGATGTCATCGTCGCTATTGTTCATGAAGGTTATGAACTTTTAGTCGGTTTACACACTGTGAACTATGGCTTTGTTGTTAAAGTAAATCAAAATTTTGTAGCAGAATTAAAAGAAGACGATTATTATAATTTATGCAAATATTTAAACCTGTCTTTTAGAAACGATGGCTTTACTTCTAATGTTTTCTTAAAACTCCTTTCATCTAAAATTCCAGATCACTACTCTGGGTATAAATATTCTTATAAAGATATGATTCCTTTTTTAAAATGTAAGCCAATTGACGAAGCACAGAAAATATATTTTAAAGGATGGAATGACCATACAAAAGATCATAATAAAGCTCATAATTTTGAAAAAACAGAATTTTATTTTGGAAAAGAAGTTGCAGATTATTGCAGGGTCAACAATATAAGTTCCCTATGGACGCATATCGCAAAGGAAGAAGATACTTTCTATAATCCCTGGCATATAAAATAATTACTTTTAAATCTTTATCTTTTCACATAGAGCGGCATAACTGCCCATTATAAAATGTTGTTCTGTTTTTAATGAGCAGTTGAAGCCATTCCATCATTAACGCTTTATATTATTTTTCCCTGTCTTCCATTGCCACTTTCTAATACTGGAAAACCGTTTTCCTTTTTATGCCGAATGTGCCTGAGCTGTGATCACATCCGTCATGATTCCGATTGTCATTGCATCCAGTGACGCAGCAAGCGCCTGATCAAGTTCCTCACTGGTGTTGATTCCAAAACTTTTTAAGGTTTTTCTCAGTCGTTCTGCCTGGTTCTTATCTCTGTTATCCTGATCTGTTTTCTTCATAAGGTTCCCATCCTTTCTTCTCTTTTTGTGCTTATTTCTAATACCGCTGATTGCAGTCAGCTTATGAAATATCATCTTTGCTATATACCATACCGGCTTCCATTCCATTCAGATATGCCAGCATCACACTCTCGAATATCGAACGTTTTCCAGATGAAACACTGTTAATGATTTCAGATAAGTGTTTCGCATCTGAAAGCTGATCGGGCGTTAATTCCTGTTCTTTATCCGTAAAATCACTTCCTTTCTGATACCGTTGTGAAACCGTCTTAGCGCATATCTTATTATAAATATAGTTTCATAGTGATATCACCATGCCCTTTTCTTTCCTCTACCTTCCTGTTTTAGCCATATTTTTCGCGAATCGAACACCCTGCATAAATATCTGGAAAGATTTTTGTTCATCCGGGCTGAGCTGATTTAAAAGATTCTCAAGCTCTATTGTTTCCTGCTTATTTTCCACTGCAATCATGGTTTCTGTACCTTTTCTTTTGTCCATAATGGCTTCCTCCTTTTCTTTTTTGTTCCTTGTATCTACATATTAATCCCTTGTAGGGATATTGTCAATGTATTTTTGTGCCTTTAAGGGATTTTTATTGACTTACACTTTTTCCAGTGTTATGCTGAAACTAAGAATTGGAGGTCTAAAATTGAACGAGAGAATTAAAAAATTACGAAAAACGCTTGGATTGACATTAGAAAAATTTGGTGAACGACTTGGTGTCGGGAAAACAGCTATTAACAAATTAGAAAAAGGTGAAAATAACGTTACTGATCAAATGCGTAAATCCATCTGCAGGGAATTTGGTGTAAACGATGAATGGCTTTTAAAAGGATCTGGACCGATGTTTATTCAATCTTCTACCTTCAGTCTTGATGAATTTGTAAAAAGTCGTGGGGCAAGTGATTTAGAATTGGATATCATGAAAGCTTATTTTGACCTGGAACCAGATGTAAGAAAAATGATAATTGAGCATTTTAAAAGCCGTCTGGCAGCTCCAAAACGTGATTTATTTGACGACGTTCCAGATACACCAGAAGAACTGGAGAGACGCTTTCCTCCGGTTGATCCGGATGATAAGAACGTGGCAGGATGACTTGTTTTTGTTTGAACATCAGCACTCTTTATGTTATACTATATTTGTATAATTAAAAAGAAAGCAGGATGTGATTTTTCGATTGTCAGACGCCCTCTAGTTCACAAAGGAGGGTGATGCCCTTTGAATACGCTTAAAGTTTTAACTTTAGTGTTAGTAGTTTTTGCGGCACTGTCTTACATAGGTAATCATAATGACAAAAAGAAATAGCATCCCTACCGCCTAAAGTTTGGATGCTATTCTTTGATACATTTTTACTGAGGGCAGATCGGAATCATATCCGATTACTTTTCTAAGCAGATTATACACAAGGGTATTTGATTTTTCAAGCACTCTTTTAACGTGAAAATCTAATTCTATTGATAAGGTGGGGGCACAAATTGAAAAAAATATCAGATGCAGAAGAAATTATAATGTCAATTATCTGGAGCAATGAAGAACCTATGGCTTTGGACGAAATCCGTACAAAAGCCAATGCGGCATATGAGAAAGACTGGAAACCACAAACAGTTTCTACTTTTTTGACTCGTTTGTGTAAAAAAGGATTCGCTAGCTCGGCCAAAAAAGGAAGATATCACTTCTATACACCGCTTATAAGCCGACAGGAGTATGTAAAAGCGTCGTACAATTTGCTGATCTCTCGCTTTTATCATGGTGATGAAGATGAAATGATATCGGAGATCAAAGAAGCTAATAAAAATAATTGATTCGTTTTAAACAGAGGACCTATTTCTGGTAATAACAGAATAGGTCTTTTTTATTTGTTTCTCTATCTCAAATAATCATATTATATTTTGTATCTATGACATTTTTTGTATTTATGACTTTTTAAAATTGACTTTACATTTTTTTAATAGTATAATCAGCATAATAAGTGAGGTGATGAAATTTGAATATGGGATATAGAATCAGGAAACTCAGAAAAACTTTGGATTTAACACAAAAAGAATTTGGCAGCCGGATCGGTATAAAGGGAAATACGATTGCTCAATATGAATTAGGTCGAAGTAATCCTGTTGATTCTGTTGTTTCCTTAATTATCCGTGAATATAATGTTTCAGAAAAATGGCTTCGCAACGGCGAAGGAGAAATGTTTAGACCTACTCCATCTAGTGCACTGGAGCAATTAGCAAAGGACTATAACCTGTCAAATGCTGCTTCTAAAATCATTGAAAAATTTGTAACCTTGAAACCGGAAAAAAGGAAAGAATTATTAGATCTCTTTCTTGAAATTGCAAAAGTTCTCGAAGAAAGTGATATTGACACAAGCACTCCTGCTATACCAGAAAACCAATTTCCTAATTTTTCACAGGATTCACTCATTGAAACCATTCGGCAAAATGTTCCAAAAACTCCTGAAGAATTAGAAAAAAGGTTTCCACCAGTAGAACCTAGATCCAACACTAATACAGGTTAGCTGCTTTTAAATGCACCCGACCTTTACAGTTTTATCAGATTAGTAGATAAATTTTTGTCCTTCCGTTAAAGTTTAAATTGTAATACAGAATCTTCCCCTTTACATAATACAGTGCATAAATACTACTTTCATCGTAAATTATGTATTTTGTTTTCACTTATACCACACCTTTCCAGCAAAGGACGGGTGTAGTGATATTATAACTGTAAGTAAAGAGATTGTATTATTTAACATGACACTTTTAATTTGATTTTCAACTAAACAAAAAATAGCCGGTCAATGACTGCAATCACTAACCGGCTTAATACCAGGCATCCGAAAACGGCTTTCCAGTATTAGAAATAAGCAAAATTTATTATACCATTGAAAGTCGCAGAAATCAATCGGCTTTCTTTTTGTACCCTTTTTTCGATCCTGGGGAAAGGACTTCTTCATGGCTTACGCAAAGAACAAAGTTGTCAAATTATGGACTCAAAAAAAAGCTGCTCTTTATGTCCGCGTATCCACCCGGTACCAGGTTGACAAGGACAGTCTTCCTTTTCAACGAAAAAAATTAAAGGAATACTGTAAATTTTTGGAGATCGACAAATATGTAATCTTTGAGGATGACGGGTATTCAGCCAAAAATACTGACCGTCCACATTTTCAGGAAATGATGTCACGCATCCGTACCGGGGAATTTTCCCATGTCATTGTATGGAAAGTTGACCGTGTTTCCAGAAATCTTTTAGATTTTGCTGCAATGTATCAGGAACTGAAAGATCACAAAGTTACTTTCATCTCTATGAATGAACAATTTGATACTTCTACTGCGATCGGTGAGGCTATGCTGAAGATTATCCTGATCTTTGCAGAGCTTGAACGTAACATGACATCTGAACGTGTCACCGGCATTATGTTAGATCGTGCAGAGCAGGGACTATGGAACGGAGCCCGGATGCCAGTAGGATATCGTTGGAACGAACAAACCAAATTTCCTGAACCAGATCCAGAAGAAGTTAAAATTGTCCAACTCATTTTCGACCGATATGAAGAATGGCGATCCAGTATAAAAATCGCAAGATTCCTTAACAATAAAAATTTCAAATCCAAGCGCGGCGGTGAATGGACATCAAGACTCATTTATGATATTATCCGAAATCCCTTTTATATTGGCACTTATCGTTATAATATGCGCGAAAGCGGCCGTGGTCCTTTAAAGCCGGAAAGTGAATGGATCGTCCGTGAAAATAACCATCCTGGTATTATCTCCAAAGATCAATTTGATCGCTGCAATAAAATCATGGATGAAAATGCATCCCGTCGTGATACTTCTGAAATGCGCGCCAGGAAATTCGTACACACATTCTCCGGACACTTAGTCTGCAGTAATTGCGGCTCAAACATGATTGCGTGTAAAGACCATGCCAGAACAAACGGGTGGCGCCCTTCCATTTATCGCTGCGCAAAACGCTCCCGGATGATGACCTGTGACAATTCCAAGACAGTAAATGAAACATATCTTGGAACCTTTGTCTTTAACTATATTGCCAATCTTGCCAGAGTTCAGAAAAACTTTACAAAGATAACATCTACCGAAAAGCTTGAATCCGAGCTTTTAAAAGGAGAAACATTCGAAGCTGTTTCCGGAATCATCCCTGACAGCTTAAATTCAACATTTCAGGCACTTTTATATAGCAACCTGGGAAATGGAACATATGTCCCTGACATTGCTCTTCTAAGCAAATTTGATGAGGTTCAGGATCATAATCAAATAGACCTGTTAAATACAGAAATCGAGAAATCTAAAAATGCTATCACAAGATTAACAGACGTATATTTATATGATCCTGCTTCTATGACCAAAGAGGAATTTGCAGCAAAGAAAAAGGAACTGATAAAGAAAATTGAAGAAATGGAACATCAACTTGCGGAACTCCTTGATAATTCTGAAGATAACGATCTGACAGATCTGTCATTTATCAAAAAGGCTTCCGCTTTCCTGGTAACTCAAAGAATTGTTTCAAAATCATTTATAGATTATGTTCAAATGGCGCAGGAACTGGATAACGAAATTTTAAAAAACTTTGTTGATCAAATCGTGGATCGGATTGTCATTAAAGATGGACGCATTCAGTCAATAACCTTCGTGAATGGATTAACACATGAATTTTTTTATAGCAGACCTGCAGAACTTCCTGTCTGCAAAAAATGCGGCGGTCGTATCGGATCTACCTGTGGCTGCCGTACAAGAACATTTTCTTTTAATGGTAAGCGTTATCAGCGAATAAAAGTCGGCGATCCACGCGATGCTCTCTACGGTCAGAAAAATCCAGTCTGCCCGGAATGTTATGCAAAGGAAGGTCGCTGGCACCACTGGCTGTGTGGAATCGAACTATGCCCGATCTGTGGTAAGCCAATTCAAACGTGTGAACATGGGGCAAATGGGAAAGAATAAAATTTTATTAAATGAAAAATAGCCGTCCCCAGCGAACGACTATTTTTCATTTAAGGATTACCGTATCATCTTAAAATATGTACTGTTCCCAATTGTCCTAGTTTGCTAATATCCATATCAAATGAATAAAACTCTATTCCCTTGTTTTTACAATAATCATAATATATACAATCATTAATATCTGCAAGATCTATTTTACTCAAAATTTCATCTACCGAATATGCACAATCGTGCACGTCCGCAAAATGTTTAACATCTGAAACAACTGCATTGCATAATTGTTTTGCATTAGAAAATTCTACTTTACTACGAAAAGATTTTAAATCTCCACATCCTGGTTGACCATTTCCTTTTGCAACCCGATTATATTCTTTAAGTTTTATTTTTTCTACTGCAGATATAATCTCAATTAGTTGTTCATTACATGTTACTATTTGTTCATTCTGCTGCATTAATTTTTGTAACAATGTACTGGCTAACTGTGTTTGTCTGATTTCATTTGGCGTTACAGGTGCCTTCACACCACATAATTCTATCCATATACATGTGTCCAAAAATACCATTACTCAATATCCTCTCTCTTTAGAAGTGCACCATCTTTAACCATCTTGATTTTATCAATAGTTTTTTGATTTGCATTTATTATATTTATAGATTTCATAACGCTAATACCCTTTTGCAAAATCAGATCACCAATTATCGGGTTTAGAAATGCGGTAATAACATAATCAATCCCATCAAAATCCAAAATTACATTGTCCCCATTGTCTAAAATCTTTAAAATATCTCTATAGCACTTTTTCCCATCATCATATGATACTGCTGTATCCCCATCAATGTAATTTTTAACTAACAATGTCATTCTTATCACCTCATATTTTTATATTGAATCCAAACTTATACTTTCTATTTTTTCACTTTTCTTATCATATTTGATAATTCTGCCAGTATCATATAATTTTACTTTAAATGTTATACTCGTTCCACAAAATACGCCTTTCGACAATAATACTTCTTCTATTCCTGCAGACAGCTTATAATTTGCCTCCCCTGATAGAATGTACAATTCTCCTCCTGTACTTTTAATATATGATATGAGTGTAGGCAAACCATAACCACCTGATCCCAATCTAGTTGTATTTCCAGATTTTATCGCCCACCTAATACAGTCTGTGCCATTTAACCCCATATATTCCATTGCTAAATATTTTTTGACATTTGCAACTATTGTACTGCCATAATCAATTACATTAATACATAAATAAAAGTCTCCATCTTCGAAACTAATATCATACATAAAAAAAATTTCATCCTGTTCACTATGATTAATAGAATTTGAAAAAATTTCTCCTATTGTTGTAGACAAAAACTCTTTTACAGTTTCTGAGTTTATTGTCAAATTTTTTTCAACTAACAATTTTGCCATTTCATCTACAGGTTTTTGAACATTTTTATCCCCATGAAAATCATAGTATATGAGCTTATTCTTTTGGAGTTCTTCATCAAAATTTACTTCTCTAAATTTTGCCCCATCCTGTACATGAACCGTAGGTGCTATTATGTTCGCCACATGAAAATGCCATTTAACATCCTTAAAAATCATGATATACCTTAAAACATTTAATAAATACGCCATACTCATTTTATCATATTTAGAATCATGATCACATGTTACATAAACACACTTTACATCGTTTTCATTATTTAGCAAACATTTATCTATCATTTCCGATACTGCATCGTGAAATTCATAATCAAATGTTAATTGTAATGGTAAGTTAACGTACATTCCTTTATTTTTTCTATTATAGTTGTATTCAAACATAAGACCTCTACAATATATATTATATACGCAATTATATTTCTTTTTCGATTAATTTGTCAACAAACATGCTAATATATTTGTCAATTTTCTTTTCAAAAAGCCGGCACAAACTTCTTTGCTCCGGCTTTCTACAAAATTTTTATTTCACAAAATCACTTGATTTTTCTAAAAGATTACAACATCTGTTTTACTCATACAATAGGACATCCGAATGTGGATACATGAAAAGTCAGCGGACTTCCTTTTTCCTCGGAAAGCTGTCTTAAATACTCTTTTGCAATATCCATAAAGTAATACTGACGTTCCGGTTCCGTTGCCGGAATCTGGTTTTTATCTGCGATGCGCAATGTCGGGCGCACTCCCGTTGTAACTTTCTGACTCATAAAACTGTTAAATCCTCACTATTTCTATTGCTTTTTCTTATGGTCTTACCTGACCATTTCCATAAATGATATATTTTGTGCTGGTTAATGCTTCTAAGCCCATCGGGCCTCTCGCATGAAGTTTCTGCGTGCTGATACCGATCTCCGCGCCAAAACCAAACTCAAAACCATCCGAAAACCGTGTGGATGCATTGACATAGACACAGGCAGCATCCACTTCATCTAAAAACTTCTGTGCATTGGTATAATTTTCCGTAATAATTGCCTCGGAATGTCCTGTATTATAGCGGTTAATATGGGCGATCGCCTCATCCACGGAAGTTACCGTCTTTGCAGAGATCGTATAATCTAAATATTCCCTGCCCCAGTCCTCTTCCACCGCCGGTTTGATCAGTTCTTTATTCAATGCAGCGTCGGCTTCTGCTGCCGCAAAACTTTTCTCATCTGCATGCACCTCCACGTTTTTTTTCTGAAGTGCCTCTGTCAGTTTCGGCATAAACGCATCCACGATCTTTTCATGAATGACAAGCGACTCGCAGGCATTACAGACACCGATCCTCTGGGTTTTGGCATTCAGAATGATATTTACCGCCATGTCAAAATCAGCAGACTCATCCACAAAAATATGACAGTTTCCGGTTCCTGTCTCGATCACAGGTATCGTTGCCTGATTCACAACTGCACGGATCAGTCCTGCTCCACCACGTGGAATCAGAACGTCGACATACTGGTTCATTTTCATGAATGCTGTCGCAGTATCCCTTGACGTATCTTCGATCAGAGATGCTGCTTCTTCTGGAATACCAAGCTGCTCTAACGTCTTCTGGATAACCGAAACGATCGCGATATTCGAATAGATCGCATCACTTCCCCCCTTTAAGATCACAGCATTCCCGGTCTTAAAACAAAGCCCGAAGGCATCAACGGTCACATTCGGCCTTGCCTCATAGATCATGCCGACCACACCAAGCGGTACACGTTTTTTTCCGATCATCAGACCGTTCGGACGTTTTTTCATGGAAAGGACTTCCCCGATCGGATCATCTAAAGCTGCTACCTGCTGCAGACCTTCCGCAATCTGTGCGATTCTCGCTTCATTTAGCATCAGACGGTCTAAGAGTCCCTCCGGCATGTGGTTTTGCCTTCCAGTTTCAAGATCTTTTTCATTTGCGGCGATAATGTCGGCGGATGCGGCGACAAGGGCGAATGCGACTGCGACGAGAGCCTGATTTTTTTCGTTGGTGCCTAATGTGGCAAGTTTTGGGGATGCGGCTTTGGCTCCCTGGCATATTTGTTCAAGTTCCATGGTGATACCTTTCCTTTCTGTGAAATGTTTATATGGTGTTGCGGCGATTTGGCGAAACTCTGCAATGATTGTATATATTATGGCGATACCTGGGGCGAAACTCTGCGATAGGCTGTGGTTGTCGTGAACCGGGCACCTGTTTAACGAAGGCACGCTCTCGCTGCGTGTCGCTCGTAGCGGTACTAAGCGACCAAAATACGGTCGCTAAGTGCCGACGGCTCCCCAGCACCTTCTTTTAAACAGGTACCCGGTTCACAACAGTCGAAGGTTTTTGGAGCGTTTCGCTTTGGGTAGCCTCAAATTATCTTATATTCATTTTCTTCAGTATAAATACGATCCATTTTTACATCTGTGTCAAGTGTTTCAAGTTCCGATACAAGCTGGTTCTCGTAAGCTAATGCAAAGCGTTTTAGCTTTGCATATCTTGCAAAATAGCGGTCATAAAAACCTTTGCCGTAGCCGTAACGGCTGCCAGAGGGGGTAAAGACGACTCCTGGAACTAAGACTGCAACCTGTTGGTCGTATAAATCCATGGGATTTATACGGCGGCATTCCACAGTTGGTTCCATGACATGAAATGCACCCTCCGATGTCTGTGCGAAAGATGTGATCTCGTAAAATTCCATGGTACAGTCTGTTCCTGTCCGTGGCAGCGCGACATGTTTTCCATCATGTAACGCCTGTCTGAGAAACGTCAGGCAGTCTGCTTCTTTTCCAAGCGGATAATATCCAAAAATCCAGTCTGTTTTGGCATACCAGTCCGATTTTAACAGATTATCACAGATTTTTCTGCTCTTTTCATGTTTTTCAGATTCTGACATTGCGTCCCGGATGGCAAGATGCTTTTTCCGGATTTCTTTTTTGTCAGGAGAGCTTTTTCTTGTTTCCATATTCTTCTCCGAGATTTGTGACCGTACCGTCCGGATTCTGCATATCAATGTTATTTAACTGTGCTACAAGATTGCGTTTTACATCCGCAACATAAGCCTTTCGCAGCATTGCCTGTTCTTCTTTTTCCGCCTCGGTAAGTCCTTCCGCCTGTGATTTGCGGTAAAGTGCGTTGATTCTGTCAATCTGTTCCTGTTTCATTAAAATCTCCATTCCTGCGCATGAAAAATTTATTATTCACACAAATCTTTTTCTATCCGATTGTTTCTAATATAAAATCCTGTATACGGAATGTTTCCTTTTTCTGTGCCTTAAAAATGGTTCCCCTAAAGCTGTCATCAAAAATATGATGCAGTACACAGACATCTGCTCCGTTTGCAATGATCATATCTGTCCCGGAAAGTGTTGCGATCTTTGCCGCGGTCAGCTTGGTTGCCATGCCTCCGGTTCCGACATCACTTCCGGTCGTGCTCTTTGCCATTCCAAGAATGTCTGAATCCATCTTTTCGACCACTTCGATCAGTTTTGCATCCGGATTCTTATGCGGATCATCCGTAAATAATCCGTCAATATCGGATAACAGGATCAAAAGATCTGCTCCGATCAGGGAAGCAACGATTGCAGAAAGTGTATCGTTATCACCAAACTGCATCTCATAGGTAGATACCGTGTCATTTTCATTGACAATCGGGATCGCACCTAAACGGAACAATTCATCAAATGTATTTTTGGCATTTTCTCTGGAAACTGGGTTGACCATGGTATTTTTGGTCATAAGCACCTGACCTGCCACCTGGTTATATTCTGCAAACAGCTTCTGGTAGATCATCATCAGTCTTGCCTGTCCGACTGCTGCACATGCCTGTTTTGTGGAAAGTTCCCGCGGCCGCTCATTCATGCCAAGCGACTGTCTGCCGACGGCGATCGCACCGGAACTGACTAAACACACATCCATCCCCCGGTTTCTTAAATTGCAAAGCTCGCGCACCAGGTGCTCTAGTTTTGTAAAATTCAAATTGCCGGTCTCCTCATAATTTAACGAAGAAGAACCGATTTTAACTACAACTCTTTTTTTCTCATGAAAGTGAAAACTACTCTGGTCCATTTTCCCAACGAATCCCCTTTTATTTCTGATTATTCTTTTTCGAACATATGCACTGTATTATACTCTATCATATCTGATGCAAAATATCAAAGAAAAAAAGTGAATGCTTGTAGCATATACATTTTTATGCTACAGTGATGTTCGAATGACACCATTTTATGAAATGATGTTTCAGATAACGAACAAAAGCGTATCTGCTGTGTATTCTCACGGCAGACTGACTGGAAATGGAGAATAACTTGAAAAATAAGATTTTTATGAAGCGAAAATATCGATTATTTTTATGCATGCTGCTATCTGTTCCCGTTTTACTGCTATCTGGCTGTGATCTGCCATCCCGGCTCAATTTTGGCAAAACTTCCGGCTCCGGCGAATCGATCTCCAAATCGGGTTTTTATTTTAATACCGTCATTACCGTCACCTTATATGGAACAAAAGACGAAACCCTGCTCGATGACTGTTTTTCTCTGGCAGACACTTATGAAAATTATTTTTCCAACACGATCGCAGACAGCGATGTGTCAAAAATCAATGCAGCAGGCGGTGCACCTGTCACCGTGCATGAAGAGACCGCAGAACTGATCAAAAAAGGTCTTTATTATGGAGATCTGAGCAATGGAAAATTTGATATTACGATTGGAAAATTATCGGATCTGTGGGATGTTTCTACCAAGGCTTTATTAGAGAAAACAGATGCCTCTATGATTCCATCTGATGATGAGATCAAAAAGGCTTTAACGACAGTAGACTATCAGAATGTAGTTGTAGATGGCAATACCGTCACCTTAAAAGATCCATCCGCCAAAATTGATCTCGGCGGCATCGCCAAAGGATATATTGCAGACCGCATGAAAGATTACCTGAATCAAAAAGGAGCCGCCTGCGGCTATATCAACCTCGGCGGCAATGTGCTCTGTCTTGGTGCAAAACCGGACGGTTCTTCCTATAATATTGGCATCCAGCGTCCGTTTGACGATGAGGGCGCTGCAATGCTCGCTGTATCCGTGACCGACCAGACCGTTGTGTCTTCCGGTGTTTATGAGCGCTATTTTGAGGTGGACGGCAAACGCTATCATCACATTTTAGATACTGCTACCGGATATCCCTATGATAACGGACTGCTGGGTGTTTCGATCATCACGGACGAATCCGTGGACGGTGATGGACTCTCCACCACCTGTTTTGCACTGGGTTTAGCTGACGGGATGGCGCTTGTGGAAAGTCTGGATAATACAGAAGCCGTTTTTATTACGGAGGATTATGAATTGCATTTTAGTTCGGGGATGGGGACTAAAATTCCGTATCAGGTGATGGAGTGATGATCTGCCATGGTATGGATTTTATAACTGTATGATCTGATTATTTTCTTCCGTAAAGTTTCCACCATCCATATTCTTTCTCACAAAAGGAACTCCCTTGCGAACATAAAATATATTATCTGTAAGCAGTGCATCCGGGTTTTCGGACGGGCTGATGGTTCCACCTAAATCATCATAACTGACGTTATTACGAAATGTGTTATGAATGGCCTCCTGCATACAAAACATCACACAACCGCCTTCATTTTGCCTGCTGTAATTATACTCATACACCGTTCCATCCCCGGAATCTGCATCGTAAGCCATCCCGTCCTGATTCAGCCGTGTGTCTGCCACTTCATTATAACGAAACAACGCATCTTTACATTTCCATGGCCAGATTGCCGCAGCAACCTTTCCACCACGGTTGCCCGGATTGCAATAAATACGGTCATTGATCTCACATGCCACAGAATCGGTCATATTATGTTCCACAAACGGGCGCAGTGCATACATGACCGTTATTCCATCTCCACCTGCCATTTTCACATAATTATCCCGTATCACAATATTCTCATGACCATATTTCAAAAACCTTTTTTTATCCAGTTCTGCACCCGCAAATTTCTCATGTGCATAACTATACCCGACTGCGATCCCCCAACGGCTCACACGATATACATAGCATCCCTCCACCAGGATATCTGAAAATCTTGCCACTCCTGTCATTGCTTCTTCCGCTGGCTGTAATGCTGTCATATAGATGCCGCCATTATTCATATGCTTGTCATAAACATTTCCATGAACATCATGGATTTTAAGATTTCGAAGTGTGATTCCACATCTTAAACCTTTCTCTTTTGCAACGACTGCAACACCTGTACGCTCCATTTTATCTGCCTGTGAATAATTTTCGCCGATCACTTTATCCGCACTGTTTGTAATCTCAATATCCTGTATGATAATATACTCGGCATCAAATAGAAGTACTGCCGAGGAAACATAACCATGGTAAACATGCGTCGGCGAATCCAGTTCTTTTCCATAATCCTGATACCAGATTCCCTGTCCGTCTGTCTTTATCAGAGGATCTTCACCACATCCATAACTTCCAATTACAATCGGCATCTGCTTTGTTCCGCTGTCACGAATCTGTAAAAACTGTTTTTCAAAAACACTTCCACACGCAAGCAATATGTGATCCCCCGGTTTTAGTGCAAGCCTATTGATGGCAAAAAGACTTGCGAATGCACTGTTTTCACTCAAACCGTCATTGGTATCACTTCCGTTTATCGAATCGACATAATATTTCCTGCACAAGTCTGTCATACACTTCCTCCCGCAATCTTTTTTCAATGATCTGCTCTACCTCTTCATAAGAAAAAAGATCTCCAAAATATCTTCCAAATAAATCTTTATTCCGTTCATAGAAAGCTTTTTTCTGATTTTCTGTAATCTCCGGACTGATTCCTGATTTTCTAATATTTTCTGTCGGCTGTACAAAATCCAACCGGAAACGCGTCAATTCATACTGTAGATACATCGGCAATGAATATCTGCGCGGTCCGTAAAATACCGTTTTCTCCATTTCAAGCCTGGCATTCTCTTCATTTTTTTCTGCACATCTTTTTTCCAACGCCTCTATACCGGCGTTTTCAATCAACCCCAGCTTTTCTGCAAGAACAAGTTCGGCTTTCGCATATGCCCACTCTTCTGGTGTAAGGCAGTATCTTTTTTCTATCATTTAACAGCCCCCGTAATTCCATTTGCAAAACTTTTCTGCAGACATAAGAAAATAATCGCCGTCGGAAGTGTACAGATCAGTACACCGAGCATCAACATCCCATAATCAACACTGTAGCCGCTTTTTAAGTTTGCCACAAGCATTGGCATTGTGATGGAATCATTATTTTGAAAGACAATCTTTGGCCACAGATAACTATTCCATGCGTTCATAAAAGTAACCGTCATTGCAGCTCCATATGTTGATTTCATAACAGGCACAAACATCCGGAAAAAAATCTGTATTTCACTTAGCCCCTCCAGACGAGCCGCCTCTATAATATCATGAGGGAAAGACCGCGCCGCCTGACGGAACATCATAATCATAAATGGCGTTGAAATAGACGGCAAAACAAATGCAATCCAGCTATTGACCAGATTCCAGGAAGAGATCATTTTAAAAAGCGGGATCATGATTGCAACAAATGGCAGCATCATGGCTAACAACAATACACTCATCAATATGTCTTTTCCCTTATCATGATAAATTTCAAATCCATAACCTGCAATTGAACAGACCAATAATGTGATAATCGTCATAAGAATCGCATTTCGAAATGAATTGATCATTGCCAGCCCCAGATTCTGATTGGCAATCAATGCCTTAAAATTTTCGACTAAATATGTTCCAGGAAGCAGTTTTCCCCTGACCACATCAATACTTTGATTGGTTGCACCACAAACCATGTAATATAGTGGAAATACAGACAAAAAACTTGCAAAAATCAATACAATATGTGATATACATAATTTTCCTTTACTCACGTTTGTCACCTACTTTCATTTGAATTGCAGACAAAATTGCCACTATAATAAGGATAAACACTGAAAGTGCTGCCGCATAATTAAATTTTGGTGTCTCCACAAAAGAAATGTTATAAATATAATGCGTCAATGTCATTGTTGACTTTCCCGGTCCACCAGCCGTTAAATTTACAGACTCGTCAAACAACTGCAGTGTTCCAGACGTTGACATAATAGCCGTCAGTAATATGGTAGGCTTTAACAGTGGAATGGTGATCTTTGTAAACTGTTGAAACGGTGATGCCCCATCAATACGACTCGCCTCATAGACGGAATAATCAATATTCTGCAGCCCTGCAAGATAAAACACCATATTGTAACCGGTCCATCTCCAGACCAACGCGATTATAATTACAAATCTTGCAGCCCATGCATTCTGAAACCAGTCTACGGTCGGAAGTCCAATCGCAGAAATAACGTGATTGACCAGACCATCCTGCGCAAACAGTGACTTAAAAATCATAGAATACGATACCAGTGATGTTGCACATGGCAGGAAAATCATAGTTCGATAGATTCCTTTTCCCTTTATATTCGGATTGTTCAGTAATTGAGCAAGAACAAGGGCAATGATCAACATGACTGGAACCTGTATGATAAAATAAAATACTGTATTGAAAAGGCACTGCAAAAATGTTTTGTCCTTCAGTATCCTGACATAGTTTGCAAAGCCAACCCACCTTACAGAATCTCCCATACCATTCTTAAATGACAGCATAAGCGCCTGTATCATGGGATAAAAACAAAATACAAAAATCAATATAGCTGCCGGAAGCAAAAACGCCCAACCAGTGAGGTTATGTTTTCTTTCCAGACTTAATTTTCTTTTTTTCTCCATATATTTTCTCCTAATGTAATACCGGGAACATAAAATTTGTTCCCGGTACAAACCACTTTACATATTTAATTTTCAATATTAAATTCTAATGTTTCCTGTGCATTATTCATTTCACCGTCAATATCAGCATTATTCTGAACAACATTTGTGATTGCATCTGTCAATGCACTTCTTATGTCCGAATAGTATGCACCACAGTCGAATGCTGGAACCGAACCTGCATATCCAACGATATCTTTATATACTGCCTGTCCACCATAAAAATCTGATGCCTGATTATATACATCAGACTGTGCAGCCGGAATGTAGCTTGCAATCGCACCTGCATTCGGCAACAGATCATCATATAATTCCACACTGCTTCCAAATGTAGATTTTAAGAAATCAAATGCAAGTTCTGTATTCTTACAGTTAGAAGATACTGCCCAGCTTGCACCACCACAATTTGCATAATTTGTGGCTCCATCAACTCCATCCAGTTTTGGCATGTTTACAATTGCCCATTTTCCTGACTGATCCTCTGCCGCCTGAATGGATGACATGATCCAGCATCCATTGATCACTCCTGCTGTTTTTCCGTCATTCATAGAGGCAATATACTGATCCCAGTCCGTATACTCGGCAATAATACCCTCATCAACTAATTTTTTATAAACTTCCATTGTCTTTTTTAACGCTTCATTGTCTGCAATATGAACCTTTCCGTCAACAATTGGTGAGGCTCCTGCCGACTGCAGCATTTCCATAAGTAATTCGGATCCCCCGGAGGAAGCGATCATTGGCACTCCATTCGCCTCTACTACTTTTTTTGCAAGTTCCTCAAACTGTGACCATGTAGTATCCTTAAAATCGTCAACCGTAAGACCTGCCGCCTCTACCATATCCGAACGAATTGCCATAATCGTTGCACCATTATCAAAAGGAAGTCCATAATTTTTTCCCTCTGCCGTGGAATCTGCAAGTTTTCCCTCTGTAAACTGTGAAAAATCAATTCCGGAATCTGTTAATTCTGTAAAAATTCCAGGAAAATTGGCAATATTTTTATGGAATGAATAATCCTGCATCAGAAAAATATCCGGTAAAGTACTGTAATCTCCTGACGTTGCAGCTGTAATCAGCTTTGTCTCAATATCATTATAAACATTTTCCTGAATATCCAGTTTAAAATCTGGATGGTCTTTCTGATAAATCTTTTCTGCCTGTTCCATGGCATAAATATTAAAAGTGGGATCCCAGCACCATACCGTAAGTGTTTCATCTCCATTTTCATTTGTTTCTGCGGAAACACTCTGCGTATCCTCATTACTGTTCGTAACATTTTCTTTTTCGTTCGTGTTTCCTTCATTTTGGTTCCCACCACATCCGGCAAGCACAGATACTGTCATAGTTGCTGCCAACATGAATCCCAATGCTTTTTTCTTCATAAAAAATACCTCCCTGCAAAAATTATTATTTTTTTATTTTATAAAATATGACGGTATGATACCACTCATAAATTATCAATAGTTACATTGTCTCATTCAACCACCGCATTTCTCCTGGTTCTAGTGTCAACCTTACGATAAAATCGCCATTGATATACAGATCTGTCTGACATTCTTTTCCTGAATTATTTATGACAGCTATTTTTTGCGTTTTCTGAAAAACAGTGACCTCAGTATCTACATTTGTTACGTAATATCGTTTCATCTCCTGTTCCATTCCCGCTGCATAATAGATTGCACGAAGCAGAATACGGCAGTTCTGAGGGGAATACGGCAGTCCTGCAAAGTAAACACCGTGACCTTTTCCGTATTGATTAACAACCAGCTGGCTGTATTCTCCATCCATTGCAAGAATCTGATAATGATCTCCCTGCGCATAAATGCGGGTCGTACCTTCTCCGAAATCAATATCCCCTTCAATATCTTCCAAGATAAAATGCTGCGGATTTTTCTCGTTATATTTATCTGTACTTAGTGAAAAACCCATCTCACGATCTACACCAAGCACATCCGCCAGCTGGAAAAATCTTCCCTGATGCTGATATGCTGTCGGTTCTCCTACTCCGATAAATCCACCACCTTCATCCACAAACTGTCTTAACGTTGTTACAACTGCTTCATCAATCCAATTTTCAGCTCCACTGAATGACGTATATGCATCTCCAACATTGATGATCACCCTGATATCTTTTGGGATTCCTTTTTTCACATCATCAAAAGAGATAAATTCTACATCAAACGGCATTCCACTCAGACATTCCAGCACTCCCTCTGCAGAATAAGTTTCTCTGTGCCATATTGCATGATGCACCTGGTTTGACATCCATTTTCGCAAACCTCCCCAACAGTTTAAAACTGCTACTTTAAATGGTGCAACATAAGATTTCGTCCCGTTCATATTTTCATGTATCTGTCTGAATTCCCCGACAACACTTTGAATCTCTTCTATAAATCCCGGCCATTCACTGGCCAATTTTAAATATCCGCCATATCCGATGCGGTCAAGCGGAGAACGTAAAATTGCCCTTCTCGCTTTCATCCAGTTGTCCTTTGCCTCCCCTATGGGATCTCCGCCTTCTCCAAACACGTCGGGGAAAAAATATGGCAAAAGCCTTCCTTCTGTATATTTAACCCCTTTTATATCTGAAATCATACGGAGTGTCACACCACTGCCAACAGAACCAACTACTGCATCCAGACCAATTTCTGCAAAATATTTTCCGTATGGTTCCGTCCCTATCCAATGATCTCCCAAAAACATCATCGCTTCTTTTCCATAGGAATGAACAATATCTACAAGTTCCTTGGCAAGCGCACAAACTTCCTGCTGCTGGAATTCAATAAAATCCTTAAACTCACGACTTGGCACACGGAACATGCTGTTGTGATATCCCTGATCCACAATAAATTCCGGTCTGAATTTATACCCTGCCCACTTTTCAAATTTCTCTAATATGTATGGACTTACACTTGCACTATATCCAAACCATTCTACAAATTTTTCACGTTTTTTATCATCAAAGGTAAGTGTAAACTGGTGAAAAAAAGTCGTAAATCTTACCACGTCGATCTGCGGGTTTTCTTCACACCAGCGTTTTAATTTTTCTTTTACGTACTTCTGGGTTTTCGGCTGCCGCACATCATATGTCAGTTGATGTGGTGTATCTTTCCAATCATTTGTAATAAAGTTATACATATGTACAGGATCCCATATTAAAAACGCCAGAAAACTTACCGTATATTCATGATAAGGAATGGTTTTTATTTCAACTTCTTCCCGTTCTTTTTTAAATTCCCAGTCATCGACAGAAACCACTTCACCCGTTGTGCGATCAATTACTTCCCACCATCTTTTGGGATCATCCAACGTATTGACTTTTAACTGCTGTGTATGAAATCCTTCCATCAATCTTATACATAGTTTTTCACTTCTTGCAGTTACACGATTGCTGATCAGGTATTCCTGTTGAATCTCTTCTGGATTTTGCTCGGCCCAGGCATTATCCTTTCTGGTCGTATAATACGTTGCATATTTCTTTACCGGCTCATTCAATAACGCATCCGGCATCTCCGTTCCGTCACAGTCACGCAATGCATCTGCTCCAAGAAGATTTTTCAATCGTATTGTTTCCTCGACAATGTCTGCATCGGTCGGCAATGTCAGTCTGCCTGTTTGTTTTGTCATTCCCGTCTTCTCCTTTCTTGTCTCATCACCTGATGTTTTAAGTATATCTGTCTGCATCAACTGCTTCAATTTTTATGTTGCTCTAATTTTTATATATCTTGCTTTATACTCAATAAAATATTTGCATTTATCATAAATTACTGTATACTTGCAATAAGAAACCCTATTCAATTGCTATTTTATTCATCAGTTTCACAACATTATTTTAGTAATATTGCGATTTTAATCTATAAGATATAAAATTTGATACAACAGGAAGATAATACAAATGAGTAATGAATTAATTAATTTTGAGTACAAAGGAGTACCCGATCCGGATTTTAAACTTCGTTATATTTCTATTTCTAAATACGAAGGGGATTGGCAAAGCCACCCTCACACCCATCAGTTTTCTGAACTTTTCTATGTTATCAGTGGAAAAGGTGTATTTTACATTGAAAATGATACGGTTTCTGTATGTGCAGACGATCTGATAATCATAAATCCACATATTGAACATACGGAAAAAACGATGTCAAACGATCCTATGACCTATATTGTATTTGGTGTAGAAGGGCTCGCTTTCTATTTTAATTCCCAAAACGCTGCTACCCCAAAAGGATACAGCTACTATAATTATGGTTCCGCCAAAACACACTTTATTAATTTTTCCCAGATTATGATAAAAGAGTTTAATGCAAGAAAGCCAGGTTTTGAAGCAATCTGTCATGGTCTCCTACAGGTTTTGCTTGTTTATATTACACGCGAACAGCATCTTTCTGTCATATCTGATACCACTTTGCAAATATCAAAGGAATGTTTTGTTGCGAAAAAATATATTGATGCTAATTATGCAAAAAATATTACTTTAGATCTGCTCGCTGAAATCACCCATATCAACAAATTTTATTTATCACATTCTTTTACGGAGTATGTTGGAACATCCCCCATCAATTACCTGATGGAAACCAGACTCGCTGCAAGCAAAGAACTATTGCTCAGCTCCAGTCGCTCGATTGCAGAAGTTGCATCCAGCACAGGTTTTTCATCACAGTCGTATTTTTCGCAGATTTTCCGAAAGAATACAGGTATGTCACCCCTGCAATACCGTAAACTGAAACAAACAGATTCGAAACCCATGCAGGATGATTCCTATTATATTTGAAAATTTTATAGAAACATATAGACTTAATTGATCATTTCATGCACAAAATGATACACATTTTCTTTATTACGACAAAACAAAAAAATCCGCCAAATACCCACTGCATAGAAATGCAATTCCAGTTTTCGACGGATTTTCTTATTCATTGATTTTCATTTTATTTCTGGTTAATATAGTTGACCAGTCCCTCACAGTCAATAATTTTCTGCATGAATGGCGGAAATGCCTGTCCCTGGTATGAGGTACCTTTTGTCACATCCGTGATCACTCCTGTGTCAAAGTTGACTTCCACTTCGTCTCCGGCTTCGATCTCCTTTGCCGCCTGCGGACATTCAATGATCGGAAGTCCGATGTTGATCGAATTGCGGTAAAAAATACGCGCAAATGTCTCTGCGATGACACAGCTCACACCAGCTGCCTTGATAGCGATCGGCGCATGCTCTCTGGATGAACCGCATCCAAAGTTTTTATTTGCCACCATGATATCTCCTGCTTTGACATTCTTTACGAAATCTTTATCGATATCTTCCATGCAATGCAATGCCAGTTCCTTCGGATCAGAAGAATTTAAGTATCTTGCCGGAATGATGACATCGGTATCTACGTTGTCTCCGTATTTGAATACATGACCTTTTGCTGCTTTCATGTTTACTCTCCTTTTTCTTAAACCTATGCTACTTCATCCGGTCCGGAAAGTTTTCCGGTGATCGCACTTGCTGCCGCTACTGCCGGGCTGGCAAGATAAATCTCAGACTCCACATGTCCCATTCTTCCTACGAAGTTACGATTTGTGGTGGAAACGCAGCGCTCATGCTCTGCAAGGATTCCCATATAACCACCAAGGCAAGGTCCGCAGGTCGGTGTGCTCACAACTGCACCAGCCTCGATAAAGATCTTAAGCAGCCCTTCTTCCATCGCATCAAGGTAAATCTGCTGTGTTGCCGGGATTACGATCACACGCAGTCCTTTTGCTACTTTTTTGCCTTTTAAGATAGAAGCTGCCACACGCAGGTCATCCATTCTTCCGTTTGTACAGGAACCGATCACTACCTGGTCGATCTTGATGTCGCCGACCTCGTCGATCGTCTTTGTGTTCTCCGGAAGGTGTGGGAATGCAACAGTAGGTTTTAAAGTACTAAGGTCGATTGTATAAGTCTCCTCATACTCTGCATCCTCATCTGCCTCGTAGACAACATATGGACGTTTGGAATGTGCCTCCATATATTCTTTTGCAAGATCATCTACCGGGAAAATACCATTTTTTCCACCTGCTTCGATTGCCATATTTGCAATCGTAAAACGATCATCCATTGAAAGGTAGGAAATGCCATCTCCAACAAATTCCATTGATTTGTAGAGTGCACCATCCACACCGATCATTCCAATGATATGTAAAATGATATCTTTTCCGCTGATCCATTTTGCAGGTTTGCCGGTCAGGACAAATTTGATCGCTGCAGGTACTTTAAACCATGCTTTTCCGGTTGCCATACCAGCCGCCATATCGGTACTGCCGACTCCGGTGGAAAATGCACCCAGCGCACCGTAGGTACAGGTGTGGGAATCCGCACCGATAATGACATCGCCTGCCACGGTAAGACCTTTCTCCGGCAGCAGTGCATGCTCTATTCCCATCTCTCCTACATCAAAATAATTTGTAATATCATGCCGGCAGGCAAACTCTCTGACGCATTTGCAATGCTGTGCAGATTTGATATCTTTATTTGGCACAAAATGATCTAACACAAGTGCGATCTTATCCTTATCAAAGACACCGTCCACCTTCATTTTATCCATTTCATGAATCGCCACCGGTGAAGTAATGTCATTGCCTAAAACCAGATCCAAATCTGCCTCAATAAGCTGTCCGGCACTGACTGATGGAAGTCCTGCATGTGCTGCAAGGATTTTCTGTGTCATCGTCATCCCCATGGGTATATCCTCCTAAAAAATTAAAATCTGTGTCAGGAATGGTGTGTGCCCGTTCCTTTTTTGTGTGATGTGTGTGTAGAACAACACTCGCTGTCCTATCTGTATGTTATTCTAACACAGGTGTTACTATAATAAAAATACATATTAAATATATTTACCATAACTAAACTTCATGGTATAATGAGAAAAATTATCGATGTATCCAGTATCAGAAAGGAATTTTATCATGAACCAGAATTTATCATCTTACCGGATTTTTTATACCGTTGCAAATACCGGCAATATATCAAAAGCTGCCAAAGAGCTGTATATCAGCCAGCCTGCCATCAGCAAGTCCATCCAGAAATTAGAGGAAGGTGTCGGCTGTAAACTGTTTTCCCGCAGTTCACGCGGTGTTGTCTTAACCGACGAGGGAAAACTGCTCTACGACCATGTAAGCAGCGCTTTTGAAACCTTAACGCTCGGTGAAGAAAAATTAAAACGCTCCATTGAACTCGGTGTCGGCCACTTAAAGATCGGTGTCAGCGCAACCCTCTGTAAATATCTGCTGCTTCCTTATTTGCAGGAATTTATAAGACAAAACCCGCATGTCTCTATCTCCATCACCTGCCAGTCGACCAACGAGACACTCGAACTGCTCGATGACAATAAGATCGATATCGGTCTGGTAGGAAAACCGGATAATTTAAAAAATATCAATTTTGATTTTCTCGAGGAGATCGAAGATATCTTTGTCTGCACCAAAGACTATCTGCGGAATTTGCGTGCGCGCGGCGTCCACAAGGATCAGATTCTGACAAACTCAACACTGATGCTGCTCGATAAAAACAATATGACACGCCAGTATATCGACGACTATCTTTCCGACAACCAGATTCAGGTCAAAGAATCCATCGATATCTCCAGCATGGATCTTTTGATCGACTTTGCCCGTATCGGTGTCGGTGTTGCCTGCGTCATCAAAAGTTTTGTAAAAGAAGACCTGTCTTCCGGTGCTTTAGTAGAAATCCCGCTTGGCATCCCAATCCATAAGCGTGAGGTCGGTTTTGCCTATAAGACAACAACAAAACCTTCCAAAACACTCGCCGAATTTATCCGGTTTTATAAAAACTTTTAACAGATACAATATAATAGAATGCACGCTCCGCGAACATTCTATTATCATGAACTATACAGCCAGGTTGGCAAAGCGAATTGGCGCAATAAACTTTATTTCTTTTCAAAACTATACAGCCAGGTTGGCAAAGCGAATTGGCTCAATAAACTTTATTTCTTTTCAAAACTATACAGCCAATTCGCTTTTAAGAAGTAAATTAAAAAGATGACTGAGCTGATTGACCAGGTCAGCGGGTACGCCCAGAAGATGACCTGGATTTTCGGGATAAAATGCACGGTAACCGTGATGTATGTAATCCTTATGATACACCAGGATGCAAGCATGACAAACATCGGTACTGTGGATTTTCCTGCACCGCGCATAATACCGGCAATACAGTGGGAAAATGCCAAAAAACAGTAAAATAATGCCTCTACATGTGCCTGTCTGGTGGCAAATTCAACCACCTGTGCCTCACTGTTAAACGCTGCAGCAAGCTGCGGAATTGCAAAATAGACAATCACACCAACCAGTTCCGCAAGCACGGTGGAGCATGCAATGCCAAAATATGCACCCCTCTTAGCTCTGTCATACTGTCTTGCACCGAGATTCTGTCCGATAAACGTTGTGAGTGACATAGCAAAACAGGTGATCGGCAGAAATGCAAAGCCTTCTATTTTCGAATAAACACCACATCCTGCAACCGCCATCACTCCAAATTTGTTAATATTCGTCTGTACAATAATATTTGCAAATGAAATGATGGAATTCTGCATACCGGACGGCAGTCCGATCCCTATGATCTGTCCTAACATTCCCTTATGAAAACGTATCTGCGAGATCTGCACCTGATAAACATCTTTGGTCCGCATCAGACGCATCATACATAAAAATGCACTGGAAAACTGTGAAATAATCGTTGCAAGTGCTGCAGCACCGACACCAAATCCTAACAATCCGACAAATAATAAATCCAGTATAATATTAACGATGGATGAAAAAATCAGATAATAAAGCGGATGTCTGCTATCTCCGACTGCCTGCAAAATCCCCATCACGATATTGTACATAACAAAAGCGATCGATCCGGCAAAATATACCCTGAAGTATACAATAGAATTTGGCAGTACCGACTCCGGCGTTCCCATCAGGACAAGAATCTGCGGTGCCAATATCATTCCGATTGCTGTCAGGATACAGCCGGACACCAGACCAAATGCAATATTCGTATGTACCGCTTTTTTCAACCCGTCATAATCTGCTGCACCAAAATATTTCGAGATGACCACTCCTGCACCGACTGCAATCCCGTTAAAAAATCCGACCATCAGAAAAATCAGACTGCCGGAAGAACTGACAGCCGCAAGAGCATCACTGCCAAGAAAATTACCGACGATCAGAGAATCGGCGGTATTATATAACTGCTGAAACAGGTTCCCTAAAAAGAGGGGGATTGCAAATGACACAATCCCCTTCCAGATGGAACCCTCTAATAAGTTTGTTCCTTTTTTCATCTTATTTCATTACAATATTGACAATTCTTCCCGGAACGTAAATCTCTTTTACAATGTTTCCAGTCAGCTTATCTGCAATTGATTCTTTTGCTTTTGCAATAACATCATCTTTTGCGTCATTTCTGCCGATTGCCAATGTTCCTTTCGTTTTTCCATTGATCTGTACTGCGATCTCAACCGTATTTTCAACTGTTTTTGCCTCGTCAAATTCCGGCCATTTCTGCTGGTATACATAACCTGTTCCGCCAATGATCTGCCAGAGTTCCTCTGTGATATGCGGAGCAACCGGGTTTAACAGAATTAAGAGTGTCTCATACTCGCCCTTAGTCACAGCATTTTTCTTATAGAACTCGTTAATCAAAGCCATCATTGCCGCGATCGCAGTATTGTATTTCAGATTCTCATAATCGCTGCTGACTTTCTTGATGGTCTGATGCATCTTTGTCTCAAGTTCTTTGGAATATCCGGTTTCTTCTGTCATGATGTCCTGTAACTTCCATACACGCTCTAAGAAACGACGGCAGCCTTTTACACCATCTTCAGACCAGGATGCACTTAAATCAAATGCTCCGATAAACATTTCATATGTTCTTAATGTATCTGCACCATACTCTCTTACGATATCATCCGGATTTACGACATTTCCTCTGGATTTTGACATCTTCTCTCCGTTCTCACCAAGGATCATACCATGGGATGTACGTTTCTGGTAAGGCTCCGGACATGGAACTACTTTCTCATCATACAGGAATTTGTGCCAGAATCTGGAATATAACAGATGAAGTGTTGTATGCTCCATACCTCCATTGTACCAGTCAACCGGCATCCAGTATTTTAATGCTTCCGGACTTGCAAGCGCCTCATCATTATGCGGATCGGTATATCTTAAGAAATACCAGGAAGATCCAGCCCACTGCGGCATGGTATCTGTCTCTCTCTTTGCAGGACCACCACAGCAAGGACAGGTTGTATTTACCCAGTCTGTCATCGCAGCAAGTGGAGACTCTCCATTATCCGTCGGCATATAACTTTCTACCTCTGGAAGCATCAATGGCAGTTCACTCTCATCGATCGGCACATAACCACATTTATCACAGTGAACGATCGGAATCGGCTCACCCCAGTAACGCTGACGTGAGAATACCCAGTCTCTTAATTTATAGTTGGTCTTTGCTGTACCAATGCCTTTTTCCTCTAAAAATGCAATCATTTTTGCCTTTGCATCTTTTACTTCCAGTCCGTTTAAGAACTCAGAATTGATCAGAACACCGGTTGCAACATCTGTAAATGCCGCTTCGTTGATGTCAACTTCCTCACCATTTTTTGCAACAACCTGTACCATTGGAATATTGAACTTTTTGGCAAATTCCCAGTCTCTCTCATCATGTGCCGGTACTGCCATGATCGCGCCTGTTCCGTAAGACATTAATACATAATCGGAAATCCAGATCGGGATTTCTTTTCCGGTTACCGGATTGACTGCCATAAGACCGTCAATCTCCACACCCGTCTTATCTTTTGCAAGTTCTGAACGTTCAAAATCGGATTTCTTTGCAGCTTCCTCACGGTATGCAGCAATCGCATCCCAGTTCTTTAACTCGTCTTTATATTTATCAATGATCGGATGCTCCGGGGATACAACCATGTAAGTAGCACCAAATAATGTATCACAACGTGTCGTATAAACACGGAGTTTGTCCTCTTTTCCGGCGATCGCAAAATCTACCTCTGCACCCTGTGATTTACCGATCCAGTTTTTCTGGGAAACCTTGACACGCTCGATATAATCTACATCATTTAAGCCCTCTAACAGTTTCTCAGCATAATCAGTGATCTTTAACATCCACTCACTCTTTACTTTGCGGACAACCGGAGCACCACAACGCTCGCAGACACCGTTCACAACTTCCTCGTTTGCCAGGCCTACTTTACAGGAAGTACACCAGTTGATCGGCATCTCTTTTTTGTAAGCAAGTCCTGCTTTAAATAGTTTTAAGAAAATCCACTGTGTCCATTTGTAATAACTCGGATCTGTAGTGTTGATCTCTCTGTCCCAGTCGAATGAATAGCCTAAAGAATGAAGCTGCTCTTTGAAACGTTTTACATTGTTTTCAGTTACGATCTTCGGATGAATCTTATTTTTGATCGCATAGTTCTCAGTCGGAAGTCCGAATGCGTCCCATCCCATCGGATAAAGTACGTTATAGCCCTGCATTCTGCGCTTTCTTGCAACAATATCAAGTGCTGTATAAGGTCTCGGATGACCTACATGAAGTCCCTGTCCTGACGGATACGGAAATTCTACCAATGCGTAATATTTTGGTTTGCTGTAGTCGTCTGTCGCAGCAAAAGCCTTATTATCATCCCAGACTTTCTGCCATTTTTTCTCAACGACTTTGTGATTGTAAAGTTCTGACATATAATCCTCCTTGTTTTGCGAAAAAAAACTTCGTCTCGGAAGATATTTTCAAATAAAAATATCTTTAGAGACGAAGTCTGTCTTACTCCGTGGTACCACTCTAATTCGTATTCTTATGATTTCATAGAAAATAAAAATACGCTCTTATGATCCTTAACGCGGACAACACGCTTTTGCTTACTCACTGTAACTGGCAGCTTGGGCAAAAGGACTCAAAGGTGAGTTGGGAATTTCACTTTACTGCCTCACAGCATCCGGCAGCTCTCTGAGAAAGCAAAAAATTCTTACTATTCCTTATCAAAGTCTGATGTATTTTATTCACAACATGATTTATTTTATCATATACCCTGTTTTTGTCAAGTATTGAAACAAAAAAGAGCCACCACAAACAGTAACTATGTGATGACTCTTTCAATCGATTCAAAATTAGTTGTTGATTAATTTATCTTCTTCATTGTTCCAGCTATACAGTTTACGGATCTCTTTACCAACCTGCTCTGATGGATGCTCTGCAGCTTTCTTTCTCATAGCTTTGAAGTGAACCTGACGTCCTGCCGGAGACATATCCAGTAAGAAGTCTTTTGCAAATGTACCATCCTGAATATCGGAAAGGATCTGTTTCATTGCCTTCTTTGTATCCTCTGTGATGATCTTCGGTCCTGTAATGTAATCACCATACTCTGCTGTGTTGGAGATAGAATATCTCATTCCCTCGAAACCTGACTGGTAGATTAAGTCTACGATCAGTTTCATCTCATGGATACACTCGAAGTATGCATTTCTTGGATCATAACCAGCTTCGCATAATGTCTCGAAACCTGCCTGCATTAATGCACAGACACCACCGCAAAGAACTGCCTGCTCACCAAAAAGGTCTGTCTCTGTCTCGGTACGGAATGTTGTCTCAAGAACACCGGCTCTTGCTCCACCGATACCAAGTGCATATGCTAATGCAAGATCCTGTGCTTTTCCTGTTGCATCCTGCTCAACAGCGATCAGACAAGGTGTTCCTTTTCCAGCCTGATACTCAGAACGTACGGTATGTCCCGGAGCTTTCGGAGCGATCATAGTAACATCTACATCCTTTGGAGGTACGATACATCCGAAATGGATATTGAAACCATGTGCAAACATTAACATATTGCCTGCCTCAAGGTTTGGCTCGATATCTTTTTTGTACATATCTGCCTGTTTTTCATCGTTGATCAGTATCATGATGATATCAGCTTTCTTTGCTGCCTCTGCTGTTGTATATACTTCAAATCCCTGTTTCTCAGCTTTTGCCCAGGATTTGCTTCCTTCATAAAGACCAATGATAACATGGCATCCGGAATCTTTTAAGTTCAATGCATGTGCATGTCCCTGACTGCCGTAGCCGATAATTGCGATCGTCTTTCCGTCTAAAAGTGAAAGGTTACAGTCTTCCTGATAAAATATTTTTGCTGCCATAATTAATTTCCTCCAGTTTTGGTTTCTTAATAAAAATATGCATTTGCATATTCTTATCTGCTTATTTTGTTATAATGATACTCTTTTGCCGTCTTCGTCTAACATAACGACATCGGAAATGCCTCTCGACAATCCGGTCAGTCCGGTACGTGCAAGCTCTAATATCTCATATCCGGACAAAAGATCAAGGAAAGCATCTAACTTATCCTGATGTCCTGTCAGCTCGATCACCATCGAATCATGGGTCACATCTACAACTTTTCCATGAAAGATCTCCGTTACATTTAAGATTGGCTGGCGTTCTGTATCTTTCGCACGAATCTTAACCAAGATCAGTTCTCTTGTCACTGACGAGCCATTTTCAAGTTTTTTGATATCAACAACATCTTCCAACTTTGCAAGCTGTTTCTCAATCTGCTCTAAGATCTGCTCATCACCGGTCGCAACGATCGTAATCCTTGTATATCTCGGATCTGCGGTCACACCGGAAGAAAAACTGTCAATGTTGTAACCTCTTCTACTGAAAAGTCCTGAAATATGACTTGTCACACCCGGGTTATTCTCCACTAATAGAGATAATACCTGTTTTCTCATTCTGCATCTCCAATAGTTTAATACTTTAATCACACATCACACTAAAGCTATGATATCACATCGAAATTTTTTGTCAATAAACAATTTTTGTCCAGTCAAAATCTTAGTCTCATTTTCAGATAAATTTTGCGGTAATGATCCATATAACCGCAGCAGCAACAAACCAGACACCAATCTGTCTGATCCGCTTTTCGGCATTCAGATCACCCCTCTGGTCTTTTCTTGTACATACTCCTGGCACGATTGCCATAAGAAGTCCTGTAAAAAGTAATACCATCCGAATCAATAACATTTTTTACTCCCTATATCTTATATCACAAAACTTTAGATTGCAGTGCACGTCCGAAAAATCAATGATTTTCCGGACTGACGGGCATTTGCCCTATCACATGAAAATAAAGCAAAAAAATGTCTGCAAGCAGCCATTTTTTGCTTTACTTTCATGTGGCACTGCTCATTGCTTACTCATATCATAATCTCTGTATTTTCTTTGCTCTTCTCAATGATATGGTTCAATTTGCGGAACGGTATCGCTACAAGAAGTCCAATGACCAGTGAAATAACCAGATAAATTGCAAGTTTTCCGACATAGATCCAGTAATTCATCTGATAGATTCCGCCAATTGTCTCTCTCATGGCATTCATTCCATATGGGAACGGCAGGTATTTATAAAGCGACTGGTAAACCTGCGGCAGCGTCTCAATCGGGAATGTTCCACCCGCACCGGCTACCTGAATAACCATGACAACAATTGCAAGTGCCTCACCGACATTTCCAAATGCAACCGTGAGTGAATAAATAAACAGTGTGAAAACAAAACTGCTGACTGCGGCAGCAACCCAGAATAAAAACGGATTATGACACTGTATCCTTACATAAAACAGATCTCCAAGTACTGTGATCAGCGTCTGCACCTGCCCTACCAGGAAAAAGAGAATATAACGCCCGAAATATGCCTGGTATGGTTTGATATCTGTGATTCCTTCTTCTGGTTCTACTTTTACATGAATGATCGCCACCAGGATCAGAGCCCCTACCCACAGTGCCAGTATCGTATAAAATGGAGCCATGGCAGATCCATAATTTTCAATCTCATAAATTCCAACCGTATCAAGGTTTACCGGAGATGAGATAAAGTTTCCAAGCTGCTGCGGATCTGTTTCGAGTATCTCCATAAACTGTTTGTACTGTTCATCCTGACGCAGTGTCGTAAAATCTGTGATGATCTGCGTAAGTTTATTAAATAATTCCTGTGCCATTTCCAGTGATTCATACAAATCTGCACTTCCGTTTGCAAGTGTATCTTCGTATTTTGAAAGTACTTTTTCCACATCACCAAAATCTGCATTGATACCATTTAAAATCGATGTTGTCGCAATCATGGAATTCTGCATTGCATTCATTGTAGAGTCAAGCTGCGGTTTTACAGAATACTCAAATGCATGCTGCAATGCATCCAGCGCTGTCTTACAGTTTTCGATCTCTGTTGTTATCTGACTCTTTAAGGTACTGATATCTTCCGCTGTTGCAGTTCCATTTTCTGCAAGTCCGTTCAGTTCAAGTTCGATCATCTTTAACCTGTCACGGACATTCTGAATCTGCATCCTTGTTTCATCATCGGCTGTGCCTTCCCAGCTCGAAACTGAATCATTAAACATTTTTTCCAGATAAGGTACCACAGATATTGTTGCATTCAGTCCGTTTCCTGCTGCATCCTCGTATTTTTGCAGTTTTTCCATGTCATTTAACACAACCATTGACACATTGTTTAAGCTGTTCTCAACCAGATCAAAACTGTATGTAACCATCTGCGTCACCGTATCTGTCGTCGCATTTCCGGCAAGGATCAGACTTTCCATGCTGTTTACTGTATCCTGACCGGTGGAAACCATTGAATCAAGTCCCGGAAGCATGACCTGACTGGTCGCAACTATACTCTGTGCAGAATTTAAAATACTTGCAAATGAATTCAGGATATTAATGTAACTCTGCAGATCACCACTTACGTCATTCAGCCGCTGCGTAATCGTATCTGCAAGAGAACCTCCGTCAACATCCGTCCCTGCAACTGCATCCCCAACCTGCATCATTGCCTCTGCAAGTGTGCTCACAAAACTTGAATTCACCTGTTCCTGAACCGAAGTTTTTGCTTTTGATGTAATTTTAGGAGCTATTGCATTTTTCTTTTCATTTTCATAATAGATGATGTCTGGATGTTCAATCTGCCCGCCAAGAAAACTGATCATTTCCTCAGTAAAGTCGTCCGGGATAACAAGAGCTGCATAATATTCGCCACTGTAAACGCCATCTACCGCCTCATCAGATGTGTCGGTAAATACCCAGCCCATAGCTTTGTTTTCCTGTAACGCTTCGACAACAGATGAACCAATGTTGACAGAAATACCAGCCACACTCACACCTTCATCTTCGGATACCACTGCAACTTTCAGGTTTGAAGTTGCACTTGGTCCGTATGGATCCCAGTTTGAAAGTATATTAAACCATGCATAAAGGCATGGAATCACACAAAGTCCCATGATAACCACAACAGCAACCACGTTCTGAAAGATCCTTTTCATATCGGAGATAAAGATTTTAAATATATTTTTCATTCCGTTTTCTCCTCGTTCTCTGCTATCTTCTGAATCTCTGCGTCAGAATTAAACTTTTCGTCCAATTTCTGAATGGCATTTTTAATATTTTCCTCAACTTCATCAAGCTGTTTTCCCATAAGAACATCCACAGATTTATCCTCTTCATCCCGCAGCTCATTTAATTTTTCCTGCAGGTTATAATCTACATACTCGACAAGGATCAGATAAGTTGCAAGTGCAAATAATGATACGATCCATAAGATCAGGAAAACTACCTTGTTACTGTCTGTCCAGAATAAAAGGATCAAAAATATAGGCGGAATGATTGCAATACATTTAAGACCGATCTTGATCCGTTTTTGATTCTGTAAATGGATATTCTGTTCGTACGCAACGAGTTTTCCGTACATTTCCTCGTATCTGCTTTTTTCTTCCATTCTTTTTTCTCCAATTCTGCTATCTATAACAAAATTATTTTTCGTTATGCTTCTGTTACATCATTTTTGTATCTTCCATTCGTTTTTCCACAAAATGATTCAGTTTCACAAATGGAATACGGATCACCAGTCCGATCAAGAGACCTACGACGGCAAAGATCATCAATTCTGACAGATTCTTCATATAGTCGCTGCCATACATACCACCGATCGTTTCACGCATCGCATTGATTGCATACGGGAACGGGAAAAATATGTATATATTCCGGTAAACCGCCGGCAAAAGTTCAATTGGGAATGTTCCTCCTGAACCCGCGATCTGGATTACCATGATCACAACCGCAAGGGCTTTTCCCACATCACCAAACGAAAGTGCAAGGGAATAGATCAGTAATGTAAACGTAACACTGGCAAGTGATGCCACCAGCCAGAACCATCCCGGATACAAAATCTGACAGTGCAGGATATAGATATCTCCTAATACTATGATCAACGCCTGTAACTGTCCCATCACAAAAAACAACAGATATCTTCCGAAAAAGAGCTGATATGATTTTACATTCTCTAAATCTTTTGGTTCTGCTTTTACCTTGATCAGGGCAACAAGGATTGTTCCTCCAACCCAGATTGCAAGAATTGAGTAAAACGGTGTCATTGCTGAACCATAATTTGGAATCGGATAAACTTCCTCCGTTGTAACCAGCACCGGCTGTGAGAAGAATTCTCCATAGCCTTCCGGGTCACCCTTCATAAACTCGATAAACGCCTGTACCTTTTCGTCATCCTCAACCGAATTCAGACGTTCTAACAATTTCGTTAATTTTTCACTTACCCCGTCAATAACAGTCTGAATCTGCTCTAAACTGTCATTTGCACCTGTCACAGTTGTCTCAATTCCGGAAAATACAGAATTCATATCTCCTAAAGTGTCATCTAATCTGGTCAGAATATCTGATACATTATTTAACATCTGACTCATACTGTCGATCACATTATTTAACTGTGGGACAAGGCTTGTCGTATACATCTCCTGCATATTTGCGATTGCCTGGGAACAGGTAGTTAAAACCTGTGTCATATCCGACAAAGACTGATTGATCGCATCTGCAACCATACTTCCTGACACCTGCGTATTGATTGCATCCGTCTTGGAATCTCCTGAAAATCCCATTGCGATCTGGTTAATGCTGCTGATTGCCTTCTCAATATCCGTTGCGCCACCATTGATCGACTCTATCGTCTCAATGATCTTCTGAATGACAGCACGGTCATCATCCGACACGCTCTCCTCAACAATCACCTTTTTTAAATGTTCCTGCAGACGGTTCAGTTCCCGTTGCAATTCCACTGCGTCCAATGCCGCCTGATTCAGACTGTCCGCCGTCTGCTGTGCATCTCCTGCAAGATTCGTTGCATTAATGCTGTCCTGAATCCTGTTCATAGAGTCATTGATACTTGTCATTGTCTGATTTACATTTTCACTGAACGAATTTAATGACGTTTTTGTATCATCCAGACTGCTTCTTGCCGTACCAAAACTCTTTGCGCCATCTGATACTTTATTACTGAGACCCGGAATACTGCCTTTTGCCTCTGCAACTGCCTGTGAAAGTTCTCCGTTGCCGGCAATAAATGTGTCGATCATCTTACTATACCCGATCAGATTTTCATTCAGGTTCTCTAGTTTACTCTGAAAATAGGCAAACTTATCATTTTCTTCCATCTGTTCTGAAATATGATTTGTCTGCTCAAATATATTGCTTGCAAGCACTTCTATAAACTGTTCATTGATACTCTGTTTTAAGGTTGATACTGCAGAATCCGTGATCTTTGTTGCTACGGCATTCTTTTTTTCGTTCTCATAATAAGAAATAGTCGGCCCCTTAAAATCTTCCCGGAACACGTTATACATACTATATGTAAAATCAGAACTGATGATGACTGCCGCATAATATTCGCCACTATAGACGCCTTCTAAAGCCGCATCTTTCGTGTCTGTAAATACCCATCCGATCTTATCATTTTCCTTTAAGCTCTCAATGACCGAATCACCCATATTCACAGTGGTTCCATCATCCATCTGATATCCTGCATCTTCCGTAGCTACCGCAATTTTGATATTTTTTGTATTCGCATACGGATCCCAGTTCGAGTAAATATTAAACCATGCATATAGCGATGGTATGATACAAAGACCTATTGCGATTATCAGTGCAAAAGGATTGCGCACCAGTCTCTTCATATCCCCGCTAAAAATATGCCATATATTTTTCATGCCTCACAAGCTCCTTAACTTTTCCATATTCTTCTTCAATAGCGCAAAAGTCCCTATTATCGGGAAATTATACCATCCGGAATATCGATTGTCAAATTTACCGCTCTTATCCCTTCACTCTGCATCTTTAAATATTTCACCGTCTATTTCAAAAATAAATTGCAGGGGAACTTCCGTTCTATCCTCAAATATAAGTCTGTGATGACAGGTATCTATTTTCCGCACTCTGCCACAGTGTGTAACATAGGCCCCGCCGTCTTTCTTTTCATCCGGCACAAAATAAGTAAGCGTAATCTCCGGTTTTTCCGTAAAATGTTCCAGTAAACAGCGCATTTTTTCATCAAGCTGTTCTTTTTTATCCTCATCAAGTTCTAAAAAATCTTCTGTCCGTCTTGCCGTCTCACGGATTGAATCCTCATGTCCCGTCAGTGCTGCAAAAGGAGAAAATTGCGCTGCTCTGTCTAACAATGCCATCTGCGGATGTTTTACAGAAACATGGTGTGGCAGATGGATGATATCATCATATTTGTGTGTTTCTTTTTCTTTAAACAGATTTTGTTCCCTCATGCTTTGTGTCCCCCGATCTGCCTGTTACGTTCCATGCTTGTAGCGCCTTCCTGAAGATTCATCCCCTTTAACATGGCATTTTTCCCATATTTCTTTTTTACACTGAGAACTGCCTCCTGAAGTTTTCTCTCTTTTTCCATTTTTTCCTTTTCCGCCTGCTTTTTTTCTTCTAATGCCGCATAATCCGTAAACAGATCCAACTGTTCAAATGTATCATCCTGTTTTGCTGAAGTTTCATCCGACAGTCTGCAGGCGACAACATAAATCCGGCGGATCAGAAGATCTGGATCTACGATACGGTCATATAACTCCATAACAGCATCCATAATCTGTTTTGTCGATGAAGTCCGGCTTTTCAGATTGATCGTACCGTGAGCGTGTTTTGGCACTTTTCTTCCATAACGGTCAATGGTCACTTCCCCATGATATGCATTTTTACGCTTCGGATCAGTCAGATTATCGATATCATAACCGATGGTAAGTACCATCTGATCTGTAACCAGATGTTTGTCCACAAGATCCAGTACAAGCAGATCCGTCATTTCCCGGACGATCAGCTTTCCCTTTTCAAATTCATATGGACACTGTAATACCTGCCCGGAACTAATGCTGTTTGTCTCCGGCTTGTACGCCTTGATCAGATCGATCGTGGTCGGCTCATACCCCCATGCATGATCGATCAGAAGTTCTGCATTGATGCCAAACATCCTGTATAGCAGATCTTCGTTATAAAAATCCTGTTCCCTCCCCAATGAACAGCGGGCAATATCTCCCATTGTATACAGTCCTGCCGCCTCTAATTTTTTCCGGTATCCACCGCCAACCCTCCAGAAATCTGTCAGCGGTCTGTGATCCCACAGCAGCCGGCGGTAACTCATCTCATCAAGCTCTGCGATCCGCACTCCATTTGCATCCGGTGTCACATGTTTTGCAACAACATCCATCGCAACCTTGCACAGATAAAGATTCGTACCGATACCGGCGGTTGCCGTAACACCGGTTTCTTTTAAAACATCCTGAATCATTTTCTCTGCAAGCTCCCTTGCACTCATCTGATATGTTTTCAGATAATGCGTTACATCCATAAATACTTCATCCACGGAATAAACATGCATATCTTCCGGTGCTACATATTTTAAATAAATATCATAGATCCGGTTACTTTCTTCCATATAAAGCGCCATGCGCGGTGGTGCTGTAATATAAGTCAGTTCCAGTGCCGGATTATTTTTCAGTTCCTTGTCATCTGCTGATTTTCCTGTAAACATTCCACCGGCAATCCGGCTTCTCCGCTCCTTATTGACCTGTTTTACTTTCTGCACCACTTCAAATAATCTTGCACGTCCCGGAATACCGTATGCCTTTAATGACGGTGATACCGCAAGGCAGATCGTTTTCTCCGTTCTGCTCTCGTCTGCCACGACAAGATTTGTCGTCAGCGGATCATATCCTAATTTTACACATTCTACAGATGCATAAAAAGATTTCAGATCGATTGCAATATAAATATGGGATGAATCATTCATGTCCGGACGCCGCCTCTCTTTCTGCTTCTGGTTATAGATATTATTATAGCAGAAAATATGTTCGGTTATCACCCTGTTTTGGAAAAAATTGAAAATATCGGACTATATTAAAATAATGGTACTGATTCTAATAAATCATCCAAAAATAGCCACCTGGATAGTTAGTCCAAATGGCTTATAAAAAATATATCACTTTAATCTATAGATAATCTTTTTCTACAAAATACCCCTCTTCGAAACGTTCTATCAGGCTTTAAAACTGTCTTCTTCCTGCATTCCCTTTTCAAAATACTCTTCTGCTATCATTTTAAATTTATAAAAAACATCATAATACACTGTTGTTATCTTTTCAAAATTTTCTCTTGCAACTGCACCATCATAATCATGAGCAAGCAGATTTCTTGTTCTCAACATTTGCAGCCAAACATCATCATCAATCAATTTGTTTGAAAATGCCGCCTGTAAATTCGCTCTTGGCGATCCAAGCGCTATATCATTAATACCCAATACTTTGACTAAAATATCCTTCATCACTTTCCATGATAAATCAAATGTTAAATTATAATTTTGAACAGTACCTTCTAACACAAAATCAGCATCCGGGTCTGCTGTTTTACTTTTTTTTAAATTATTCAAACTTCTGCAAAAATTTTTATATCTGTTAATATATTTGTTTTCCATACTTTGCGATATCCTCCAAAAGATACTGGTTTCGAATTGTTTTATATTCCAAAATATCTATCTTACGTAAAGTTTCTATTTTTTCTAGATCCTGTTCAAGTTTATCCATATCCACATCGCCATAAACTACAAAATCAATATCACTATATGGAGTTGCTGTATCTGTTGCGAATGAACCTATAAGAACCAATTTTTTTACACCATTTTTTTTACATATTTCTGCAACTTTTGTAATTAATATATTTACGGGCATTACATTCATGATTCTAAACTAACCCTCCCGTTTCTCAAAACATTTAGAATTCTGATAAAAGTATAAATCATATTCAAATAAATTTATACAGAAAAAGAAACGGGATTCTTGACGATTCAAGAACCACGTTTCTTTCTATAATCTAAGTTTATCTTAGAATTTGCCAGCTTTATGAGCTTCCTCAACGGAAACTGCAACTGCTACAGTAGCACCAACCATTGGGTTGTTACCCATTCCGATCAGACCCATCATCTCAACGTGAGCCGGTACAGAAGAAGAACCTGCGAACTGTGCATCAGAGTGCATACGTCCCATAGTATCTGTCATACCGTAGGAAGCAGGACCTGCTGCCATGTTGTCCGGGTGAAGTGTACGTCCTGTACCACCGCCGGAAGCAACTGAGAAGTATTTCTTACCCTGCTCGATACATTCTTTTTTGTATGTACCTGCAACCGGGTGCTGGAAACGTGTTGGGTTTGTAGAGTTACCAGTGATGGAAACACCTACGTTCTCATGATGCATGATCGCAACACCTTCCTGAACGTCATCTGCACCATAGCATTTTACAGTTGCACGAAGTCCGTTAGAATATGCTTTCTCATATACAACATTTAATTTTGCAGCTTTGTAGTCATACTGTGTTTCAACAAATGTGAATCCGTTGATACGGGAGATGATCTGTGCAGCATCTTTTCCAAGTCCGTTTAAGATAACACGTAATGGTTTCTGACGTACTTTGTTTGCTTTCTCAGCGATACCGATCGCACCCTCAGCAGCTGCGAATGACTCATGTCCTGCTAAGAAGCAGAAGCACTCTGTCTCTTCCTCTAATAACATTTTACCAAGGTTACCATGTCCAAGACCTACTTTTCTGTGGTCTGCAACAGAACCCGGAATACAGAATGCCTGAAGTCCCTCACCGATTGCTGCAGCAGCATCAGCAGCTCTTGTACATCCTTTTTTGATTGCGATTGCAGCACCTACAGTGTAAGCCCAGCAAGCGTTCTCAAAACAGATTGGTTGGATTTTCTTTACCTGATCATATACATCAAGTCCAGCATCTTTTGTAATTTTTTCAGCTTCTTCGATAGAGCTGATACCATAGCTGTTTAACACAGCGTTGATCTGGTCAATTCTTCTTTCATATCCTTCAAATAATGCCATTTTCGTCCGTCTCCTTTCCTACTCTTCTCTCGGGTCGATGATTTTAACAGCATCTGCCACACGGCCGTACTGTCCTTTTGCTTTTTCCCATGCAGTGTTAGGATCATCGCCTTTTTTAATGAAGTCAGTCATTTTTCCAAGAGAAACGAACTGATATCCGATAACTTCGTCATTCTCATCAAGAGCAATACCGGTTACATAACCTTCTGCCATCTCTAAGTAACGAACACCTTTCTCTTTGGTAGCGTACATTGTACCAACCTGGGAACGAAGTCCTTTACCTAAATCCTCAAGACCAGCACCGATTGCAAGACCGTCATCAGAGAATGCACTCTGTGTACGACCATAAACGATCTGTAAGAATAACTCTCTCATTGCTGTATTGATTGCATCACAAACAAGGTCTGTGTTCAATGCTTCAAGAATTGTTTTGCCCTGTAATACTTCTGCTGCCATAGCTGCGGAATGTGTCATACCAGAGCATCCGATTGTCTCAACTAAAGCTTCTTCGATTACACCATTTTTTACGTTTAATGAAAGCTTGCAGGCACCCTGCTGTGGAGCACACCAGCCAACACCGTGTGTAAAACCTGAAATATCTTCAATTTTTTTAGAATGAACCCATTTGCCTTCTTCCGGAATTGGAGCTGGTTCATGTTTTGCGCCCTTTGCTACAGGACACATGTTTTCGACTTCCTTAGTGTAAATCATTTTAAGACTCCTTTCACTTAAATAGAACTGTATGTATCAGACTTTGTTATACATTTAACATACCTTACCTATTTTCGCACATTTTGTTGAAATCTACAAGTCCTAATCGAAAAAAATTATCTTTATTCCGTGTATTTGTTTTTATACACTAATCAAAATAATTCAATTCTGAAAAAACTTCCGACCCCAGTCTGCCGGCGTTGCTGATATTTTCCCCATCCACATGAATATATCCTTTTGTTCCGTCTTTGGCACGAACATAGATCCATTCCTTTGCATCGGAACTGATAAAGAATACATCCTGACCGGATGAAACCGTCACCTGGTCTGATGTCTGATCCATAGCCTCCCACAGTGGGAGATCCACATACAGCCTGTGCGGTGTAAAATACTGATACCTGTGCATTCCGGTATCCATATACTCTAATTTCCCCGCATCACTGTCATACCACCAGTAGCCATTTAAGTATGCTGTTTCAAGAATATCTGTACGAATTGTTCCATAGATTCCGCTTTGTCCGGTAAAGCCGTTGATACCGCCATTTTTTTCTTTAAAAGGAAAACCAGTAACTTCTCCGGCAAATTCGAGTGTGTTTCCATCATACCGGTAAAAATATGTCACATAATCACCACTCGGCCCATCATCTAAGACAGCAATCTCTAACGAATCATCATAAGCATTAATATCAGTGACATAAAAGCAATCTGTTTCCGGTGTCACCATCGCCGCATATTCGCACAGTTCATATGAAGTTCCATTCACGGTAAGGATACAGGAATACCCTGCATAATCGCCACTCTCTTTCACATCATAACGTATTTCTTCTTCCCTGCCGTCTCCATCAATATCTTCCATAACTTTCTGTCCTGTTTTATACTCTTTCGGATATGGATGTTCGTCTGCATATGTTTTTTCTGCTTCCTGTATCACTTTCAGATTATCTTTCTCTGTCTGGCTTAACACAGACTCGTCAAATGCATCTGTCTCCGCCGTTTTTTCATACCAGGAACATGCATTAAAATAACTCTGCAGATATTCATTGGTAAAACCCCGTCCATGTCTTGCATAGATTTCATTGCGTGCTAACCATAAATCATTGTCCGACATATTGATAAGACTGTCTGCCGAAATTGTCTGTGTCATACTGACCGGAATGATATACTGGTCAGCATCTTTGTGCAGGTTCTGTGTATCAATGACCGCATTCTGTACTACCGTATCTGACTGCTGCATCATCCCTTGATATTCATTTAAAGTATCCTCATTTTCCACATCGCAGCTCACATCCGTAGGCCTCACAACCTCATATAACACTCCATCATCGGTATATCCTAAAATACTTACACCGGCAGCATCCGGATACCATTCCGTGTCTTTGGTAATTCCAAAAAGAAACCCCGTCCCACTTTCTTTCTCATAGGATTTTTTCTGAAAAACAGAAAAACCGGTATCATCTTCTAAAATTACATACTTATCTTTCCAGCTCTCCGGAAACTGCAGCGTGATCTCTTTCCAGATATATTTTTCTTCGGCTGCTTCCATTTTTTCAGACGCACTGCTGTCTATTTCGGATTCTGTTTCATCTGTATCTGAAATTCCTGCTGTTTTCTGCTCATTGCTGTTTATTTTATTTTGTGCAATATCTGGCTCACCACACCCTGCTGTAAAAAGCAAAAGTGCGGCTGTAAACAACCACACTTTATTTTTCATATAATTATGCACTCCTTTCTGTCAGTGCAAAAACTTTTTTATATCATCTGCCGTACTGTGAATTTTCTCTACCGCATTCTGAACCTGTTTTGCAACATCAAGGTTTTCTTCACTGAGTGTATGTACCTGTTCTGCACTCGCCGTAACTTCCTCAGTCGCTGCCGAAAGCTGCGAGCAGTTTACCACAATCTTATTGTTGGAATCTGAAAGTCCGCTTACCTTTTTATTGACCTCTTCAATATGGGCAACCAGCTCACCTATATTTTTATTAAGCAGATTAAATGTTTCTGACGCAGCAAGAATCTTTTCTTTCTGATCTTCCGTTGCCTGTACAGAACCTTCTACTGATACAACCACATCATTTGCATTTGCATTCAGTTCGTTTGTAATTCTCGTGATCTCTTCCGTCGAATTTTTTGTCTGTTCCGCAAGCTGTCTGATCTGCTCTGCTACAACCGCAAAACCTCTTCCGGCTTCTCCGGCACGTGCACTCTCAATAGATGCATTTAACGCCAGCAGGTTTGTCTGGCTTGAAATATTTAAGATCATACCTGCAATCTCTTCTACTTCTTTTGTCTTATCCTGAAGTTTGGTCATTGCCTCAGTAACATCATGATTTGTATTTGTGATCTGCTCTGCCTGATCTTTCAACTCATCCATCACACGCATATTTTCCTGAATGCTGTCATTTGAATTCATTGCGATATCCACCATCTGTTTTGATCGCTCACTTGTTTCCTCGATCGCATCCTGGATCGTTGCAGTCATGGTATTCTGTTCTTCGATGCTGTTTGCATTCATTCCGGAAGCCGTTGTAATCTCCTGCATACTGCCAGTTACAGAATTGGTCGTCTCGACCAGTTTTCCGATCAGGCTGCTGCTCTTAACTGATTCTTCCTGAACAGTTTTGGAAATCTCAAGCACTCCCTGTAAAATTTCATTCTGCTTTTTGTGTTCCTCATCTATGGATCCAAGTGCATCTGCGTTAAACAATAATGTGATCTTTCCAATTCTTGAAACCATAAATAAAACGCCAAGCACGCCGACCACAGAACATATTGTATCCACGTTCAATACAGTAATACCCTTTATTCCCTGAACAATCGTAACGATCACGTAGAGAATACTCACTCCCACACAGGTTCTTTTTAATCCACCTTCATCATAGTACGGAATCTGTAACGCAACTATAACGATCAGTACATACGTAATAAAATGTGCATCTGTCTGTACTCCGACTAACAGATACTCTAATCCCATCTCAAGCGTAGCAATCACTTTTAATTTTGCTGTTGCATGATCTTTATGATAAATAATCGTGTTCAAAACTGATGCGCCTATTATTAATACAGTATTCCCATATACTACTGCATTTACCAGATTCTGATTTGCCATGCGGAGCCACAGATACAGTAAAAACAATATTCCAAGAAATATGGTTGCACCTATATAGAACCGGTTCATCTTTTTGATCCGTTCCGCTTTATCATTATAAATATATTTCTTTTCTTCTTCCATATATTTTATCTCCCTGTACTTAAAATATGATCAATATTTTCTGCCATAACTTATCCGACCTGTCCGGATCTTAAGTTTAAGAATATTATGCTTCTTTTTTCTGTACAACCTCGCCCGGTTTCTTAAAAATTGAGTTTGCCGGGATCACTCCCCTGACACTTGAAAGCGGATATACATTTGTATGTCTGCCGATCACCGTTCCAGGATTTAATACAGAATTGCATCCAACTTCAACAAAATCTCCAAGCATTGCACCAAATTTCTTTAATCCGGTTTCAATTTTTTCATCACCATCTTTTACCACAACCAGTGTCTTATCTGATTTCACATTTGATGTGATTGATCCTGCACCCATGTGTGACTTATAACCCAGAATAGAATCACCAACATAATTGTAATGCGGCACCTGAACGGAATTGAAAATAATATCATTTTTCAGTTCTGTGGAATTGCCGACAACAGAACCCTTTCCTACGATCGCACTGCCGCGGACAAATGCGCAGTGACGGATTTCTGCATCCTCATCAATGATCAGCGGACCGTTTAAACATGCTGTCGGTGCCACTTTTGCACTCTTTGCAACCCAGATATCCTCGCCTCTTTTTTCAAACTTTTCCGGATCTAATGTTGGTCCAAGCTTTTTTATGAACTCACTGATCCCTTTTAAAGCCTCCCATGGATATGTAAACTGTTCTAAATACTCTTTTGCGATTGTTTCATCTAAATCATATAAATTGCTGATTTTTGCGTTTTCCATCTTTTCCTCCATCCCAGAATGTCTCTGTCACATGGATATGAATCCAGTGTGATCCTGACATTTCTGTTTGCATACTGGTTCTATTGTAAAACGTTTTCACAGATCTGTCAAAATAATATTCGAACACTGCAAAAAAATCTCCGGACAGACAAGAATTTCTGTCTGCCGGAGATTTCTTATGGCATAAATTCATCTAAAAAATTGCTTCCTGCGATCCATTCCTGCTCTTCTTCCTCCTGGAACACCGCAGCCTCATTTGCCATAGCGGCATAGAAATCATCTGCACCATCCGGTTCAGAGTCCGTCCGTTGTGACTGCTTTGACTGTACCGCGTTCTGTTCTGCCTGCTGTGTCTCTGTGCCACCCTGTTCTGCCTGCTGCATCTGCTGTGCCCCATTCTCCTGCACAGCCGTCTGCACTTCTGACTGCCCCTCTGTTTCCTGTTTTTGCTGAGGCTCTCTTCCCGGATTATCAAAATCAAAACTGATCCGCTCATCCTCATATTTTAGGCAGGAATCAAACACATTCCCTGCTTTCGAGGTAAATCCGGTCACTTTTTCCTTTGTCTTTCCGGTTTCCAACAGCTCTTTTATGATTTCTTCCGAAAGCGGCACTTTCGCGACCGTATGCCCTAACCGGAAACCGCAGTCACACTCATAGTACCACTGGCTTTTCTTTAAGAGTTCCCCACATTTCGGACACTTTACCGTCGTCTCGACCGGCTTTGGTTTCTCCGGGAAATCAAAGGTGATCTGCCCCTCTTTGGTCAGTTTTAACGGCGCATCAAATTTCATTCCGGTCTTTGCGATAAATCCTTCGATCACACCGGTTTTTCCATTGGTTAAAAGTTCTTTGACCTGTGCTTCTTTTAATTTTACTCCTGCGATCTGTCCAACCGAAAAACGACAGCTTTCCGGATCATCTTTTTTATAATTCGCACAGCCATAGCCGAACGGCGTTTTTACCATATCCCCACCGCAGACCGGACATTTCACATCTTTTAATTTTGGCGCTTCCACATCCGAGAAATCGTATTTCAGTCCGATCACCTTGCCGGATTCGTCTCTATTTAAAGCAATCCTTGCATCAAACTTCTTTCCTGTCTTTGACTTAAAACCGCGAATCGTTGCTGTCCGGCCTTCTGTCAGAAGCTGTTTCACCTGTGCCTCATTTAACGTTTTTTCTCCCATCTTTCCAATGGAAAAACGGCAGCTTTCCGGGTCATCTTTTTTATAATTCGCACATCCGTAGCCAAACGCTGTCTGTACGATATCACCACCGCAGAGCGGGCAGACTACATCTTTTATCTTCTTTGCCTCCACATGGTCAAAGTCAAATTTTAAATACTTCCGACCGGTTTCATCCGTCTCTAACGCCACACAGGCATCAAATTTTTTCCCGGTCTTCGACTTAAAACCGCGGATTGTCTCCGTTCTGCCGTCGGTCAGAAGTGCTTTCACCTGAGTCTCTGTCAGGTCACGTCCCGCAAGTGTACCGATGGCAAAGCGGCAGCTCTGCGGATTTTGCTGGTCGTAATTCATACAGCCATAACCAAATGATGTTTTCTGGATCTGTCCGCCGCACATCGGGCAGACTACATCTTCTAATATCTCTGCCTCATTCTTTGAAAAATCAAATTCGACTGTTTTTCTGCCATCCTCTCCTGTTTTCAAAAGCAATGCCGCCGAAAACTTCTTTTTATTTTTTGCGGTAAACCCTTTTAAGACCTCCGTCTCTCCTTTTTGCAGCAGATCAGTCAGGTCATCCACACTAAGGGATTTTCCCGCGATTTTTCCAATGGAGAAATAACAGCTTTCCGGATCTTCACGGTGTTTCACACAACTGTAACCAAAAGAAGTGATTTCCATATCAGAACCGCAGACTGGACATTTCACCCCTTCTAATATTTCAGGTTCATTTTTGGAAAAGTCAAAATTGACTGATGCTTTTCCATTCTCATCTTTTTCAAGTACCAGTGCAGCAGAAAAGCGTTTTCTGGACTTTGAGATAAAGCCGGACAATACCTCTGTGTGTCCTTTGGTCAGAAGCTCCACCACTTCGTCTTCCTCTAAGTCTCTTCCTGCTATGGTTCCGATGGCAAACTTGCATCCGCTTCCATCTTTTTTATAATTACTGCATCCATAACCGAATGGTGTCGTTTCCATATCCCCGCCGCAGACCGGACAGACCGCCTCTATTTTTTTTCTGGCTGCAAGTCCTCTTCCACCTTTTCCGACAAATGGATGTATCCTTGCAGCAAGATTTCCGGTCAGATCATGCTCAATCATGGAAACCGTTTCTTTCCGGATAAAATCCTCCAGTTTCCCGCGATAATCTTCCATAACGACTGTTCCGCGCGTAATACCGTCAAGTCCTTTTTCCCAGGAAGCTGTCATTTTCGGATTCAAAAGCGCAGGCACAGTCATACTTACCACCTCAAACACCATCTCACCGATTGCTTCCGGACTTAATACCTGTGTCTTTTTATTCAGGTTAAGATACCCGATGCGCACCAGTTTACGGATGATCTCAGCTCTTGTCGCAGACGTTCCAATCCCTGATCCCTTGATCTGTTCTCTTAACTCTTCCTCCTCAATAAGCTGTCCGGCATTTTCCATTGCAAGCACCATGGAACCGGACGTGTAACGTTTTGGCGGTGCCGTTTTCCCCTCTTTGATCTCGTAACCATCCACATTCAGCGGATCGCCGGTCTTTAACTGTCCCGCCAGTTTTAAAAGTCCCGCACTCTCTTCTTCCTTATTGTCTTCATTTGCCGGTCTTCCCATAATTTCAAGGAATCCCGGATTTTTAAGTGCCTTTGCAGATGCAAAAAACTGCTCTGCTTCCACCTGTACCACAAGTTTGACTGTCTCATACTCTGCCGCCGGATAAAAAATACTTAAAAAGCGGCGTACGATAAGATCGTATACTCTTCGCTGCAGGTCATTTAACGAATGAAGTTCCGTAAGCTGCCCGGTCGGAATGATCGCATAGTGGTCTGTGATCTTTGAGTCGTCGGTATACTGTGTACGTGCAATATTCCGGTAGCTGCCTTCTTTTAGAATATGTTCCGTATAAGTTTTGGTCGGCTCATAAGTTTTCAGGCGGTTTAAATTTTTACCGATTTCCTTTGCTACCGCTGTTGACAGAACTCTCGCATCTGTTCTTGGATAAGTCGTGAGTTTTCTCTCATATAAATCCTGTGCCACCTGCAATGTCTCATCCGGACTGATCTTGTATCGTTTGGAGCACTCTGCCTGCAACTCTGCAAGATTAAATAACAGTGGTGCTTTCTTTCTGGATGTACCGCGCTCCATAGATTTTACAAACGCCATTTTCCCGTCAAGTTCACCGATCAGTTTTTCTGCACTCTCACGCTTTTTGAATCCATTTTCCTTATATAAAAGCGGCGATTCAAAATATCCAGAACCCTCAACCGCTTTCCACTCTGCAGCAACTGACACCTCATTTTCAGCACCTTCCGGTAAAAAGTCTCCCACCACACGATAAAATGGAGTCTCAGTAAAATTGCGTATCTCACGCTCGCGGATCACAACCATCCCAAGTACACACGTCATGACACGTCCCACTGCGATTGCTGTGTAACTCTTTGTCGCCGCGGCATCATTTAATAATTTCCCGTATTTTACCGACATGGCTCTGGAAAAATTGATTCCCATCGCATAATCTTCAATCGTACGCATGATACCGGATTTTGCCAGATTGTCATACTCTGACATCGGCTTTGCCTCGCGGATTCCGCGCAGGATTTCTTCCTCGGTCTGGGAATCGATCCAGACACGAAGTTCTTTCATTCCTTCCCTGACACCACCGAAACGTCTGATATTCTCCTCGATCGTCTGTCCTTCTTTTCCGGCATCACCTGCCCAGTAGACGGTCTCTATATCCTCTCTGAAAAGCATTCTGTGCACGGTATCATACTGCTTGCTGACATCTGGTATTACATTATATTTATATTCTTCCGGCAGAAATGGCAGATCCTCCAACCGCCATCTTTTGTACTTTTCATCATATGCTTCCGGATAGACCATTTCCACTAAATGTCCGACGCACCATGTGATGACATAGTCATCATTTTCAATGTATCCGTCTTTTCTCCCGTTCACGCCAAGAATCCTTGCAAACTCCTGCGCCACGCTTGGTTTCTCCGTTATTATCAAAGACTTTGCCACTAAAATATTTCTCCGTTTCTGATTACTTAACCTTTATTTCGCATAAGAGAAATTATAACATTTTTAAATTTTTTAGGCAATATAAAACGCCATCGGAAATCCTCCGATGACGTTTCTATCATCCATGTTTTATTTATTTCTTTGTAATATATCCCTGTGCTTTCAGCAGCTCTGCGCAAAGTACTGCACCGCCTGCTGCACCACGGACTGTGTTATGGGAAAGTCCGACAAATTTCCAGTCGTATACGGTATCCTCTCTTAATCTGCCGACTGAGATACCCATTCCGTTCTCGTAATTAACATCTAAGGAGACCTGCGGTCTGTTGTCTTCCTCTAAGTACTGGATAAACTGCTTTGGTGCGCTCGGAAGACCTAACTCCTGCGGAACACCGCTGAAGTTCTTCAAAGCCTCGATCAGCTGCTCTTTTGTCGGGTTTTTCTTAAATTTAACAAATACTGCTGCTGTATGTCCGTTTAATACCGGAACACGGATACACTGACAGGTAATGACCGGTGATTCTGCCGGAACGATCGCTTTTTTCTCGTCATCAACATGACCCCAGATACGAAGCGGCTCTTTCTCAGATTTTTCTTCCTCACCACCGATGTAAGGAATGATGTTTCCTACCATCTCAGGCCAGTCTTTAAATGTCTTTCCGGCACCTGAGATCGCCTGATAGGTTGTAGCAACCACTTCATACGGCTCGAACTCTTTCCATGCAGTAAGTACTGGTGCATAACTCTGGATGGAGCAGTTTGGTTTTACAGCAACAAAACCACGCTTCGTGCCAAGACGCTCTTTCTGGTATTTGATAACTTCCATATGCTCCGGGTTTATTTCCGGCACTACCATAGGAACATCCGGTGTCCAGCGGTGTGCACTGTTATTGGAAACAACAGGTGTCTCTGTTTTTGCGTAATCTTCCTCGATCTTTTTGATCTCCTCTTTGGTCATATCCACTGCGGAAAATACAAAATCAACCTCTGCTGCTACCTTCTCCACTTCATTGACATTCATGACAACGATATTTTTTACTGCCTCCGGCATCGGTGTATCCATTTTCCAACGGTCACCAACTGCCTGCTCATAAGTCTTTCCGGCGCTTCTAGGACTTGCTGCAATGGTTGTCACCTCAAACCATGGGTGATTTTCCAGAAGAGAGATAAATCTCTGTCCTACCATACCTGTTCCGCCAAGAATACCAACTTTTAACTTTTCGCTCATTTTGCTCTAATCTCCTCGTCCCTTATTCTCTGTTTGTCCGTCTGTCGCAAACATATGTCTTTCATAGTAAATATATTATGCTATTTTCCCGAAAAAAGCAATGCTTATTTTGTCAAAGTTTCCTGTATTTTTAGCAAAAACTTGTACATTTGTCACAATAACACGTCAGTGTACAAAAGTATTACATCCATTCTTTGCTCAGATATTCGCGCTCTTTCTCAATGACTTTCTCCATTGCTTCCCTGCCAGGTGCGCCAATCGTCAGACGTTTATTGACACATGTTTCCATGGAGATCGCATCATAGATGTCCTCCTCGAATACCGGACTGATCGCTTTTAATTCTTCCAGACTCATGTCATCGATCGGAATCTTTTTATCAAGGCAGTAAAGTACGATACGACCAACGATTCCATGTGCATCACGGAATGGAACGCCATGATTTACCAGATAATCTGCTGCATCTGTTGCGTTTGTAAATCCATGATTTGCAGACTGACGCATTCTTTCTTTATTAAAACGCATGGTTGCAAGCATTCCATTGAATAATGCAACACATCCCTTTACTGTGTCCATCGCATCAAAAGAAAGCTCCTTATCTTCCTGCATATCTTTATTGTATGCAAGCGGGATTCCTTTCATTGTCGTAAGTAAAGACATCAGAGCACCATAGACACGTCCGGTCTTACCACGAACCAGTTCTGCGATATCCGGGTTTTTCTTCTGTGGCATGATACTGCTTCCGGTACTGTACGCATCATCGATTTCAACAAACTGATATTCGTTGGAGTTCCAGATGATCACTTCCTCAGAAAAACGGGAAAGATGCATCATGATCGTTGCACACGCAGATAAAAACTCGATCAGATAATCACGGTCTGAAACGCCGTCCATACTGTTTAAAGTTGGTCCATAAAAGCCAAGCAGTTCCGCAGTATACTCGCGGTCTAACGGATAAGTTGTACCGGCAAGCGCCCCGGAACCGAGCGGGCAGTAATTCATACGCTCGTAAATATCATGCAGACGCAGACGGTCACGCTTGAACATTTCAAAATAAGCACCCATATGATGTGCCAGCGTGATCGGCTGTGCTTTCTGCAAATGGGTAAAGCCCGGCATGATCGTCTCTGTATTTTCTTCCATAATATGTAAGATCGTGGTCAGAAGTTCTTTTAACAGTCCATCCACTGCGAGCACCTCGTCTCTGGTGTAAAGACGCATATCAAGTGCCACCTGGTCATTACGGCTGCGTCCGGTATGAAGCTTTTTACCGGTATCACCGAGACGGTCGATTAAATTTGCCTCCACAAAACTGTGAATATCTTCGTATTCTGATGTGATCTCTAATTTTCCGCTCTCCACATCTTCTTTGATCTCCTGCAGTGTCGTGACGATATCGTTCATTTCCTGTTCTGTTAAAATACCCTGTTTTCCAAGCATTTTTACATGTGCGATACTGCCCTCGATATCCTGTTTATAAAATTTCTGATCAAATGTGATAGACGCATTGAAATTATATACAAGCTGGTCTGTTGCCTTTGTGAAACGTCCTCCCCATAACTGTGCCATATCTAAATCCTCACTTTCGTTGTCATAATTACATTTCATTCTACATGAAGTGCTGCATCCCTGCAAGTCCCTGTTGTATTTTTATGCACCGGCTATACATGCTGTCATGCATGCTTCTCCGCTTCCTTCGCCGCGATCTGCGCATCCCTTTCCTTTTTCGAAAAAACACAGCCGCAGTAATACTGGCGGTACATGCCATATTCTTCGGAAAGCTCCACGGAACGCTTGTATCCGTTTTTCTTTTTAAAATCAGAATTTAAGTATGAAATCCCATATTCCTCAGATAAACGATCCCCGATCTCATTTAATTTTTCTGCATTTTTAAGCGGACTGATGGATAATGTCGTTGTAAAATAATCCATATGAAGTTTATTTGCAATCTCGGCCGATTCCCGGAGCCGCAGTTCATAGCAGCGGAAACACCTCTCACCGCCCTCTTTCACGTCCTCTAGTCCCTGCGCCATCTGATAAAAACGTTCTTTATCATAATTTCCCTCTACAAAAGAAACCGGATATTTTGCCGGCAGTCTCTCGATAAAGCGCTGCTGCTCTTTTACACGTTTAAAATATTCCTCTTCCGGATAAATATTCGGATTATAATAAAAAACCGTGATTTTAAAATACTGTGACAGATACTCTAAGCAGTAAGAACTGCAGGGTGCACAACAACTGTGTAACAGCAGGGCGGGCACTTTGTTCTCACTCTGGTTTTTCGCTATGGTCTCCTCAAGCATTTTCTGATAATTCTGTTTCAATTTTCTGCCTCCCATGACAATATTTCTTCTGCCCGTTCCCTCCATGTATGCCCGGTACAGAATGTCTGATATGCATTGTCCCGGATCTCTGCCCGAAGTCTGTCATTTTCCATCAGTTCTCCGGCAGCTTCCGACAGCGAACCTATTTCTGACAGCGAATAAAACATCAGATCCTCCCTGTTTTTAAAATGCGAACTCCTGTACGGATTCTCATCTGTCAGCACCACAGTACGGTTTGCCATCCCGGCAATCGCCCTGTCATGGATGCCCCGGTTAAAAATCGGCGAAACATCAAGCATGATCTGGTCTCTTGCAATTTTCTCAAAAGAAAGATCAAAGGTAACCGGCTTTTCGATCGTCAGATATTTCTCATAGGGAGTCTGATATTTTTCCCATCCCTCACCGACTAACCGTACCGGTATCTTTCTTTTTAAAAGCTCATCAAGTGCCGCTTTCCTGAAATAATCCCTGATGTAGGCATCCGATGCATACATCGTATTCATAAAAAGAGCAAACTGCGCACTGTCAAGTTCCATGTCATTTTCTTTCAGGCATGCCCGAAATGCTTCCTCCATCGGAAGTTCCGGCGTCCCGATCCGCATTTCTATGATCCTTTTCATCATTCCGCAAAAAGGCTCCGGTGCTGCTTTCACAATATCATATACCTTATCCGGTGAATCGTAAGTTCCTATAAAAAGGATCCGATCCGCAGGATTTTTTTCCCCGTCAAATAATGCAACCGTCGCTCCAAGCGGGAGCATATGCACGCTCTTTACATTTGGATGATATTTTCTGACATAATCAGCCTGTCCTTCATCCAGCACGATTACATGAAAATTTTTTGCCTGTGTCATCAGACAGTTATAATGAAATAATGGATGATCCAAAATATAATCGTAAAATGGACCATCGATCAGGTCTGTCACCGGTGTCCCGTCATCCATCGCAAGTCTTGGAAGCAAAGAGTTAAAGTCAAAAACTGCACGATATTTTTTTCCAAAAAATGGAGAAAGTACCTTATCAAGATCATCTTTGGATGTAAACTCACATACTGTCGTCTCATAGCCTGCTTCTTCAAACGCACCTGCAAGCTGATGGGCAAAAAAGTTTCCCGACAAATAACAGATTTCCCTGGAACAGAATACTAAAATCTTTTCCTGTGCTTTCATCCGTTTTTCCTCCCGTAAAATACAAACGGACTCCTGCTAAAAGTCTCCCCAAAGCAAAAGTCCGTTTTCATTCTCATTCCTTACTCTCTTACATAACGCAGGCACAAAATTCCAACTAAATATTCTACCACGCAAAGCACCATAAAAACAGTTGCTCCGGCGAAAACCCCTGCTACGATCTGAGCGATCACAGCAATCGCATGCAGCCAGACCGGTACATCATGCAGGCAGCAGGCAATCCCTGCTTCTAACAATACGATCAGACAAACCGGAACAACCGGCATATGCAGAGCAATAATTCCTGCCAGAATAACCGCAAGTGCTGCAACAATGACTGCAAACAGCATCAGCATACTCTGATTCTCTGCAAATAACGTTCCAAGGATACCCCCTATACTCTTTTTTCTGCGCTGCTTTATGGATACGCGTGGCTCCTCTTTTTTTACATAATTTTCAGGTTCACTCATACCTTAATACCTCTCCTCTTTCTGCTATAATGTCATCCGGTCAAATGATCTGCTTACCGGAAAACACGTCATCTTTCTGCATTATATCAATTTATATAAAAAAGAACAAGTAGTTTTCACTTTACCCTCTTTCAAAAAGGATGTATACTGATACAACGAAAATAATTATCTGACAGAAATGGAGAACCCGATGAATCATACAACGATCAACAAACCTGATACATGGTGTTCCATGTGGGGAAATGCAGTTTCAATCGCAGAACACCGGCCGGAAAGCTATGCAAAAGCTATTACACTCCGCTATCCGGTCTATGCGCCATTTGACGGAACATCTTTAAGATTTACCTTTGACAATTACTGTGGAAGCGAACCTGTCTCTATCACAAAGGCAACCGTCTCCGTCGCGGACTTCAATACCAGCAGCGATTCTGCCCCCAAAATTAATCTGTCCTGCCCGCAGAAGAAATCGACAACAACACAGATTACTTTTTTGGGCAATCCTTCTGTGACACTTGATGCACACAAGCGTATTGTAAGCGATGAAGTTTCCTTTCAGGTTCAGGCAGGACAGACACTTTGTGTCAATCTTTATTTTGCAGACTTTACGCTGATGCAGTCCGCTGTTCTGATCACAGGTCCTCTCTCGAAAGGATTTTTCTCACTGGGTGATCAGACATTAACAGAAGAGCTTCCTCTTGATACAAGCAAAACGACAAGCTGGTTTTATTTTTTAAGCAATATCGATATTTTAACATCATCCGACAACCATGCTGTGATCTGCTATGGTGACTCCATTACCGCACAGGCATGGCCGGATGAACTAACGCTACGTTTAAGACGTGAGGGCAGAAAACACACTTCCATCATCCGACGCGCTGCAAGCGGTACCAGAATCCTGCGCCAGTATGACTGCATTACCTATGATTCCTACGGTTTAAAAGGAAGCAACCGCTTTTTGCATGAAATACCGACCGCCGGTGCCGATACTATCATTATCCAACAGGGGATCAATGATATCATTCACCCGGTTGGAACAGATATCAATCCGTTCCGTCCCATGAGCGATCTTCCAACAGCAGAAGAACTCATAGACGGTCTCAAATGGTACACTGACCAGGCACACTCTCTTGGATTGTCTGTCTATATCGGAACACTGCTTCCGATCGAAGGCTGGCGTACCTATGCCCCGTTCCGTGAAGAACTGAAAAATAAAGTCAATGAATGGATCCGCCAGGCGGACGGCTTTGAAGGCTGCATTGATTTTGACCTTGCCGTACGTGACAGCACCAATCCTGCTGCATTCAAAGCAGGCTATGATAGTGGCGACCATCTTCACCCAAGCAGTGCCGGTTACAAGGCAATGGCTGATGCTGTATCTTTACGCTTCCTCTAAATGCTTTCTTACTCTCTGGATCAGCATCTCCAATGCAACCGCATTTTCGCCCCCCTCCGGGATTATGATATCTGCACGGCGTTTACTCGGTTCCACAAACTGTTCATGCATCGGTTTTACAGTCGTTAAATACTGTTTTATGACACTGTCTAAGGAGCGTCCACGGTCTTTTACATCTCTTACGATCCTTCTTAGAATACGCACATCCGCATCCGTATCTACAAATACACGGATATCCATCAGTTCACACAAGGCCGGCTCGGCAAAGATCAAAATACCCTCAAGTACGATCACCGGTGCCGGCTCCACAAGGATCGTCCTGTCGGAACGGTTGTGAACCGTATAATCATAGACCGGCATCTGCACGGCATTGCCCTTTTTCAGCTCTTTGATATGTTCACATAACAGTTCTGTATCAAATGCATCCGGATGATCATAATTTAACTTTGAGCGGTCTTCATAACTCATCTCATCATGGCGTTTATAATAATTATCATGACGCAGAATACTGACTTCATCACGTCCAAAGCTGTCAACCACTTTATCTGCCAGCGTCGTTTTCCCGCTTCCTGTTCCTCCTGCAATTCCAATTAAAATCGTATTTTTCTCTGCCATAATACCGTTTCCTTTCACATTCTGATATATAAAAAAGAATTTTCTTATTACAAAAAAAGCAAGCGGAACTTTTCAGAAACCACTTGCTCTTATCTGTCCGGACTTCCGGAAGTTATAAGCCAATAGTCGGACTCGAACCGACGACCTACGCATTACGAATGCGTTGCTCTACCAACTGAGCCATATTGGCAATTAATGTGGACTGTCTTTTGACTTGCGCCACACTCGACTAGTATATACATATATTATAAAAAATGCAATACCTTTTTTATATTTTTTTCTAAATTTTTGCAATATTTTATTTTCTATTGACTTTTCCTATGAAATGCATAAAATAATCTTGTTTACTTATTGTAAACAAAACATATATTTTTACAGTTACTATAAAACATCGCAGAAATGAGGATTATTATGGATATCGGAAAGCGTATGAAAGAACTGCGTATCCAGTATGGCCTGACACAGCAGGAACTCGCCGACCGCTCCGAACTGACCAAGGGATTTATTTCCCAGTTGGAACGTAACCAGAACTCTCCGTCTATTGGTACACTGCTCGATATCATACAGTGTCTCGGCACAACACCTGCCGAATTCTTTACGGACGAAGAACCGGAACAGATCGTATTTGAAAAAGATGACTATTTTGAAAAAATCAGTGAAGATGGAAATAAAATGATCGAATGGATCATTCCAAATGCACAGAAAAACAGTATGGAACCGGTACGCCTTACCTTAAAACCCGGCGGCTCCTCCGACACACACCTGCCACATACAGGGGAAGAATTTGGCTATGTATTAAAAGGAACTGTGCGTGTACTATATGGTGGAAGGGCTTATACCGTCCGCGCTGGCGAATCTTTTTATTTCCAGGCCGGTAAAAAACATCGTCTGGAAAATAATGGAAACCGCGATGCCATCTTAATCTGGGTATCTACGCCGCCGAGTTTTTAATTTTATCATGTAACCACTTAGAAAGGGATCATGTTTCTTCTGCTACCAATTAAGAAACGTTTTGAACACAAATGAGCAAAAAACTAATTAATCTGACAGGTATTTCAAAATCTTACGGCGACCATGTCGTATTAGATGATTTAAATTTATATATCCGTGAAAATGAATTTATCACACTTCTCGGTCCATCCGGCTGTGGAAAAACAACCACCCTTCGTATCATCGGCGGTTTTGAGACACCGGATGCCGGCAGTGTCATTTTTGACGGCAAAGATATCACATCATTACCTCCAAATGAGCGCAATTTAAATACTGTTTTCCAGAAATACGCACTTTTCCCGCATATGTCGATTGCAGAAAATATTGCATTCGGACTGCGTATTAAGAAAAAAAGCAAAGAATATATCAATGATAAGATCCGTTATGCCTTGAAGCTGGTAAATCTTGAAGGATTTGAAAACCGCTCTATCGACTCATTAAGCGGCGGTCAGCAGCAGCGTATCGCGATCGCGCGTGCCATTGTAAATGAGCCAAAAGTTCTTCTTTTAGATGAACCGCTCGGTGCTCTCGACCTAAAGCTCCGTCAGGACATGCAGTACGAACTGATCCGTCTGAAAAATGAGCTTGGCATTACATTCGTATTTGTTACCCACGATCAGGAAGAAGCACTTACCATATCTGATACAATTGTCGTTATGAATCAGGGTTACATCCAGCAGATCGGCACCCCCGAAATGATCTACAACGAACCTGTCAATGCATTTGTGGCTGATTTTATCGGTGACAGCAACATTATAAACGGAACCATGATCAAAGATAAGGTCGTGGAAATTTTAGGTGTAAAGATTCCATGTGTTGACGAAGGTTTCGGATGCAATACTCCGGTTGATGTCGTGATCCGTCCGGAAGATGTTGAGATCACGGAACCTGGCGCCGGTTTTATGGATGGTGACATTGTCTCTATTATATTTAAAGGTGTACACTATGAGATCAGTATCATGGCAAATGGTTATGAATGGCTTGTCCACACGACGAAAATGTATCCGGTCGGCACACATGTCGGCATCAACGTGATCCCGTTTAATATCCAGATCATGAACAAACCGGAATCTGAGGACGAGGAGGCTGTAGAGATCGATGCGTAAATTAGGCAGACAGCTTTTAGCAGGACCTTATCTTGTATGGATGATCGGATTTATCCTGCTGCCGATCGTTATTATCTTATATTATGCTTTTACAAACGCTTCCGGTACATTTACCTGGGATAATATTGCAGCGATCGCAGATCCGGTGCATGTAAAATCCATCCTGCTTTCCCTGAAACTCGGATTTTTCTGTACAATAGTCTGCCTGCTGCTTGCCTATCCGCTCGCCATTATCCTAAACAGTTTTCATTTTAAGCATCAGAGTTTCGTTGTATTTTTATTTGTACTTCCAATGTGGATGAACTTTATGCTGCGCATCCTTGCCTGGAGACTTTTACTTTCTAACAACGGTATCGTAAATGCCCTGTTTGGTTTCTTCGGTTTCGGTCCGGTAAAAATGTTAAACACACCGACTGCCGTTGTTTTCGGTATGGTATACGATTTTCTGCCGTTTATGATCCTGCCGATCTATAACTCCATGGCGCGCATCAAACCGGATGTCATTGAAGCTGCAAAAGACTTAGGAGCTGATTCAAAAATCGTAATGCTCCGTATTATTTTTCCGCTGACTCTCTCTGGTGTCATCAGTGGGATCGTAATGGTCTTTGTTCCGGCTCTCACATCTTTCGTGATCTCCGATCTGCTCGGTGGCGGTAAAGTGCTCTTGATCGGAAATGTCATTGAACAGGAATTTATGCAGGGAAGTAACTGGAACTTAGGTTCCGGGCTTTCCGTAGTACTTATGATTTTCGTCATCGCAAGTATGGCGGTCATGAATATCTTCGATAAAGATCAGGGAGGAACTGCTGTATGGTAAAGAAGGCTGCATCCCGCATTTATCTTGCGGTCATCTTTTTATTTTTATATCTTCCGATTCTTGTTTTGGTCATTTTGTCTTTCAATAATTCCAAATCAAGAGTCGTATGGGGTGGATTCACTTTAAAATGGTACGCTTCCTGTTTTACAGACGAAACGATCATGAATGCACTGACCATGACACTTCAGATCACATTCACTGCCGCAGTACTCTCAACCCTGATCGGCACACTTGCTGCCATCGGGATCAGTGCCATGAAAAAACGTGGCACAACCCTGATGCTCGGTGCGACCAATATCCCGCTGTTAAACGCAGACATTGTGACCGGAATATCCCTCATGCTGCTTTTTGTAAAATTTTTAAATCTTGGATTTGTGACAGTACTCATCGCACATATTACATTTGATATTCCATATGTAATTTTGAATGTACTTCCAAAATTAAAGCAGATAAACAGAAACACATATGAAGCTGCCTTAGATCTTGGTGCCTCCCCGCTTTATGCCTTTTATAAAGTAACCTGGCCTGACATCAAATCCGGTGTATTTTCCGGATTTTTAATGGCAGTTACCATGTCGCTGGATGATTTTTCCATCACCTTTTTCACGAAAGGAGCCGGTGTAAATACGCTTTCTACTATGCTCTATACAGAACTTCGGAAAGGTGTACGTCCGGAACTTTATGCACTTTCCACACTGTTGTTTTTTGCTGCATTTCTGCTGCTTCTTATTATGAACCGCAGATCTGATAAGACAAACTGATATCTTTTTGGTGTGGCAATCTCTGCAAATATATTTTATTACTGATACGCCGTATTATCCGGCAGAACGCGAGGCTTTCATGAAAAAATATATTATTTTTCCGTTATTATTTTTGAGCACCCTTTTTATGGCAGGATGTGGAAATAAAGACACCACTGATGACAATTCGCTGGTTGTTTTAAATTATGGAAAATATATGGACAGTTCTGTTTTAAAATTGTTCGAACAGGAAACAGGCATTCACGTCAAATTAGAGGAATACGAAAGTCCGGAAGAAATGTATACCAAATATAAAGCCGGTTCCATCGGTTATGACTTAATCTGCACTTCCGACTACATGGTAGAACGTCTGATCTCCGAAGGAGAGGCAAACAAAATCGACTTTGATCACTTTTCTTATTACCAGAATATAGATCCGTCGATCATTAATGCTGCAAGGATTTTTGACCCGGATGCATCCTATTCCATGCCATATTTTTATGGAACTCTTGGTATCCTCTACAATACCACAATGGTCACAGATGACGAAGTATCGTCCTGGAACATTCTGTGGGATGAAAAGTACAAAGATTCCATTATCATGCAGAATTCTGTCCGCGATTCGTTTGTACCGGCTCTTCGTCTGTTAAATTATGACATCAACACAGAAAATGAAACGGAACTAAATAACGCAGTAGATCTTTTGATCAGGCAAAAACCGCTTGTCTACGCCTACTACGTAGATGAGACCGCTGATGAGATGGCCGCCGGCAATGCAGCAATGGCGCTGGTTTATTCCGGGGAAGCTGCCACTGCGATGGAATTAAACGATGATCTCTCCTATACAGTTCCAAAAGAGGGTTCAAACCTATGGATCGATTCCTGGTTTATGCCAAAGAGCTGCAAGAATCAGGAAAATGCCGAAAAATTTCTTGATTTTCTGTGCCGCGAGGATGTAGCTATGACTAATTTTGATTATGTCTGCTATGCCACACCCAATCTCGCCGTGATTGATGCGCTAGATGATGAAACCTTAAGTGATACCACGATTTTTCCACCACAGGAAACTTTAGATAACTGTACTGTGTACAAACAGTTTGACGAATCTACAATCTCTCTTTACAGTTATCTCTGGAAAAAATTAAAATCCGAATAATTTTTCTTGCATTTGTAGTATGTATATGATATAGTAAGTCCACGCAGTTTTTTGCGTGGACTTTCCCCATTTATAGGCAGTAATATCTTCTCCTGCACCACAGGTATATCTCATATAACTCAGACATATCTGTATTTACAGGAGGTCATTATGACATATCAGACATTTAAACAGCAGATCAGACAATCTTTACAGGACGCATTCGGTTCTGATGTTTCCATTATCCTGCAGGATATTTTAAAAAATAACAATACCCACTTAGACGGTCTGACCGTTTTAACTCCGGGCTGTAATATTTCACCAACCATTTATCTGAATGACTACTTCCGCGAATATGAAAAAGGCCGATCTTTTCCTGATATCTGCGCCGAAATTCAAACGATCTATCAACAGAACAAGCCTTCCCACAGTGTTGACATTTCCTTTTTCACATGCTATGAGAAAGTACAGTCCCGCATTATCTTTAAGCTGATCAATTACGAGCGCAACAAAGCACTGTTATCTGACGTTCCCCATTTCCGCTTTCTCGATTTAGCGATCGTGTTCAGCTGTCTGATCAGTATTTATCCCGACGATATCATCGAGTCTTTTTCGGAAGAAAATAACCCTGCCACTGACTCTTTCACACACGCAGGGAGCTCTGCCACGATTCTGATCCACAACCATCATCTTTCTTTCTGGAATATCACAAAAGATGATCTTTATGCACTCGCATGTAAAAATACACCGGATCTTTTGCATTATGAACTTCGAAATATGAGTGACGTACTAAAAGAACTTCTTTCCGGTGACGACAGTGCTGCTCTCCTCGCTCCGCCGGCGCCTTTTCCCATGTATGTGCTTTCCAACCATACAAAATTAAACGGCTCTGCCTGCATTCTGTATCAGGATCTGTTAAAAAACTTCGCAGACCGCTTAAGAAGTGATCTCTACATCCTTCCAAGCAGTATCCACGAAGTTCTTATCATTCCTGTCAGTTCTTTTTCCTTACCATCTGATCCTCTGCTTTCATCCGGGAATAAAACCAGGGATACCACACAGGAATCCTACCGGGAGCTTTCGGAAATGGTATGTGAGGTCAATTCCACCCAGCTATCTGTGGAAGATATTCTCTCTGACCATGTATATTATTATTCAAGAGAAAGCAGCCGTATTACCATGTAAATTTCGTCATCAGACCATCATATAGTTTTTCATACTCTACAACCGATGCATTCCAGGAGAAATCCTGACTCATGCCATGTTTTACCAGTATATCCCAGTCGTTTTTATGCTGATAAAATACAGATATCGCATAGCGGATCGTTTCTAACATCTCGTGCGCATTATAATTTGCAAAAGAAAATCCTGTTCCCTCTTTTGTATATTCATTGTACGGAATGACGGTATCCTTAAGTCCTCCCGTTTCACGTACGATAGGAACAGTACCATAACGAAGACTCATTAACTGGCTTAAACCACACGGTTCAAACAAGGACGGCATCAAAAATGCATCACAGGAGGCATAAATCTGATGTGCGAGTTCTTCTGAATATCCGATATGTACTTTCATCTTATCCGGATATTTTCCTGCGAAATAAGACAGCATATCCTGATAGCGTGCCTCCCCGGTCCCCGCCACAACAAACTGAACACGCTCCGTACTGAGCAGCTCATCCATGATATATGCGATCAGATCAAAGCCTTTCTGATCTGTCATACGCGATACCATGCCGATCAGAAATACATCTCCATCCACAGGTAAGGAGTCATTTTTCTGCAGACGCGCCTTGTTGAGCGCTTTTCCTTCTTTATAATTCATTTCATTATAATGATTGGACAGATAGATATCTTTCTGTGGATCATACTCAGTATAGTCAAGACCATTCAATATGCCGGAAAGTTTGTTTCTGCACGCATACATAAGCCCTTCTAATCCTTCGCCTCCCTCCGGTGTAGTGATCTCATAGGCATAGGTCGGACTGACGGTAGTGACCGCATCTGCATAGACCACACCGCCTTTTAAGTAATTTGCCTCACCGTAAGACTCTAACTTATCCGATGTAAAAATCTGCTCCGGCAATCCGGTAATATCCATAACAGCAGGCAGTTTCCATCTTCCCTGAAACTTCAGATTATGAATCGAAAATACCGTCTTTATACCTGTATAGTATTCCTCATCCCCATATAAAGTCCGCAAAAATACCGGAATCAGTCCTGTCTGCCAGTCATGACAATGTATGACATCCGGACAGAAATCCAGATACGGCAATGCCTCCAACACTGCCTTTGAGAAAAATGCAAACTTTTCTACATCCTCATAAATATTGTTATATGGTGCATTTCCGGCAAAATAAAATTCATTGTCTACCAGATAATAGGTAATTCCATCGTACGTTGTTTCAAAAATGCCGACATATTGTTTTCTCCAGCTTAAATTCACATAAAAATGGCATAAAAAATGAAGCTGTCCTTTCCACCGTTCATCCATGCAGACATATTTTGGAAGAATAACCCTTACATCATAATTCGTCTTATCAAAATATTTCGGCAATGAGCCTGTTACATCTGCAAGTCCACCGGTTTTCATAAAAGGCACAGCTTCTGAAGCCGTAAATAATATTTTTTTCATGTCATAAACCCTCCAGCCCAAAAATTTATTTTTCTATAAACTTTTGAAAATCTAAAGAATATTATAACTCTTTTTCGCTTTTCTGAAAAGTATTAATACATTTTATGTTCCAGTCTGATACGATCCGTGATCAGTGCAATAAACTCTGAATTGGTCGGTTTTCCCTTTCCATTGTGGATCGTATAGCCAAACATCTCATCAATTGTATCCATTTTCCCCCTGCTCCATGCAACTTCAATCGCATGGCGGATTGCTCTCTCCACTCTGCTTGACGTCGTCTGATACTTCTTTGCAATGGTCGGATAAAGGATCTTTGTGATAGAATTCAGCATCTCCATATCATTTACGGACATAACGATAGCATCCCTTAAATACTGATATCCTTTGATATGTGCCGGAACACCGATCTCATGGATGATCTCCGTTACGTCTGCTTCAAGACTGCGTTCACTGACCGGTTCTGCTTTCTCATATGCGTTTATCTTGCGTTTTTCCATTCCCGGTACACTGCGGTTTTTGATCCGTTTGATCCGGTCAATGATCATATCATTGTCAAATGGCTTCATAATGTAATAAGATGCCCCCATATTGATCGCATCTTCCGTGATACGATCCTGTCCGATCGCACTGATCATGATAAATGCAGGGTGTTTTTTTATTGTTTTATCCTTGTTCACACGGCTAAGTACTCCAAGTCCATCCAACTTTGGCATCACAATATCGAGAAGTACGATATCAGGTTCTTTTGTTTTTATCACACGATAAGCTTCCTCACCGTCTTTTGCTGTCCCCACCACATTCAATTCGTCATCACTTTCGATAATATCTCCTAATAACTGTAACATTATCTCATTATCATCAGCAATTGCTACACTTAATTTTTCCATTTCAAGCCCTCCTGTGACAAAAATCATAAATTATTTGCAATTTGATGATACTTATTTCCGGTCAGATTATTTGTCGAATGTAGTCGTCAAGCGCAAAAAACACATAAAATATGGATTATTCTACAATAATACGGAATCCATCTCTTCCATTTTCTTTTACTTCATACAATGCTTTATCTGCATGTTCGATCAGGCTGTTCCTGTTCTCCTGTTTGTCCGGCAAAAAGCTGGCATATCCCTGGGAAATCGTGACCGTCACCTGTCTGCCTGAACCCTTATCTTCTATATGTAACTGTTGTAAATTTTCTTTGATCGTCCGGGCAATTCCTGTAATTGCATCTTCCTCGCCATTCTGGATCATTAAGACAAACTCATCTCCGCCATATCTGTATGCCTTCCCACATCCTGCCACGGCTGCTTTCAATACATCTGCAACCAGCTGCAGACAACGATCCCCCTGAATATGTCCATATGTATCATTGTGCTGTTTAAAACAATCAATGTCAAGTATGCCTACCGCAATCTTTTTGCCTGTCTTTATTGCCTGACCGATCACATCCACAGCATCTTTCTCTAACATGTACCGGTTGCCCAGTCCGGTCAGCGCATCCTGATTCGAACGTATCTCTGCATGTCTACGCTGTTCTTCTTTTTCCTGAAGTTCAATCTTTAAATCGATCGCGCGTGCACGTTCCTCATTATCCGCTTTTTTCTGCTGCTGTGACACTTCTACGTAATGAATACACAGCTTCACATATTGCTCTGTGTCACCGAGTTCTTTATAGTACTCTAACCACATTTCTGTAAGCAGCATTTCATAATAAACGCTGTGCTGCTTTTTAACATACTGTTCAAACACCAGAATAACTTTCTTCCACTTGTCAAACTCACGCATATCCTTTAACAATGCACACAAATCACTCATGTCTTCAATATAATCTGCTGCATTTGAATCATCAATGCCGCCTTTGATCAATTCGTCCAGATGCTCATATACATATTCTTTTCTTCCAATGCTCCAGTAAAGTCTTGATTTCAATGTCAGATACGAGTAATAATACATCCCATCCATAACATCTTTGCTGCATTTTTCTAATTTAACAAGCTCCTCACATGCATCATCCAGCCTGTCAAGCTCTCCATATGATTTCATCAGATTCATATGTGTAATCAGATATCTTATCTGAAAATTTTCATTCTCCGTATCCGTAACTTTTTCAAGTTCATCAGCAGACTTTTCAAAATAATCAATCGCTTTCCCATGCTGCTGCAGTTCCTGATATCTCGATCCTATGTTATTATAGGCTAATGCCAGAACTGACGTTACGCCATGTCTTTTCGAACATTCCAGTACTTCCAGATAACAATCCATTGCTGCTGATTCATTGCCAAGCGAAATATAGATAACGCCCATCATATTCTGCGCATATGCGTACTGTTCGTAATTCTTTTCTGTCCGATATATATCAATCGCATTCTGCGTTAACGCTGCTGCCTTATTTAATTCTTTTGAAAAGAAGGCAGTCCGGCCTTTTTCCATATATTCTGCTGCTAATTTCTCTGTTTCACTCTCTGAATACATGTGTTCACCTACTTATGCAAACTGTTAATTTGCTTTAATAATATCATATTTAATTATGATAGGAAAGCATTTTCTCAACGAATATCCCATATCCCCTGGTCGGATCATTCACGAGCACATGAGTCACTGCTCCGATCAGTTTTCCATCCTGTATGATCGGGCTTCCACTCATTCCCTGTACGATTCCTCCCGTCAATTCCAATAGCACAGGATCCGTAACCCGGATCAGAATTCCTTTATTTTCATCATTCCCCTTATAATCAACGCTTTCCACCATTACTTCATACTTTTTACTTTCCCCGGAAACAGATGATACAATAAATGCGCTTCCAATCCTGATATCCTGTTTATAACGCACTTCATAGCACTCACCTGTTTCTAACCACTTCAAGTTTCCATTCAGGATGCCATGAATGCCAAGATCTGTATTTTGCATGATCGATCCTATTTTTGTATTGTCTCCATACTGGATAATACCGGAAAGTTCTCCGGGAGTTCCCACCTTTCCCTTTTTTATGCCTACAATGTCCGTATGGTAAAGATATCCCTCCGACATATTCATGATCGTTCCGGTATCACTGTCACTTACCGCATGTCCAAGTGCCGCATAAGTTCCATCCGGCTTATAATACGTAAGTGTACCCACTCCCGCAAGATCATCCCTGACCCAGATACCAAGCATGTATTTTCCGCTGACACTTTTAACCGGATCTAAGGAAACTTCAATGTATTCTTCGCCACGCATGATTCCAAGAACATCTTTTCCCCCACCTGCCTCATTCACTGCTGCTGCAAGATCTTCCTTCTCATTAACTGCCTTTCCGTTTACACTTACAATATAATCCCCGCTTTTTACAAGATTTTCTGATGGTTTTACCTCACGTCCATCTATCTTTTCAACTTCTCCATTTCCTATTACAAGAACACCCTTTGTTTTTGCATAAATCCCAACCGGCATTCCACTTGCATAAACGGTTTCCGGCTCCACCAGCATGACCGTGATATCCTTAACAGGAAAAATTCCAAATAATCTACAGTTCACACGATACGTAAGCGTTGAATCTTCTGTCAGATAATCAAATACCTCCGTGCCATCCTGCTTTAATACAATGCTGACCGGTACTTTAAAATCATATGATACTGTTTCTCCTGCCCTCACATATATCTCATCCGGAACAGCATTCTGAAATGATCTCACAGCAAAAATCAGCGTCAAAAAGAATCCCATACAGGTAAGATTTTGTATAATTTTATAATAAACACTTATTTTTTTCATTTTTTCTCTCCTGTTTTACCCATATTTCGCAAAAAAAGAAGATATCCTGTTTTTGATATCTCCTTTTTATTATATGTGCTTTTTTCTTTTTCACGCTGTTATTTATCCAAACTGTACTGCCACTTCTTTACAATCCAGCCTCTTTTTGGAATTTTTATTTTTTCTTTTTTAAAGCAAGCTCTTTCATTTCTTTCGCACTCTCTCTTACCTTATCCGTGATCTCGACACCTCCAAGCATACGTGAGAGTTCATCCACGGTCTCTGCAGGATCAAGCATTCTGATCTTCGATACTGTTGAACCGTTTGAGACAGCTTTTTCGATCAGATAATGTGCATCTGCCATCGCGGCGATCTGCGGAAGATGTGTGATACAGATGATCTGGTGTGTACGTCCTAAAAGGTTCATCTTCTCAGAAACCATCTGTGCAGTACGCCCGCTGATCCCGCTGTCAATCTCATCAAAGATCAGTGTCTCAACCTCATCCTGATCGGCAAGCACTGTTTTTATTGCGAGCATGATCCTCGAAAGTTCTCCACCAGATGCTACTTTTCCGAGAGGACGCACCGGCTCACCCGGATTGGTAGAGATCATAAACTCTGCGTCATCATACCCGTTGGCAGTATAACTTGATAACACACCAAACCGCATTTCAAACACAACATCCAAAAAATTCAGATCTTTCAATGCGTCTGTCACTGCAGCAACCAGTTTATCTGCATGTTTTTTACGGACAGCAGACACTGTCTCACATTTTTTCTGCAGATTTTTCTCTGCACTTTTTACTTTTTCTTTCAGATCAGCCAGATAAGTATCATAATCCTTTAAATGAAGCAGACGTTCCTGTTTTGCTTCGTATGCGTTTAAGATTTCCTCAATGGAACTGCCATATTTTGACTTTAAATGGTTGATCTCATCTAAACGCTTTTCCAGCTGATAAAATGTTTCTTCGTCAAAATCCGTATCTTCCAGATAATCTGCGATCTCACGGTTAAAATCGTTGAGCAGATTGTCGATCTGTGTCAGCATCTCTTCCATATCAGCAATTTTATCATCATATGCAGATACACCTGAAAGCTCTCTTAGTGCCCGTCCGGTCAGTTCCGATGCCTGATCATTTCCTCCGGTATACTGATATGCCTGATTCAGTGCTTCCACGATCTTTTTTCCATTGATGAAACGCTTATACTGTGTCTCTAATTCTTCATCTTCGCCTATGGTAAGCCCTGCTTCTTCAATCTCACCAACTTCATATTCCAGAAAAGAGACCTCCCTTAAGCGTTCTTCTTCATCCACATCCGCTTCGTTTAACTCTGCTACAAGTCTTTTATATTCCTTGTACGCGTCTGCAAGCTCCTTTTTCGGCCGTTCGATCTCTTCCTTTGCATAACTGTCAAGAATCTCTAAATGCTTTTTTTTCGATAAAAGAGACTGGTGCTCGTGCTGTCCATGAATATCGATCAGAACTGAGGCGATCTCTTTTACTTTTGAAACAGGCACACTTTCTCCATTAATCTTTGAAACACCTCGTCCACCAGTGATCTTACGGCTTAAGATAACCTCATCGTCCTCAATCTCCACCTCAAGCTGTTCTAAAAGCATTTTCTGTTTTTCTGTAACAGAAAAAATAAGCTCCACAAGTGCTGTTTTTTCCGGATCACGCAGCATCTCTTTTGAAACCTTTCCTCCAAGTGCAAGATTGATCGATCCGATGATAATGGACTTTCCGGCTCCCGTCTCACCGGATAAAATATTTAACCCCTCTTCAAAATCGACCTCCGATTCATCAATCAGTGCTAAATTTTTCACATGTAGATTTTGTAACATAGAATCTCCTTCCTGCGCTCTCACGCGCATTCTCTCCCGGAAGTATCTCCTTTTTTCTGATAGCCTGTTATTCTTCTACAATCTTGCGCAACCGTCCCATTACTTCAACAGTTTCCTGTACACTTCTGACTGCACACATAATCGTATCATCCCCTGCGATGCATCCCACCACTTCATGCAGATGCATAGCGTCTAATGCCGCAGCCACCGCCATTGCCATTCCTGAAACAGTCTTTATCACAAGGATATTCTGTGCCATATCCATGGAAACAAATCCATCTCGGAATACCCTTGTAAATTTCTCGGACAGATCTTCATTTGCCTCCATCAGCGCAACATACTTCTGCCTGCCCCCGTTGATTGCGACTTTCGTCAGCTTTAACTCCCGAATATCCCTTGAAACCGTTGCCTGGGTTACCTGATACCCTTCTCTCTCTAAGTAATCTGATAATTCCTCCTGGGTTTCAATGTTATTCTTTTTTATCAGTTCAAGTATTTTTTCCTGTCTTTTTGTCTTCATACTTTCTCCTGTTCTAAAGATAGATCCACTATTATGTATAAGCACTCATCTTTCTGCGCAGTATTTCAAGAAAACTCTCACTGCTTAATTTGCAGATCTTAGCCGTATCTTCTGCCCTGCGCACCACAAAACGGTCACCAACTTCCAAACGCACTTTGCTGTCTCCGTCAAAGCTGACTTCTACCATCTCGTCTTTCTGCGACCGGCGCTTTCCAAGTTCTACGGTAACCTCCTCATCTGCACTGATCACAATACTTTTTGAACTTAGATTATGATCATTGATCGGTGTGATCAGCATCATCTGTGCCTTCGGATCCACGATCGGACCACCCGCAGACATATTATACCCGGTTGAACCGGTCGGCGTCGATATAATAATTCCATCAGCGCGGAATGTATTCAGATACTCCCCATTGACATAAACGATCAAATTTACTACCGAGAGTGCCCCGGTTCGGTGAATTACCACATCATTGAGTGCAATATCCGCAGACAGGATCTCTCCGTTTTTGATTCCATATCCACCAAGCATCATCCGCTCCTCGACCATGTAATCATCTTTCATGAGTTTGTCAACTGCCTCAAATACATCCTTTTCTTCAAGTTCGCACAAATATCCTAATGTTCCAAGATTGACACCGATCAAAGGCAGCCTGCTCTTTACCAAAGCTGCTGCAGCCCGGATCAGCGTGCCATCCCCGCCAAGCACTAAAACGCCCTGTGTGTCCGCAGGAATGTTTTCTTTATGTGGTGCCGCCTCCCCCGGTGTCTCTCCATTACTGAAAAAAACACTGCAGAAACCACCTTTATTTTCGATATATTCTTTGATGCGGTTCGTCAGTCTTGCCTCTGCGTCCTTATAATAGTTTGTAATGATCAGAAAATTTTTCATTTATTTATCCAGTTCCCCATGTGCAGCTTCTACCACTTTTTGTACATCGACGTTTTCTTCCATGCCTGCCTGTTCCACATCCTGTTCTTTCTTTAAATGCACCAGATATTCAATATTTCCCTCCGGTCCCTTGATCGGCGAATATTCAAGATGAAGAACCAAAAATCCGATTGAAATGGCAAACAAAATAACCTTATCGATTACTTCCTCATGAACGGATTTGTCACGTACAACACCTTTTTTTCCTACTTTTTCTCTTCCTGCTTCAAACTGTGGTTTGATAAGACAGACCATCTCACCGCCATCTGCAAGCAGTTCTCTTGCCGGTCCAAGCACCTTTGTCAGTGAAATAAATGAGACATCAACCGATGCAAAATCCAGCACATCATCAATATCCTGTGGTGTCACATAACGGATATTTGTTTTTTCCATACAGACTACTCTCGGATCCTGCCTTAACTTCCATGCAAACTGACCATATCCGACATCAACAGAATATACCTTTTTTGCGCCATTTTGAAGCATACAGTCTGTAAATCCTCCGGTCGATGCCCCGATGTCCATACAGACCTTATCATTTAACTCTATATCAAAATGTGTCATTGCTTTTTCAAGTTTCAGACCACCTCTGCTCACATACTTTAACGTATTTCCTTTTATCTCGATCTTTGCTTCCGTATCAAACATGGAACCAGCCTTGTCCTCGCGCTCATTCTCTACGAACACATTGCCTTCCATAATCATTGTCTTCGCTTTCTCCCTGGACGGTGCCAGTCCTCTGTTTACCAACAGTAAATCCAATCTTTCTTTCAATGAATCTGTATCCTTTCTGCCTTATAATGGATGATAAACTTCTTTGATCCGTTTTAATATAGTATCCGCATCAATACAAACTTCGTGGTAGAGAATATCAACATTTCCATGCTCCACATACTCATCCGGAATCGCAATGTTGAGTACATTCACATAAATCCCCTGTTCATTATAGAACCTTGTAATATGTTCTCCAAAGCCGCCATTTATGACATTCTCTTCCATAGTGACTATAAGTGTATGTTTTGATGCAGCTTCCATTAACATCTGTGTATCTAATGGTTTCGCAAAACGGGCATTGATAAGACTTGCCGGAATCCCTTCTTCCTTTAATGCCGCATGCACAGTCTCGGCCGTCTTAACCATTGATCCTAACGCCACAAGTGCAATCTCCGATTCGCGGTAAATCCATTCGCTTCTGCCAACGGATATCGGCTGCCTGTATTCTTTCAGTCCGTCATATGCCTCTCCCCGCGGATATCTTACCGCAACCGGCGTTGGAAAATCAACGGCATATTTGATCATATCAGAAAGCTCCCATTTGTTTTTTGGCGCCATGATCGTCATATTCGGAATCGTAGACAGGTAAGATATATCAAAAATACCCTGATGCGTCTCTCCATCACTGCCTACAAGCCCTGCCCGGTCAATTGCAAAAACAACCGGCAGATTCTGAATACACACATCATGCAGAATCTGATCATAGGCACGCTGCAGGAAAGATGAATATACCGCAAATATCGGTTTCAATCCCGCTGCTGCAAGTCCGGCAGCAAATGTGACTGCATGCTCCTCCGCAATTCCAACATCAAAGAAACGATCCGGGAACATATTATGAAACCGTTTCAGACCCGTACCATCCGTCATTGCCGCCGTAATAGCTACTACTTTTTCATCGCGGTCACCGAGTTTGCGCATCACAGTCGAAAAAATATCTGTGTAATTTGCTTTTACTCTCGGCTTACTCGGCAATCCGGTTTCAATATCAAACGGCTCTGTCCCATGAAATCTTGCCGGATGACGTTCTGCCGGCAGATACCCTGCACCTTTATGCGTCAGGACATGCACCATAACCGGTCCTTCAATATTAGATGCTTCTTTCAGCAGCCGCAATATTCCTTTCATATCACTGCCATCAACAGGGCCTAAATAAATAATTCCCATCTCTTCAAAAAGCATGCCCGGAATAAACAGTTGTTTGATTCCGCTTTTCGTCTTCCGGATTCTCTCTACCATTTTATTTCCATAAACCGGAATCTTATTCAGGGAATTCATGACACCCATTTTCAGATCCAGATAAGCGTCTGCTGTACGGAAACCGGATAAATAGGTTGAAAGTCCTCCGACATTTTCAGAAATAGACATATTGTTATCATTCAGCACAATAATAAAATTTGATTTTAGCTGTGCCGCATTATTTAAAGCCTCAAAAGCCATACCTCCGGTCAGTGCCCCGTCTCCGATTACAGATACTACTTTGTAGTCCTCGCCCGAAATTTCTCTGGCATGGGCATAGCCAAGTCCTGCCGAAATTGAAGTAGAACTGTGTCCCGTATCAAAACAGTCACAATCACTCTCTTTTCTTTTGGGGAAACCGCTCATCCCGCCATATTTGCGGAGTGTATCAAAGTTATCCTTCCTCCCTGTCAGAAGTTTATGAGTGTAAGACTGATGACCAACATCCCAGATCAGCTTGTCCTTTGGCAGATCCAGAAACAGATGAAGTGCCATAGTAAGCTCTACAACCCCCAGATTCGATGCTAAATGTCCACCGGTAACCGATATTTTCTGAATTAAAAATTCGCGGATCTCATCCGCTAATATCGCCAACTCTTCCTCACTGAGTTCTTTGATATCATTTTCTTTTTTTATTTTTTCCAATATCATACTGACTTCCTCTGTTTCCCGGTTCTCTTTTCGTACCGACTATTATTCCTGACAATAGAATGTTCACAGAGCGGACATTCTATTATTTCTCACGCGAGATCAGATAACGCAATAATTCTGTCAGAAATTCATTTTTTACAACAAGTGCTTTCATCTGTGCAATCGCCTGTTCTGAAAGGTCTGCAACGCCCCTTCCTGCTTTCTCGATACCCTCATACGTCACATACGTACTCTTGTGATTTTTTTCATCACTGCCGATCGGTTTTCCAAGTACTTCCATGGTACTTGTCACATCAAGAATATCGTCCTGTATCTGAAATGCCAGACCGACTTTAGATGCCACTTCTTCCACGATCTTTTGCTCATTTCCGGTTGCTCCTGCAAGAACGGCTCCGATCATCATAGATGCCTCGATCAGTGCACTCGTCTTGAGACGATAGATAAAATCAAGTTTCTCTTTTGTCATATCGCAGGTGTTTTCCGACTCTACATCCACAGTCTGACCGCCAACCATTCCATAAATTCCCGCTTTTGCAGATAAAATACGGATTGCTTTTCCAATTCCCGGATTCTGTGGTTCGATGTCAAGTGCCTTTGTTGCTGTCTCAAATGCATATGTTAAAAGGGCATCCCCGGCGAGGATCGCCATCGCCTCCCCATACACCACATGTGTTGTCTTCTTGCCGCGGCGGTATTCGTCATTGTCCATCGCCGGCAGATCATCATGCACCAGTGAGTATGTATGTATCATCTCGATCGCTGCCATAAACGGCTCGATCACTTTTGACCTTCCGCCAAACAGCCGGTAAGTCTCTAACATCAGAATCGGCCGTAATCTTTTTCCTCCTGCAAGAAAACTGTAATTCATAGCTTCGATCACCGTTTTCTGATATCCTTCCTCTTTTGGCAGATAGGAACTTATGATCTGTTCTGCCTCATCCGTATGTCTGCCTATTTCCGCTTTGATATCCATATCTGCTCCTCCATATGCACCGTCTGTATTTAAAAATCTTCCAGTTCACCTTTTGCGTTTAAAATCTGCATTTTTTTCTCTACAGTGTCTAACATCACATTACATTCTTTTAATTTCTCCACACCGCTCTGATACAGTAAAAATGACTGTTCCAATGAAACTTCCGGCTGTTCCATCTGTTTTAAAATATCCTCAAGCTCTGCAAAGTTATCTTCGAGTGCAGGCTTGTTTTTTGTCTCATCACTCATGCAAAACCTCCGTTACCTCTGCTTCTAATGCACCTTTTAAAAGACGGATCTTTACGTGATCACCTGTTTTTATACCTTCTGTATCTGTCAGCGTATGCCCATCTTCATCCGTCACATAAGAATATCCCTGTGCAAGTTTTTTGACCGGCGATACGCCTTCTAATCTTTCTGAAAGTAATGCCAGTCTGTGCCTGCGCAGTTCGATCATATGTTCCATACAGTTTCTTAACTGTTCTTCCAGATCCATGGCATATTTTCGTTTTTCACGCAGCTGCCCCTCCGGGCTCAGATAAGAAAGTCTGTCTGATGCATGTTTTAATTCTTTTCGCATCTGCTGCACACGCTGCATATTTAAAAGGAACATTCTGTCTTTTATTTCATCCAGCCTTCCTGCCACTGCTGCATAGTCAAACACCGCAAGTTCTGCAGCCGCTGACGGTGTCGGTGCACGAAGATCTGCCACAAAGTCTGCGATCGTCCAGTCTGTCTCATGACCAACCGCTGAGATAATTGGTGTTTTACACTCAAAGATAGCACGCGCCACCTCTTCCTCATTGAATGCCCACAGATCCTCAATCGAGCCACCGCCCCTGCCGACGATCATAACATCCACACCAAGTGCATCTAAGGCATGGATGCCATTTATAATGCTTTCGGCTGCACCATCTCCCTGCACCAGTGCAGGATATAAAATAAGCTGAACGAACAGGTTGCGCCTCGCAGAAATATTGCGGATATCCTGCACGGCTGCACCGGTCGGTGCTGTCACCACACCGATCTTCATTGCGTATGATGGGATTGGCTGTTTATATTCGGCAGCAAACATTCCCATCTCTTCTAATTCCTGTTTTAATGCTTCAAACTTCTGATAAAGGTTTCCGGCTCCATCCAGTTCGATCTCTCTAGCATAGATCTGATACTTTCCATCGCGCTCATACACTTCCACCGAACCGGTCACTACAACCTGGTCGCCCTCTTTCATCTGAAACTTCAGACCTTTTCTGCTTCCTGCAAACATTACCGCATTCAGTGTTCCAGCTGCGTCCTTGATCGTAAAATAAATGTGCCCGGAGGTATGATATTTGCAATTCGACACCTCACCTTTTACACTAATCCTCTGTAACATAAAATCCTGGGCAAACATATTCTTGATATATGTATTGACCTGCCCTACGGAATATACGTTTTTCATCATACCAGTTTTGCCAGTACACCGTTTACAAATGAAGGTGAATTATCTGTACCATACATTTTTGCAAGTTCCACAGCCTCATTGATCGCAACTTTTGCAGGAACATCTTCCTCATACAGCATCTCATACACAGCAAGACGGATCAGTGTCAGATCTACTTTCCCCATTCTTCCTGTCTTCCAGCCTTCGGAGACCTCATTGATCTTTGCATCGATCTCCCCGATCTTTTCGGAAATCTTTTCTACTTTATCAAAAATATATGTCTTGTCTTTTTCTTTCCAGTCACAGGCATCATCCTCGCACAGCGAAAGCTGCTCTGACATTTCCTCCTGATTATAAAATTCCACACGGAACAGCATTTTAAAAACCTGCTCTCTTATCTCTCTTCTGGTCATATTGTTTTCTTCTGTCATCCTTTCTAATTATAATTTTTACGCATAAGGAAAAAGGATGTCGCTTAAGACACCCTCTTTTCCTTAGAATAGCATTATTTATTATTGCCCATGTCCACGCTTGCGATACGGATGTTCACTACGGATACTTCAAGTCCTGTCATATTTTCAATCGCATTTTTTACTCTGTCCTGTACTTTGGCTGATACTTCCGGAATTGAATAACCATAAGAGATATTCAGCGCAACGTCTACATTGACGGTTCCCTCAAGCACCTCTACGCGAATGCCTTTGGAAAGATTCTTCATGCCAAGCTTACTAACAAGTTCATTTGTAATGTTGCCAGCCATGGAACCTACCCCTTCAACCTCAGTAGCGGCAAGCCCTGCAATGATGGCAACTACCTCATCTGCTATCTTCACTTCTCCCAAATTACCATCCTTTATTTTAAATGTTTTTCTATCCTCACCCATCGCTAATTGCCTCCTAAGTGATATTATGAGTCTATTATAACAGACTATTCTTATTTTGGAAACTAAAATTTGTATAAAACTATGGAGTGAACTGTGAAGTAGTTTTATCAGCCTCTCCTTCTTTTAAATCAGTTTGATATATGCATCTAGCTGCTCTTCTTCCAATTCAGCCACTAAATCTGTGAATCGTTCAAGTTCTCCCTGTACCGCATAAACTTCTAAAGCGTTATAATAATCCAATCGATTTTCTTTTGCTATAGATACTGGCAAAAACCCTGCCGACATAAGCTGATAATTCATCAATAATCTTGAAGTTCTGCCATTTCCGTCAATAAATGGATGAATACGCACAAATTCCGCATGTGTCCATGCTGCATATTCAACAGGATTCAATGCATTCTTTTTCCATCCTAAATCATCATAAAAATTTTTAATTTGAATAAACATATCATTTCCAACTGGTGGAACGTGACCCGCACCACTGATCCGTACCTCCTGATTCCGGTAAATGCCGCCCACTATAATATTTTCTGTCAAAATTGCATGAATATCCTTTACAATATGCTCATCCAAGACTTTTCCTTCTGCTATACACTTTTTAACATACTGATATGCCTTCTTATGATTGACAACCTCATATATTTCCCGCAGTTCTTTTCCACCTACAGCAATTCCATCTTCTAAGACTACCTTTGTTTCCATCAACGTCAATGTATTTCCTTCTATAGCCGTGGAATTATGCGTAAAAGTCAGTTCAAAGTCCTTTTCATAGGAAGATAATGTGACTGTATCTATCTTATCTTTTCCCTGACTATATATTTTTTGTTTTTCTAAAATTCTATTCAGATTCATAATAGACCTCTTTGATTTGCATTCATGCATTTCTCATATATATTATTGTATCGCAAACTAATTTTTACATTTCATCATAGTCATCTCCAAGATTTTTCATTTTTCCAAAAAATAAAACACCTCAATATAATAATTATACCAACGCCCCTGCCTTTTGTAAAATCAAAGTTTCGTATTCAAAAATACTGTTAAATTTTAAAACTCCCTTTTCGGAAATGTGTTCCATATGTTTGCCAAATAATGTAACAGCTCCTTATTTACTCACAAATAAAACAAATCCTATAATTATATGAATCCTGTACAATATATCGCACAAAAAAGGCGGAAAATAAGGCATATCAGATAACCTAATATCTAGTATGCCCTAACTGCCTGATTTGTATCATTTTATACAATTTTATAACTTTCTGAAACCCAGGTAAAATCAGCGTGAAGCCAGTATTTCCGCCGTATCAATAAACTCATACGGTGTCGTCTGGTACACATAATAATTTTACCAAGTATCGTATAAAACAACTCGCAATGCTCATAAATACTGCATTTCTTCTAAAATCAGTGTGTAAATCTACACACCTTTTACACACATTAGGCTGTTTTACCTTTAAAACTTACAACATTATCTTTAACATCTGGAACAATTTTTTCAATATCTGTTGACAACTTATCTTCCAGAACATGAGTGTATAAATCCATTGTCATTTTAAGCGATGCATGACCTAAATATGATTGAACGACTTTTGCTTGTATACCATTTTCAAAACACCTTGTTGCAAATGTATGCCTAAACGTATGACCACTAAAAAATTGAAATGTATCATTCAAACTTCTGGTGTCATTTATCTTTCTTATTATAGATCGTATTGCATCACTATAAATTACTGAATTTAATGGTGTATTAAAAGTTGTGACAAAAAGAAAATCATTTTGCTCTTTTGGTCTTTTTTTAGAAACAATATCCTTAAGATCAATTTGTCTTTCCAGATATTCCCTGCATACGCTATTGATTGGGACTTTCCTATAACTCTGTTTCGTTTTTGGTGGCTCTATATGGAATGTTTTTCTTTCATCTGTCAAATATTTCTGATAAACAAGTGTTTTATTAACATCTATAAAACCATTTTTTAGATCAATGTCATCTTTTGTCAGTGCAAATAATTCTCCCGGTCTAAGACCAGTATTTACCGCCACATTAAACAGGTTATCATAAAAAGTATTTTTGCAAAAATCAAAAAATATAGACTGTTCTTCCAGCGTAAGTGATTTTGCTTTTACCTGTTTTTCTGTTCTAATTATAACACCATTACACGGGTTTTTAGAAATAAGGTCATCTTCTAAAGCCCTTTCAAACATATCGGAAAGAATAACTTTTATTTTGTTTTGCCGCTCATACTTATAATGATCCTCATATGCTTTATCAATCAGCCATTGAATATCTGATTTTACGATAGAATTTATCTTGCGGTTTCCCATAAATGGTGATATATTCTTATTGTATATGTGAGTGTACTCTCTTAATGTATTAGGGCGTACACTTTTTTCTTTATATATATCTACCCATTGTTTAAACCAATTATCAAGACTTATTTCCTGTACAATGCTTGTAAAATTTACATTTTCAGCTATCGCTATAGAATATTCTTTTTTCAAATCTGAAAGTTTCCGATTATAAATAGTCTTCGTTTTGCCAAACCTGTCTTTATACCTTGCCTGATACAAACCATCCTTTCTTTGTGAAAAACCTGTTCCGAGTTCCTTACCGTTTAAATTTTTTCCCATATTATGCTCCTTTTAAAAAAGAGCCTTGATATAATAATATATATTACTATATTTAGGCTCATATTTCAATGAATTGTTATATCTCTCTTGTTTTCTCTATGTATTTTTCAAATTCTTTTCTTTTCACAAGACGTTTCCCCTTGCCAACAAAAAATACAAATGTGCATCCTGGTTCATTCAACATAGATTGTATTTTGTTTATTCCAATATTGCTATACTCGGATGCTTCTTCTACGGTAAGCATAATTTTTTCCCATATTGGAATAGTTTTTACCATATTATCATTCCTTTCTATCTTTATTTTTATGTCTTTTACACGCCTAGATAATGTTGCTTTTGATGTGGAGAGAGTCTGGCTTATTTCTTCCAGACTCTTTCCACTTGATAAAAAACTAAAAATTTCGTATTCTTCATCAGTAAAATTGGCGTTTTCAATTATTGCTTCAAGTTCTGGCTTAGTCAGTTTTGAGAACTTCATAAGCCGTTAATCCCCCATATTTTTTCTATTTTGAGTTAAAATCATAAATCTTTGGTGTACCGTCTGCATTAAGCATAACTGTGAGACCGCCACCGGTACCTCCCTTGATATATAAATACATCACTCCTGTGTCATTATCTGCGCAAATAAGATAATCACGGCTACTTTCCACCAACACCATTGTGTTATCCTGCCCCGCGCTAACGTTTGCCATGTCACTGCATCCGGCGATCAGAAGTGTTGCCGTTATGATTGCTGCTATAATTTTCTTTTTCATGATCCGCCTCCTTTCCTTTCATTAAGGCTCATACAAATCTTGAAATTCAACGAAATACTCTTTGCTGTAATATTCCTTATTTCCCAAATCGTTCTTTACAAGAACATCTCCGTCATATCCCAGAACTATATATTTGTGCCCATTTGTAAGGTTAAACTGTTCCGCTCGCTCATTTGCAGTTACGGGATGTCCCACTTTAATCACTGTAATATTTTTTATCACACCGTTCATACAATTTCCACTCTCCTTTCCGTATCATCTCCCACCCCACCGCATATACTATTACGGGGGGGGGTAGATTGATGATTGCTTGGTTTTGTTATTTGTTTCTGATGTTTACGGATTAGGCGAACCGGAGTTGTCCGGTCTGCTCTGTCTTGATCTGCATATTCGGCATCCGTTCTGCTATGCACATCTCTGGGAGATTTGCTCTGACCAGTGCCGCCGGTATCGGTGGACAAACAGCATTGCCACATCTGCGCACCTGTTCACTTCTTGGATACGTCTTTCCGGTGTAATCATGGTCGATTATGTAATCATCCGGGAATCCTTGACATCCATATAATTCTTTGGGTTCTAGCATTCGGAGCCCTATATCAACAATCTGATAGTCCACTCCCTCTATTGTCACCAGACCAAATCTATCCTGTGCTGTGACTGTATCAAGTGGTTTCTCAATATCTTGTCCCGTCCCTTGTCCATAGTATTTAATCAGAAATGCTCTGACCTCTCCAAAATGTCCATCACCGGCTGTGATCGTTGGTAATGGCTGTCTGATATCTTTTCCGTCACAATGATTGTTCATCTGGATAAGATTTGCAGTAACAATGCTGTTATGATCCCATGCGGTCACTGTCGGAAGCGGATTTTCTACTGTTTCCCCAGCACCTTTATATCCTCCGTCATAGTACTTATGCAGAAACGATGTGACCAGTCCATATCTGTTTGAGCTGTCAACTGTCATGATTGGGTCTTCTATAGTCTGTCCTCTTACTCCATCTTTTGAGGTTTCCGAATGGTACTGGATCAACGTAGGACTTATCAGGCAATGCTCATTTTTACTCACAATGGTTGTAAGCGGCTCCCGGACATCTTTGCTCCGGTCTTTTGTAAATCCAGTCTGTCCGATCTGCACCATGTAAGGCTCTACAATCCCATATCCGTGTTTTCCTGTAATGGTTGGCATTGGTTCCCGGATATCGTTCGGTCTACGCTCACCACCATGATTACATTGAATGATAAAAGGCTCTGGATTATCCAGAACGAATTTTTTTAATCCCCTTGCTATCCTGTCCATTGTCTTTTGTGCCAGTGGTCTCACTGCCCGGATTCCGTATTTTTCTTTTATTTCTTCTGAAGTATCGAAGATACTCGGACATGGCAAGGAAAAATCTAACTGTGTGTATGCTCCAACATATGGTTTGAGCAATCCTTTCTTGACTTCTTCACTGTCTGCCGGTGCGTGTGTCGGCTCTGGCCAGATGATTGGCTTGCCATCACACCTTGCGATCATGAAAAATCTCTTACGCATGGTTGGCGCTCCATAATCTGCCGCTACCAATTCCCGAAAATCCACTTCGTAGCCCAAATCCGTAAGCTGCTGTACAAACCGTTCAAATGTTTTTCCCTGCTTGCTTTTAATCGGATGATGCCCACGGTTAAGTGGTCCCCATGTTTTGAATTCTTCCACATTTTCAAGCATGATGACTCTCGGTCGGACAAGTCCCGCCCACCTGCAAGCTACCCATGCAAGACCTCTGATATTTTTATCCTTTGGCTTTCCACCTTTTGCTTTACTGAAATGCTTACAGTCCGGTGAGAACCAGGCAAGTCCAACCGGATGCCCATTGCATGCCTTTACTGGATCAACTGCCCAGACGTTTTCACAGTAATGCTTCGTGTTCGGATGATTAGCCTTATGCATCTTAATTGCTTCTGGATCATGATTGATTGCAATATCAACACTGTATCCGGTTGCCATTTCTATACCAGTGGAAGCGCCGCCCCCACCGGCAAAATTGTCAACTATCAATTCTCCATGTATCATTTTTTGAAAGGAACCCGGCGCGCCTTTTATCCGGATAGGTTCCGGCTCCTTTCTTATATTCCGTGCACATATCTACAATAGCGCACTTTGAATTTGTTTATGTTGCGTTTTATGCAACAAATTCATCGTTTTATTGCTTTTAAACCATCCAATCTAATGGCAAACCTCTCACTCCTTTCAATTTATTTTAAAATTTCATCTAAGCAGGCATTCCAACCCACCCGACGTATTGATGTGCTGAGATCTTCATAACCAGATTTCAACTCTGGTATCTTCTCTGGCAACTCCCGGAGCGGACACCAATCCGGCTTTTCGTAGGTTTCGGAATTGACTGCTCTTGACACCTCGAATGCCTGACAACGATCTTCTCCGCCACTGCTGTTAATATGGCAAAAGTTGCAACCGAAACATGATCCCGGCATATCCATAACCAATACTGCTTTAGTCATCCACTACACTCCTTTCGTCAACTTATGTATTGCATCATTCCAAGCATATGGGGATTCCGCCGACTTCTCGCACCGCTCAAATTCGATAACCCATACCCACGGATTCGCATTCCAACCGTAGCGGTCAAGGTCGGATTTCTTGATGGTGGAATTCCAGATTTTAATAAAATGATCTCTGGCTGTATGTATGCGATCATATTCATTCTCCGGGCTGTGGATAAACCCTCTGTTATCTATTGCTCCTTCTGCTTTTGCTCCGTCCTCGGTAATGCTCTGCAACCGCTCCACCCTCGCATCCGTAACCTTAAGCCAGATACGCGCCGCTTCTTTTGGCATGCGGATGGATGGTTTCCACGGCTCATCCGCATCTTCCGAGTTAGCAATACTTGCTTTGTATCCGTAAAATTCTGCCAGATGGTAGCTTTCGCCTTCGCCTACTCGTTTGGTGTATTTATGCCACGTTTCCCGGACATACAGGATATCGCCCGGTTGATACGGTGGCTTTGCGTATTGAATAGAACCGCCGTATTCATTAATACCAAATCCAAAGTTTCCTACCTCTTTCTTCTCTGTACCGTCGGTAACAAAGCCAAGTGGATATGTATGCTTTTCATCCGGCTGTGGCTTTATCACTCGACGGGTACAGCTCTTTCTCCCGTCCAAAATTGCCCGTACCATCGGTGTATTGAATAAAATCGGTTTAATTGCCATTCACTCCACCGCCTTTCACAATCTGGATTGCTTTGCCAAATGCTTCAAATCTTCCCTGGCTTCTCCCATCATCGTAGATCTGTTCTCCGTCTCCGCATCCGTCCTCGTCGCAATCATCTGGTCTGTCCTGCTCTGCTTTCTTCAATTTTCCCAACTGTTCCAGAACCTTGTCTACATCATAAGCCGTCGGATATTCTTCTAGTAAATACAATACTGCATTTGTATTTACTAAAGTTCCATTGCTTAAAGTAACCGATTTTAAATCTTTCTTTAGTGCATCCGCATCAATCAGTCTCATCGTTTGCCCTCCTGTTCCAATCTGTAGTTGCTTTCGTTCGCTCGTCTTTCCCTGTTCTGATGCCTCCGTCCTGATCCATGTACATCTCACATTCATAGCTTTTTGGAAGTTCTGTTCCGCATTTCATACATTTGATTTTGAACATTACTCCAACATCCGAATGTGATGACTTATTTACAATGGTAAAGAACATTGCTTTTCCGCCGCAGAACGGGCATGGTTTAAGTTCTTCATTCATTCTTCGTTTTCCTTCCATTTCTCACATGTATCATCCAGTCCACGGAAATCTGCACAGTGTTCACTGTCTCCATTGCAACAAACGCCCTCATATTCAGCGTAGTATTTACATGTACTGCAATATTTTTTTGTTGTTGCTTCATTCTCCGTCATGACTCTATCTTTCATTTCTGCCAATTCCTCCTGACTGAATTTTGTGTAACTGATTCCACAATTTGTAAATCCTCCCGCTCTATACGCTATGGTTCTCGGCATCTTACACCTCCAACAGTTCCGGATTGTCAAATCTGTTACCATTAACTTCAATTGTGCTTCCATAGCATTCTTCAAAATCAGATTTGTGACCGTCTGCATCTTCAACATTCCAACACATATCCTCTTGCTTCCAGATAATCTCGTAAAAAGCTCTTTCGTCAGAATCCCATACTATATCATGTTCAAACACCAGCTTTTTGTTCTTATCGGGCATTGCGGTGCACTGGCAGACGGTGGCTGGGTCTACCTCGACCATGTCCGGGATATCATTGGTCATTCCCCATAGGATATATCTTCTCTCCCAGATACCATATAAATATCCTTGTATCCATTCCCCATTATCAATCCGCTTTCCACGGGATAAAAATCTATTCTCCATCGCGTTCCACCTTTTTTCCTTTACAAACTCCTCTGTGTTCATGCACGGAGAATGAAATACTTCCGGTCTGCTTCATGTAAGTCAATTTTTCTCCGGTCAGCTCACATTTGTGTTTACGTTCGTTCAAATACTGACATCTTCCATCACAATACATCGCTTTCCTCCTCCATTTCTTTCAGCTTGGCTTTGGCTTCCTCGTATGTAAGAAAAACAGTTTTACCTATCTCACTTACCGGAAACTCTGGCGTATCTTCACCATATCCGCCCCAGAGTTCTGAATGATTTGAATGATAAGAAGCTCGGATATACAACACATCATCCTCATATTCAAAACCATACACTTTTCTCACATTAATGATGTCTTCCGGTGTCTCCCCGGCTCCTAATCTGTCCTCTACACATTCACGATAAAACTCGTAGAGCTTGTCTCCTTTGTTGCATGGGAAAATAATCATTCTGCCCTGTTCCTCTAAGTCCTCGTAATCCGCTAACTTCTCCATTGCGCAATAACCTTCTTCACAGTTGGAATAATATGAATTAGGATTTTCGCCATAGCACGAATACAAGGTTTTTAAGGATTCTTTCTCGTAATTCTCTTTTACTAAGATTCCATCCGCTGTCCGTTCTGTTAATCTCTCCATGCTATCCCTCACTTTCTGCCCGAAGCCATTGTTCCACCTCTGTAACAGAACACATTGCTACGCCGCCCTCAATGGTCTTTACACTACCCTGCTCATATGTTTCGATTGAGCAAAGGAAATCTAAAAGTTCCTCATCCGTCATGCTTCTGATTCGGTCTGCATTGGTCTTTTTTCTTGTTACTGCATATCCTTCTGGATGTATTCCATCTTTCATATCATTCCTCACTTTCTCTGTATGGCTCCGGCAGTGGCATCCAAGCGATAACGTCCAAAATATTCATTCCATCCGTAAAATTAATTCCATTCCAGAATGCTCTAAATGGATATACCGTGTCTTGCGCGTTACTTCCGTATTTTGTTGTTACTAAATACACTTCAAGACATTTCCACTCAAATAACGAATTTTCTTCCGGGTCTTCCGGCAATCTCTCACTGCATGGAATCCATCCGCTTTCCTGCTCCAATATTCTGTTGATTTCTTCCTCCGAAACCACTCTGGTTAGTGGAGAATACCCGCAGGCTTCTGTTAATGATTCAGCTATCCGGCTTTTAATTCTGCTCATTTCCATTCTGATCCTCACTCTCTGCCAGTTTGGCATGCTCCCATACCATTGTAGATCCATTAGTGGTGCTCCATGATGTTTTGCCATCGCTCCACGCATACACATAATTGTTCTCGAATTTAGCAAAATGTTTTTTCTCCCATTCGTCGCTGCTGCGGCATCTAACATAAATCGGTGTATCAACTGAAACCTTGCTCCAATCAACTGGTGGTTCGACATATTCGCTGTTCGCCCATTTCAGCATTTTTTCTTGGCATTCTGAAGGACGCCTAAAATCACAATTTATGCAATGTGTATCGTCACAAGCTGTCAATTTCCCGTTGCAAATTGCAATTTTATCTCCCTTACACGCAATATTTAAAATCTCTTCCGCATATTTTTCTCTATTCAGCATCTTTCTTCTCCTTCCCGTACCGCAACTGATACGGTACTTCTTTGAATCTCTTTAACACATCCTGGTCCGGGTGCTTTGTCGGCATTGACAAGTTATTATTCATTTTCCGATAATTGCGCGGCGTTTCTTACCTTCTTTCCACATTTATACCTCCCCCTGTCTCTTTCCGATTCTGTTCACAAGCTGTTCTGACCTCATATAAGCCTTATCCAACAGTTCTAAGTATTCACTAAAGGAAATCTGTGCCTTTTCAGATAACTCCCTCGGATAACGCTCTAATAGAGCTTTAATGCACTGTTTCATGTCTCCAAAATATCCGATTGTACGAACGGACTCTTTTTTGTTTCCGTCCTTATCCTGTCCGGCATATCTCTGTCTCAAGGTGTAATTCAGAGGATCAATCTCCACAAAATATCCATCCTGCAGTTCCACAACTAACTTGTCCATCAACCATACCTCCTATATTTCATATGTTCTCCCAACAAACCGCTTATCAATGTAATTACATTCATGCTCCAGTACACTTGCAATTCCTGTCATGGTTTCATATCCGGTAGCAATGCAGTTAATCAGATACCTGATTCTCTCATAAACCTGTCTGATCTGATTTCCCGAAAATTTAAACTGTGTTTTAAGGCAGACACCCAACATAGCAAAATAATTAAATACCTGTGCCAGTAAAAACTTATTTGCCTGTATCATGCAGTTCGGTGCAATCTTTCTCTCTACCAGATAAAAGCTCTCACGATACGGAATCTTATTGGTTTCTTCCCGCACATCAATACCGCATTTTGTTTTCATGAAATATCCAAGCTCTTCTGCTGACATTCCATCCTTTTCGGAATCTCCTAAATACGTTTCAATCGTCTGTTCTACTCTGATAATTCTTTTCTGACCGAATCCAAACATATCATGAAGTGCCTGGTATGCCATCATGCGAACGTTATAATAAGATTCTGTAATCAAATAGTCCGCATTGTTCTGTGCCTTGGCATATTTCTGTATTCCAATCAGTTCACTTTTGGAATACCCAAGTGGCTGCATCCGCTTTTTCTTTCTCACTAATGCATTACTCATTTGCTTTTCCATCTCCTCTCAACATCTTCAAAATGACTAAATACAAGACTTTGAACATATTTTGATATATTTGTCCGTGCATATTTTTTAATTAGCATTTCCCCTGCTTCCATCATTCCTTGGAACCACTCATCTTCGTTATCAGCTTCATAAAACTGCTGCCGGAATTTATAATAGTCATTAAAAAACTGCCATTCTTCGGAACCTTTTTCAAATTTCTTACTTGCCATAATCATTCACCTTTTAATCAAATGGTGTGCTGCCACATACTTCTCGGAAACCGTCTTTCTGTCGCATCCGTGCTTGAATCTGTTCAATGGTTTCGGTTCGCTCGATAAATTCCATACGATCACCTTCAAACTGAACAACTTCTCTAAACGGTGTACCCTGTCGATTCTTTTCAACTTTCAAGCCTTTAAATTTTCTGTCTTCATCCAAATTCCACATAAGAATAATATTGGAAGCATCCTGCTCAATATCTCCGGATTCTCTTAATTCGGACATTGTAGGCTCTTTCGTTGCATTCATTTCCGATACTCGGTTAAGCTGTGACAATAGGATGATCGGAACGTGAAGCTCTCTCGCAAGTGCTTTGAATTGCTTCGAAACTTCCCCGACTTCGGATGCACGGTTATTGAACTTCCGGTTACACCGTACCAATTGCAGATAGTCAACTACGATCACGTCATATCTTTGATGCCTGCATTGCGTTCTTATTTCCTCAATAACATTTGTCTGATCGTCAATTGTGATCGGATATTTTTCAAGCTCATCATTTGCCTTGTCAAATGCTTCTTTCTCTCCACCAAGAAAAGCCTTTGCCCTGCGAACTCTTGTCAGACCAATCTTTGACATTCTTGAAACAAACCTTTCATAAATCTGACTGTTGTTCATCTCCATGTTGTAGTAACAAGTGTTATAGCCTTTTCTTGCCATATTCTCGATTATTTGTGCCACAATAGCAGACTTACCAACTCCCGGTCTCGCGGCAACAACTGTAATGTCTCCGCCTTCAAGACCGCCAAGGCAATCGTCAAGATGGTAAAATCCTGTCTTTACCCTGTCCTCTCCAACATCATCATTAAAGTATTTATCTTTGTTCTCTGATACGATTTGCTTCATCAACTTAGATTTCTTCAACTGATTAACTTGGATTTCTTCAAGCCTTGTAAGAACTTCCGCGATCGAATTATCAATATCACATGGTCTAAGGCTCACTCTCTGGAAAAGGCTTTTTGTTTCCCTTGCCCGCCAATCCTTAATGACTGCATCCGCATAGCTTTTTATTGCCGTTGAGACTGGGGTAACAGATATGCATTCTTTCAATTCGCTTGCAATTATTTCCGGCTCCCATTTGTGGTTTTCAAGTGTCTGAGACAGTGAAACGACATTAATGTTTTCTCCACGATCATACATGGCAAGCATTTCAGCAAAAGCATCTTGACAAAATTCAGAGCTGAACATTTCCGGCTTCAATTTGTTGTAAATCTTGTACATGGAATCATTGTCAATCAATACACATCCGATCACTCCAATTTCTGCTTCTGTCAACTGTCCTCACCTTGCTTTCGTTTCTCTACTTGGCGAATCCAGTAATCGCAATCCTCTTTCAGCCAGTCTCCGTATTTTGGTATGTAGCGATAATTCGTATCATCCGGATTCTTCTCTATATAGTCAGTAACATATGCCACTGTAGCCTCATATATCAGCTTTGCAACGGCTTTTCTGTTCGGTTCGATAACTTCTAAAATCTTGTCCATCCATGCTACCTTGGCAGACGTTAACGACGTTTTCTTTGGATATGCATTGATCGTGTATTCCCATCCCCATTCCGCGTCAAAGTCCAAATCAAGTATGCTTTCTTTTGTATTTTCTTTCTCTATCTCTATATCTGTATCTATATCTTTCTCTATATCTATCTCTACATTGCAATTTTGTTGCAAAATGTTGCACTCCGTTGTTCCACTGTTGCATTGCAACGCTTTTTGTGCATTTTCCCTAGATTTACGACTTCTACGAGTGCTTGCCGTCTCGCTTCCTAGGTTATCTTGCACAAAAGGCATAAGATACTCGATATTGTCGGCTGTCTGGATCAATCCGCAGGAAAGAAGATACTGAATCGTAACTTGAACATTGATTTCGTCCTCGTCAATATCAAGGGCGATCTCTTTGTAAAATTCATCTTCCAATCCGGAATATTCCAGATAGCCACCTTTTTTCAACGACAACAACTGCATCTTAAGATAGATGATCGTATATGTATCGCCACCAGCCATCTTTCGGAGTTTTTTGATTCGCTTGCTGTCAAAGAAATCATCCATCAGTTTAAGCCAGTAATACCGCTTATTCTCCGCCATTTTCACTACCTCCAAGCAATTCAATAACCTTTGCCCCAGCATCTTCCGGGCGACAAAATACGAACTCAACGCCATACTTAAGTTGCATTGTCAACATAGCTTTTGCCAATACCTTGCCAGATGTCGGCTTTGTTTTCGGTAGCGATACATTCAGCAATTTTCCAAGTGTGTGCATATATGCAATATTGTTATACCGGTCCACTCGAGGATTATGCCATGTAAATACATCATTGACGGAATACACCTTGTCTGTATTTTCAATAAGCACATATAGCTTAATTCCGTTGTTCTGCGCCAAAATACACTCGTCACGGAATCGCATATGTGCTTTTCCACAGATGTTCCCTACAATTTCCTGCATGTCCTTTTTCGTGTCAACGGAAACATCATATGTGCCAAGAAAATCCATCTTTTTAAGTTCCATTTTTCTAGCTGATTTTCTATGGATAACATCCGCTACCTTGTCTGTGGCAATTATGTAATCTCCAACCGGTAATGGTGCACGCAAGACTTCCATATCGTGGCTTTTGAAATATCTATTCTTAAGGATATGTAAGCCCTCTTTCTGTCCTTTATCCTCAATTATTAACACGTATTCTCCTTTCTGGCGGTCACTTTTAGCAACCGCCAAAGATATCTCATGGCTTTTGATAAAATGTTTGTGATATATTAAATTCCTTGCCAAAATTTCAGATACCGCATGAATGGGTTTCTTTTAGGCTTTCGCCAAGGTGTTGCAACCATCAGAACGGACAAAGGTTCATATCAACTTCCAATCCTTTTTCTGCAATATAAACATCTGCTCCGTATTTAATTGTTTCTTCTGTCTTTTGTTTGAAAAGTGCGGGATTTCCGCTTTTATCTGATAGGTGAATTAAAACGACATTTCTTAATGCCGGGTTATCATTAGTAGAAATAAATTTAAGTGCCGTATCAAGGCTCATGTGACCTCGTAGGCGGTGTTCGTAGTTCGGCTCGTCCCGGTCTACAAGTTCCATGTCATAGTTAGCTTCAACCATGATATGCTCAATGTTCAGCTTTGAAAAATCGTATTTGCAGTATTCCAAGTCAGTCATGAACAATAACTGTCCCATTTCCTCATGCTTGATTAAATAGCCGTAGCACTCGATTTCTGTATCATGCGGCACATTGAACGGTGTTACCGAAAAACTGCCGATTTGCCGTGCTGTGCGTGGTGGAATGGCTATTGTACGTTCTCCGGTTATGGTTTCAAGTGCGGTCTGCGTTTCAAAAGCCGTGTAAACCGGAATGCCGGATTTCATGAAATCTTTTATGTATCGTGCATGGTCTCCGTGTTCGTGGCTTACAATGCATCCGGAAACATTTGCTATTTTCCAATCAATCATTTTCTTAAAATCAAGAAATTTGCATCCGGCTTCAATGGCAAGGATTTCGCCATTTCCGGCAATTAAGGCGTATGAGTTGCCGGAACTACTTGAACCCAAAACTCTAAGTTTCATTGTTTTCTCCGATCTTTGAAAACTCTGTGTAGACCTCATTTTCTGCATAATAGAGGTTATAATCACATTGCTCGATATACCACCACAACTTCTTATGCCCGAGTCTCAATACATCCTGCCAATAATCGGTAACCTTATACCCTTTATCAACAAGCTGTCTAAAACTCAATTCGTCAATTTCTTTACTGTCAGCTACGAACATTGCGATATTCATGATCTGTTCAAGTGTGAAATCTTTTGTTACCACATAAACAACTCTCACGATCTCATTACCGGTTCTGCGAATGTGCTTCAACTGCTCAAATGTGTTTGGATGATACACAGCCCTTTTGCAATCGTAGAACGGGAATGTACTTTCGTCCGTCATATAGCTTGTATGCAGTTCAACCGGAATATGGTATGTAGCACAATTGACATGGTAATTGTTAACAATCGAAAACAGCTTTCTGTACCAGTCAACATGTTTTTCATACTCATGCAATGGGTCTCCACCACCGGAAATAGAAATAATATTGCTACTTGTTTCCTTTAAAGTCTTAACCAGATTGTCGAGACCACAAAGCGTTGTTTTTGGCACTTTAATGCCGTTTTCTCTAACGATGCAATAAGGGCATTTTCCGTGACACCCAAAATTTGTGATAATACTTAAATATTTTTCCATACCCTACTCCAATTCTTCCTCTGTGGGAAACTGAAAGATAGCATTGCTAATGCATTCTATTTTTGACGGCTGATTTTCTGTTCGCACCATAATGCCGCATTTCTTTAATCTTTCAAATTCCCTTGCCACATCTTCCGAAATATCAACATTCTGCATTACGATAGGCATACCGATATATGTATCTCTAAGCATTTCCATAGCTTTCTTTGCTTTCTCTTCTTTAGAATATTCAGCAATTTGCATGTCATCAGTAATCGGCTCAACGCCTATTAAGTTTTTGTTCAGGAAATAAATTCTTGACCTGAATCTCTGAATAATCACCTCTTCATATGGTACATCAATTGTTCCGTCCTGCGATATAACTCTCATATTGTATTCCTTTCCTTGTGTTTTGCTTTTCTTCCCATATTCTTAATAATTCGGGAAACATATGACTGTGACAATTTCATCTCTTTAGAGATTTCGCATTGCGTCTTGTTTTCTACAAAGAACATTATGAAAATACGCTTTTCTCTGAAATTCAGCGTTCCAAAAATCTGTTGAACAAGCATAGAATTTATCACATCTTTCTCGTGATCCCTACCGTCCGCCATCAGTTCGGCATATGGAACACTTTCGCCATTTCCTATGTCTACGTTATCATCCAAAGAGAACGCTGCTCTTACCGACTTTTTACTCTTTCTGAATGACATAAGCAGTTCATTTCGCACGACAGTGAAAGCATAGGTTGAAAAATTATATCCTTTGGAAGAATCGAATGTATTAATAGCCTTTAGCAATCCAACAATTCCGGTCTGAAACATATCTTCATCATTTACCGGAATGCTTAAATTCTGCATGACAGAGAAAACAATCCCATAGTTGGCAAGAATCATTTGCTCCTTTGCATACTCCGAATGATATGTATTCCATAATTGCAATGCTTCCTGCTTGCTCAATTCAGGTTTTGGAAGATTCATGTGTCCACCTCTAATCCTTCATGAAATCCGGCACATTCTCGTCATTCTCTGTCGATTCAACAACTTCCGCTTCGACTGCTGCGCTTTCAACTTCTTTTGCTTCCGCATCTACAACAAAATCCTCTGAATTGGCGTTCTCGGCAATTTCTTCCTGCGTCTGCTGATAAGTTTCATCCATCTGCATAAGAGACTGTTTTGCAATAGCATTGAGGTCTTTTGGATGCTTTTTGATTGCATTATTACGCATCTTGCGGACAATCATGGATTCCGATGTATCAAGCCATGCAGCACTCATGTATGGTCTTGCAACTTCACAGGCAAGCATATCTTCAATAGTCTCACAGTCTAAAAGTGCTTTCAGAACTTCATTTTTCTTTTCTGCGATAGCTTTCTTTTCTTCATCCGTAGCATCATATCTCGTTCTAGGTACAACCTTTCCACTCTTATCTTTTTTTGTTCCAAGTAAACCGAAAGTCTCATTCATCAGATTATTACGAACATGAGCGAAAAGATTTCCTTTTACGCTTTCACGCTCTGCGATCATGTACTCGATTTTTCCGTCATTCATTTCAACAGGATAAACAACACGGATTACTTTCTGTGATAATCCTTTTTCTTCCCACTCCGGCGGCGTAACTTCAACTCCTCTGTGTTTCGGATATGTAAATTCATCCCCTTCTTTCACAAGCCATACTGGATATACCTTTTTAACATCAACGCCAAAGTTGCGAAGAAGCGCATCGTTTCCGTCTCCCTCGATTCCCATTTCTACTTCCTTGTACCAGTTTCCATTTGCATCCTGTTTACTTCTCAACTGGAAATAGCACTCTCTTGGTACAGCATTGGCATTAAGCTGAAGACTTGATACCTGTCCAATAACCTGTCTCAAATTAGAACCATTCAAGTTGCTCATAGCGGCTTTGTTAGATGTAACAAGGTTGTAAATTGCACTCATAGATGCCATAGCACACTGCTTGGAATAATCATCAAACACAAGTCCGTGTTCTGCGAAGTCACGCTCCATAAGTCCTGTGTACTGGTTCGCATAATAAGAAAGCTGTGTATTCATTTCCTGTTTTCCCTGTGCCGCTACTTCCTGTTTCTTTGCTTCTGCCATAATTACTTACACTTCCTTTCATTAAATCTCATTAAATTTCCGTACTGCGTACAACTCGTTTGGAGTTTTCGCATACATATTGCCGTCAATCACTACAAGGTAATCAACGCCCTCTTTCTTAAGCTCCACCTTACAAGCCTTTCCATTTACATAAAATCTCTTTGTTTTGATAACCATATCTATTCCTCACTTTCTTCAAATTCTTTTAACTGTTCCGCTAACTTCTTGCATTCATCCGTGACATATTCCTCCGTGCGAATGACAGCCTCATCAATCAGATATCTACTCGTTACCCTTTTCTTTAACAAATACATGTCCTTTCTACTTGGAAACAGATCTATTGCACGGTCCAAATCATCCGCGTCTCCATAGTGCGCACAGTCAAATCCAAACCACCATAAATCACTTTCAATCGGATAATCGGAATGATCACCGCCTCCTGCGTAAGTAATTCCGCCATGGCACTGAAAATACGCTTCAATGCGGATTCTCTCGTCCTCGTCAAGGCAAGCACCGATCAAAGGGAAAATTCCACTTACCGCTCTGTCTACAACATCAGATTTCTTGATTTCAAGGTGATCGCCGTAATCTTTTCCGTATAACGGATGATTCTTTGGAATACCGACATAACCGCATCTGTGCCCGACATTTCCAAATATGACAACACATTTGTAGTCTGCATGTTCAAACTCACGCTCGACAATATACCGTTTCTCCGGTTCTTCATATTTCTTCACAACTGCCACCTTATCAACACCATAGGTCTCCACCCACTTCATATCCACCGATTCATCCGTAACTGTCAGTTTTGCACCTTTGGCATTTACAACCGTGTCACCGGCTTTTACATTATCCTCGGTGCGGTATGTATAGCTTCTGGTGCTGTTTGGAAACTTTGCTTTGATATAATTCATTCTGATACCTCACTTTCCGCTTCTTTCTTTTCCTTTTCAAATTCTTCTTTACTGCAAATCAATAATCCACCAATATAACTATCTGGCTTTATGAGTAATCCTGTAACAATTTCATTTGGCATAGCGATTGTCACATTTCCCCATCCGTCCTTGCCACTATGAGCAGATATGATATTGGATAATGGGGAAACCTTTAAGTCCTTGTTATTCTTCTGCGACATTCGTTCCATTATTCCTAATGTTCCAATGCTCATCCTACACACCCTCCACTTTCAACTGCTTGTCCTCTGAAACACTCAAAAGAATTAGCTGCGCATCCATATCCGGCACATTGAACTCATTCAGCGATTCTGCATTATCTACAAAAATCGGGCAGCTTACACCGTATAACTCGCTAAGCGAACGGATAATATCAAGTCCGGCTACGATTCTGTGACCGCTATTCAAAGTCGAATACGGCACTCCATTTACAGTACACTCACAGCAATCTTTCATGCCGCCATTTAACTGCATTTCGAACAGCTTAAAGTTTACCGTCTTGAAATGACTGTTAATGGAATCTGAAATCTTATCCAGTTTGAAACGGATAAATTCTTCCAAGAGGTAAAGCATCTGTTCCTGATCTGCAACTTTCTGACCGATTTCTTTCTGCTGTTCCTGTAGCTCTGCAATTCGCTCGTCAATCTCGACATTCATAGATGCCTTGGCAATAATGGCATTTGCTTCATCGAGCCGTGCCTGCAAATCAGATTTCTCGGCTTTCAATTCATCAACAACACTGTCCGCCCCCTCTGATTCTAACTTTTCGATTTTTGCAAGAACTTCATCATGTTCAGCTTTCAGCTTCACATATTCCTCGTTCTGTGAATAATCAGCTTCTTCCGGCAACTGCGATAACTGCTTGGAAAGTTCCTCTTTCTGCGCAAGTGTTTCCTGCTCCTGTTTCTCCAAGGATTCAATAGACTGCTGCAACTCTGCATTCTTTTTGGTCAAATCCTCAATGATGCGTTTCTGTTCAAAACCTTTGGATTTGATATTTTCCATATTTGAATTTGTCTGTTCAACAAAATTCCTTTTCGCATCAGCAAGTTTTCTAAATAAATCTTCCTTTGCTTTTTCCTTTCTTGCTTCAAAATCTGCCTTAATCTGCTCGATTTTATCGTCCGGCAGTTTCTGTCCGCACAAAGAGCAAACAGTCGTAGAATCGTCAAATACCCACTTGGATTCATCGAACTGATAAGGTGTTTCATCAAACGCCTTGGCTTTCTCGGCATTGTACTGCTCGCCCAACTTCTTCCGTTCGGCATCTGCTTCAGCAATAGCCTTTGCATTGTCCGCAATCTGCTTCTCTTTTAAAGAGATTGTTGCTTTGAAATGATCCATCTCATTCTTGCAACCGCATAAATCAGCATCAATATTGCTTCTCCGATTGGATAACTCACGGTTCATCGTCTGCGCGATGCCGGACATATCAAATTGCAACTGCATTTCCTTACTTCTCAAATCGCCTAACGTGCTACCGGCATTCTCCATTTTCTTGCCACATTCAGCGATTCTTCTTACCAGATCTACCTTTGCAAGTTCCTGCTCTGCCACATCCACATCAATCTTAGATTTTTCTGCTTCATCAATACGGACCGGTATTTCAGTCTGCTTCTTCTTCCACTCTGTAAGAGCTTTTGAAAACTTAGAGCGAATATCATCTGTAGACGGTGCTTTCTCTAATTCATCAAGCAACGGTGCATACTTGGCATTTGTCTTTGCCAACTCCACATCTGAAAAATCAGAAATAAGTTTCATCAGAATATTTCTCTGGTCCTTCCATTTCAGAGAAGAAAAATACTGCGGATTGGTCAGCATCTTAAACATTTCCTCGCTCTGTGCCAGGCCGGAAACGTAAGCCTTAAATTCGGCTTCACTCTTCGGATAACTGTCAATCTCAAATGAATTGACATTGCCTTGCAAAGTAACGGTGTCGGTTCCACGCTTCTTAACCCAATTCTGCTTCTGAACCTTTGAAAGTTCCACTTCTTTCCCATCAACGTCAATAACTCCCACAACCTTGATTTCCACGTTATCAATGCGCTTTCCGTCCTTATCCAATGGTCTGACATTGAATTTTTCCTCTCCTGCACTGTTCTTATTGAAAAGCAACCAGGTAAATGCATCAAAGATGGTTGTCTTTCCTGCGGCGTTCTGCCCTTTGACCTTGGTTTTATTTGAAAATTTAACATCAAGGTTTCTAATTCCTTTGAAATTCTCCAAATGGAGCGATTTTAAAATCATTTTCATTCTGCTTCACGCTCCTTTTTCTCTCTATATTTCTTAAATGCTGCATCCAGAGATGTTTTATCTTCAACATATCCGAGCGCAGTTTCGATCAACTCTGAATTGATTGATGTTGACTTTGAACCAAACAACTCAACATCTTTCCTGTGCTCGTTTGCTATCAATTTGCAGGCTGTATGTAACTTTGTCCTGCTTGCGATCAAATCTGCATATTCCTCTACCGGAATTGTAATCATATTTTCTGCCATCTTAATTTTCCTCCTCTAATACATTAATTTTGCTTACAGACACCTCATATGCTGTTCTCTGCTCTCCCGTCTTCGTGCATCTTTACATACCCACGGCTCTGAATGCGTCCGGTAAGTTTCAAATGCGTTCCAACCGGAAGTCCAGATGTATACACCGCATTTCTGCCCCAGACAATGCATGGGATATAATCTGATTTGCCATAGGAACGATTTACAGCAAACAAAATATCTGCGATCTCTCTACCAAGCGGTGTCTTACGATATGCCGGATTCTTACATACAAATCCGTCAATCTCAATCTCGTTTTCTTCGTCGTAGTCATTCACAACTCTTTCAATCTCTCTGACAAAAACAGACAACACTAAACGGTTTTTGTTTTCCTCATGCTTGTTGAATGATCGGAACTGTCCAGAAACTCTAACCACGGTTCCTGTACATTTGTCTTCGAGGTTGAATAATCTCTCTGAAATGGTCAACGGAACTATATCTGCAACACCGCTGATTCTTTTTACTTCGAGAAACAGATTGAAAAACTGTTCTCCATATACTTCATAACTAAACTCCGGTTCGGAAACAATTTTCCCGGTAAGTAAAACATTATTGTTTTTCATTTTTTCATCCATATTTGATTTTCCTCTTTTCTCGTGCTAAAATAGGCGCAAATAGCTTATGCTATTGCTTGAACTGGAATCATTCTGCTTTGGTCGGTTGGGATGATTCCTTTTCTTTTTCTTTGCTGTAATCTGTGTCAAATGTGATATAGGTAATACCGTCATCGTCATCAGACTCACTTCTGTAATCGTAATCTACGATCTCTTCTGTATACTCCTGCCACTCCCCATCTATTTTTGTTCCTATATAAATAAGAAGCAATCCAATCAATACAGGTATGGCAGTAACCGGATACTCCGTTGCATCAATGCAGATGCAAAACAGAAAAACAACGGTGCCTATCATTTCAATTACCTTTGCTAATTTCTTCATAGACACCTCACTCCTACCACTTATAGGAACCATTGACAATCTCCTCACCATACAAGGAAACAAAATCTGTTATTAATGCGATAAACTCTGAATTTGTCGGTTTTCCTTTTTCCACTGAAACCGTGTAACCAAAAATTTTGTTGATCGCATTTGTATTGCCATTTGTCCAAGTAACTTCTATCGCGTGCCGTATTGATCTTTCTACTCTCCAGACTGTATCGCTGTTTTCTTCTGCGATTTCAGTATAGAGTCCTTTAATAATGCTGATAAGTTTACTTCTGTTTTCAAGACATTTCTCAACCGCACTTATTATGTAACCGTAACCCTTAAGGCTATGTTTTACGCCGATCTGATCTAATGTCTTTCTTAAAGCAATGTTCATTTGTCTATCCATGAATACCTCCTGTTAATCCTTTCCAACTCCGTATCTGATTGCCATTTCTTTTACGATGGCTGTATATCCCTCGATCAACTTCTTATCCTCTGCAATAATATCCACATAGGATAATTTGTCTCTGGTTGATTTACAGATACCCTCGTCAGCCATTCTCCTGCGCTTGTTAGTCAGCCGCTGCTTCAGATTCACACCCATCCGCTTTGATAACAGTTCGTAGCTTTCGGCTCTTACTTGGCTGTATGCCTGTCCGCCACCAAGTTCCATGCTGATCTTCCGAAGAATATTTCCGGTATCATCACGCCATGATGTTGTATCGAGTGCAACCACTTCTCGGATGCTCTCAACTCTTTGTTCCACATGGTTTAACTGCTCTGCCTGCCGTTTCTGTTCTAACTGCTGTTCTGCTACAGAATTGAAAATCTTCTGGAACATCTGCAACTCAGGTGATAACTGATTGAGGTCGATTACCTTTTGTTTCACACGCTCTTCCAAGGTCGTGAAATAATCTCGTGCCTCTTCTGCTTTCGCTCCATTCCCTTTCATAGAAAGTTTCTTTGCAAAATGGGCTGTGATTTTGTAATCCTGCGTTTTGTTACCCTCGACATTGATGTCGAACCCCCAGTAATCCTCATTTTCAGTGGCAAATTCATTATCAACAATGTTTGATTTCGCCCATCTTGAAAACTGTCCCTGTGCCAATTCCAAGAACGCATACAGCTTTCTTGCGGTGGTCATTCCGTTTTCATCAACACCAAGCGCAATCTCAATCGGTGTCTGCATTTTTGCTTGTTTTAACTCTTCCGTTTCCTCCAACTCCTTTCCGTGTTATAATCCTCCACAAGGAGGTGGTAACCATTAACAAATGTCCACTTAACGATTTTAGAGATTGCATCCGCGATTGTGCTTGGTATGTTTCCAGTTCTGATTGTTGTGCTGTTCATAAATTAAGTAATTTAAAAAGCATTAAAAATCTTTCAGAACTAAAATCTATCGAAAGAAACATATCTAGCATCGAATCAATACTCAATCGGCAGCAATCCTAATAATCGTTTCAGCAATACGGTCAATTTCGCCTGCAATGCGAATTTTTGTTTCCGTATCAGATGTTTTCTTGCTTTCCTCTACCAGTGTTTCAATTTGCTGGTGGAGGATATCTATTAATCCTTCAATGCTATGCGACATTCTTCTCCTTTCTATGTTATAATTCCCTTATCATCAAATAAGGGAGGTGCTAAAATGATTGAAAAGACAATTCATGACTTAGCTGTCGCATATGCCAGTTCAAAACTTTCAGAATATGAAATTGACAAACGCGAAGCTCCACTTTGCGGAAATACCGAAATGTCATCCGAAGAAGTTCTGTATTTAAAAGCGGCATACGATTTTGCTGTCAAAAATCTTTCGGAGTAGGTTCGTACCTTTTTCCAACCATTGCATGAGAAACAGCTTCTTTTATCACTTCATGCTGTTTCTCCTCTGAAACAGACTGCTCAATGCGTTTTAGTGTACCGTCAATACTCTTTAACGTATTGAGCATTTCTTTTAAAATTCTCACTGAATTTCTCCTTTCTGATTGTCTTCTTCACTTTCCTGCTTTTTTGCAGAACCCTCAACCATGCCAAGAACGTAGCCTTTCTGAAAGTCGTTCATTTTTGGAATGGCTTCTTTGAGTTTTTCAACAACTTTCTTTTCCTGTTCGCTCACCGTATCACTCCTTTCTGCCGAACTTTTAATGTTGTTTTTGTTCGGTATGCGTATAATATATCACGCTTTCAGAACTGTGTCAACATGTTTTTGTTCCGTTTGCGAACTTTTTCTATTTACAATTCTGTTTACGTATGGTATAGTTCTATGTAGAAAGAGAGGTGAGATTATGAATGAGCGAATGAAAGAACTTCGCAAGGCTATGGGAAAAAGCCAAGAAGAATTTGGAAAGATTCTCGGAATAACCAAGTCTGGTGTCTCTGATATTGAATCAGGACGCAGAAACGTAACAGAACAACATATAATCATGTTACGAAATGAAAATGTCAATGAAGATTGGTTACGAACTGGAAACGGCGAAATGTTTATCCCAGAAACCAAAGACGAGCAGATTTCAAAGATGCTCGCAGACGTACTTAAATGTGAAGATTCAGATTTTAAAAAACGTTTGATCGTGGCGTTATCGAAAATGGATGATACCGGATGGAATGCATTGGAAAAATTCATTGATTCAATCACAAGTCAGAAGTAAAGAAAAGCCAAGGGCAATGCGCAAACCCTTGGCTTTCTTTTACTTTAATAGTTCTTTTATAAACGTTAAGATAGCTCTAAGCCACCTCTCATTATCGCAATGAGCGACCAATTCATAAATTTTTTCCTTGTAAAATTCGTTTACGTTTTCATTCTCAACCTCATTTTCCCCCATATTGATTTCCTCCAATCATTCCGCACTTCCGATAGCGATAAACAAATTATAGAACTTATGTTCGATATCGTCAACCCAATTTGACAAATTGCTACAAATTACAAACTCGTTTGTAGTTGAGGGACAAGAAAACGCCTTATCCCGCCCCTCAGCCAGAACTTGAAGTGCCCTTATCGGACAATTTTATTTTACAAATTTTCCCGCAAACATTCAATTTCTTTCGGTCGCAAGTTTCGACAGGTAAATTTCTTATTGTCAAAGAATGTCGATTGATTAGTTTAAATTTTGTTAAAAAATTAATTACTGGTTGAAAATTATGCATCTGCCAGTTATCTGTGATGAATTTTAAGTGCATAATTTTCCTTTCCGCCCGTAGGCTTTATGCAAAAGAGCCGGCTACACAACACATGGTCATGTAATCGGCTCTTAGGCGCTTGATTTTATTGTATTTATTAGTTGTATGTTTTGGTGCCAAATTATCCCTCTTTTCTTCTTGAAACAACTGTGACTGTAAGTATCCTTGGCGGTAACTCGATGTGCATTAGAAAAGTAAATGCGACAGTGTCTACTATTACAAGACTTGAATATATGTCTACCGAAAAGAGAGATCTTGTAACTACGGTATTCCATTACATTGCGATTGGGAAATGGAATTGAAAAATAACAAATTTATTCAGCAGTGATTCCACCGTTAGGCTCTGACTGGATAATGATATATCGTAGCATATTGAAGTACACTGTCTGTGATGATATGAAAATTGGCTGTCTGACCTTTTAACACTGGAAACATAGGACTGTAATTTTCGTTTGCTGCACCGGCTTGGTGATATTCAAAGTATTCATATACTAATACGCCGTCTATGAATCCATTTATTCCACAATTACTATCGTGTTTATCATCATCCACGTTATACCAAAACTGAATATACCCATCCGCTGTCACTTCATATAGATCGTCGCGTGTACTCCAAACAGCCGTTTTTCCGATATAAAGTGGGTAAACCGGTCGAAGTGCTAAACTTCTGTTTAACGTACTTATCTGTTTTGCCAAGCTCCCATCCACATTCGGATTTGCCTGTCTTGCATCAAGTGCGTAGCCTGCTTCCGTGGTAGTGTTATTATTTACGACGGTTGGTATGGTCGGCTTATTACTCAAATCATTATAATTACCGCTAAAGGCTACTGTTTTCAGATCTGCAAACCACTTTACGATCTTTCCGAATAAAATATTATGCTTTTCACCGCTTTTAAGATTTTCTCTTGCGGTTGATGCTGTAAATGATACGATATTGCTCGCTGTATCTCCACCTGTCGCTACTGCCCCAATGTTTGCTGGAGTGAGATTGACATTTCCTCGCCGATAGGATGCTTCTTTTGCGCCCTTAACCCCCGTCACAGGCGTACCGGCAAGCACGTCCCACTTTTCATCCGATGTTTTATAGATATTCGCTCCCGCCGGTACTGTATTCCCTGCTCCCTCTTTAAAATCATCCGTGGTTGTAAATTCATCTGAAATATTGAACATCCACCCTGTGCTAACATCCGCAAGTGCCGGAAGATCTGCAAATGCAACTGTTCCGTGTGGCTGCAATCCACCTTTAAGTCCTTCTGATATGTCTTTTGCCTGCTGATAGTAATACTTGGCATTGTCAGAATCCTCGCCCTCTCTGCTTCCTGTACCACCAACAGCATAACTCTGTGCCTTGGTTGCACTTTCTTCTGCAGATTCCGCTTTACCGATGATCTCCGCAGCCTTTTGAGTTGCAATATCTGCTTTTTCGGCTGCTGTATCAGCTGACTGACTGGCAGATGATGCTTTCTCCGTGGCTGTGGCAGATGATTCACTGGCGGATGTCTCACTGACTTTTGCGTTGCTTTCGGATGCCGCTGCCGCCGTAGCTGACTTCGCTGCCGCTGTCTCGGACGCCTTGACATTGTCCTCTGATTTTTTTGCAGCCGTCTCACTGGCTTTTGCGGCATCCTCACTTGCTTTGGCATTGGTTTCAGACGTTGCTGCCGCTTTCTGGCTCAATTCGGCTTTTGCCGCCTCAACCTTAATCTTGGCAAGATAATTTGGTTCTAAATGCTTTTCCTCAATGCTTCCCTCTTTGACGATGGCAGACACTTTTCCATCCTTATCAATATAAAAAGCTACCGTATCAGAATCAAGGAACTCATACTGTGTAATCAGTGCCGACAGGTCTATGTACTGTTTCGTGCCATCAATCAGAGTCAGGATAATCTGCTGTGTGGTCGGGTTATAAACGAAGTTGATTGCGATTTTCTCCATCTGTGTATCAATCGTAATCTTAGAACCGTTCTTTTTTGTGATCGTAATGATTCCGGTCGATTCCTCAAAGGTCACGTCTGCAACAAGGGTAGCCACTTCTGTTTTCGTGGCTTTTGTGGTATCGAGAGTGATTACACGATCATCAATAACGCCAATGGCTGCGTCCATTTTGTTAAGATTGCTTTCATTAAGCGGTGTTTCATCACTCGGGTAATTCTCCCAATTAATAGCACTATGCGCTTTATTCATGGTCCTCACTCTCCCTTTCCGAATCAAGCTTCATTTGTTCCCGCTCTACTGTAACCTGCCTGTTTGCCTCTTCCTTGATCTGCTGCAGAATATCCTTAAACACCAGGTACTTAGCTTCGATTGGAACATCCTCGCACAAATTTACATAATTGATAATGTCGTTTTCAAATTCCCGGATTTTTGCATTTATCATAGATTTTCCACCTTTTCCTTTAACTGTTCTATCTCTTCATGCTGCAACTGCACTGTTGCAACCAGATCAGCGATCAGCTCTGTATAATTCAGTCCGTAATACTTTTCTCCGTTACCGTTTGAGAAAATTTGAGGGCAAATATTCCATCCTTCTTCCACACTTTCCAAAACATCCTGTGCTATAAAGCCATGATGAAATCCATACTTTTCGAAATTATAACGATACGATTTTGCTCTTAAAGAATAAATAAACTCAGATGATTGCTTTTTGCTTAAATCTAAAATTGTGTTTTTTATTCTTTTGTCAGATCCATTAATTACTCCACCTCTGAATCCACCTACTCCGGTATCTCCGTCTAAATGGATCATCATGTGGTCATTATCGTTTGCGCCTTTATGCAATGAAACCTGATTATATTGAACCGTACATTTATGAACAGGACTTTCAAGCGTCCCTTCCACTGTTCGAAATCCATCCGTTCCCATCTGTACAAGTGTTCCACTGCGTTTAAATTCAATAAGGTTTTCTACAGACTCTTCCGTTTGAATATGCATATATCCCCCGGTCATTTCCATAGAACCTTTTAATTCAAGCAGTTTTGCTTTAATTTTGATACCCTCGGCTGACTGGTTGATTTCTGAAATGACGCTGTCTTTTGATACTTTCAAGCTGATCTGCTTTGATGACTGCGTAATCGTACTGGACGCACTCGATGAAAGTTGCTTAAATTTCTTTATCAGAGTCCATTTGTATTTTCCACTGCTTATTCCACCATCTGGTTCGCAACCATAAAACTTTCCAGTATTCTGATCCAAAAAACTGTGTCCAGAATAATACGAAGATGCAGGGTATGTATCTTGTGGATTCCCGAAACCACAATGTGTAACGTCATAATCTTCGGTATCCCATACTGTTAAAGAAGCACTGACTTCTGACCGTATCTTAGTTGCGGTCACCTCTATCTTTCCGGACAAATCGCCCTCTGCTTTGCTTGCTCTCGTAACTTCCGCTGTAATCTTGTCCTCATTAATTTTAATAGCTGCTGCAAGTTCAACTTCCTGCCCCTGTGCTCTTTTTACTTCTGCTGTAATGCTGTCCGCATTTTGCGTGATTCTTGATGATAAACTATCCGTTGTATTTTTAACTTCTGTGCGAATTTCGGTTGCAGTTTGCGTGATCTGTGACTGCAATCCCTCTTTGACATCCGTTATCGTGCTCTGTGTCTTTTCAATCGACCGCTCTAATACATTGCTTTTTCCCTTAAGCTGCAAAATACTTCTCTGTATTCCATTCGCTTTACTCGTCCGGTACTCTTCCCCGTCCGCTTCCAGATCATCCCTTAAAGCCTGTATACCTTTCAAAGTTCTTTTGAAAATATAAGATTCGATCAGTTCGTATTTTGTCGGCAGCCGCACTGCATCCCCGACCTCAAGACATGGATTTCCTTTGCAGTCTGCCGTAAACGGGCGATAAACAATCCCCCTGATCTTTGAAAGAACATTGTTTGCAATGCCTTTTAATTCTTTCGTTCCTTTACCATAGACAAGAAAATTATCCTCGATCACATAAGCATTGTCTCCAGTACCCACAATCACACCGATATCATTCTTCTGCTCCCGGATCTGTAACTTATTGATTGTTTTAACAAGAAAATCTTCATACTCAGCCGTTATATATAAATCCTTCCCGATACGGTTGCTTTTCGGATCTCTTGGGAACAAATCATCTGCCGGATAAAGATCGTTTCTCGGATATAATCCCTGTATCTCCTGTTCCAGATAAATATAATGAAACTTCCCGTCGCGCCCCATATGCCCCATACAGCCATTGATCTCACAAATACAGGACAACACTTCCTTGCCGCTGATTGTCTCGCCTATGGTGCTTGATTCCTCTGTGGCAGAACTTGTCTCACCGGATGCTGTGACCGCCACGGTTTTCTCAATTGACATATTGTCATTAATGAGTGTGATGTTCGCCTGTTCGATTCCGAAATGCTTGAAAAAACTGTCCCGGAACTGCTTCATAGTGACCGGATCATAAACTGTAACGGTCGTGATTGTGCCATCTTCATCTGTTTTCTGTTCCTCGTGCGACGGAAATACAGTGTTGTACCATGCTGCCACATCGGCTGTTAAAACATCGTACAACGCGTCATAGGCGATAACTTCACGGCATGTTCTATCTGCCGTAGGTGTGTCAGAATCAACCTTGTATCTCCCGAACTGAAACGCCGCATCCGTGTGACCATCAAGTGACATTCTTACTGTCAGCCATTTGCCTTTCATTGGTAGAAATGTGTTTGAGACGGTAAATTTAATCATGGCAGCTTCACACGAACCAAACGTTAATTCCTGTTCTGAACATAGGCTTTCTGTTAGTTCAAACATTTCCTGGTGCAGCTCTGTATTTGTGATGTTGATTTTCCCATCATCTGATACAATCATCAGCTGTTTGTCTACTGTATCTTGTTTGAACAAATCAGTGTATTTGTAATTAACCACCGTACACACCCCCTATGAAAGCAAGCCGAACTGAATTGTAACGAATTATCCCATCATATGTTCCGTATATCGTAGGCTGAAAATCTGCCATATAGCCGTACTGCGTCACATAATCGTCATATTCCGGGATATACGCTGTGATATAGCAGGCTCTCCCTGTTGCATTTGTGAACTGGCTTCTGATATTATTTAACACCTCATTAAAAGTCTTATTTGTCAGCATTGCCGGTGTCTCAAACTCCACTTTTAAAGCCTTTAATTCCACGGCATTTCTATGCAGATAACCATTGGCATCCGTATAATCATCTAAATCCTGCATATTGACATATGGGCTATATGTCTCCGGTTTCATAAAAGACATTGGAACTGTATAATTTCCAATCTTTAGCAACCAACCGCTGTACGCCATATTTCCACCACCTAACTGTTTGGGTTTGCGGCTGTCTCAAATGACAGTCGGTAAAATTTGTACAAAAATAGCACCTACCACCAATTTGATAGATGCCACTTCTTTTTCTTGATCTATTTTGTAATTACTTCGATATTGGGCGATTTAATCACAATTTTCTCCGGTGTGTGAATTACTTCCGTGTTCCCATACGTAATCCTAATCTCTAATTTGTTCATAAAATTTCTCCTAAATTTCATACTCCGGGTATGCTGCTTCCCAAACATCCCTATGGTAAGTATTTACTTCACCATAATTCGCGTCAAAAATCTTTTTGACGCCATATCCAAGTTCAATACTCTTTTCTTTTAATTTTCTCCATTTGAACGTTCTCCAATCAACATCATTCATTGCCGCAACACGCTTGATTGAATACCAATCTTTACTGTAGTCTAATTCCTGTTGTAACTTTTCTTTTTCTTGTTCTGCAATTTGCCTACGCTCCACTTCATCCGCATATGCCCTTAAAGCGGATGGAAAATCTTTCGGAACTTGTCCCATCTCCATCTCGTTAAAACGCTTTACATATTTTGCTGTGAATAGGATGCCTTTTTCTCCTGTAAACTTATTAGCAAGAAAATCACAACCAATCTTGGTAACTTCATAACACGGCATCTTCTTGTTTTGCCCTGTCAAATACGTTGATTTGATGAAATAATCGGTAACGGGAATTTTCCCTTTACCTAATGTTGGTATAATTCCTGCCTGTTTAGTGCTTCCGTCTGGATTTGTTGTCCCTTCCAATTTTTTTAAAATCTCATAGTGCGGAACTTCCATCATTTCTGCAATTTCAAGTGTCGTTATCGTGTTCGTATTGTTTTCAAATCCAATTTCATCTTTAGTCATAAGAGCTGTGTATGCCATATTTTCTATCTCCTAAATTTCCGAGCCTTACATTTCGCAAGGCTCAACCTTTAAATTCACGTGCGTTAGGAACATACCCTAACAGGAGTCGCACGCTATATATTTAGTAAGATTGTAATTTCCCGTGACGAAATACTGGAATAGCCCCAAATTTTCGTGGCTAAGCGGACAGGTAAGTTATATCTGCAAATTGTTCTATTCTATTTTTGCAATCCCTATAAATATCCTTGTAGTGCATACCCATTGACATATCAATTCTAATAGTCTGCAAAATAATGCTTTCTACAAGGGTTAAATTATTGAGATCTGAAACTGTGATATTGTCGCGATTTCCACCAATTACTGATTTTGCCAACTTGGTATATGTCACATACAGTTTATCTGAATGCGTACTTCCTTGTTCTTTGGCATAGTCTACAAGGAGTTTAATCACATCAGTTTCTTTCAGCCGATTTTCTTTATTAGCGATTCTTGTTTCGCCCCATAGTTTCGATTGTTTTTCAAGAATAAATCTGCGCATTGCATAAAACTGTCGAACCAACTCTTTCTTAAACTTCACAACTATTTTTGAATTTCTCAAAAGAGTTATAACAAATGTTGCTTGTTCCTCATTCAAATAATAAACTCTTTCCGGCTGTCCCCTTTTCCCCGATTTTAAATCGGAGAAATCAATATTGCCAAAGTCTAAAATATCTTTCTCGTATTTTCTGATAATAGCAACAACAGATTCATGTTGGTTATTTGTTCCATCTGCAATCACTTTGCTGTTTGTAAAAACATCGTTTCCTTTGAGTTCCACCAATTCATACATCCTCTTTTCCACCTTTCTTTCGCTACTGTCATTTGACAGGCAGGTTTAAATTTCATTTTTTTATTTTTCTTATGCAGTTTGAAATAAATAAAAAAACCACCAAAGACTGAATTTCTTCAATCTCTGGCGGTCACGAATCCGCACCTATTCCTCATAGGCTTGCAGGACGTCCTAAATTCTTTAGATCTTGCCTGCGTGATTTTTAATTATTTTGTATTCTATACCATATGCCAAAATTTGTCAATCAAATTCCAACCTCTGCTGCATATTGGCATCGTCAATCTGTTCCTGCAAAAAATACGGCGTCTGATAGGCATTTATCACTTCAACTGCCTTGTCGCACTGGTTACGCTTGATGCTCTTGTAAGACCGAACACCAAAGTTGTATTTCAGATTGGCATACAGATTGTTGTAAACCTTTTGGCGCAATCCACGGTTGCTGTATGCGCTTGACTGTTTGCCGCCCATGATTGAAACGCCTTTCTTTCTGACAGCTTCCGTAATGCGGTCGGCTTCCACCGGAAGTATCGGCAAGTCCATCTTAAGGCTTTCCAAATCCGCCTTGATTTCGTCAACCTCTGCTTTCAGTTCCGTGTGCCCCTGTGCAAGCAATGCAATCTTCCCATCCGTGGTCTGAGGCATAATATATGTACCAGTCTTGCGAATGGATGGGAGAACTTCGGATGTGACCCATTTCTTGAACTTCTTCGCACTTTCCAGTTTGCTACCAAAAATGAGGGAGTACAGACCGCTTTCATTGATAACGGTTATATCCCTATTCTGACCCTGGCTCACCATTTTGGTGAGTTGCTTATCCTCTTCATAAACGTGCCTTTTTATTGCGTTAATCGGAGCTGTTCCTTTTCCAAATCCAAGTGCCGTTGCAATATCTATTCCCACAAACCACGGCTCATTGTCAATAACTACTGTTCTAATATCTCCAAACTCTGGATTGTTAAAAATCTGAATATCGTTCATCAGCAAATTCCCCATTTCTGCTTGAATGAAAGTATCGTGTTCAAAATGAAATGCAAAAATTTTTCATCATGTATGTTCTGAATTTCTGTGATTAATTGCTCTTTCATCTCGCACCGCCTTTCTTGTCGGATGCAAGGTTACTTGTAAAAATCCACACACATCTTAAAAAGTGTTCGCTGAGTAAATTCAGATTTTTAGTAATTTCTTCAATATAAAATTCTTTCATTATCTCGCACCGCCTTTCTTTACAAGGCGGTAAATACCGTCGTGATCTATTACGTCCTCATCATTCAAATCTGCCATAAATATTACAACGCCGCGCAACAATTTTTCGTTATCACATTGGATTGCAAGCCGAGAAAGCAACGATCTGTACTGCTCAATTTGGCTCGGTAAATAAGTTCCATCCTTTTTTATGATTTCATTTCTGAAAATGTCCTTAAGAATTTCGCTGGCAATATCAACCTCATCGGATTCGTTCGGCAGTCCGAGCAAATTCATGGCTGATGTTACCACTTTGCGAAAACCAATCGGAGAAAAATTATCAATGTCCGTTTCGGTACTCCAACCACGGTTATACTTCATCCTCTCGATTTCCACAACATGATTCACTTTCTCCATCAGCGCGTCACTATTAAGTATCGTTCTTACAATTTCTTCAATGCTTCTCATAGATTTTACCTACCTTTCGTTTGCTGTTTGACAACCATTCCGAAAAGCGGTATAATCCATGTATCAACCGCTTTTGGTGGCTGTGTTGAATAAAGCGTTTAACTTGTCTAGGGTTGGAACGCTTTATTTTTTGTTGATTTCTTCTTTCACTTTTCTAATCCCCATGTTGATAACATCCGTTCTGCTTGTTTTTAACTTATCCGCACAATATTGCAAATCCTCTGCTTCTGCTTTTGTAAGTCTCAAATCAAGCCTAACATTTTTAGGATTATCAGTAAGTTTCTGTCCTTTTTTTAATGGAGACACATAATCACTTCCTCTCTTTTTGATTGCACGTGCAATCTTTATGCCTTAATAATATATGTACGTGCAAAGAAAGTCAATACTATTTTGAAATATTTTTCAAAAAAAGAAGCGCATCTCTGCGCTTCCTCTTATATTTTCTGTATTGTTGCATTTTCCACCAATAAGTAATTACCATCTTCCATTAGCGATAAATGATAATCTTCTTCAAAGTATTCATAGGTTAATTCCATTTCCTCTTCTTTAAAATCTTTATAGCTTTTGTAAAGAGTAACGCAACCTTTTTGACCGTTTTTTGCAGTAAAAACATAACCGCCCAATGGTAAATCTCTACCAACAAGATATCCTCCAGATGGATAAATCCCTTTTTCTTTGTCGTACATACATTCTTCTCCTTTAGTTTATTATTCTATTTATCTGCTCTTCCAGTAAAATATACCTCTGCATAATCGTATTTTCCATAACAATCAAGCTGCCCCGAAATAGTTTTCCCTGGTTTAATCTCACTGTCTGAATCTGTAATATATGTGCTGTTGTAATTTACCACATTATTACTACTGTCAAAAAATATTGCATACGCGCTTACAAAAAGCGCCGGATTTGTGCTGTTATTGGTCACGGATACAGTAACGTTTTCATCATTAAATGTCTGTTCAACGGATAAATCATTTACAACCGGTTTATAATATGGGTTTTCGTCATAATCTAATGTGTAATCCACCTTGTCAATTCCGGACACACTATCAAAATAGAAAACGCCAATAGATGTTTCCCCTGCTCCCAATACATCAATGCTCATGTCGGCGGCTCCTATTGAATTCCCACTTGAATCTTTGGCTATAGCGTTCCCAGAAATTGCGACATTCGTGTTTGAATTATTTGTTACAATCAAAAAATCTAATGTGTCTCCTATTGTGTTTTCGTACAGATACTCTTTTACCAAAAAATCAGAATCGGAAACTTCTTCTCTTGTCGCTTCCTTGTTATCTACCGTACTAATAGAAGAAACTTTTTTATTTTGCTCGGTAGAATCAGCAACTGCATCGTTGTTTTCTCCGTTTCCGCCAAATGTGGCAATCAACAGGATTATAACTATAACCACCGCAACAAACCACTTTGTTGCCCCACCCTGCTTTTTTTTGCAATTAGGGCAAATTTTTGCTTTAGCTGGAATCTCCGTCTGACAGTATTTGCATAATTTTGTTTCACTTTTTTCATTCATAGCTTTTTCTCCCACCACTTGTAATAAAATAATTCTAGCACAAGTGGCGGTATTTGTCATTAAAATATTGGAACTGGATTTCTCTGTGTTCTTCTTGCTTCACTCTTCCATTGCTTAACTGTACTGTCATATATTACCTTGCCGTCTAATTCAACTTTAATTCCGCTGTTTTCACTTGTATTCTGTGCGATTTGTGACAGATATGGTGTCAATGCTTCTGATACTGCGCTTTTTACTCCTGCTTTAATTCCTTCTACGATTTGGCTGTTATTCGCAACCGCTGTATTTCCATTGCTAAACTGCCCGACCATTTCTCCGTGATTTGCAAAAAATAAACCATCTTCCGGGAAGCCTCCGGTTGCAAATGTTGGTATTTTCCCGAGGTTAATATTGCCAGCTTGAATTATTTCTTTTCCACCAATATTTACAGAATCCCATGAAAAAGACAGTTTTGAATTAAGCCACGTTGCAAAATTATTCCATACCTGCTTAATTCCTGCAACAGCATTATCAAATGCCTGCTTCAATCCGTCAGAAATGCCACTGAATGTCCATTTGTCTTTCGTAAAATACGGTGCGACATGATTTGTCCACCAAGAACCAATTCCAGATGTACTCCACCAATTACTAAATTCGTCCCATTTTTCAGAAAGACCTTTTTTCATTCCTTCTCCCTGTTCATCCCATTTTTCTTTTGTAAACCAAGGTTTCACATGATTTTCCCACCAATTATATATTCCTGTCTTTTGCCACCAATCGGAAAACTCATCCCATTTAGCAGATAATCCCTCTTTTATTCCATTTCCTACTTCCATCCACTTTTCTTTTGTGAACCACGGGAAAATATTCTCCTGAATGTAAGTTAAGGCTTCATTCCACTTTTCTTCTATCTTACCTTTTATTTCTCCTATTTCTGTCTGTATTGAGAGCTTTTTTTCTCCCCAATATTCCTTTACATTTTCCCACCATAAAGAAATATCATTTTGAGTAGTTGTCAATTTGTTATGAACTGGAAGTTCTACATTCAATCCCCACCATTCTTTGACATTGTCTTTGAACTCGGAAATCTTCTCTTGTAAATTTGGAAGAACAACATCTGCTCGTAAATCTACATCATCTAATCCGTTTATATTCTTCCATTCATCTATCCACGCCTTTAGATCAAAGCTGTCAGGTACATTTAATTTATTAGGCATATTATCATTGAACTCATTTAGTGCTTTTTGGAAATCATCTAATGATTTGTAATCTTCCTTTTTAGGCAGATTTTTGACAAATTCATCAACATTCATTCCATTTCCGATGCCTAATTTGTCCATCACAGTATCATGGCTCAAAACTCCACCGCCATATGTATTAATCCATTCAAACGGATTAAGAAGTTGTTTAAAACTTTCCTGAAGATATTGCAGAAAACCGCCTTTTTCATACGCTTTTTTTAAATTATTAACATCTTTTTTTATGCTATCTTTTCCAACCGTAAAAGATAACGTTGCCACTACTACAGCAAGTGAAATAGGAATTGCATAAGAGAGCAATGATTTTACCGCCGTTGAACCAAAAGCGGCTGTGAATTTCGCTCCTATTAATTTCCCAATAGTCTCCTTGAGAAGTTTCCCTGTTAACAGTTTTCCTGCAAGTTTCAGAGCAAATGCTCCAAGAAGAATTTCAACTGTCTCAATATCAATGTTTGAAAGAAAATCTTTTACGCCTTTCCAAACATCAGACCACTTGATATTTTCTATCATGGTCTTAATTGTCTTGTAAACTCCCTGTACCCAAGTATTTATATCTTCTGCAAGTGCTTTAAAATCAAATGTTTTGAAGAATTTATTTATTCCCTCTGCCAGTGATTTCCCAAGGTTTGACCAGTCAAATGTCTGACCAAAGGAAAGTGTGGCATAAATCGCCGTATTCAGTGCCCCAGCAATCGTTTTTCCTACATTTCCAAACAGTCTCGGATTGATAAGACCATTAAGAAAATCTGCCAAGCCTTTGCCGAAGTTTCTTGCCTTGGAATAAATCTTATCCCAGTTGATAGACTCCATAGCTTTTGATAAGGCATCACTGATGTATTTTCCAAGTTGTTTCAGATTTTTAATATCACTTTCGTAATTTTTAAAAATAGTATCTGTCTTGACAAGTTTACCGCCACTGGCACCACCGGATGCGCCACCGCCGCCGGAACCGCCCGAACCTTTTTTGCCAGAACCATCATTTGTTGTAATCAGTTTCAATTCATCAAACTGACGGACACCCTTATTCATCTTGTCAATGTTCTTTGCCGCCTGTCCGGTATTGTCAGCAACATCGCCTGCGCTCTCTGCCGCATCTGAAAAACTATCTGCAAGACCTGCACCGGAATCCTCATATTTCCATCCGAAGATTGCGCCTAAAGCGTTTGTAACCTTTGTTACAAAGCTGATAACAACCAGTAAAACAGAATTGAGTGCTTTTACGAATGGTTTAAAAGCATTGATTAATGCTCCACCAATAACACTGCCAAGCTGTTCAAACGACTGTTTTAAAATTCTGATCTGGTTCGCCCACGAATCAGCAGTACGCGCAAAGTCTCCCTGTGCTGTCTGCGTATTGGCAAGGACGTACTGATACCGGAGCATTGTCTTTTCAGCCTGTGACATAGACTCGATATCAGAATCTAATCCCTGTTTCATCGCCCACTCTTTAAGGGTTGCCTGTGTAAGATCAAGACCGTAATCTCTTAATGGACGTGTCTGTCCGGTAAATATTGCAGCTAAATCCTGCGACACAACATCCTGATCTATGTTATACAGAGATGCCATATCAGCAGTTAATTTTGTTAAATTCAAAGACACATCAGCCATGGAATCAGACAAACCAATATATCCATCTGTCTGTTTGTTTAAAAACTCATTGGCTTTCTTTATTAAACTTCTGTCAATTCCCATGGCTGTTCCCATTGCTTGGAATCGGCTTGCCGTCTGTTTCAGTGTCAGTTCTGACATACCGAACTGTCGTATAGAGTCCTGTGCAAAATCATTGACTTTCTTTGACATGTCCCCAAAAGTAACATCAACAACGTTCTGAACCTCTGTTAATGCGGATGATATGTCGATTGCATTTTTTATTCCCCTGATCGCTCCGTACAGACCAAGATAAATCCCCATAGAGGACAAAATCTGTCTTGTGAATGACTTGAGTCCGATCAATGCTTTCCCTGTGGATGCCTTAAATCCAAGGAAAGAACCGGAAAGACTACTGATGCTGGTATTTAACCCAGAAATTGCGCCACCAGACCTGTTGGAAAGATTGCCGAGTGCCTGCGTCATCTGAATGATATTCGAAGATACATTTGGTGCTTTTGAAAGCGTCTCAAACAGGTATTTGAGATTGTCAGCAAGCAAAGGAATATTAGTCACCGCGCGACCGCTTGCAACGCTTCCAAGCCTTGATATGGACGTTACAAGATTACTCATGTTGGTCATATCAAAATTCAATGCACCTATCTTGTTCATTTGACGTACAAAGTTTTGTAACTGTGCAGAAAGAGCCGGTAAATTCTTTGTCGCCTGTGTAGATGCCTTGCCACCGATTTTTGACAACGCAGACACCATGCTTATGAGTCCGCTTGTATCAACAGCCTTAATACTTGCTATTCCAGATGCAAGATCTCTCACAGCAGAAGATATTCCGTGGATAGAATTTGCATCAACACCAGAAAATTTATTGAGTGCCCGCACCATTGATGTGATTTCCGAAGATTTACCACCTTTAAATCCGGTAGCCGCATCGGAAATGCTTCTGATTCCGCTTGCAATATTTGAAAGTTTTGCAGTGTCAAACGATATGCTTTCCCGGAGCCTATTCATGCTGTTTACAAGGCTTTCTATGGAATTACTTGCTTTTGCAGAGTCAGCTTTGATTTTTATTTGTAATTCATCAATGTCTGCCATATATGCACCAACTTTCTATGCAAAATAAAAAGGCGGTAGGCTGTGACACCTTACCGTCCTTGATCTACTCTTTTAATTTTTCTCTTGTAACCGGTCCGCATTTCTTATCTACTGTAATTCCGACTTTTTTCTGGAATGTTCCAATACCGGTCGCCGTATCATTTCCAAGAATACCGTCCACATTACTGTTTCCCTTTTTATCTTTTTCATCCAGGCATCCGTGATAAATAAGCTCCGTCTGAAGCCATCTCACATCATCCCCTCTCATGCAAGGGAATTTTTTCTTTAAAATCCTTGCAGGTTCCGGGTATGGGTTTAAATGATCTTTTACATTTTTTCTAGGGCTTCCGCTTGTCACAATCGCTGTATGACCTTTTGTTTTTGTGACAATAACATCTCCATTGTAAAGAACCATTCCTGCCGCATAACCTCCAATGTCATCAAACATGCCACTAGAAAGAAGTACAGATTTTTCATTTGCTGTGGTGAAATTACCAACATCTTTTCCAGTTGCATGAATAATGCATGCCCGTACCGTTGTGCCGCAATCTGCTTCTGTTTTTACTTTTGAATTAATACCATATTTGACAATTCCAAGCCGGTGTCCCTGACAGTAGCCAATATTATCATTATTGCACGCTGTAATCATTGATTCTGCCAGTTTATCCGCCATATTTTTTGTTTTTGGTCTTAACACATACCATCCTTTTTTATGAACATAAAAGTTTTGCATACTTACTTCTGTTCCTGTCTGATCTCCCGGTCTCCCACCGGTCAATTTCCCATTTTCATCATGTCTTGCAGATCCAATTCTAATTGACATATTTATACCTCCAAATTCTTTTCTGGTTTTGGATGGCTCAACTCATAGTTTGACTGCATAATTTTGAGCTTTGCCACAAATAGCTCTCTCTGTTTCTTAATTTCTTCTTCCGTCATTTCCGAATCATATTTTCCTTGCTGTTCATTGATTGGTTTTTCAATATACTTTGATTTTGCTTTCCGACCGGCAAGGCAATGTTCTACTGCCACCGATACCGCAGACAATCCATATGTTCCAAACCACATCCACATCTCATTGTCTCTTTGCTTTTTATCTAAGTTGTAAGCATCCGCATAAGGCTGTAAATCAGCCGGGCAGGACGCGTCTATATCATGCACGGTAAATCCATACCCTTTTGTAACTAAAAGCCAGAATGGGCGGATTTCCGCACAATATGTTCCCCATGTAAGTTCTCTCTGTTCTTCTACTTTTTCCTCGGAGTTTTCTTCTCCGCTTCTTTCTGATCTGCTTTGAGCAGTTTTGATAAAAAACCGTTTTCAAGCAGCTCCGCTAAAAGTGCATTGTAAAGTACCTGAACATCTGCATCTTCTCCGTCAAAGTAATCATCCAGCATGGCATATACTTTTCCAAGCTGCTGTTCCTTTTCTCCCTCATTGTCCGGATTGTATCCAAGTTCCTCTTTGTGAAACTTCTGCGCGCCTACAAGGATTAACTCTGGAAGAAATAAAAGGATTTCGTCAACCGCTTCAATATCTTCCATCTGGTCTAATTTTGCTACTTTCTTGATAATTCCGCTTTTCACGGTTGCTTCATATCCAAACTTGATCTGTAATTCTTTCTCGCCAAATTTTAATTTTTTCATTTTCTTTCCCTTTCTCCCTCTCATATAGGGAAAGGGCAGTCCGAAGACCGCCCTGTTCTTTTAAATTGTTTCTTCAAGCTCTGGCTCGGTTGTCTGGTTATCGTCAGCCGATCCAACCGAACTATTCGACTGACGTGTTATTCCCCCGGTGTAAAAGCTACAGCGGTGTCCATGCCCTTGTATTCTTCAATGGTAAGGTTCATTTCAACCGTCAAAAGCTCATTCTGACCAATCTCCGGCTGCGGTATCTGCTCCGGTGGCTGCGCAACAACAAAAAACGCGTCGGTAAATCCCGGGATAATCGTTTCAAACCACATTCTTTTCCCGCCGGAAAGCGCCTTATACGCCGTGATAAGAGTTTCCCACTCTTCCTTTGTGGCATCCGTAAGGTTTACCGTGATAGGGAAAGAGCCACCGGTATCTGCGCGACCCTTTACATATCTGGTAATAGCATCTTCTAATGCAGATGCGTCAATCTGTTCCGGCTCAATGTTGATACCGCCGATTGCGTTAATTCTTGTAAGCTGTTTAAACGATGTAGGCTTTGTTCCGGCTGTGGTTTCTGTTCCATAGCCAAACGTAATGCCTAACGTAGACAATCCTGCTTCTGCCATTTTTACCTCTCTTTCTACCGCCAAATAATGCGGTTATCGGGCGCATCTTTTTGCACCCGGTGCATAAAAAATAGAGCCTTTCGGCTCTTTTACATCAATCTGTCGTTGGCTCCGATTATCCGCCGGAACCTTGCAACGCTTCTAAATTTTTTCTCACTGTCATTTTTAAACTCCGGCATTGCTGTGATTTGAAATCGCATCTGTTTAAAGGCATCAGCTAAAATAGCCATAATCCCTTTTGCATCACTTTGCTTTGTGTTTGTAATGACGTCAACCTGTATTGTTTCCTGCACCGCATTTACGGATGTGCCCTCTAAATCTGCCCCACGTTCAAGCCCCGGCATCTCATGGATGTAAATAGTCGGGAAAACAGGTGCTTTATCAAGGTTCTTTTCAACCGTTGTAAATGCAGTGTCAAAATTCATGCTTTTGTATTTCTTCTTGAGTTTTGGTTTGGCTATCGTTACAATATTGGAAAAAATGTTTGTTTCAAGGTCAAATACCCACTGGTTTCCTGCCATTATCCAAACACCTCCTTCGCTGTCTGTGTAACAATCTGCCGCAACTCATTCGCGGTCAGATACATAAATGGCCGGCTTGGCATTCCCTCTGTAAACCACCAATCGCCATTGTCGTCCTGATAAAACCATCCATATCTTCCATCTGAAATCTGATGAATAGTTTTTCCACTTGCGTACTGCCACGAAACACCTTCCGGCAGTTTCCCAGGATAAGGACTTTGCTGTCCCACAATTCCGGTTCCAAACTCAACAAATGCGGCGTGGTCTGTACCGGCTATTACCGCCCATATCCCGCCGCCCTTAGTGCTTCCTTCATATTCCGCGTGAACACTTGAAATCAGTTCCGATGTAAATATTGCGTCAAGGTCAGCAATTTGCACTCTGGCAATCTCTACGCCCTTTTCCGCGAGTTTTTCTGCCAATAGCTGACATTTATATATCAAGCTGTTTTGATAGGCTCTAAGCTCTCGTATGGCGTTCTGAACAGACTTTTCAGACAGGCTCATTGTGATTACTTTTTTTCCCATTCAGCACCTACTTCACATTTTTTTGCAATAAGAACAAATCAACCGTCAATCCTTCGTCTGCGACACCTTTTACGATGTAATCAGCCGAATTTTCATCAACGATTGTATTCTCTTCATCTTTGTACCTTACATCTGACCGTTTCCATACCAAAGAGCCAACGCTCAATGGAAGTTTCCCTTTGTCCTCGACAATCTGAACAAAGTTTGTGGAATTGTCAACGCCAAACTCTTTTATAAGTGCTTCACTCAACTTATTGCTGATTGAAGAATAAAAAACCACAGGCTTTTCATAACCTGTGGTATACTCTCCGGTTGTCTTCGGTATCTTGTTCCCGTCATCATCAAGGTAATAAATTACATTACCATCAGAATCCGTGTACGAAGAATATTCGATGTTACCATCATCATCCGTCACATATACCGGCACCTTGCCGCTTTGCTGCGAATAACTCATTTTTTGCTTATTGATCTCAAGCATTTCACTTCACATCCTTGCCGAACCGTTTCCACAGCTCAGAAAGCTTTTCCCATCCATACATTGCGACAAACGCAACAATAAATCCTGCAATAATAGCTGCCAAGATCATATACCATAAAATTGATGTCTGGATGTACTGCATGTATGCCACAAACGCAGCGACCGTGATTCCGATAGAAAGAGCAAATACCAAAATGTCCGTTGGAATCTTAGAAAATACGCCTACACCTTTGATTACCTGTGTTACCACAGACACAACAAATGCCAGCGCACCAATGATTGCCAGAATAATTGTCATATTTGCAATTACAGACTGTATAATATCCATGATTAAACCTCCTTTTCATCATTAAGACGGGTTTCTATCCCGTCAATTCTGTGATGAGCCGATTTCACACTTTCCTCGACCTTTATGATCCTGTTGTCATGAGAATTTATTTCTTTTCGCATCTCAGATACTTCATTTTTGATCTCGGTCGTGTTGTTTGAAATGGCATCCAACTTCATGTTAATGCGTGTGTTCTCCCTCACGCGTTCTTCAAGATCCGTGTTGTCTGTCCTTTTGTTGCTCTTCAAGCCCATAAAGACGGAAAAACCAAGCGACAGCACGCTTATAATGATTGCTGTTGATATTTCAATCGTCAAATCATATACCGCCTTTCATTTTTATGGCACACCGCCCACCACCGCTCAATGTGTGCCGCCTGCTACATTTTGCCAACATCGGCAAAACGTAACGCACAATCTTCTAACCAGATGGAATCCCATACGGTTATAATGCTTTTACAAACGGAAATACTCCCACAAACAAGCTTTCCCTGTCTTTCCAGCTACGGCTCACTCCGTTTTCTGAATAACTTGCCATATAGGCTTCTCCTGCCTGTGAATGGTCGTACACGGATAAATTGACGATTACATCTTCAAACTGTTTCAAGTCTTCGGATATTTTTTCATCCGTGTAGCTTTCCGGGTAATTCCGCTTGCTTACCACTTCATTTTTTGCCTGCTTGATAAGCTGTTCAATGTAAGGATTATCTTCTTTCTGGTCGAACACGACAACATCAGAAGTAACACCATCTTCATCCGTAACGGTTTCAATATGAAATTGTTTCAGCCTGATTTTGACTTGTTCTAATGTGGCGTATTTTACCATAGCTAAAACCCTTTCTAAAGCTCTACATTTTCCATTACTGCTCTTGCTTCAAGAACTGCAATATAATCTGTCATTGCTTTAATCTGCATATTATATGTACTTCTAGGGCAAATTGGAGTAAAGGTAAGTTTATCATTATCCCACTTATCAAGCATATTTTTTAGTTTCTTATAGCGAATAACTACTTGCTGATACTCTGCTTTAAATCTTTCTTTGTAGTCCGTGCTGTTCATCATTTCCACGGTGTCTTTTAATTCCATAACTATCTCCTATAATCCTAATTTCTCAATTAACAGCTTCTTTAATTCTGCTCCTGTAAGTTCTTCTGCGTTGTCTATACCTTGTTCTGTGGCAAGTGCCTGTAAATCAGCAGTGCTCATTCTGTTAATCTCTGTCTTGGTGTACCCGCCGGAAGATTTCTCTCCCGGAACAATGTCCGGGATTTCATCTCCTGCTTTATACCATCTTCCATTGCGCTTTACTGTATATTCAGCAATCATACCGCACCTCCTACGCAACTTTCATGACAACAACGCTGTCCATGCCCTCAAAAGTAGGCAATCCGATCATTGACACAATGCAATGCGTGTTGATTGGATGATTTGTTGCGTATGTATATACCGAAATACCGGTTTCTACAATAGAAAGGTTTCCGTCTGTTAAACTTCCGCTTCTCTCTTCCGGTGTCTTTCCAAAGACATAATCTCCAAGGTACACGCCGGATGCCTGCGCTGAAATAACTCCTGTAGGAATAAAATATTTGGTAGCACCGTCTGCAGGGTCGATGTAAAGTTTGTCGTAAACTTCAATCTCGATGCCGTATCCTCTAAGATACTCTGTAACCTGCCCCTGCTGTAAGCGAATACCGCCATTGTAAGCAGTAATTCCAAGCACCTGTTTCTTTGTGTCCTCCGCCTTAAGGACCATTTCCCATGTTTCTGTATTCATGCTAAAGCGTGCAAGGGAATATCCTGTTTTCTTTGCAAACTCACGTTTAATCTCGATAAGGTCGTCAAGTGGCGTTGCTGTTTCGGATGCAGACCATTTATCGGTATCGCTTCCGGAGATATCCTTGTAATGGTCTCTCTTGTGCGCCACTCCATTGTCCGAAGTATAATCCACATAGTAGCTTTTTCCGCCAATTGTTACCTGTACTCTTGGAATACCATCAGATGGTGCTAATAACTGCCAAATCTGGCGTTCCGGCACTACTCTTGCTCCTTCAATAAGCATCATCGGTTTTTTGCTGATTTCTCTAAGCACCTGGTTTGCCATGTTGGAATTTTCTGCCGACTGGTAATTTGCATACTCCTGCTCTTCACGCTCTGTTACCATGTAAGATTCACGGTAGAAAGGCATCTCGTTCTGAATGTCCGAAAATCCACCAACGTCTCTTAACTCTGCCTGCGAATCAAAATTGGATGCCTTTAAGGATACTGGAAGACCGTTTTTCCCTTTGATAAATCTAAGCTCAAGGCTGTCCTGTTTTCTGGTTCCAAATTTCTGTCTACCTAAGTAAGGCGCAGAACCAAGCGTTTTTTCATAATTATTCCACATAACCCCAAGGCTTCTTGCGGTAAATGCTTCTGCTAATGGTAATGCCATTCTCTAATACCTCCATTTCTTAATCAAAAAAAGTGACACGCGGTGTTGCTGCTTTTGCAGTTGCTTCCACGGTCACTCCGTTCGCTGTTACCTTTGCGCTGTCAATAGAACCCTGATATACATAAGTTCCAGGCGCATCTCCCATTGTTACGTCAACATCTTCCAGAAGATACCCTTTGCAAGATTCGTCATTGCTTGGAAAAGGTGTCCCAGCCTTTGCAATCTTCTTTCCGTTTGCATCGGCACTTGACACCATTGTCTGCGGAACGATGCACGCCGCACCCTCATAAGGAAAGAATTTTAAAATTCCTTTACTCTGTGTAAAGTCTCTTTCAATCGGTTTTCCCATAATTTACCTCCTATAAAACATAATGGTCTTTGGCTTCTACATTTTTTGCCGGTTCGCCAAAGCTGATACTTTCGGCATTTTCAACATCTGCCGTTTTTTTATTCTCTCCACCTGCAGTACCGCCGCCCGGATTTTCAGTATTATTTGCAATCTCCTGTTCCTTTGCCTGCGCTGCCGCGGTTTCCTTTTCGGATGTAATCTTTCCAAGAGCGTCATAATCAAGGCTTCCATCATCTTTGACGACAGATTTTGCCTGCTCTGCATTGATTTTTAACTTTTCCATCAATGCTTCGCGCTGATCTCTGATGGCGTTTTTCTTCTGCATATCTGCAATCTGCTGATTTGCTGTCTCTAACGCCTTGTTTGCTTTTTCAAGTTCCGTGAGGTTTCCTGCTTCCATTTCATCCAGCTTTTTCTGCAACTCATCTGCACTGTCTGCCTTTGCCTTAAGCTCTGCTGCTTTTGCCTGTTCTCTCTGTACGGCACTGCCGTAATCAGCAATGATTTTCCCAACATTTTCCTCACTGATACCCATTGCAATTAACTCTTCTCTTTTCATTGATTACCTCCAATATGTCTTTACGAATTTTTGCGGTGCAACGACACCGAATGACACTGTTGTTTTTTACGCTCACAACTTTGCGAATTTTTATAAAATAAAAACAGCCGCCGATTACTCGGTAGCTGTCTTATTTTGCTGTTTATTTAATTGATTTACAATTTCCTGTGCTTTTTGTTCCTGCTCTTCTGCATTATCAATTGTTTTCCACAACGCATCTATATATGGCTTAGACAAGAGGAATGTCTTTTCAGCATCTCCCCAAAGCCCCACCGTTTTAATGGCAATAAGAGGATGTATGCCGCACTCTAAAAGCTGATATAGTGTTTGCGACTTTGTATACATATTGTCTTGCGGGCTATGATTGATTTGCACATCAAAATCTCTAACTGACAATTTCAAATCATGATCTTTAACTCGTATTGCATTTAAGACAACTTTTGCAAGTCTTTTCTCTGCCGATTTCACGATTGGGTCTTTTAATTTTGCTCTTGTCTTTGAAAAATCCCAACCATTTCTCAACTCTACCGCGCCCTGTGTATCTCCGCCAGTGTTCCCCTGCTTGTTTGGTATGGCAAGAATTGATAAGGCATTGTCCCAAAGATCATCTTTTGCCACCTGGCACTGACTCTGGTTAAGTTCCTGCGTCATGATCTCAACATCGGCTTTGTTATCCTTATTGTTAGACTTTACAGTCAAAGCATGGCTCATTTTCATCTCTTCAAACGTCTTTTTGTCGATTTCACAGTTCACAAACTTAACCCAGTATTGAACAAACTGCTCAATTCCATCCATTCTGTTTGACTGCATGTTGTTTATGGCATCCAGAAGCCCTATGACAAGTTCAATGTCCGATATTCTTTCGTGGTTGTTTGGGAACTCAACGATAGGAATGCTTCCAAATGCATGCAATTTCCATTCAGAAGCTACTCCATTTTGAATTTTGCATGAATGACTGTCTGTATAGCACAGTTTGTACCATCTTCCATCCTCATCCTTAAGTTCTTGTACTGCAAGAACCGGTTCTTCCGTGCTCCGATTATAAATAACACAAGTATTCATCGGAGTAGGGGCAACAATCTGAAATGGTATTTCTCCATTTGCAAATCTCACCGCCTTGAAAGATGTTCCGGTTGCTGACTGCCATTCACCAGCTTTAATGTCCTTTTCCTGCTTATTTGCGTCTACAAGATAGTCATTCAGCGCATCTACTGCCTTATTGATTACATCGTCATCTTTTCGACTGATAAACTGGATTGGCTCGCCATATGTCTGTCCTACTTTGAACTGAACAATCTCGTATGCGTGGTTTTCAACAATTTTATTGGTAATGTCACTGTTTTGCACCTTTACGCGGTACAAAACAGGTTGGTCTCCTTTGTAATACCGCCATAGGTATTCTATGATGGTTTTGTTGTAATAATAATTACCGATGCAGTCTCCCACCACATTGACAATATTATCTGCTGTGATGGTTTCAACATCTGTATATAAAATTTTTCTACCATAACAGCCTTTAACAAGGTCTTGGAGAGATTTGTCATTTCTCATTTTTTTCTCCTAAATAAAGGTCATTCCGCTGGATGTTGCACGAAACGGAAGAGATTTTAATTCTGTTTTTCCATTCTCCGGATAAAAAACAACTTTCTTGTGGCATTTTCTGCACTCAACAGAAATTTGCATTGTTGAACGCCCATCGTGTGTGGCAACTTTTCTTCCGCAACGCGGGCAATATATTGTTTTTGGTGTATATACCATAAAGTCCTCTTTTCTTTGAAAAAGAAAAAGCACCGGAGATTCCTCTTCGATGCTCTTCCAATGGGGGATGGTAAAGTGTTCAACTATTTGTTGACTTCTTCGATTATAACTATATCAGAAAAAAAACGGACATATCGGACAACTTTACTCTTTCATAAATCTATCAAACGCTTTTCTCACGCTGTCTTCTGTGTTATTGCCTCCTATTTGGTCGGCAACCTTATTCCAAGATTGATTTTCTAAAAATCTAAGGTTAATTATTCTTCTAATTCTGCTATCTTTTATATTTGCAATAAACTCTTCTACTTCATTTGTTTTTTCAAGAAGTTCGTTTTCCAAAATTTCGAGGGTGGTTTTTCTGGAATATAACAAGGTTTTTTTGTGCCTATATTCTGGCAATGGTATTCCTTCTATTTTAAAATGTTGGTTTCCACCATTTCCGCCAGAAACGCTATCAATAACCGTTCCTTCCTGCTCAATTTTTTCTATGTATTTTTCAAGCTTTTCAATTTTATTCCTTACTTCTTTCACTTCTTCTCTTAAATCTAAGTATTGATTTAAAATATCTTTGTTTACCATATCAATACCTCCTAAACGGATTTACTGCCGCTTCTACTTTGGCTACGTTATTTCCATTTGTCACTCTAAGCGCAAAGTTTGAAAATACATCCGGCACATCATCCAATTGCTTTTTACCGGAAACTGAATATCTCTTAAGAAGAGACATCATTACTCCATATGACTCATTTGGCTTATATAATGATGGGTCTTTAAATATAACGTGCTGCAATATCCAGTTAGAGCACTGGAAAATCCTTGCTTCCTTGTTTGTCTCCGTCGGTGTGTCAGTAATGTTACATATCCATCCTTTTTTTTCGACACGCTTGTTTACTTCCATTGCGACACGGTCTCCGCCGGCGTTTCTCTCAAATTCACATTCCTGCACTTTGTTGTTTGCCAGAACGTTTGCTGCATTTTCATACTGCATCTCATAATCTGCCGTGTTATCGCAAACACAATCTACACAGTAGTAATCTTCTCCGTATTTTTGCAATACAGGCAGAACAAAATAGTCTGTTCCCTTTCCCTTTGTATCGCATTGACCGGTTACAATTTCTGGCTCTCCATGTGGCAAATTAAGATACCGACGTATTTTATCTTCCGGAAACAGCAATCCCTCTCGTTCAATCGGTTCCTGTTTGTAGAGACAACGATATGATATGTCGTCCATCAATAATTGCTGGTCTTCAAAAAATTCTTTTGTAAAACCGGAAAACTCATATTCAAAGTTGCTTTCTCCGGTAACTGGGTCTACATCCGGTACCGCAATAACCTTTACTCTCGGATTGCCCTCGTACATATTTTGTATACGCCCTATAACGTCGTGTACGCTCCATCTTGTGGCAATATGTATTTCCTTGCAGTTCTTACCGTCCGTGTCCTGTATCTTTCTCTGGCGGGCATCTACGGCATATTTATCCCACAATTTATCAAGGATAATGGGGTTCATTGCTTCTTCAATTCCGCCTATCATATCGTCAACCAGCAAGAACTTAGATGCCCTTACTTTACCGGCATTCTTACTACCAACAGACGTACATTGTACGGATGGAAACGATTTGTACTTCCCGACATTAAACTGCTCCATCTTTGCATTTGTGCTCGTCACGGAAAGATCCGGGAAAATTTCATTCCATGTATATTCTTCCGTATTTGTAACGATATCGTACACACCGTCATAGTACATTCTGGTAATATCTCCGCTATGCGAATAAAAAAGACTGAAATCTCTCGGAAACCATCCGGCAACAAGTGCGTGAAACATTTTTTCTACCGTTGTTTTGCCTGCTCCCGGAACAAGAGACACGCAAAGAATGTCATATTTATCATCAATCATGCCTTGCAAAGCCTGTGTAAGACCTATTTTGAGAAATTGCTTTCTTCTTGGCATGTAAAACCGCTCTTTAGGCTCTCTCTTCTTCTCCAAATACTGGAAGGCACTATCCAAAACTTTGTTTTGCGCTTCCAGAAGCAAAATTCCGTAGTATTTGTCCAGAATTTCATAAGATACCTTGTTTTGGAATGAATATTTCTCTAAATCCCATGGTGTGCCACCTGTAGATTGAAAGATAAACTGCTCCGTCAGTTCTTTCGCTCTGGCAGAAACCTTTAATCCATACTCAACATCCTTTTCTGTCAGAATGGCTACCCTTGCCGCTTCTGCCATGGCATCCATAACCTGTTCATCAACGCCATGCACCTGTATGTAATTTTTATATCCATTTACTGTGGAAATTAGGCTTGAACTTGCCAAAAGAAAAGCACCTCCGCAAAAAGCAGAAGTGCTTGTAGACCTCTGCCTATAAATGTTTTAGGTTAGCGGCTACAATCCATTTTGTAGTCGGTATGTCTTATTTTCTAATTCCAATAAACCTTGAACCCTTTCGCCGTATAATTACTAACTGCCTGTTTCAGTTCTTCCTTGCTTTTATATTCCTCTCTAAGCATGATTGCTACCTTGTTCTTTTCCACAGCGTATATGCCGCAGGTAACAGCGTTGCTCGCCGTATCAAGAACTGCTTTGTACTGTTTGCTGTTCATCTCGTATGTGCTGTTATTGATATTTACAATCATTTTTCATAAACCTTTCAAAATCTTTGCACTCATAGTCAAGTGATGTGTCATTCCCTTTTTGGCATTTATAAAACGGATATTCTTCCCCTGTCTCTTCGTCAAAAATAAAATCCTCATCACAATATTTGCAAATTGAACAATCCTTTACATTTCTCATAAACTCCTCAAAATCTTCCATACATTTATAGCACAAGTCGTATGTGACATTTAAAATACCATTCTTTGTAATTGAATTCCCGCACAATATTCCTTTTTTAATTTCTGCACCACACCTGTCGCAAGTGTGCCATTCTTTTTGGTGTTTCATTAGTTACCACTCTCTGTATGAATTGAAAAAGTCCTCATCTTTTCCAATTCCAAGATGCTCTCTCAATGCAAAATTTGTTATCCGTTCCCGATTAAATGAATTGCTGACAATATAACTTGCAAGTTCTCCGTCTTTCCATCCGTCCGCACTTGTCATAGAATCATAAATTTGCTTATATTCTCCGGTCAGTTTATTAAATTCAAACCAGCCTAAGTCAAGTGTCACTCCATAATCATAAAATCCCCTGTCGGACCACTTGCTGACATAATACATTAACTGCTTATATGAGAATCCAAGCCTTTCAAAAATATTACCGATAGTTCTTATGCTCAATTCCTTATTGCTCGAATGTAATTTTCTTTTCTGCTCATTTACGCAAGCTCTGAAAAATATTTCTTCTAATGGTTTCATTCTTCCGCTACCTTTTCTTGAATCTCCGTTCTGCACTTATCAACTATTACCGCATCTCTCTCAGCTATCGTTTCTGGTATTTTTCCAAAATGTTCCAAGGCATATTTGTTTACAGCTTCTCTTGAAATATTCACACCAAAATTTCTAAGTGCTTCTGTTTGTGGTTGATACCATGATGAAATTTTATTCATTCTTCCACCAACTTTCTTAAAATCTAATGTCTTTTTCAAGCATTTGAATCAGTAGTTTTTAAATATTCAACGAACTGTGCCCAAGCCTGTTCGCATGTTAAATCGCCAACAGGATTTTGAACATAGTATTCTTGGAAATATTCCCTGGCCTTTTCTTTTTCATCTTCGGAATATAAATCCCATTTAGAAACTCCAGATTTCTTTTTGAAAAATTCACATTCATGTTCACTGTCAGCAAATCCAGCACCAGAAATCCATTTTCCCGGATGGTTGCACATTTCAGCCATCCCTACAACTTCGTTTCTATCAAATCCAAGGTAAACACAATCATAACACGTCATTCTTCAACCAACTTTCTGCCGCACATCGGACAAAATACAATATCAAAGTATCCTTTTGCCATACAGTAGTTTGAATAAATCACAATTCCGGGAACTTTGTCCCCTGTATTCATCATAATTTGCGCATTTGTCAAATTCGTTTCATTTGCACACTTCTGAATGAGAATATTAGCGCCGAATATTCTGTTATTATCGTAATTCTTGCAAAATTTACACATTTCAATCACTTCCTAATAAACCTAGGTTCACAATCTTCCAAAGTTGTTACTTCTATCATTTCCGGTTCATGTCTGCAAATCCTTCCGTTTAAATCAATATATGGTTCCAGTTCTATCTTCGTACGAAAACCATATGGAGTTTTGCAATAAGGGCACGCTTTTTTGTCACTTTCAATTGGTGCGCCACAATTTACACAGTTTAAAATCATGCTCATATCTCCAATTAAAGAACCTTACTAAGCGGATATACAAAATTGATGTGGCGTGGATTTGCACCACGCAGGAGTGTACAATCTGGTCATCTATGTTGTCGGTTTCAACCAATTCTCTACGACAATTCCGTTTACCTATTCCGTCACACATCAACACCCAAGACATACCTAGGATTTTCGCTCGGGCAAACGCCGTACACAGGATTTGAACCTGCAAGCCTTTTACAGCCAACGGTTTTCAAGACCGCTCCCTCACCACCCGGACATACGGCATAGCGCAGTGTGTAGGACTCGAACCTACAAGGCGAACAAACGCCCGGCGGCTTAGCAAGCCGTTCCAATACCATTATGGGAACACTGCATCTTGATGGTGCGATTTCTTAAACAACCCATCCATTACAACTGTCTACCACGCACCTGCCAAACAGTGTTTTTAGGGAGTTGAGTGAAATAGGGAAGAGAGGAATCGAACCTCTATTGTTTACCACTTGGGAACTGATTTACAGTCAGCCGCAACACCGCCAATCGTTGCCGCTTCCCCGGAATGCGCGGACACCTCACTCCATATCTCTGTACGCGACCGCGCTACGCATACAGTATCAGATCAGCTCGGCACCATCGGAACGGAAGGATTCGAACCTTCAATCCGGCTCTCATTGTTGTTTTCCGTGTACACGCCACTTTTACCAATTAAGATACGTTCCGAAACCGCCATCAGACGGTTAGCAATAATGTTTATCGTGCCATGCGTTGCACTATCCAGTTTACAGCCTTTCACTGGCAACTCATTGTTGTAGTTCTGGCACCGTGGGATAGGTGTCAGAACCATTGAAAGCTATATGGATTGTGCGCCCACAAATTCTGGAACCCCAAGTTTCAACACCATATAGACTTACATCAAATACCGCTATCTGCGGTGAACGCCACCGGACGGTCTCGCACCGCCCTTAACAGAATAGTCCTAGTGGCGAAAGGATGTGTCATGAAAAACACCAAGAAGAATATCTTTTACGGAATGAATCTTTAAATCCATTCCTCCAGTGGAGCGACAGGAATCAAACCTGCGACCGATTGAATGCTCTACCAACTGAGCTACGTTCCACTATGGCATATTTGAATGCCGAAATGTAGGATTTTTATCTTATTTTATATTTGCTCACAGGCATCAGTATTGAATCGCACGCCGAGTTATTCTGATTCAAGCTGTTTTGTCTGTGAGCTTAAGTTATACCGGATGCTCCGATTTCTCGCTCTGGTGCTCGGCGTCGCTATCCAGATCGAGCAAATCTCCGGTGATGTCCGGTCCTTTTGATTTTGTTATATGTATTCTTTCCTCTGCACAAATGATAGGCAGCTGAAAGCAAATATCAGATATTGGACTATAAAACATTCTGTTACCTCCACATCAGAAACATGTTCAGCAACAGCAACATCACAAGTACCCATAATGCAATTGCTGTTTCTTTGTCTTTGGATTCTCTGCCAGATACAAATAGTATCAGCATAAAAATAACATCCAGCGTCGATATAATCGTTTTAATAATTACCATGGTTGTTTTCCTCTCACAAGTTTCTTTAGCAGGATTCGAACCTACGAATACTGGAATCAAAATCCAGTGCCTTACCGCTTGGCGATAGCGCTATATTAACACTACTTTTCCGGCATGTAATAGACCATGTTATCAAATACAGTTATTCCCATACAAGGATCATTCATCTCAACGCATCTGATCGATATGTTTTTAGATACTGCAAACATTTCGGCCACCTGTTGTTTATCCATGTTTGTGCTAATAACTTGAAAAGCCGAAAATGCCTTGTGCATATCAGAGAATACTTCTTTTTCTCTACCTAAATTTGCATACGTCCCAATGGTAAACGTTTTTCCATCAACCATAGCAGTTATCATTCCATGATTTGCTGTGAATACCGCTCGGTCAAAATCAAGCGAAACGTCTTTGCTTTGTGATACTACTCTCATACTTTTCCATCCAATCTCTTTTTGTTTTTGAGGATATTTAAAGGACTTAGTAGTGCTGATTTTCTCAACCTATCAAACCCCCTCCCCATCCATGCCGAATCATGCTTTGAACATTGATAAATTGTTTGAATTGTTCGTTAAATTCCATTCGTATTTTACAACTATTCGCAAAACCCTTGTTTTGTGTAATGTATCAACGATTTAATGCGCCTTAAGACCATTAAACACTGGGCTTTAAATTGTTTGAATTGTCTATTGCGTTTTTCTCGCTTTTTTCAACCAGAATTGTCGGAGTTGTTCGGCAATCCTATACAATTATTAGCCCCAAGATGTGGCAGTTCTTCGGCTGTCAACGCTCTTGTTCTGGATCCCTGATCTCTAACGCCCGGCATATTGAAACCGCAGTACTTGTTGAGCGAGGGCATGTAGTTCATGGGGTTCCCTTTGCCGGAAACTTGTAAGCCTACCAAACTTTCCTCACGCATTTCGTCAAGTTTTTTGCAAACGTCGGAACCTGATGAGCCTAGCTGTACGCCATTAGCCCATCCATTTAGTGTATCTCTATGTATTCCAGTGAAGAATACAAACCCTGTAATATTAATTATCTTCTCATAGTCATTGCAAAGGTCTATATATAAATCTAATATATTATTGACCTTGTCTGTGTCATATGCATTATTGATATTATTATCATCCTTAAGATATTTTGGATTTGTTTTAAATACATGCTCATAAATATATTTACAACAGTTGTACCATCTGTTTTGAGATACCTTACACATGTCAGTTATATTTCTATCTTCCATCCAGAGATTTATATACATGTCAATGTCATCTTTAAAAACATCAACTGTATTATTTATTTCCTGATTTTCAACTGCTGACATGTTGTATATCTCCTCTCTCCAGCACTGGAATACTTAAAATAAAAAATGCAACTGATACAATCAGATCATGATGATCTCGACTGTACCGGCTGCATGAAGTCCGTTTCTTTCGGGACCTCGACGGATCAGCTCCGCCCGTTGCCCGAATGCGTTTTTAATTTAATAAAACAATATCATTCTATCATTTTCTTGTCAAGATATATTTTAAAATTAAATTTTAAGCCTGTATATT